>Ga0247842_10003786_pt1 | contig 19828 bp, 14 predicted proteins | sample LaCruzMarch2015__3_FD_192411 | JGI IMG/M metagenome (GOLD analysis project Ga0247842, IMG submission 192411) | Freshwater microbial communities from meromictic Lake La Cruz, Castile-La Mancha, Spain - LaCruzMarch2015_19m | ecosystem: Environmental > Aquatic > Freshwater > Lake | place: Spain...
TTTACGGCATTATTAAGAATAGTAAGTAAACTTTCAAATATCGACTGATATTAGGTTAATTTTGTCATTTTTATCATGGCAGATACTACTGACAAAGAAAATGCTTATAAGCAAATTCAGCTCCTGATCAACAGGTTTGAAGAACAGTTTCAGTCCTACCGTTCGGGCGATTATAATGAAACGCTCACCCGGCGCGACTTTATCGACCCGTTTTTTAAGGCGTTGGGATGGGACATCGACAATTCGCAGGGCTATGCCGAAGCCTACCGTGAAGTGATCCACGAGGACAAGGTGAACGTGGGCGGGGCAACCAAGGCGCCCGATTATTCATTCCGATTGCCCGGTGGCAAACGTTTGTTCTTCGTGGAGGCAAAAAAACCGAGTGTTGATATTAAAAACAATATTCAACCCGCATACCAGGTACGGCGCTATGGATGGAGCGCTAAACTTCCCGTTTCGATCATCACCGATTTTGAAGAGTTTGCCGTGTATGACTGCACCCGCAAACCATCTCCTGCCGACGGCGCTGCTGTATCACGGGTGCGTTACCTTACCTGGAAGGATTATTTAGCCGAATTCGACTTTCTGTGGGATACCTTCAGCAAAGAGCGGGTGCTGAAAGGCAGTTTCGATAAGTTCGTACAAAGCGATACGGCCAAAAAAGGTACGGCGACGGTCGACCGGGAGTTCCTGCTCTCCCTCGATGAATGGCGGAAAACCCTGGCAGTCTCCATCTGCAAATCGAATGCAAACCTGGGAGACGAAGAGATCAACTTTGCTGTTCAGGCTACCATTAACCGGCTTATCTTTCTGCGGATTGCCGAAGACCGCAGCATCGAACCCTACGGAAACCTGAAATCGGTGATCGATAAAAGCGATACCTACGGAAAGTTGCTCGAACTCTTTTTCCACGCTGACGAAAAGTATAATTCCGGAATCTTCGATCTTCGTAAAGATATGATCACACCCTTCATGAAGGTGGATTCGAAAACCATCGGCGGGATCCTTTCCGAACTCTATTACCCGTTATGCCCCTACGAATTTTCGGTGTTGTCGGTGGAGATTCTGGGATCGGCCTACGAACAGTTCCTGGGCAAGGTGATCCGCGTAACGGAGGGTCATCATGTGAAAATTGAGGAGAAACCCGAAGTGCGCAAAGCCGGAGGGGTCTATTATACGCCACAATACATTGTTGATTACATCGTAAAGCAAACCGTCGGAAATAAAATCGAAGGGAAATCTCCGGCCGGTATTGCCTCTCTTCGCATTGTTGACCCGGCCTGCGGAAGCGGCAGCTTTTTGTTAGGGGCTTACCAGTGCCTGCTCGATCATTACCGCGCCTGGCATGCATCGCATCAGCAGCCGGCGCGTGGCAGGAAGGAGCAGCCCCTTACCCCCGATGGGTTCCTGACCACCGCTGAGAAAAAGCGGATTCTCACTACCCACATTTTTGGTGTGGATATCGATGCCAACGCCGTTGAGGTTACCAAACTCAGCCTTTTGCTGAAATGCCTGGAGGGCGAAACCCAGGCGTCGATCCAGCAACAGTTCGCACTCTGGAACGAACGGGTGCTGCCCAGTCTCGACGACAACATCCGCAGTGGGAACAGCCTGATCGATCTCGATTTTTACGATCTGGAATTGGATTTCGGCGGACCGAAAAAGATCAAACCCTTCAGTTGGGAAAAGAGCTTCCCGCTTGTATTCGCGCAGGGCGGTTTCGATGTGGTGATCGGTAACCCGCCCTACGTGCGGCAGGAGTTGCTGGGCGACCAGAAAAACTATTTCCGCCAGAAGTATAAAGTTTACCATGGCGTAGCCGACCTCTACACCTATTTCTTCGAACGGGGCTCCGGGTTACTCAACGAACACGGGCTATTCGGCATCATCGTTGCCAACAAATGGATGCGCGCCGCCTATGGTGAACCCTTGCGGAAATGGCTGAAATCGCAAAATATCCAACAGATCATCGATTTCGGCGACCTTCAGGTATTCCAGGGCGCCACCACCTATCCCTGCATCTTTGTAAGCGGGAAAGGCGCCGTTGAAAGCGCCATCGAAATCACCGCGATGAAAACCCTGAATTTTGAGTCCTTATCGGGCTATGTTGCTGAACATCATGTAAGCATTCATCAATCTTCTTTAGACGATACCGGCTGGAACCTCGGATCGGAAACCGAACAACAGTTACTTGCAAAGATCAGGTCGGCCGGAATTCCATTGGGCGAATATGTGAAAGGGAAAATCTATCGTGGCGTATTGACCGGTCTTAATGAAGCATTTGTCATCGATGGCGCCACCCGCAACCGCCTTATCTCCGAAGATCCACGCAGCGCCGAAGTGATCAAACCCTTCCTGGCCGGGCGGGATATCAAACGGTACCGGGAGCCGAAGAGCGATAAGTATTTGATCTTTTTTCCAAAAGGATTTACTGACCAAAAACGTAATGGGAAAGGATATCCCTGGAAATGGCTTCAGGAAAACTTTACTGCAATAGCCAATTATCTTGAACCATTTGAAAAAGCAGCAAAGAAACGTTGTGATAAAGGAGATTACTGGTGGGAGTTGAGAGCTTGCGATTACTATGGTGAATTTGAGAAGCCGAAGATTATTTATCCAGATATTTCAATTAACCTGCAAGCTACCTATGATAATCGACACAATTATTGTGTAAATACTGCTTATTTTATGCCTATTGATGATAAATTCTTGATGGGGTTGATTAACTCAAGCCTTGTCCATTTTTTATATTTTAGATTAAATAATTCTATACGAGGAAACTACCTTCGATTTTTCAGACAATATATCGAATCAACCCCAGTAAAAATAATCAATTCGAATGTTCTTTCCGAAACCTCCCTCCACTCCGCCATCATCACCAACGTCGACCTGATGTTGCAATTGAACAAAGATCTGGAGGAGGCCACCCTGCCCGATCAGAAGGAGCAGCTCAAGGCCCGGATCGGTCATACCGACGACAAGATCAACAGGATGGTATATCAGCTTTACGGTTTGACGGAGGAGGAGATTGCGATTGTTGAAAACTTCCGGTGAAAATCGTATCACCTTTTGGCTGTAAAAGTGATTAAGCATAAAAAGGAGGAAATAACCATGAACAGCATTAAATTATTTGAGAGCAAAAAGATCAGGTCGGCTTGGAATGAAAAAGAAGAACAGTGGTATTTTTCGATTACCGACATCATCGAGATCCTGACCGATAGTCCACGGCCAAGAAAGTATTGGAATGATCTGAAAACAAAATTATGGAAGGAAGGTTTTTCTGAGTTGTCCGCAAAAATCGGACAACTGAAACTGGTTTCATCTGATGGCAAAAGCTATCTTACCGATGTTGCCGACAGCAAAACATTACTCAGGATCATCCAATCTATCCCTTCTTCAAAAGCGGAACCCTTTAAGCGCTGGCTGGCCAAGGTTGGTTATGAACGATTGGAAGAGATTGAAAACCCTGAGCTTTCAACACAACGAACCCGGGAGTTATACAAAGCCAAAGGTTATCCCGACGACTGGATCGAAAAACGGATGCGCAGCATTGCAATCAGGGAAGAGCTGACAGACGAATGGAGCAATCATGGCATCCGAAACCAAATGGAATATGCCATCCTCACTGCTGAAATCTCCAAGGCAACTTTCGGAATAACTCCCTCGGAGTATAAAAATCTGAAAGGATTGAAACGGGAAAACCTCCGCGATCACATGAATGATCTGGAACTGATTTTTTCCATGCTTGGTGAAGCATCCACAACCGAAATCGTGAAAACCCAACACCCTGAAGGGTTTGAAGAGAACCGGGAAACCGCCCGGGACGGCGGCAAAATTGCTGGAGATGCACGCAAAGCCCTGGAAAAAAAGACCGGAAAAAAGATTGTAACAAAACAGAATTGGCTTCCGCCGAAAACACCCTCAACCCCGCCATCTCCAACGTCGACCTGATGTTGCAGTTGAACAAAGAGCTGGATGCGGCCACCCTGCCCGATCGGAGGGAGCAGCTCAAGGCCCGGATCGGTCATACCGACAAAAAGATCAACAGGATGGTATATCAGCTTTACGGTTTAACGGAGGAGGAGATTGCGATTGTTGAAAACTTCCGGTGAAAATCGTATCACCTTTTGGCTGTAAAAGTGATTAAGCAGGAAAAGGAGGAAATAACCATGAACAGCATTAAATTGTTTGAAAGCAAAAAGATCAGGTCGGTTTGGAATGAACAGGACCAGAAGTGGTATTTTTCTATTCAGGATGTTCTTGCGGTGTTAACAGATTCTGTTAACATCAAGGATTACATTAAAAAACTCAAAAAGCGTGATCCTTCCCTAAATGTGAACTGGGGGACAATTTGTCCCCTTGTTGAAATGCCAACTCCCGATGGAAAAGTGAGGAAAATCCAGTCGGCCAATGCCGAAGGTCTTTTCAGAATTATCCAATCTATTCCTTCTCCAAAAGCAGAACCATTCAAAAAGTGGCTTGCAAAAGTAGGATATGAACGTTTGGAAGAAATCGAAAACCCCGAACTTGCAACACAACGCGCCAGGAAATTATATAAAGCCAAAGGCTATCCGGATGATTGGATCGAAAAACGGATGCGCAGCATTGCAATCAGGGAAGAGCTGACCGGAGAATGGAGCAACCATGGCATCCGAAAGCAAATGGAATATGCCATTCTCACGGCAGAAATTTCGAAGGCGACCTTTGGGCTGACTCCATCAGAATATAAGAATCTGAAAGGATTGAAACGTGAGAACCTCAGGGATCACATGAACGATCTGGAGTTGATATTTTCCATGCTGGGAGAGGCTTCCACAACCGAAATCATTAAAACCCAACACCCTGAAGGCTTTGACGAGAACCAGGAAACCGCCCATGAAGGCGGTAAGATTGCCGGAGATGCCCGGAAGGCCCTGGAAAAGAAGACCGGAAAAAAGATTGTAACAAAACAGAATTGGCTTCCGCCGAAAACACCCTCAACCCCGCCATCTCCAACGTCGACCTGATGTTGCAGTTGAACAAAGATCTGGAGGAGGCCACTCTGCCCGATAGGAGGGAGCAGCTCAAGGCCCGGATCGGTCATACCGACGAAAAGATCAACAGGATGGTATATCAGCTTTACGGTTTGACTGTTAAGGAGATTCAAATTGTGGAGAATTTCAGGTAACCTCAAACCGTCCAGGTTTTGAAAACCTTGACGGTTTTGGTCGATTGTTGAAAACTTCCGGTGAAAATTGTATCACCTTTTGGCATTGAAAGTGATGAAGCAGGAAAAGAATTGATATGATCCCTGCTATTGTCATCCCCGATGAAGCAATCATCAGTAAAATCTATTTTATCAGAGGGCAAAAAGTGTTGCTGGATAAGGATTTGGCAATACTTTACCAGGTTGGAACAAGAGACCTGAACAAGGCCGTAAAGAGAAATCTTGAACGGTTCCCGGAAGATTTTATGTTTCAACTGACCAAAAAGGAGGTTAAAGACTTGATGTTCCAAACTGGAACATCAAGTTGGGGAGGAAACCGAAAATTGCCAAATGCCTTTACAGAGCAGGGAATGGCGATGTTGTCAAGTGTTTTGCACAGTGATTTGGCAATTCAGGTACATATCAGGATAATTCGGGTATTTACAAAAATAAGGAGTCTGCTTGAAACGCATCAGGATATTTTGAAAAGACTTATGCTACTGGAAAAAAATGATGAGGATCAGGAAAATAAAATCTTGCTTATTCTCGACTATCTAAAATCATTTGAACAGATAAAGCAGGAGGAGGAGGCCATGAAAAACCGCAGGAGGATCGGTTATAAAATTGGAAATGAATTGAACAATCCGGAAGAGTTAGAATAATAAGCATGAACAGCATCAAATAATGTGAATGTAAAAGATCCGGTCGTCATAAAACGAATCGGAACAGCAATGGTACTTTTCTGTCATTGATATCATCGAAGTGCTAACAAAAACCTGGCGACCAGGAAAATATTGGAATGATTTAAAAATGAGGTTATTGAAAGAAGGATTCTTAGTTCGCCAGTTTGAAACGCACTATGCGATTTTCCGGCACCAATGTCATTGTTAACGGGGCATTTCCGGTACAATTCGACGATCAGCCCCAGGGGGTTTACATGATGACCATCTCGGATGGCATTTCAACGGTCAACAGGACGTTCGTGATCCGTTAAGGAACGGGTTGGGCCGGAGGGCTATTTTTGCAGGTATTTTTTTGCTTCTTTGTTCCCAACAATGTCGGCGTACATAGAAGGCGAGAGGTTGTTTTTTCCCTTGAGTTTCAGGGGTCCCCAGCCGGTTTGCAAAACCAGGTTGCCCGTGTATGCTGTGAAAGAGAAATCAGGGTTAAAATTCCAGTTCATTTTATCGGATATTTTCCTGATCAGTTCCATGTTGCCTTTATCGATTGCCCAGTAGATTGGGGTTTTGTTTTTGGTGGAAATGGTCGCTTTATTTTCGCTGTTGGCTATATCCAGAAGGGCAAAACCAGAACTTCCTTTGGTGATGTCAGCGCCTTTATCAAGAAGAAATTCGGCAAGGTCAAAATTATTTGAAAGGATGGCAATAATAATCGGTGTATATCCTTCGCCGCCCCAGGTTCCGTTATAGGCGCCCAGGCTATTGGTTTCGGTTGTCGTATTTATGTTGGCACCTTTGTCGAGCATGGTTTCAACGATGGTTTTGTCGCCGAATTCGGCGGCGAGGCAGATGGGGTAGTAGGTAACATCGGATTTGCCTAATTTTTGTGTTGCAGATATTTTCGGGTCGGCGCCATTTTTAAGCAGCATGGTAACGATTTCAGCTTTGCTGGCTTTGCGAACGGCCGGCGAGGCTGCCCCTTTCAGCCCGACCACCAAGGGGGTCAGCCCAATCAGGCTGGGTTTGTTTACATCGGCGCCGGCTTTGATCAGGAGTTCCAGCATTTCTGCTGTGCTCCCATTTTTGTCGTCGGGCAGGTTTCGGTACCATTCCGGCACTTTCATCCCAAAAGATTCCAGGTTTGGGGCACCGGTATTGCAATACTCTTTACGTTCCTGTTGCGACATGGCAAAAGTCAAAAAAACATTGAGCGCATCATCGCCGCTTTTAAAATTAATGTTGGCGCCTTTTTCGAGCGCCATTTTAAGACAGGGGACGCAGTTGGTGCCTGTAACAATAATCTGGACCAATTCCATTTCGGTTGGTTTCATTGTAGCAAGCGCATTTTCGTAGGCTTTGATGATGGCCTGGTTTGCTTTTTTCCCTTTAGCTTTCTCATTGGCGATGAGTGTCCTGAAGGTGACCCCCGGATCAATCAGGCTGGGAATGTTTGGATTGGCCCCGGCGTCGAATAATTTTTGTGCCACTTCAACGGAATAGACCCCGCAGGCCCCCGTCAAAGCGGGATTGTTCCCTTTGTTGGGGTCGGCCCCTTTATCGAGGAGGAGTTGGGTGATTTCCGGCCAAAAATAAGCCGACGCGATCGGAGGGTTTCCGTTGGGGTCCAAAAAATTGACATCGGCGCCTTCATCGATGGCTTTTACCGCCCCGGCAAGGTCGCCCATTTTACAAGCTGTTACCAGGTCTTCATTCGGGCCTGCCATCATTGCCTGGCCCAGCAAAACCAGGATTGCTGAAATTACCATTTTTGCTTTTTGAAAATTTCTCATAAGCCATTGTTTTTAAATTGTTGATAACTTTTGATGCCTCAAAACAAACGGAAGGTGCTTTGCATTTTTTTTATGGTGCAGGATAAAATCATCCCAAACTTACAACATAAATGTGCCCAATGCAAGTATAAAATTGTTATTTGCTGTTTAAAATCAGGAAATTGCATGGACGGCAATCCTTTTTTATTTATATTATTTCTGTTTTTGGTCTTTATCAACAAGGGAATATTGAAGTCCGATCCCGGAATTTGAAATTTAATACGATAGAATGGGAGAACGGAGCGGGTTTCGCACCGGATTACTTTTTTAATATCGGCGGCAGGCTATAATTCTGAGTTGAAAACTTTTCCTACGTTTATTCCCGTTCTTTTTAACGAAGTTGATCAAATACTTATCAAAGGCATTTCAGCCGACAAAAAGCAAAGATTCAGGTTGTCCACATTTTCACCACTCCTCCCAATGGATCTTCTCCGCTTTAAACTTATCCATAGGCTGCCATGACGGCCTTAAGCAACGCCTGCAGGCAGACTTTGGTCACCGGTTCGCCGGTGAAGTTTCGCACGCTTTTCCGGTTACACCCCAACGGATCCCTCTTTGTTTGCCGCTTTTCGGGCCTTGTACAATTTCATGCCTCCATAGGCAGCCCCCATGGCCAGTAATATGCCCAGACCTCCGTCAATGGGAGCACCTGCCGGAGCCTGGTTACCGGTGGCTCCGTGGCCGGCCGGGGGCGGAGGGGGGTCGTTGGCGTATAAAGCCATAGAACTTAGGAGAAGGGCAACGATTAGCAGGAGTTTTGGTGTTTTCATTATTTGTTTGTTTCAGGTTTCAGGGGTTCAGGTTTCAGGTTTCAGAAGAAAAATTGGCTGTTGGAATTTACCGAACGATAATCTTCTGATTCTTCACCTTTCCCGCTGCGTTCACCTGCACAACATATATTCCAGCTCCCAACTGATGCGATATGGTTTGTTTGGTAATATTTTCAAGGTTGGCCGTTAATACTGTTTGTCCGGTTATATTATAGGCCAATATCTCTCCCGAATGTTGTTCCGGGTTGCCGATGGTCAACAGGTTTCCGTGGTTCCACACCATGATGGGCAAGGTTGCCCCTAAGGCTGGCTCATCGTCAATGCCGACGGCTTTGAACTGCAACAGGAACCGGTTGGGGTTGTCGCCCTCTTCGGCAGTGAAGGCATAGATGGGGTTGTTGCTGAGGTTTTGTGTGGTGTTGGTTTTGATGTCGGTGAGGTAAACAGTCGATTCGGTGCCATTTTCAATCAGCTCAATGGAGAAACCGTCGCTACCGTTTTTCACAAAACCCATCGGGATCACCTGTTCCTCCGTTTGTCCGGGAAGGGTGTTGAGCGCATAATTTTCATTTTCTGCCGTGCTGTAAAGCAGGGGTGCATAGCCTGCCAGAAAATAGCTGTCGTACAGTGGGTCGAATCCTTCGGTGGCTTCGGGGTTGAAAGCAATGATGGTCTCCTGTGCGGTTTGTCCGGCAGCATCGACAGCCTTCAGAACAATGCGGTTTTCTTCAGTCCTGCCTGATTTGTACCATGGGTCCGAAGTGAGTCTCCTGGCCGACGCGGGGATCGTAAGGGATCCGCTGCCGGGGTTGGTGACATGGACCATGAAGCCATTCGTAACGGGGATTATGTTGCCAGGGGTTATCACATGATAACTTGCATTGGTTTCATCCCATATCTGGCAGTTGGCATCGATGTTTGAGAGTGCCCATCCGCCCCCGGTATTATTCCAGGCAATGGGGCAGGGAAAGGGGTTGCCGAGAAGATTCCAGCCTTTGTATGAAGCCGATCCGGTGTTGGTAAGCCCGCTTATGGGGATGTCGGACACATTGAGCGTTCCCACAAAGGATTTAGTGGAGGTTAATTTGTAAGCGGTCAGGTATCCCTTGCCTGGGATGAAATTGCCATTCCCGATGGTAGCGCCTAAAACATTGGCTGTTGACCAGGTTGGGGCCACGCTGTTGTTTTTATAATTTACCCATAAATCATTGGGTTCATACCAGGCATAGAAATCGTAGTTTTCGGGTGGATCCACGGTAAAGGCTGTCGAAATAGCCTGTGCAGAAACCGGCGCACTGAGGAAGTGCCAGCCATGGTCACCATCGGCCCAGGAGGCAGGGGCGGGAATGTACCTTTGTACAGTTGCATTTACCCCCGTTGTATAGTGGATCAACTGTGCTGTTCCGCTTGCCGAGCTCATCAGGAGGAGGCCATCGTTTCCTGCATTGTTGGTCAGGGTACCATAAACAGTGAGTGCTTTTCCGGCATCGATGGTGAGGGTGGCACCCGACTGTATGGTGAGTTTGTTACATTCCGAATAAGAAGAAGAAGCGGTGGTCACGTGAGGCGAATGGGCAGTGCCTGAAGGGATGGCGACGTTTTGTCCACCTAAGGGGACCATGCTGCGGTCCCAGTTGGTCGTAACACTCCAATCGACCGAAGTCCCACCTGTCCAGGTGACCACGGCCTGCCCTTCAACGGCTCCCATGCTTGGAGTAGATGCCCTGGTTAGGCCGGAATAATCGGTGGTGATGCCTGTCCCACTTACGCCTGAAAGCGAAACCTGCGGGTAATAGTCGGATGCTGTCGAACTGCCGCCATTAACGAAATCCGGATTTGTCGCCAGGCTGTTGCCATCCTGGCCTATGGCCGATTTCAGGTCAGGGAGGGTTGTACGGTCGGCACCGTCATAGTAGCCCACATAACCGTATGTTCCCGTGACGAGATAATCGTTGTAATCGGTTGTGAGGCTGCCGGTGGAGGCATAATAAACCCCGTATTGCTTGATACCCGATGCGTTCCCGGATCTGGGATTAAAGAAGATGTTGTTTCTGATATCGCGGGTATTGTTGTTTGAAGCCGAATAGTAACAAACCGAACGCTGGAATCCGGTCACGACTGAAAAGTAGATGGTATTGAAATAGATGTTATGATTGTTGCCCGACCCTCCGTTGTCATAAAATCCGTAGAGGTAAGATCGGGTGTTGGAGGAGAGCGAGATGATGTTGTTGGCCCAGGTCGCGGGGCCTGCATCGGCCTTGATCCCATAAATCGAACCGCTGCTCTCTCCCCCTGTTCCAGCTATATCGTAGATGAAATTTCCGGAAATATTGCCGGCGATGGAGGGGCCCGAATAATATATGCCCGCTACGTGTCCCGCGAAATCATAACGGGTGTTCGAGATGCCGTGAATGGTATTTCCCGTAAGGGTCTGAACGGACTCCGTACTGTTATTGATCACGATCCCCCCTGCCGATAAAAGTTGGTTTGATGCGGTATTGTTGGAGCCTGCATCGGTGAGGCCGCTCACCGAGTTTTCCGTAACGCTGTTCTTTCCGGACGAAACATAGATGCCGTTGATCAGGGTATTGGCTCCTGTCGCGTTGCTGAGCAGGTTCACCACGGTATTCCCGGAGATGGTGTTGCCCGTTCCGGTATTGCTTCCAGCGCAGTAAATTCCGTAAAGTTTTGTTCCTTGGGATACCGAATTGTTCGCGGTGATGGCGCCTATTATATTACCGGCTATCGAAACCACGTTGCTTCCGCTGTAGTTGATCCCGTAAAAGCTGCCCTGGTCGGCCCCGGCCGTATAGGTGATCGAACCACTGCCGCTGGCAGCCCCGATGGTGTTGCCTCCCCCCGCTGTCCCAATGTTGATGTATGCATTGGCTGCATCTATCGCGTAAAAAGCGGCGTTGCCCGAATTTGTCCAGGTAATGTTCTTAATCGTGTTCCCGTTTATGTTGCTCCAGTCGGAGGAAGAGGATCCGCCGGCGTTAAGGTAAACTCCATAAAAAACATTGTCCGTTGCGCTGTTTTTAGTGAAAGTTCCGCTACAGTTCGAGGCAGACCCGCCAATGAAGTTGTTCGAAATATTGAACAGAGTCCCCGAACTGTTGTTCACCGATATACCATAATAGGTGTAGTTGCCAGCAGGAGTAAATGGGGAGCTCTCATAAAAGCTGTTATAATAGATGGACCAATCTGAATTTCCTGTTCCGAGGTTGATTCCGTAGGAATTTGCCCCGGTATTGAAAAAGTCGTAGAAGTTGTTGGATGTCAAGGCGTTTTGGGAGTTCACGCCATTGGTGCCGGATGAATACAGGGCATTCAAAGGCCGGTTTCCTTTGCTGTTGCTGATGTTGCAGTTGATCACCATGTTGTTGGTATTTCCAATACCGTTTACCGGCCCGAAATAGAGGATCCCTGCTGTTGCCGACATGGACGATCCCAGCACATAGCAGAACTGAAGGGTATTTCCCAAAGCATCATGAGAATATCTTACAGTGGAAGTACCGTTTGTAGCGGAGGTACTCGTGTTTTCAAGTTTCATGTCAACCGTGGAACCGGTTGCGTTCACCCTTCCATCAATGGTCGTAAAATCAGCCCCGTAGAAGTCTATCAGTGGCGCCCCGGCAATATTTCCATGGATCGCCACCCCGGAAACCGTTGGATATAGCGTGACCGAAGTGTAATTGGCTGATCCTGAACCGCTGGCGTTCAGAACTGCTGTTACATCTTCTTTTGTGCCAGCGCTTAATTTGATGGCTATTATGCCCCGGTGTGTCCCGTCGTTGATCTTGTCGAACGCTGCTTTCAGCGTGGTGTAGCTGCCGGTGGCCGTACCTGATGTTGCTGTTACGCTGACCTGGGCGGAAATATGCGCAGGCAGGCAGATAAAAAAACTCAGAAACAGGGCAGTTAATATGGGCAATTTCTTCGTCATTTTGCAATAATGTTTAATTAACAAAATTGTTGATATCTTTTCCTTAAAAAAATAATGTTCTGTAAATTTACAACCATTTGGGGATAAATCTTGTCTATATCTTATCAGGCTCATCGTTTAAGGTACTTAAAAACTACTTAATTTGAATAGTAAACTAATAATCAATGTGTTAATATTTATGCTAATTTGAATTGTTTCAACCAACAAACCTGATCTCCCCGTATATTTGTAAAAAACAGACAGCCAATGCGAACGATCCTTATTTTCCTTGTCGGCTTTCTAGTCCTTACCCCTGCTTGCAGAAAAAAGGACTTTTCCGGAACAGGCCCGGATACGCCATTCGACCCCACCCCGGTTCCTCCGTTGTTTAACAACGCACAGCCAGCCCTGATGTCAGATTTCGAGGTAAGCAGAAATGCTTCCATGAACGGGCACCTGCTTACAAAATCAATGTTAAAAATAGGCCCGGGCGATATTTTCGGCTGGGGCATGGGGATATATGATATTGTTAGCTGGTGTTTGGGTTACAAAGAACAAAAGCTGGAGTTGAAGGAGATGACAAAATTAAACAATGAATTGTCCGAACTTCAGCACCAGGATTCGGCGCTCACTACAACCATTAACAATCTGATTTTAGAGTTGAGTTACGAAAGTGCAGAGATCATGAACCACCTCAACAATGCAGCTGCCGCTGATTACATCGCCGATATCCAGACCAGTTTCGGAGGGGGCGACCATCATGGACTGAAATACTACAGCCAGGCGGGGGCTAATTATGAGAATCATGTTCCGGGTTATGATTCAGTATATATGGCCGGCATGCTCCACAATCAATTGTTGGGGTTCAACGATGAGACCATTCTTTCGCCTCATCTCGACAACGATTTCAACTTTCTTTACCTGATGATCTGTCCGGTACTTCCCATGGATAGCAGTTGCTTACTGACTTTTGCCAAAGTGCTTTCCCTGAAGGCTGCCATCAGTCCGCCCGCGGCTGACTCGTCCGATCGCAAAGCGTTCATCATGAACAACTACCTGTTGCTGGAGAGTTATTTTTTTCAATTGCTTAACTTCCAGTATCAAGCGGTTACAGTAAAAACGAATGCAATAAAAAGCGTCGATTCGTTACAGTCCCAAAATTACCTGATGAACACGGTGTGGCCTGTGTTACGTGCCGAAACCGATATGTTCCTTCAGGCTGCCAGGTATCTGCTGGTCAACATAGCCGATTACCGTTCGGCGTCCCGTTGGACAAAAGACATGCAGTTTTCGGCCATTTCCATGGCCCCGAACCCCGACATGTTCGATGCCATGGCCAGGGCACAGTTCAGGGCTGCCGTTCTCTATCAGGCGCTGAACGAACCCCGGGATGCTGTTTGGGGCAACATCGTTGTCCCCGCTAATTTTTGCTCCTCCACGCCATCGGTGCAGGTCGGAGCGGGATCTTCACTGCCTCAGGAAGAGCAGGTTTTCAAAGGAATGCTCCCCTACACCGTATGGAATGGTTCCGGAACGGCCACGTACGATCACAACTGGGGTGTTTATTCATATAACCTGCCTGCGGGTGACGGGTCAGGGGAGATGGCCATCAGCGTCAATCCTGTATGGCCCCATCTCTCGCAGGGGCCTGGCTTTGGGACCATAACGCCTCTATGGTATAACCCGGGCAATCCGGCAGAGACATCGGCCGTAAAAACCGACAGTTGCACCATTCAGTTTGCAAGTTTTTGCCTTTCGTGGCAATGGGGGAGCCTCATGTCGGACTACCTGACTTCGTCCGGTGTTGAAAACAGGATTTTGTTTGGGGATCTTTGGCCAGGCAATCCTGATTGTCCATTTTGTGGTGTTGGTGATCCAATTAATCATAAACCAATGACACCACCCTTTATCGCTCAATTTATTCAGAATGAACAACGTTGGTTTAATGTACAACAAAACGGGATCAGGAGTTTCGGGCAATCTCTGGGCAGCAACATCAACGCTCCTTTTCATTACCAGTTACAGGTTGATATACAAGCATACAGCTCCGGTCAAGAGTTTCTCTATGATCAGATTACATTGCCTGTCAGTATTCCCGCAGTCCCGCCCAACGGGGGCTTTTCCATGTACGCCAGTTATACTGCCGGATTGTGGCTGAATCCCTGGCCATCCACGCTACAGCATGTGAACTTTAAAACAGGATCAAATGTCCGGGATGGTTGGAAAACTTGCAACGTAGATGCTAACGTGAAATGTTCAGATAATTCATGTTATGTATCCAACGGAGACGTTACGGATGTTAATCAGATCGGTGGGAGCGGCATGGGGATCAGTCCGCCACAGGGCCCCGGCCAATATTCACCGGGGTTCCAGTATTGGTTCTTTATCGTAAATTCAAACGTTACGACCAACGCAACCATCCAGGTAAACATGAATGCGCAGATCGTATTTACGGGATACATCCCTGTTTTTTAATCAATTCCCTGTCATTTTGTACAAAAAAATATTGTCATGAAGGTTTTTCTGATATTTCTAACAACCGGAATCATCCTGTTCTCCTCCTGCAGGAAGCATGAGCCGGTAACCTATTCACCCTATCAGCCGAACGACAGCTCCGGGATGCCGCCGCTTTTTCCCGATGCCCGGCTTCAAATCATGTCGGACTATGAAAAGGATAAAAACGCTTCGCTGCACGGGCATCTGCTGGCGCAGACCCTGGTAGGCATGGACCCTTCTCCTTTCATTTTCGGCTATTTTGACCTCATCACCAAGGCCATCGATGGTTATATGGACCAGGAGTTTGTGCAAATCATCGATGAGATGGATGAAAAACTGGACGGCCTTCTGAAGCAGGACTCCATTCTGATGACAGACGTTGAAGAACTTTCAAACCTTATGAACTATAATACCAACGAAATCCTGAACCAGATCAACAACATTGAGGCAACCAAATGCATTGCCACCATCATGTCGGCCATGAATGGAGGCAACCAGATGGGGCTAAGATGGTTCAGCCAGGCCGGGGCCAATTATGTGAACAATGTGCCCGGTTATGACTCAACATATATGGCCAACCATATCTCCCCGGCTGCCCAGCAGTTTTATGATTATTATTACCACGATGTTTCTTTGGAAAGCGTTCCGAATTCATTCACAAAACTGACCAATATGATGTCTGCGCCCGCGGTTGGAGATTCCGGGTCACTGATGACATTTGCACGTTTGCTGATCGGGCAGTTTGGAACGAAAAGTGAGCATTCGGCCAATTCGATCATGAATACCTATATGTTTCTCGAATATTATTACCTCGCCCTGGCCAATTACCAGTTTCAGGCAGCCACCGTTTGGATGAATGTATTAAAGGCAAAGTCAAGCGATACCCTTGAGGCTACCACATGGTGGAACACCACCGCTATGCCCGGGATCCTTAATGGTGCCCAGGCATTCCTGAACGCCACCGATTATCTGCTGATCAATTTGGCAGAGTACAGGAACCAGACACGTTGGGCCAACGATATGCAGTATTCGGGATTGTGGATGGCGCCCAACAGCGATCTTATAAATGTCCTGTCAAGGGCACAGTTCCAGGTGAAGCTGATGACCCTTGGTTTGAACGCAAGTGCTCCCGTAATTTATGGAACGATCATCACCCCCAGAAATTACTGTTCCACCCCTCCCGGGGTACAGGTGGCAGGGGGCACCTATAACCTTCCCCTGACACACAATACAATGCCGGCCAGAATGCCTTTTCCCGCCTGGAACGGATCTACCTGTACCGCCGACAACCAATGGACCTTTTATAATTACGGTTTCGGGTCCAACATGAACTGTCAGCCCTGGAATGTAAACATCCTTCCCACCTGGCCCCATTCCGGCGCCGGCAGCGGCTATGGTACGATCACCCCGCTCTGGTTCAATCCTGCAAACCCTGAACAGACATCGGTTGTCAAAACCCAAACCTGTACCGTTCAGTTCGCTTACTTCTGTCTTTCCTGGCAATGGGGCATCATGCTTACCGACTACCTGAACGCCAACACCTGCCAGACTAGCAACAATCTTTACGTTTATGGCATGAGCGGTTACGGAGGGTCCCATGCCTGTGGGCTATGCGGCGATGCTGATGGAACGCCCATGTTGGCCCCGCTCATCGCCCAGTGGCACTCATCGCAGGGAAAGTTTGAACACATTCAGAACGATGCCGTCAGGTCGTACAACAACAACGGATACGGCGTGCAAACTCCTTTTAAATATCACCTGCACGCAACCGTTCAACCTTACAGCGGTGGAGAGATGTTTGTCGCCGACCAGATAGCAACCCAGGCCATTACGCTTTCGCATCCCGCTTCATCGTCAAACCTTTCGGCCGAGATTTGGGCATATTATTCGTGTAATTTTATGCTTGGCTGGCCAAACGTGACCTGGGGCAATTTCAGTATCGGGAGTGACCTGATCGACGGGACTCCTGTCTGCCAGCAAAAAGGGTGTACCAATGCACAGCCTCCTGTTTACTGTTCCAATGGCGATATGGTGAACTGGGGGGGCAACTCCTCCTCTGCGGGGTTACCTCCGTCCAGCGGCAATTCTTTTTTCTGGAAACAGGTCAACTTCGGAACACACAATCCAAACTTCCAATATAATTTCAGGATAGAAAAACTTAATTCGCCGATGGATTTCGATGCCTGGGTATGGATTGACATGCAGGTTATCTTCAGGGGATATTTCGATTATTGATCGGGCAATAACTCTCCCTGGCCATTGGCCGGCATCAGCATCATATCCCCAGCAAATGGCCCACTAAGTTCGCTTCGGGCGGGAGTTTCATCTTCGCGCGAATGTTGTTGCGGGTGTTTTCAACAGTACGTAAACTGCGATTTGAAATCAGCGCGATCTCTTTCGAGGTCATGTTCAACCTGAGAAAACTACAAATCCTGATCTCCGCAGGCGACAGGGAAGGGCAGGAGGCAAGCAACCGGGCCGAAAAATCTTTGTGCACCTGTTCGAACCGTACTTCAAACTCTTTCCAGGTACCTTTCCTGCCCTCGGCCTTTAATTCATGAATGATCTTCTTGAGTTGAACTGAGTTTTCTTCTGAAGATGAGGGCATCAGCTCTTTCAGCCGATTGCCAAGGTTTGAAACCATCTCGTCAAAATGGCCCATATAAACCGCTTTGCTCATCAGTTCCTTGTCTTTTGTCTCCATCTCCATTCTGAGCTTTTCATTTTCCTGGAGCGCGAGCCGGGCTTTGTAAACCGAAATCCGCCGGTGTATGAACAGATAGGTACCGGATGCAAACAAAACAACAATAATAATGATGAAAATGATGATATAGAGCCTTGTTCTTGCCTTTCCGGCTTGAATGGCTTCGTTGAGCGATGCAATTTCCTTCGCCGAACGCTCCTGTTCGTACCGGGCCTGCAGTTCAAGAATGCTCCGATTGCTCTCGGCCATTTCAAGGCTGTCCTTTAACGATACGTGGGCCCTGTAATATTTCAAAGCGTCCGGATGGTTGCCGGTGGCTTCATACACCAGCGCATACAGCCTGAACACTTCACCCGTTTCCACCGGAAGGTTATAGTTTTTTAGCTTATTTTCAGCAGCCTTTAAACATTCCAGGGCCTTGGTGTACTCCTTTTTCTGATAGTGCCACTCCCCCAGGTTGATGGTGATCAACAGTGTCCCGTAATCAATGTTTAGTTTCTTGCAGTAGTACATTGAGCTGTCGTACAGGGCTTTCGCTTCATCCAACCGACCCATTAATTGTATTGCATTGCCCAGGTTAAAATATACACGGGCCAACTGATACCCGTCATCGACTTGCCGCGATAGTGCGATCGATTTGTTATACCATTCAATGGCTTCCGGAAGCGAATCGTACTCCTTGTAAGCAACTCCCAGGTTGGTATAGGTGATATTCCGCTGGGTTTCCAGTCCGGGCTTCTGGTTGATGGCATCGGCCATTTTCAGATATTTCACAGATTCTGCAAGGTTTTTCAGGTTCAGGTGCAAGGTCCCGATGTTGTTGTAAATGACCGCGAGTTCTGTTTGCATATTTTTAGCGCGGTACAAACCGGCCGACTGTAAAAACAACCCGAGGGCTTCCAGCTTCATGCCTTTCATCTCGGCAATGCGTGCGCGACGGTTCACAAGCACATGGTCCTGTGAATGGAGATCGTATGTTTCAACGGTCTGAGATGCTTGATTGAGATGAACCGTGGCGCTGTCTGCTTCGTTCAGGTTAAAAAAAAGGTCTGATAAGGCGAGTTCGAAAAGAAATGCCAGATCGAAATTTCCATGCTTTATGGAAGTCCCGGAACCAAGGTAAACAAGGGGGCGAATCAGGTCAACAATCTGGTATTCGCTCAGCACGTTGACAAGTTTATAGAGGGAATCCAGAGATCGCTTCTCCATGAGGAGCTCTGGATGGGCCCGGAGGCTGGAAATGCCCTGCTCCAGGAAGGAGCAGTCGGCGGGATAACCGATCTCCGAAACCCGAAGGAGCAGATCGATTTTTTTAGCCCCGGAAAAGTTGTTCGACATCGCCTGAAGAGTGTCGGAATAGGAAGATTCGGCAGGTGCATGGTGATGGACGAGAAAAAGGAGGAAAAAAAAGAGCGCCCCGGTTATTAATGGGTTAACATTTTTAAGTTGTTCTTTATGCATGGGCTGTCAATTGTCAATGTGCGAAATTATAATATTTCGGTATAGTATTGAAAATATAAAAGCACCCTCCCGGTTTCAGCACCGAAGGAGATGATTCACGTCGGCGTTATCGTCAACGTTGACCTGATGTTGCAGTTGAACAAAGAGCTGGAACCGGTCCCCCTGCCCGATCGGAGGGAGCAGCTCAGGGTCCGGACCGGTCATGCCGACGACAAGATCGACTGGATGGTTTACCTGCTTTACGGATTGACGGTGGAGGAGATTGCGGTTGTTGAACATACCGGTTGACTTTAAACCTTCCTGGTTTTTAAAATCTGGAAGGTTTTGGTCGATTGTTGAAAACTTCCGGTGAAAATTGTATCACCTTTTGGCATTGAAAGTGATGAAGCAGGAAAAGAATTGATATGATCCCTGCTATTGTCATCCCCGATGAAGCAATCATCGGTAAAATCTATTTTATCAGAGGGCATAAAATGTTGCTGGATAAGGATTTGGCATTACTTTACCAGGTTGGAACAAGAGACCTGAACAAAGCCGTAAAGAGAAATCTTGAACGGTTCCCGGAAGATTTTATGTTTCAACTGACCAAAAAGGAGGTTACAGACTTGATGTTCCAAACTGGAACATCAAGTTGGGGAGGAAACCGAAAATTGCCAAATGCCTTTACAGAGCAGGGAATAGCGATGTTGTCAAGTGTTTTGCACAGTGATTTGGCAATTCAGGTACATATCAGGATAATTCGGGTATTTACAAAAATAAGGAGTCTGCTTGAAACGCA
>Ga0247842_10003791_pt1 | contig 19793 bp, 17 predicted proteins | sample LaCruzMarch2015__3_FD_192411 | JGI IMG/M metagenome (GOLD analysis project Ga0247842, IMG submission 192411) | Freshwater microbial communities from meromictic Lake La Cruz, Castile-La Mancha, Spain - LaCruzMarch2015_19m | ecosystem: Environmental > Aquatic > Freshwater > Lake | place: Spain...
GAACGCGGCAGTATTATTAATAGTAGCAGCAGTTTTATTCTTTTTTGCTTACCGTATTTATGCGAGGTTTATCGCCAAACTCTTTGAAGAAAATGACAAAAATCCCACACCGGCCTGTTCCATGAAGGATGATTGTGATTATGTGCCGACCAAACCAATTGTATTGTTCGGCCATCATTTTGCGAGTATTGCCGGAGGCGGGCCGATTATTGGCCCCACAGTCGCGCTGCTTTTCGGATTTTTGCCCTTGTGGTTATGGGCGGTTTTAGGCACCATCTTTATCGGCGCGGTTCATGATATGACCGTTTTGTTTGCCAGCGTCCGGGAAAAGGGCAAGTCCATTGCCGAAATTGCCAAAACATCTCTGGGTAACACAGGATTCTTTTTATTTATCAGTTTTGCCATCCTGATGCTCCTGCTCTTAACCTCCGCGTTTCTGGGGTTGACCGCAACGGCTCTTACCTCTTTAATTTCCGTGGATATGCTGAAACTTGATCCCAACCAAACCCTTGTGAAAACAGTTGTGGAAGGAGGCGTGGTCAAGGCACAAATCGGCGGCATCGCCTCGACGTCCGTTATCGTTATCACATCTTTTGCGCCGGTTATCGGCTGGTTGGTATATAAACGCAACATCAATGTTTATGTGGCGTCCACCCTGGCGATCATCGTTTGCATCGCTTCCATTTTTGTGGGAATGAATTATCCCATTACGCTGAGCCCCGATGTCTGGATGGTCATTCTTTGTTTCTACACGCTCCTGGCGGCGGGAATTCCCGTTTGGATTATCCTGCAGCCCCGGGATTTTACCAATTCATTTTTACTCTACATCGGTGTTGCCGCCCTGTTCATTGGTGGTATTGTGGCAGGGTTTAAAGGTGTTACTTTTTCCGCGCCGGCTTTCAATATGGCAGAAGGAACCAGTAAGCTTGGACCAATCTGGCCTTTTCTGTTCATTACGGTGGCCTGCGGCGCAATTTCCGGTTTCCATTCACTGGTTGCCGGAGGAACATCAAGCAAGCAGATATCCAAAGAATCGGAAGTTAAGACGATTGCTTTTGGCGGAATGCTTTTGGAAGGGTTGCTCGCTATTGGAGTTCTGATCGCGGTTGGCTGCGGTATAGCATTTTCTGATTATTCCAGTATTGTTTTTCCGACAGTTGCCGGAGTAAAATCAAACCCGATTCTGGCGTTTGCCGCCGGCACCGGCGGATTGCTGGATAAATCTCTGGGGATCGCTCCGGTTTACGGAACCATTTTCGGCATCCTGCTTGTTGAAGGGTTTGTTGTTACAACTCTGGATACCGCAGTTCGGCTGAACCGGTATTTATTAGAAGAGCTGTGGCAGGTTATTTTCAAGAATGTCCCGAAAATAATGGATTCCTATCTATTCAACGCTTCATTGTGTGTGGCTTTAATGTATGTTCTGGCTTACACCAATGCGTTTTCGGCGATCTGGCCGATCTTCGGCTCCGCCAATCAATTGCTGGCATCACTTGCGCTGATTGCTGTGTCCGCGTGGCTGGCGCAAAGAAAGAAAACAGCATGGTTCACCATATTACCGGCAATCTTCATGATGGTCACCACCATCTATTCTCTGGTTTCCCTGCTGATCACAAAATATATTCCCAAAAACAATATCGCTCTGTCTATTGTAGATGTCGTCCTGATCATTCTTTCGATCGGCGTGATAATTTTAGCCTACAAGAAATGGAGAGAGTTGAGGAAGGGCGCTCAGGGTGTAGGGAGTGCCGCGTAATAGGTAAATACGGGAAGTGGCCGATGAAAGAAATTCTTACAGTTTCACAGCTAAATGAAAACATTAAATACGTCCTGGAAGAAACATTTGGTTTTGTCTGGGTCGAAGGTGAAGTCTCTAATCTGCACAGGCCACAATCCGGTCACGTCTATTTTACGCTCAAGGATGTCAAAAGCCAGATTCGCGCGGTTTATTTCCGTAAGTATGGATTTTCAAAAAACCAGGCGGCAAATTTTGAATTGGAAGAAGGCTTAAGTGTCCTGTGCCGCGCGCGCCTAAGCGTCTATCCTCCCCGCGGCGACTATCAATTAATTGTCGAATCCGTGGAGCCGCGCGGCGTGGGAGCGCTGCAAAAAGCTTTCGAGCAACTCAAAGCAAAACTTGCTGCCGAAGGTTTATTTGATAATCAGTATAAAAAAGAGATTCCTTTTATTCCAAAAAGAATCGGCGTAATCACCTCACCTACAGGCTCCGTAATCAGGGATATTTTGAATATAACCAAAAGGCGCTATCCGGCTGTGGATATTTTGATCGCGCCGGTGAAGGTGCAGGGTAACGATGCGGCGGCGGATATAATTCAAGCTCTTTCCAACCTGCATACAAACGGAACTGTTGACGTAATTATCATTGCCCGTGGCGGTGGCTCTCTGGAAGATTTAGCTCCTTTTAATGCGGAAAGCCTGGCTCGCAAAATTTTTCGCTCAACCATCCCCATAGTGTCGGCAATCGGCCATGAAACTGATTTTACTATTTGTGATTTTGTGGCGGATTTGCGCGCGCCCACACCATCAGCGGCAGCGGAATTAGTGGTGCCGCAAAGATTAGAATTGCTGAGTGCAGTCAACAATCTCAAAAAAAGGGTAATTGCAGGTTATGGCCGCGACATGGCCGATAGACGCAAATACCTTTTAGGGCTTGAGGAAAGATTCAAAGACCCGCGCCGACAGGTGACCGACTTGCAAATTCATCTGGATAACTTGCAGCAAAGGATGCATCGGGACATGCGCCACCAAGGACAAAACCTGGCGGGTAAATTGCAGAAACTGGAGTTGCGCCTGAAATATGCAAGCCCGTCAAAGCGTATTCAGGAAATAAGGATGTTGCTCAATAATTTACAAAAAGAAACACTAGCTAACTTTCGAAGCTATTGGGCGGCGCGCCATGAGAGTCTGCAAAAAAACGCCGCGGTGCTGAATTCAATAAGTCCTTTGGCTGTATTACAAAGGGGTTACAGCATCACACGCAAGCAGCTATCATGTGAAGTTGTCCGGAGCGCCGGAATGCTTTCGATAAATGAAGAGGTAAATATTCAATTGGCAAAAGGAAAAATTCAGGCTAGAGTTGAAAAAATATATGGGGAGTAAAAGCTATGGCAAAAGAAAAGTTTGAAGATGCTTTGGAAAAACTTGAAGATATTGTCAGGAAAATGGAAGCAGGTGATATGTCGCTTGATGACGCGCTGAAATCTTTTGAAGAAGGGATCAAGCTGATCCGCTTTTGTTCAGCCAAACTCGATGAAACTCAAAGGCGCGTCGAACAACTTCTGGGAAATGAAGATTCCCTGAAAGTAAAAAGTTTTCAGGAAGAAGACGGCAATGGCAATTGATGAGGAATTCCTCAAAGCCTATCTCCATGACAGGCAAAATATTGTGGAAGAGGCGCTGACGCGTTATCTTCCGGCAGGCGACAACGTTCCGCCGGAAATTTTTAAAGCGATACACTACAGTGTTTTTGCCGGCGGCAAACGCGTCCGGCCCATTCTGTGTCTTGCATCTGTCGAAGCACTCGGCGGCGATATTGCGCAGGCGTTGCCTGTTGCCTGCGCGCTGGAGTTGATTCACACTTATTCGCTCATCCATGATGATCTGCCGGCTATGGATAATGACGATTTCCGGCGCGGGAAGCCTACCAGCCATAAAGTATTCGGAGAGGCCATTGCGATTCTGGCAGGAGACGCGCTGCTTACAGAAGCTTTTAGCTTGCTATCACGGTCGGAAAAAATGCGAATTCCCGCGGAGCGGCGTCTGGCTGTAATTCAGGTAATCGCTCTGGCTGCTGGCATTTCCGGTATGGTCGGCGGTCAAGCTCTTGATTTGCTGGCTGAAAAAACTAAACCGGATCTGGAAGCGCTGCGAGATATTCACCGGCGCAAAACGGGAGAATTGATTGTGGCCGCGGTAAAATCCGGCGCAATAATGTGCGGTGCAAGCGAAGATAAGGTGCAGGCACTAACCGATTATGGTATGAATATCGGGCTTGCCTTTCAAATTGCCGATGATATTTTGAATGTTGAAGGTGATCCCGAGCTGATGGGTAAAAATACCGGCTCTGACGCGGCACGTGGCAAAGTAACTTATCCATCAATAATTGGCCTTGAGGATGCAAAAATAATGTTATCGGAACATTTAGCCGCGGCAATTCAAAGCATTGATGATTTTGATGACCGGGCTCTTCCTCTGCGCGTTATTGCCGACTATATTATTAACCGAAAATCTTAAAAACTTTATTATCCGGAAAGAATGAAAATTAATGAAATCGCAGGAAACAGTAAATTACAGTGTATTGCAAAATGTTAATTTCCCCGCTGATATTCGCAAGCTCAACACTGGCGAACTCAACACTCTGGCGCAGGAATTAAGAGAATTGATTATTCAGTCCGTCGCTTCCTGCGGTGGTCATTTAGCTTCATCCTTAGGCACGGTCGAGTTAACGCTGGCTATCCACTATGTATTTAACACACCGCAGGACAAAGTCATCTGGGATGTCGGCCATCAGTCTTACGCGCATAAAATTATTACCGGCCGCAAAGAAAAAATTACCACCATGCGCAGTAAAGGTGGTATCAGCGGATTCCCCAAAAGGGAAGAGAGTGTCTATGATACCTTTAATGTCGGACACAGCGGAACTTCTATTTCTGTGGCGGCGGGATTTGCCGAGGCTGGGTGTTTAAAGGGTGAGCGCAATAAAGTAATTGCCGTAATCGGCGATGGTTCCATGACCACCGGGATGGCCTTTGAAGGCCTGAACTGGGCGGGCGACCGCCAGAAAGACATGATCATAATTTTAAACGACAATGAAATGTCCATTTCGCCGAATGTCGGAGCTATGTCCTCATATTTAAACCGCATGATGACTGGTCATACCGTAACCAAATTAAGAGCGGATATAAAAAATGTCCTCAAAAAGATTCCGGGGATTGGCGAACAAATTGTCCGCGTGATCCGCCAAATAGAAGAATCCCTGAAAATGTTTGTCGTGCCCGGTGCGCTTTTTGAAGAACTGGGCTTTACCTATGTCGGCCCTTTGGAAGGTCATCGTCTGGATCACCTCATTCGGAATTTTGAAAATCTCAAAGAATTGGAAGGCCCTGTGCTTGTCCATGTTCTCACCAAAAAAGGTAAAGGCTACAAATTTGCCGAAGAAAAACCGCTGACTTATCATGGCCTGTCACCTTTTGATGTGGTCACTGGAAAGCCTTTAGCAGCGCCTTCCGCAATACCTTCGTACACGAAGATTTTTGGAAAAACCATGCTTGAACTGGCACGCGGGAATTCGCGCATTGTCGCCATTACGGCCGCCATGTGTGAAGGAACTGGGCTGGATCAATTTTCTCAGGAATTCCCCAAGCGCTTATATGATGTCGGCATTGCCGAGCAGCACGCGGTGACTTTTGCCGCAGGCCTGGCGATTGAAGGTTTTATTCCTGTTGTGGCTATTTATTCGACTTTCCTGCAGCGCGCTTACGATCAGATCTTGCATGATGTATGTCTGCAAAAACTGCCAGTAGTTTTTGCCATTGATCGCGCGGGTATCGTCGGCGAAGATGGCGCAACCCATCAGGGACTTTTTGATTTCTCTTTTCTGCGTAACATTCCTCATCTCGTTATTATGGCCCCTAAAGATGAAAATGAACTAAGGCATATGCTCAAGACTGCCGTGAATTGCCGCTTGCCGGTATCACTGCGTTATCCGCGAGGAAGGGCTTTGGGAGTGAACATTGATGAAGAACTGAAAACTCTGGAAATCGGCAAAGGCGAAGTATTGCGAGAAGGTTCTGATCTGGCCATAATTGCCATTGGCTCAACCGTCTATCCAGCGCTTGCCGCCGCGCAAAGACTAGCAGAAGAAGGAATAAATATTAAAGTCATCAACGCACGTTTTGCAAAACCGATGGACAGCGAACTTATTGCCAATACTGCGGCTGCGATCAAAAAAATTCTCACCGTCGAAGAAAACGTATTGCAGGGAGGCTTCGGCAGTGCCGTGTTGGAGTGTTTGGCGGAAAAAAACATAACCGGCGTGCAACTTAAGAGGCTGGGCATTCCCGATGAATTTGTAGAGCACGCCACACAGTCCCAACTACGTCAGAAATACGGCATCGATGAAGAGGGAATATATCGCGCGGTGAAGGAGATGCTGGGGGAATGATCAGCTTAGGGCTGTTGAAATACCCTAAAGGGCACGCGAACGCTCATCTGCTGTGTTGCGGATGGTTATTTTTCATTATGAATAAAGGCATACGGAAAAGATAAAATACTTTTTTGTGGAGGATTATATGGATAAATTGTTCAAGCTGCTAATATGCATTTTGCTTTTCTCTATTCTGATTGTTCAAATTCTTATTTTGCAAAGAATGCCACCAACAATAAATGAGATTAGAAGTGCAAATAATGAAGATCGACAGAAAATGCGCCTAAAAATACCTGTCGTAAACGCTGTGATAACTCAACCCGTCCAAGTTGAAATTGATCATTAGGATATATGGAACAACGGCCCTATTAATTTTTGCATAGAAAATTAATTAACTCGACCTGAACACCTAGTCGTCCAACCATTGGCTAGCGGCCTTTTCTTGGTGGTTGCATAGTAAAAAACAGTAGGAGCAAATAATGATAGCATTCTGTGGATTAGATTGTTCAAAATGTGAGGGCTATCTTGCTACTCAAGCGGATAGCGATAGTAAAAGAAATGAAGTGGCTAAAAAGTGGTCGGCTCTTTATCGCGCGGAAATCAAACGAAACCAAATCAACTGCGATGGTTGCAAATCCGAGGGCAGGAAGTTTTTTCATTGTGAAAATATGTGCGAGATTCGCAAATGCTGCATATCAAAAGGGGTTGATAATTGCGCGGCTTGTGATGAGTATTTGTGTGAAACCTTATCGGGCTTCATTAAACTGGCACCTGAAGCAGGTAAAGCTCTTGAGCAACTTCGTCAGTAGAAATACGAAAAAGGCAATCCAGCGGACTCGCCAGGCTCATTGCTGATATCTTTGTCTGCCATAAACATTAAAAAGTCCCTTGATTAATTCATTTTGAAATTGTATTAATTTTAGTATGAGTAAAATATGTCTTTCGGTTTAGGAGGTTTGAAAATGCGTAGATTTGTCAGTATCTGTATTTTGCTTTTGATCCTCTGGAGTCTGAATGGTTGTGCGCTGGTCAAACTGAGGGATGATGTTCAGTTTTCGAAGGATTCCTGCCTGCTTTTTGGCGAGATCATCAGTAACTCTCCTTTGAAAAAACCAATTGTTGTTGTCGCTTATAGCAATCACAACGGTGTTGTAACGGTTGCCGATTACACGGTGTTGTCTGAGCCCGGCCAATATGAAATGCTGGTACCGGATGGAAATTATGAGCTTTTTGCATTCGAAGATAATAACGGCGATTTTTCTTACAACAAGGGTGAATTGGCAGGTTACTACGGAAAACCGGATAAAGTAAAACCGCAGGTCGGAGGTGCTGTCTTCGGGTTGGATATTGTTCTGGCATCACAAACAAAACAGCCGGTTTCATCTTTTGCCAATATGCTGGTTGAATTTTCGGGCGGAAAAAGAAAATCATCAACATCCGCCGGCGCTTTAGCTAATCTTAATGATCCGGTGTTTTCCGCCGAATATGGACTGAGCGGTTTCTGGACGCCGCTGGAATTTTTTAAACGCGTAGGCTGCAATGTTTATTTTTTAGAACCTTATGATGCCAAAAAGATCCCAATTCTTTTTGTCCATGGCGCTGCGGGCTCGCCTCAGGATTGGCTTTACTTTATCAAAAACATCGACCGTTCGCTCTATCAGCCATGGATTTTCTATTATCCATCCGGTGCCCGGTTGGACACCATATCATTCCTGTTGCGTACAAAGCTTTATGCTCTCTACAGAAAATATCAATTCGAATCTTTGTATGTTGTCGCGCACAGCATGGGAGGGCTGGTGTCCCGTTCCGCCATTATAGAAAAAGATAACTTCCACGATACATTAAAGCTTTTTGTTTCGATTTCCACCCCCTGGGGCGGAGAACAGAGGGCGAAAACAGGTGTGGAAAAATCACCCGCGGTCATTCCCAGTTGGAAAGATGTGGTACCGGACAGCGAATTTATCAAACGGGTGTTTGCCACAAAATTAGACCCCGCGATACGTTACTATTTGTTTTTCGGGCATAAGGGGGGCGGCAGTATGTTTCGGCAAAATAATGACAATACTGTTACTCTGGAAAGTATGCTGGATTTAAGAGCACAGGCCGAGGCCCTTAAAGTTGCCGGGCTTAATGAAGATCATGTTAGTATTCTTTCCAGTCCGGAAATGATGGCTCAATTTAAGGCAGTCTTAGCCAGCACGGAAGCAGGCAAAGAAAAGACTTATGCCCGTTCCAAAGGCTACGTGAATGTTGAGCATGCGTTCGATCCTCCGAATGTAAAAATTCCTTCGCAGATGGCTCTTGTGCTGGCCCCGACCGGAACTGATGAAAAGGAAACACAGCTCAAAATAAATCCCTTTCTACCTCAGCAGGAAACAGGGGCTATTGTACCCAAAAAATATGATGTAAGTCTCTGCGCTTTAGGTTTTAAAACCGAACCGGATAAAATAACACTGGATATACAACCAGGGAAAATAGCGGAAGTGCGATTTACATTAAAGCCGCAGGGAATGGTTGCCGGTTTTATAGTTGCCACAACATCCGCAGATGATAGTTATTGGGGTTTTGATAAAGAATTGCCGGAGAATGTGAAAGTCCGTACAATTAAATTGACAGGCGCCGGCATTACGCGGAGTCTTGTCCCCGCAAACAAGATACGTGACCGGGAGGTTCTGGCTATGTTTCTTTCCTCCAAAGATTTTGCGCTTAGCAATTCATTCGCCTTTTTCGATGTTCCGGCAGGCGAGTATGACCTGGAAATTGATGCCGAAGGCTGCCAGATTTTCAGTACAAAGATTAAATCTCAGCCCGGAGAGTTTGTCCCGCCGTCGACTTTACGCCTTGTATTAAAGTGATCATCGGGACTTGAGGAATAAAGGCGGGAAGAAGAATAACCAGTCCATGTGATGTTAAAGAGTATCTTGAAACTGAAGAGGATATTGCGGCGAATTTGGAAGTTGCATGAGAAGGAAACGATCCATCAATTATTATCAGGTTGCCGGTGGAACCGCTGCGCTTTTTCCACCCTATAAAACCAACCTTTTTGCCGACATCTCTATATAATCTTTGATTGGAAATCTGCGCATGGGAAAAATTCGTTTAGATAAGCTGCTCGTATCGCGTGATCTGGCGCCGACAATACAAAAAGCCCAGGCACTTATTTTAGCCAAGGCCGTAAAAGTTAATGAAGTCTGCCTGGATAAGGCCGATACGCTGGTACCTGACGATGCTGAAATAAAACTAAAAGGCGCGGATAATCCTTATGTGAGCCGCGGCGGGCTTAAGTTAAAAGGGGCGCTGGATGAATTTGCGCTGAATGTTGAAGGTTTGGTTGCCCTTGATGTCGGGGCATCCACCGGAGGTTTTACCGATTGCCTCTTACAGGCAGGCGCGAAAAATGTTTACGCGCTCGATGTCGGTTATGGGCAACTGGCCTGGAAGTTACGCCAGGATGAGCGCGTGGTTGTAATCGAGCGGACAAATATCCGCCACTATGACGGCGCGGATATTGAGGAGCAGCCTGATTTAGCCACAGTTGATGTTTCCTTTATTTCGCTGAAAGTTGTCCTTCCCGCGATCTTGCCCTTGCTTAAAGATGAGGCGCTAATACTGGCACTAATTAAGCCGCAGTTTGAAGCCGCAAGAGAAGAAGTAGGCAAGAAAGGCGTAATTGAAGACCAATCGGTTCATGAGCGTGTGGTTGAAGAAATATGCGAATTTTACAGATCGGTAAATTTAGAAAATTTGCGAACGTGCGCTTCATCTATTTTGGGGCCTGCCGGTAACAAAGAATTTTTCATTTTAGCACAAAAGAAAAAGCATTATGGAAATTAAGCTGGCGAAAACTGCCGGATTCTGCATGGGAGTGCGCCGGGCGGTAGATATTGTCCTGGAAATTGCCCGGCATGAAAACGGCCGGCGCATCTACACTTATGGCCCACTCATTCACAATCCGCAAACAATTGAGCTGCTCAAAAGCCGAGGCATAATTCCTGTCGACAGCGTTGATGAAATTGCAGACCGGAAAAATGCGATCCTCATTATTCGCGCTCACGGGATAGCCCCCGCTGAAAGAAAAAAAATTAAAGAAAGCGGTATAAAAATAATTGATGCTACCTGCCCGAAAGTCGGTTATGTGCAGGCAATTATAAAAAAGCATACCGCTCTTGGTTATACGGTAGTAATTGTCGGAGATAAGGAACATCCTGAAGTAGACGGGCTTTTGGGTTATACAGACGGCCGGGGGATTACCATCGGCACTACGGAAGATGTTAAAAAATTGCCCCCGCTAATCAAGGTTTGTGTTGTTGCCCAAACCACACAGGATTCAGAGGATTATAAAAACATTGTCGATAAAATCAAAGACCTCTATCCGCAGGCAATTGTCTTTAACACAATTTGTTCTTCAACAAAGCAGAGGCAGGAGGAAGTAATTGCCATGTCACGTGAAATGGATGCCATGTTTGTTGTCGGCGGTAAAAACAGCGCCAATAGCAGAAGGCTTGCTGACCTGGCCACAAAACAGAACACGCCGACTTTCCATATTGAAACCGCGACGGAAATCGGCAATATCAGTCTGGACTCCTATGATCATATCGGTATTTCAGCCGGCGCGTCAACTCCCAACTGGATTATAGATAGCGTGCTGGATAGAATTGCCGAAGGTCAAAATCGTAAATTAAAAAAAGTCGGCAGTCTACTTAATCTTTGGATATTGGCAATTAAAACTGATATCTATTCCTCTCTTGGCGCCGGTTGCTTATCTCTTGCCTGCATGGTCCTGCAAAATATTCCGTTAAGCATTTCATCTCTGATAATTGCCTCTTTTTTCACCTATGCGATGCATGTACTAAATAGATTGATCAGCCGCAAACCGCCCGTAGGCTTCATCGGTTCGTTTAGAGAAGAAACTTACCTGTTGCATGAAAAACTCTATCTCTACTCTGCCGTAGTTTGCGTTTTGGTCGCCCTGATTCTGGCTTATAATAATGGCATTATCCCCTTTATGTTTTTGTTTATTATGGCGCTTGCAGGCATTCTCTACAACATGAAAATTCTGCCCGGAGGGTGGCGCTTTCAAAGCTTAAAGGATTTGCCCGGTTCAAAAAATATATTCATGGCAGCAGCCTGGGGAACGGTCACGGCGATTTTACCCGCCTTGAATAATAATTATAGCCTTCATGCCGCCTTAATCATCGCCTTTGTCTTCACCTTCGGAGTTGTGTTTATCCGCTCGGCAATTTCGGACATTCTGGAAATCCAAAGCGATAAATTAATCGGCAGGGAAACAATCCCTGTATTATTTGGTAAAGAGACTACACTAGCCCTGCTTAAAATTATTTCACTGATATTGTTAGTATTATTGGCAATATCCAATCCTGTTGGCTGGACTACAACTCTTAGTTTTTTCCTGATTTCCTGCATATTATATATATGGATTTGTTTCCAACTATGTGATAGAAAATCCGGGTTTTCCGGGGCAGTTATGGAAGGTCTGCTGGAAACAAGCTATATTATCGCAGGGTTAAGTGTTTTGGTTTGTTTTTTTGCGCACTAATAATGCAATGTATGCGAAAGAAGGAGGTTCTAAAATTATGGCCACCAAATTATTCGTTAAATGTATTTTACTGTTTTTTATATTAGCAACTATCGCCTGCGGTGGATTGCGTTATTCTCAGATTGATCCTGCCGCAAAAGATTTTCATCCCCAAAGGATAGCTATTTTCCCTGTTGTAGATGTGGGCACTTATGAAGAAGCAAGGGGCGATGTGGAACAAATTGTAGCCGGTGTGCTTATCGAAAGGAAATGGTTTGCCGATGTAACAGACACAGCTAACCTAAACAGGCAGGTTCAGGCAAATCAAGAACTCAGCAAAGCAGTAAGTGATTATCTTCTTAAATTGCGTACACTGACATTTAGTGATCCGGATTTGAGCAGAAAAATAGGCGAGCTGGCCAAAGTTGACGCATTTTTATTAATAGCTGTCGATTCGTGGAATTATACAATAGAAAACAAGGATAAGGTTGCCAAAGTAAGCATAGGCATGAGATTTGTTGAAACCGCAACCGGTAAAATCATGTGGAAAGCAGGTCAGCATAAATCGGAAAGTTACATGCTGTTAAAACCGGAATTATCCAAAGTCGCCCGCGGTGTGGTTCGCGACATGGTTGATTATATGCCGCGTTGAGCGGTGGTAGTCAGCCAATTAACCTAAGTAGTAACAATGGAGATATTTTATGAAAGAAGAAGTGCAAAAAGCTATCAATATAGTCAGACCAAACCTGCAGGCTGATGGCGGGGATGTAGAGCTTGTAGATGTTTCAGCGGATGGCGTGGTAAAGGTTAAGCTGACCGGTGCTTGTCACGGTTGCCCTATGTCTCAGATGACTTTAAAAATGGGCATTGAAAAAATAATTAAGCAGCAAGTGCCGGGGATTAAGGAAGTTGTTTCCGTTTAAACCGATGGGCAGTTTAGTTTATGTGGTAAATTTTTAATAAAAGGAGATTTGAGGAAAATGGCGTATGTAATTACTGATGAGTGCATTGCTTGTGGTTCTTGTGAGGATGAGTGTCCGGTGGAAGCAATTTCTGAAGGTGAAGACAAATATGTTATAGATGCCAAACTTTGTAACGATTGTGGCGCCTGTGCCGATCAATGTCCCGTAGAATCGATCGTGCCGGGAGAGGAAAAATAAGTTATTTATGACAAACTTGCAACAGGGGTTTAAAGCGTCTTTGATTGGATACTTTACCCCTGCCTTTTCTGATAATTTCAAACCATCCTTAAAATATTATCTTTCTTTCCTAGAAAATCTGCACAGTAAATCTTTAAGCTGCTTAAGTGATACCGGAACAATAGATACGGGGTTAAACCGATGGACAAGTTAATTACCTTTGAAGGTACTGAAGGATCAGGAAAATCGACACAGATTCGGCTGGTTGCCGAGTATTTAACAAAACTGAAGATTCCTCTCGTAATTACGCAGGAACCAACGGGTACTGATATTGGGCGGAAAATTGGCGGCATTCTTTTTAATCGGGAACATCATTCGATGTGTGCTGAAGCGGAAGTTTTTTTATTTTGCGCGGCGCGGGCCCAGCATGTCCGGGAAAAAATTATGCCGGCATTAAAGCAGGATCAAATTGTGTTATGCGATCGTTTTTCTGACGCGACTTTTGCCTATCAGGGCTTTGGCCGTGGTCTGAATCTTGAATTTATTCAAATCATTGACGATTATTCATCGCTTAGGTTAAAACCAAATTTAACCCTGCTTTTTGATTTACCGGTAGAAACCGGTCTGAAAAGAGCCATGGACAGGGATAATCTTTTAAAGGACTCTTCCGCTGTGGATAGATTTGAAAGGGAAAAACTGGATTTTCACAACCGCGTGCGGAAAGGTTACCTGAAGCTTTACAAAAATGAACCGGAGCGTTTTCGCTTAATTGATGCAGCGCGCGATGTTAATACAATTCAGGAAGAAGTGCGAAAGCAAATACTGGCTTTCATCAATCGTTAAAAAACCATGCGGCTGATTTTCCGGAAGGCAGATCAAAGACTATGTCATTTCTTGATATTTACGGCCATGAAAAACAAATAGCAATTCTCAAACAAGCTCTGGCTCAAAATCGAGTAGGGCACTCTTATCTATTCAGCGGAATTGATGCCACAGGCAAGAAGACCCTGGCATTGGAATTTGCCAAAGCTGTTAATTGTGAAAATGTGGACGCAATAAATGATTCATGTGGGAAATGCCCGGTTTGTCTGAAAATTAAACGCCACAATCACCCGGATATTTTCTTGATTGAAGCGGAAGGTCAATTTATTCGCATCAGTGCCATTCGCGAAATTCAAGAGCAAATGACCTTTAGACCAATGGAAGGCAGAAAGCGCGTATATGTCATCGACAATGCCGACCGCATGAACGAGCAGGCAGCCAACGCTCTTTTAAAAACGTTGGAAGAGCCATCACCTGCCAATATATTGATACTTGTCACAGCTAAACCGTATACATTGCCTTCAACAATAATTTCCCGTTGCCGTCACATGCGTTTCAATCCGGTGGCCATTGATACAGTAGCTAAATTTCTCATTGAGCGCCAAAATATGGAAAAGCAAAACGCGCTATTGCTGGCCGGTTTATCGGGTGGATCTATCGGTCAGGCGTTGGAATTAAATAAAGAAGACGTAATTGCCTATCGCGCCGAAATATTGAAAATGTTGGCGAACACAAAAAAAAATGACCCCATGAGTTTGCTTGCTTTTGCCGCTTTTTTCGGCCAGGATAAAAGGGAAATTAAGCAGGGATTTAGTATTCTTCAAACTTGTTTTCGTGATGCCCTGGTTTATAAAGAAACCAGCAATAGCCAAATGCTGATTAATCAGGATAAATCAGCCCTTATCGCGTCACTGGCATCGGGCTTAACAGGCGCGCAGATTCTCCAAAACATCGCGCTTATGGAAAAAGCCTACGAAACAATGGAACAGAATGTCAACAAAACATTGACTTTGGAGACAATGGCATTTAAGCTGCAATTATAAAAGTCGATGGATAGGAGATTGAGTTGTTTACAAACATAGTCGGTGTCAAATTTAAAAAAGAAGGCAGAATCTATAGTTTCAACGCTGTTGATCTGATGATCCATAAAGGTGATCAGGTTATTGTCAATACCGACAACGGTTTGGCGCTTGGGATCATTGTTGCCGATGTAAAAAGATGCGGGCAATCGGAACTTCCGGCAAATCTCAAAAAGGTTGTACGCAAGGTGACCGTTGAGGATTTAAGAATCAAAGAAGAAAATGAAAAAATGGAAGAAGATGCCAGAAAAATTTGCATAGGAAAAATCGCCGAAAAAGGCCTGGCTATGAAAGTCGTTGGTGTGGATTGCCTCTTCGATAAAAGCAAAATGATATTTTATTTCAGCGCGGAGGCCAGAGTTGATTTCCGTGATTTAGTTAAAGACCTTGTGCAAAAGTTCAAAACACGAATAGAGCTAAAGCAAATCGGCGCAAGGCAGGAAGCCCGCATTATCAAAGGACTGGCTGTGTGCGGAAGAATTGTTTGCTGCGCGGGAATCTTACAAAATCTGGACAGAGTGACAGTAAAGATGGCCAAAGAGCAGAGCATGTCACTTAATCCGGAAAAAATATCCGGCCTATGCGGCCGACTGATGTGCTGCTTGTCCTTTGAACATGAAGGATACGCTGGATCAAAAAAATGCTCAAAAGCAGCCAAAGCCATTCGTGCTACTGACACATTTAATAAGATTTCGCAGGAAGGCAATAAAGCAATGGAATTGGAAAAAATGGACAACGATGCCGATTATTAACGAACAGAAGGTGAACATGCCAAAATCATTCTACATAACAACACCAATATATTACGTAAATGCTTCTCCTCATATCGGACATGCTTACACGACAATTGTCGCCGATGTACTGTCCAGATACCACCGCATGGTCGGTGACGACACATTTTTTGTTACAGGCACAGACGAGCATGGAGACAAAATTGCCGAAGCGGCGCAGAACGCCGGAATTACACCTAAAGAATACGCGGATAAAATCAGCGCCCAGTTTCGTAATCTCTGGCCGGAACTCTCCGTAACCAACGATTATTTCATTCGGACAACAGATCCTGACCATATTGAAACCGTGCGCGGTATTTTGCAGAAAGTGTACGATGCCGGCGATATTTATTTCGGACAATATGAAGGATTTTATTGCGTCGGTTGCGAACGATTCTACATGGAAAAGGAATTAGTGGAGGGAAAGTGCCCGGATCATCAAACAAAACCGGAGCATCGTAAAGAGAGCAATTACTTTTTTCGTATGAGCAAATATCAGGACTGGTTAATCAAGCACATTCAAGATCATCCTGATTATATCCGTCCGGAAAGATACAAAAATGAAGTTCTGGCCTTTTTGCGCGACCCGCTGGAAGATCTTTGCATTTCGCGTCCGAAAACACGCCTGCAATGGGGAATCACCCTGCCTTTTGATGAAAAATATGTGACCTATGTCTGGTTTGACGCGCTGATTAATTATGTGACAGCGCTGAATTATCCTGATGGCGATAAGTTTAAGAAATTCTGGCCGGTAGCCGAGCACCTGATTGCCAAAGATATTGTAAAGCCGCACGGTATTTACTGGCCGACAATGCTACAGGCTGCGGGCATTGCGCCTTTTAAGCATTTGAATGTTCACGGCTATTGGAATTCGGATTCAAGCAAGATGTCGAAGAGTGTCGGTAATGTTATCCGCCCACTGGATTTGAAAGATAAATACGGGTTGGACGCGTTTCGCTATTTTCTTTTGCGTGATATGGTTTTCGGGCTTGATTCCAACTTCTCCGAAGAGGCTTTTGTCCAGCGGTTAAATTCTGATCTGGCCAATGATTTGGGGAATCTGGTCAGCCGCGCTATAACTATGGTCATCAAATACTGCGATGGCAAAACCCCGGCAATATCCCCTGGCAAAAGAGATTCTGTGCTTTTGGATGCCGCGATAAAAACCATTGATGAAGTGGAAGCCTGTTTTAGCGATATGTCTCTGCACAAGGCGCTAATTGCGATTTGGGAGTTTATTAATACCGCTAACAAATACATCGTCGAGAATGAACCGTGGAATTTGGCCAAGGATCCGGTAAATACAGAAAAACTTCTGGCAATTATGTACAATTTACTTGTGGCACTAAGGTCCACGGCTATTTTGATTACACCTTTTATGCCGCAGACGGCGGGAAAAATTTTACAGCAAATAGGCGTTAGTGAATTTCAAAAACTTGATTTTTCGACTATCAGGAAAGATATTGCATTAACTGCTTGCAGCCCTTTAATTCGCGGCGATTCATTATTCCCCCGTATTGAAGTTGAAAAAGAAGTATCTCCTGCCAAAGTGGCAGCGGATACTTTGGATCTAAAGCCGGTCATTGAATATGAGGATTTTACCAAAATAGATTTGCGAGTGGCAAAAATTCTGGAGGCGGAAGCTGTTCCCAAATCCAGTAAACTTTTAAAACTTAAAATTGATATTGGTGAAGAAAGAACAATTGTTGCCGGAATTGGCAAAGATTACAGCCCAGCTGATCTGATTGGCAAAAAGGTAGTAATTGTGGCTAATCTGAAGCCGGCAAAACTAATGGGAGTCGAATCACGCGGCATGATTTTAGCAACCGATACTGATCAGGGATTGACGATTTTATCTTTCGACAAGGATGCAAAAACAGGGGCAAAGATTCGATAGCCGCCTTCATCGCGAAGGCAACTCCTTGATAAATAGCCCTCTAATCTTTTAAAAGATTTTCAATTATTGCGGCTTCAAAACCATCAACTACCTGACCTTTGATATAAAAAAGAGGAGTTGCGTTTATTCCGGTTTGCGAAGCAAGCCGCCTGTGGCTGTTTACAGCCTCATCAACTTTTTTATCGGCACAAATCTTCAGCGAAGCAGTTTTATCAAATTTTCCTGACATAACATCTTCATAAGTTTTTACCTTATCTTTGGCGCAGAAAATATATCTGATCTTTCTTTCGGAGTCTTGAGACAGGGGGAAGAAGAAAGCATAAATTGTTACATCTTTGCGCTTGGAAAAGAAATTGAAAGACTGACGGCAATGATAGCAATTTGGATCCACAAATTCCACAACAGTCGTTTTTCCATTGCCGATTTTCAGGGCATCGCCTAAAGGTATGGTCGCCATTTTTTTGGCAATCTTGCTTATATTACTGTCATGTGTCAGACTTATTCCGTCTTTGGTAATTATGCTGCCGGCAAGAATTACCTCAGCCTCCGGCATATAATAGTAAATCTGATTGCCGGTATAAACTTCGTACACTCCACTAATTTTAGTGGGAGTGATACTCTCAAAATTATTTTTCGGGAAACTTTTCTTAAACATCTCTTCCGGAGATGAATTTTGAGCCCACAGGCTGGCTGGGAAAACAAGCAAAACTGATAAAAGGACAATCGCTGATTTCTTCAAGTCTATACTCCTCAAAATGTAATAAATGTTAGCATAAAATATTGTTGCACGGTGCACTCACATATCAACAATAAAAAAAATTAGCAATACTATACCTGAATAGATCAGTTCGCTGATTAAAGCTGAGTTGGAAGGAGCATACTCTTGTCCGCGAGATGTTATCTGCACGTTCAAAGTCCGGTTCCACCCAAGAAGCGGTTACACAGTTGATGGGAACAACAAAAAGGGCTGTTTTACTTTTGGAATCTACCGGAAAGCATGCACCATCGCTAACAACCCTGAAAAAATATGCACAAGCTGTTGGCTGCGAAATGGAAATCAAGTTCATGCCTGAATCCGGTTCAACAATTCATACAACCAGTAGGGCTAATGTTTGATAGCTATTTGGTGTAAAAAAGCAGCGTGCCGGTTAGCCCGCGATCAGCAGATTTTGAATCACACGAAGTGCAGAGCTTACAACTACGAAGCAGCAATTTTTAGGTCAGAATTAAAGTGAGTATTACCACCAATAATCAGTTATCTTCAAATTTAAAACTTTTTTCCCGAAATAATCTTATACAGATATCCACGACAGCTTCGTCGTAAAGGGTTCCTCTATTCTTCTCGATTTCTTCCAGCGCTGCATCAAGTCCCAAGGCAGGACGATAGGGCCTGTGGGAGGCTATCGCTTCGACTACATCGGCAACATTGAGAATGCGGGCTTCTATTAAAATGTCATTCCCTTTAAGTTTTCTTGGATAACCTGAGCCATCCATTCGTTCATGGTGCTGGTAAACAATTTCTGCCAGAGGCCAGGGTGACTCTACATTCTTCAACATCTCGTATCCCTGCCGGGCATGTTCTTTGATTAATGAAAACTCAAGTTCGGACAGTTTGCTAGGCTTGGACAATATCTCCGCGGGGATGGATAGTTTTCCGATGTCATGGATGGAACCGGCCATGCGGATGCCCTCAACCTTATCCTGTGAAAGTCCCATCTCGGTGGCAATGGTACGGGCAAGGTTTGCCGACCGAACCTGGTGACCTGCGGTATAGGGATCTCTTGATTCAATAGCGGACACCATGACTTGGATGGTTGTGCCAACCGCCTTTCTGAGGCTTTCCATGGTGTTTTGAAGTTTCTCATCAGACTTCTTGCGGTCGGTGATGTCACGAACTGCTGCAAGGATAAATTCCCCATTGCTCAGGTTTATCTTCCTGAGAAACACCTCAGCATTAAATGTAGAGCCGTCATGAGGCCGTCGCGCCTGCCATTCAAAGACCCTCTCTTTTTCTTTCATGACGCTTTCCCATATTCCTGGCAATTCGTTTAGAGGGTTATCCGGTGTGGAAAAGTCCTCTTCAATGCTCATTGAGCAAACTTCCTCGCGACTAACTCTATACATTTCAAGCATTTTGCTGTTTACGTCGATGATTTTCCCATCTTTGGTATAGATGAAGATAGCATTATCTACACTGTCTAAAATCATACGGAGATTAATTTCAGAGACTTTCAGATCATCTTCCATCTTCTTGCGGTCGGTGATGTCATGGTGTGAACCGTAAAAACCAGTTAAATTCCCTTCGCTGTCACGGATACCTCGAATATAAGTTGCAAGATACCTTATGGAACCATTCTTGTGATAATACTCCAATTCCATGTTCA
>Ga0247842_10003802_pt1 | contig 19748 bp, 13 predicted proteins | sample LaCruzMarch2015__3_FD_192411 | JGI IMG/M metagenome (GOLD analysis project Ga0247842, IMG submission 192411) | Freshwater microbial communities from meromictic Lake La Cruz, Castile-La Mancha, Spain - LaCruzMarch2015_19m | ecosystem: Environmental > Aquatic > Freshwater > Lake | place: Spain...
TCAGAGAATGGCATCTGCAACAGCTTTTTTCATGATGAATTTCGAGGAAGAAATACAAAAGGCACTTCTTATCGTACAGAAGGGCAAAGCCCCGAGAAACATCAACCAAAAATGTCCTTTACCCCAAAAAAATCTACTCCCCCTCTCCGGTTGGCGTCGGTCGGAACGGAGAGGGGGTCAGGGGGGTGAGGCAAAGACCAGGCTGCTTGTTCGTCACGCGACCGTCACCTCCTTGCACAGGTACACGTCCTGAATCGCATTCAGGAGCGCGATACCCTGGTCCATGGGCTTCTGGAAGGCCTTGCGGCCGGAGATCAGCCCCGTTCCACCCGCGCGCTTGTTGATCACGGCGGTCTTTACTGCTTGCGCCAGATCGTCCTTGCCGCTGGCTCCTCCCGAATTAATGAGGCCGATGCGTCCCATGTAGCAGTTGGCCACCTGCCAACGCGTGAGGTCGATGGGATGATCGCTGCAGAGTTCGCCGTACATCTTAGGATCGCTCTTGCCGTACTTCCCCTCCGGGCTCATGGCAGGGTACCCGCCGTTACACTCCGGGAGCTTCTGCTTGATGATATCGGCCTGCAGCGTCACGCCCAGGTGGTTGGCCTGGCCCGTGAGATCCGCGGCGGTGTGGTAGTCCTTTCCATCTTTCTTGAAGTCCTTGTTCCTCAGGTAGCACCACAGGACCGTGAACATCCCCAAGTCATGTGCGCGGGAGAACGCCTGCGCCACTTCCACAATTTGCCTGCGTGATTCATTGGAGCCGAAGTAGATCGTGGCCCCCACCCCTTTGGCGCCCATGTTGTGCGCTTCCTCGATCGTGCCGAACATCACCTGGTCAAAGGCATTGGGGTAGGTGAGGAGCTCGTTGTGGTTGATCTTCACGATGAACGGAATCTGTTCCGCGTACTTTTTGGCAACCATGCCCAAGACTCCGAACGTCGATGCAACCGCGTTGCAGCCGCCTTCCATAGCCAATTTCACAATATTCTCCGGGTCAAAGAAATCAGGATTCTTGGCAAAGCTGGCGCCTGCGGAGTGTTCGATTCCCTGGTCCACCGGCAGGATACTCAAGTAGCCCGTGCCACCCAAGCGGCCGTGGCCGTAGAGTTCCTGAAGGTTCTTCTGTACCTCTTTGGGTCGGTCCGAAAGTGCGAACATCTCCTTTGCTTGGTTGGGGCCCGGGAGGTGAAGTCGCTCCTTGGCGATGCCCTTGCATTGAAAATTAAGCAGGGAATCCGCCTCGGAGCCTAAGAGCTTTTTGATATCCGCAATGGTGATCATTGGTAGAGAGGGGTGAAGATGTGCGAAGGCTAGCATGGCGAGGGCGTAGGGGGTAGTCCGGCTTCGCCTTCGACTGTGCCGCGACTATCCAGTCAGCTATTCTTTGTGAACGCTTTTTGTGGAACGATCTCGGTAAAGCTCTGAGTAACGGCAAGAATCGGAGACGGATATTTCTAGGGCTAGAGGGTGTTGGGTGAGCGTTTGACGGAATACAAAAATATTACTTGATATGTTTATTGTATTTTGGCATACTGTTCCTACGAGTTGCGACGATCCCCATGGAATGGATCTCTGGGGTGGTACTGCGCGGCTCGCACGCGAGCAAGGAGTTCGCAAATGCTCATTCGGACGATCGGCAAAGGCGGTGGAGTCGTGTTCGGCGGAGAATTCCCGGGGATGGTCGTGGTCATCACCACGAAAGGATCGCGGGTCAGGTTGGGATTCCAGGGTCATCTTGACCTTCCTATCATCAACCTGAAGCTTCTTGGCAAGATCATCTGCATGGAGCTGAAGAACAATCTGTTCCACGAGGAACGATTGGCGCTGCGGTCCATGCTTGTTCTGCTGGAGGACCCGCAGTCCAATACTGCCGAAATCATCGACCTGCTCGCTGAGCCGGTGTTTGTGGAGCTGATGTACGGTCCGGCTCCCGACGAAGAGTAACCCGCGACGGATCGCCGATCCTCGCAAATAAAAGCCCAACCCACTCTACGTGCGGCTGGGCTTTTTCTTTGAGGGTTTACTTCACTTCCGGGGCAAATCGGAATAGATTTTCGCCCCTTTTGAGGCATCCTCAAGAGGATTGCTCTGTGGCATCAGTGGCTGATTCGGATATCGGTGTTTCCAGTAGAGGAGAGGTCCCTCTCTTGCATTGGAAACACCGAAGGTTGCCGAAAATGTGAGTAGGCACCTCGGCAGGAAGTGCTCAAGGATGAGTGGGTCATCAGGATGGAGGATTTGAGCTGTGTTAGTTCTATCGCGCAAGAAAAACGAGAGCATCGTGATCAACAACGATATCACCATCGTTGTGGTCGAAATCCGGGGCGACAAGGTGCGCCTCGGCGTGGAGGCACCAATGGAGGTGCCTGTGCATCGCAAGGAAGTGTGGGAAGCAATATATCGCAATGCGTTGCAGGTGCAGCAGCTTCTGGCGCGGAATGGCATCGATGCCGAGCTGAGCGAGTGCATGGCTGCGCTGGAAGTCGTGGGGAAAGAGGTCTCCGCCGCTGTTGCCTTGATCAAGGAGCAGAGGCAAGCCGCTCAGCAGGAGCAGCCTGTGTCGTTGCCGCTGCCGACCGATGAGGAAGAGCCCGCCGACCTCTCAGGGAATTCTCCGAATAACCGTGGTTCCTTCTTTGGAGCCGGCGGTCCGGAGGCCGATGCCTGATTCGGATCGTAGCAGCCGCAGAGTGAAGCCCGACGTCGCAGTGACGCCGGGCTTTTTTTGAAGTGGTTTCCCCTCATCCCCAACCCTTCCCCCGGAGGGGGAAGGGAGGGCATACTTCTCTCATGCCCAATCCCAAGCCCTCCGCCCTTCGTCTTTACAACACGCTCCATAAGAAGGAGGAAGAATTCATCCCCATCACGCCGGGTAAGGTGCTGATGTACTCGTGCGGTCCCACGGTCTACGGCCGCCCTCACATCGGCAACTACTCCTCTTATTTGATGGCCGATTTGCTCAGGCGGTGGCTGGAGGTTTTGGGCTACGAAGTGACGCACGCCAAAAACATCACGGATGTGGGGCACCTGCTGCACGATGCCGATGAGGGCGATGACAAGATTGAGAAGCAGGCCAAGAAAGAAAAGCTCGATCCGCTGGAGATCGCTCGCAAGTACGAGACTCAGTTCCTGGAGGATGAGAAGGCGCTTCATATTCTGGAGCCCGCCGCGCGTCCTCGTGCCACGGAAACAATCGCAGAGATGCTCGCGATTATCCGCGTGCTCTTAGAGAAGGGGATCGCGTACGAGATCGCCGACGGTATTTACTTTGCCGTGGAAAAATTCCGCACCTACGGAGCGCTCTCCGGTAACACCATTGAGACGCTGAATTCCGGAGCGCGCGTGGAGGAGCGTGAGGGCAAACATCATTCGGCGGACTTTGCTTTGTGGAAGAAGTGTGTGGGGCCTAATGCGCTTCACTCGCTGCGGTGGAATTATACGACCGGTGAGCGTGTGTACTCGGAGGGCGAGGATGCTACGGCCGGATTCCCCGGATGGCACATTGAGTGCTCCGCCATGAGTCGAAAATTTTTGGGTGAGCAGATCGATATCCACACAGGGGGCGAGGACAATATCTTCCCGCATCACGAATGTGAGATCGCGCAGAGTGAATCAAGCAGCTCTATTAAGCCATTTGTACGCTACTGGGTCCATCGCAGATTCATTCAAATGGGCGAGGAGAAGATGAGTAAGAGCCTTGGCAATGTGTTGAACCTCCCTGACATTGTGGCCAATGGATTTGATCCCATGGATCTGCGCTACTACCTCCTCTCGGTTCACTATCGCACGCAGCTCAAATTCACGGAACGGGGGCTCGATGATGCGCGCAAGGCTCGGCGAAAGATTTTGGAATGGATGAGTGAAGAAAGAAAGGAAAGAGAGGAAAGAAAAGAAAGAAAGGAAGGAGAGGAAAATCCTCTCACAACGTGGCGAGAAAAATTTATGAGTGCGATGAATGCGGACTTGAATACGCCCGCCGCACTCGCGGTGGTGTTTGATCTCATGACGTGGTCGCGCAATCAATCATCGTGGACATCATCGTCTCTTCTTGAGCTTAAGGAATTGGCTGCGATGGTCCGTGCGACCTTTGGCTGTTTTGATCCTGAAGCAGGAGTGGATGCTTCGGCAAAAGTTTTGGAGTTACTTGCAAAGCGCAGCGAGGCTCGCAAAGCAAAGGACTATCGCCTGTCTGATCAATTGAGAGATGCGATTCGTACGGAGGGGTATGAAGTTCGCGATGCCGGAGATGAACAGGAATTGAAGAAGTTATAGGAAGGATCTATCGCGAAGCGTGGATTCGAACGGGCGGGTCTCTCGCATGAAGATCTGTGATGCAATCGTTTTCGGGGTTTTTTCGACCAATTCATGAACGTGATGTTAATTGTGACATACCCTATGTTAGGTGTGCTCTACGGAAAAAGATCTTTACCAACACAAAATTCCCATTCATCAAGGGTATTTTTTGGTAAAAAATGGGGATTTTTTCAGGAATTCCCTCTGTAAATTCTTGAGAGAAAAGATCAATACGCTTGTTTAGAAGCCATCAAAAGAACGAATAGATAGAAGGAATCGCCTGTAACACCTTCTTCTCTGCCCCGTTTCACCCCATGCACGGATCCGTGCGAGATCTTGCAGCTTGCTGCGGGTTTCCATAGGATCTTCGAGATCCGCTCTCCCGAGGAAAGGAAAGCGTGGTCCGTGTATAAGCCCTTTGACAAGTCGGCTCCTTGCCTTTGTCTCGCCTATGCAAGACAAGACAAGCTTCACACTCCGCTTTCCATATCCATGGAAGATGAGTCGTGTACCCCAGTGATCGCCCAACCCTGGAAAGGATCCCCTTCGTCCTCGTGACACCTCTTTATTTATAAGGAGAAGAGCGCCCACCCGCATGTTCGGATCGGCACTGCTCGTTCTCTCTCACAAGAGCGCAGGGGGGCAGGCGGTGTTTCACTCACTCATAACTTCACAATTCACGTTCAACTCCATCATCGATTTCCTCATTTCCTCTCTTCAATTCGTTTTACTTCTCTTTTCTACTCCATTCCTTTATGGATATTTCCCGCTTTAAGAAAGCTTGCGCGGGTCTGTCCGTCGCAGCGATGATGCTGACTCAGGTCGGCACGGCGTTTGCAGCGTACAGCGATGTCCCGTCAGGCGTGTGGTACAAGGATGCCGTCGAGGCCTTTACGGACGCCGGCTACTTGGATGCCACACAACCCCGCTTCCGTGGTGGTGACACCGCCACGCGCGCGGAATTTGTAAAACTGGTGGTCATGCTCAATGGTGGTCTCCTCTCCACCCCGCCGGCCGTCCCGAGTTTCAATGACGTGCCGACCGGTGCGTGGTTCTACGCATATATGGAGGAATCCGCCAAGGAGGGCTGGGTCCGCGGAGACGGCAACTGCTATGGCAGCAAGCCGTGCAACGCACGCCCGAACGCGAACGTTAATCGCGCAGAGGCAGCCTCCCTCATTGTTCGTGCTTTCGGCCTCGAGAGTTCCGGCGCTGCAGCGCAGTTCGTCGATAACCCCTCAGGTCAGTGGTACACGGAGGCCATCCAGACTGCCGCAGATCATTGCGTCCTCCAGGGCGACGACTCAACGGGTCGTGTGCGCCCCTCGGACAACATGAACCGCGCAGAGATGGTCGTCATGCTGCACCGCGTCGATCAAGGTTTGACCTTCGGCGTGGACTGCGGCAAGGGCCAGGTTACTGAGGCAGCGATCAAGTCCGCTATGGCAACCAGCACCACCACAGTCGAGGTGGAGTTTACGGTCGCCATGGACAAGACTTCTGCTGAAGACAAGGCCAATTACACGGTGACCGGTTCTCCGGCCGTCCCCATCAATGCAGCCAAGCTCATCGCCAAGGACACCGTCGAGCTCACGCTCGGCGAGGACATGGTGGCAGAGCATGAGTACACCCTCACAGTGAAGGATGTGCTTGCAGAGAATAAGGACAAAGTCTCCGGCACTAAGACCTTTGATGGATTCACGAACATGGTGAAGGGCGATGGTGAGCTCGAGGCTTCGCTCTCCTCCAAGAATCCCCGCGGCGACACGATTCCTCGTGGTGCTGTGGGTGTCGTGCTTCTCTCCGCTGACTTCACCGCGTCCTGCAAGGACAAGGTGCAAGTGGAGAACCTCACCGTCCTCCATGAGGGCTTTGGTGAGTCCGCCGACATCGATGGCGTCTATGCGGCCGTCAATGGCGCCCGCGTATCGCGCAAGCGCACGATCGACGCGCAGGATCAGACCGCAGATCTGCGGTTCTCTTCCCCGCTCGTCATTGATCCGTGCGAGACTGTGACGGTTGACCTCGTCGCAGACTTTAGCTCTACGGCCACTGTGTCCGGAGAGCACAATTTTGTGGTTGAATTGCCTTCCGACGTCACCAGCAACGCGAACTCTGTCACCGGGAATTTCCCCTTGCGTGGCGAGTCCTTCAAGATTGCTGCCGTGACCAGCGGCATCATCACCGTCACGTACCGTTCGGTGAACCCGAGCACGGTGCAGGTCGGTGACAAGGGTGTCGTGATCGGCAAGTTCGAACTCGATGCAGATTCCACAGAGGATCAGACGCTCTACTCGATGACCTTCGAGCAGAACAGCTCGGCCTCCGATGGTGACTACATCAATCTCGCTGTCCGACGCACGGATGGCACAGTCTTGACCAACACCGTCGCACAGACGGTCGGTGATTTCGTCACGATGGTCTTTGATCCTCCCTTCACGATTTTGGAGGGTGACAAGATCACGCTCGAAATGATTGCCGACATCGTCAACGGTGCAGACAAGGCTATTCAAATGCACTTTGAAGAGAGTTCTGACCTGTTCGCGGTCGGCTCCCTTTACGGTTACGGCGTGAACGGACAGCTTTACGGTTCGCAAGTGTCCATTCCTACGGACAATGCGACATCTGTGACCATCGATGCCGGTGAATTCACCATTGGTATCAATGGACCGTCCACCACGCAGTTCACCAGCGACAGCAATGATGCAGTGCTCGCCAATATCGACTTTTCGACAGGCGGCGAGGACATCGACATCAAGAACCTTTACATCGCCGTACATGGCACCACCGCCACAGGCGGCTACATGTGCGATGCTGGAGGCTCGAACGCAACCGGTGCAGCTTTGTGCGCCAACACTACAGTGGAGACCATCCAGTCCCAGATGGAAGGGGTGGAAATCCGCAACAAGGCCACGGGCCGCACGGTCACGGGTGTCCGCATGACGGGCTCCACGGACAGCGGTTCCGCTGGAACTGGCAACAAGGGTCAGTACCAGATCTACCGCTTCGACGATTTCATCGTGAAGGGTAAGGAATCCTGGCAGTTCCGCGTGGACTTTGTTTCCAACTCGGGTACACACCCCTCTAACGGAGACAAGTTCCGCATCTACATCTGCGGTGAACCCACTCAGATCTTGAGCTCCGGCAATCTGATCACGAACACCTCAGGATGCTCCTTTGGTAGCATCATCACAGCCTCGACTGCGTACCAGATGCAGGTCGAAGGACTCTCCACGGGTGATAAGGTCGGTGACGTTCGCCCCCGCGGCGATATCGCCGGTAACGCCCAGGAAGTGGTGGATGCCAGCCTGAACGTTGTTGTGAAGGCTGTTGCCACGAGCGACTTCGCCGTGGAAAATTCCAAGGACATCAACCTCCTGCGGTTCGAGGCTAAGGCCAGCTCCGCTGAGGATTTGCTCCTCACAAAGACCGTCTTCCAGGCTCAGTCCGGATCGCTCGTGAACGCGAGCAATTACGCTCTCTGGGTCGATACGGATGGCGACCGCAAGGTTGACACCGTCTTGGAAAGCGGCGTTGCTTCTCAGTCGAGCGAAGTGACGTTCTCCGATCTCGCCGGCGGCGGGTACGTGCTCCCCAAGGAGCAGACCATCGTCTTCGAAGTACACGGGGACGTTTCCTCCTCTCTGACAGGTGATGACCTTCTCATCCGCTTCGACACCGGGTCCTCTGTGACCTACATCGAGGCCGAGAAGCTCGCAGATGGCACCAGCCTCTCCGGGCTTAAGCTCAATGCCACGGCCTGCTCCGCGACCGGTGGTTGCGACATTAATTTGACCACAGCGCAGTCTGTCAATTACGTGTTGCGCTCACAGGGAGACCTGTTTGTCACCGCAGATTCACAGACGATCGGTGCCCGGCAATTGCTGGGTGGAACGCTCGGCGAGCCGGTTCTCCGCATCAAGTTGCGCGCGGAGTACGAAGACGTTGACGTGACGGATCTCGTCGTCAACTCTTCCGGAGGAACCGCAGGGTCTTTGGACTCCGTGGAACTCTGGCTGGATGGTGCGACCAAGGCCCTCGCGACGAGCGGCGGCTGCGGCAGCGCCGATGTCCTGACGACGAACCCGTTCGCGGGTATCGCCGCTACAACGACTGCTTTCTGCTTCACGATGGATAACAAGCAGCTCGTTGTTCCGAAGGGAACGGATGTCAAGGTAAATGTTCGCCCGCGTGTCAAGTCTGACGTCAACGGTGCGATCACTGCCGACCCCATTGCCCTCTTCATCGATAACACGGCAGCCTCCAATGACTCCACCGGCACGGGATCCGTGCGCGCACGAGGTGTGAACTCGAGCAATAACCTCATTGCGAACAACGGAAATACCGTTGCCAACGGAGAAGTGTTCATTGGAATCGCGGCCGCTGCGGCCACGAACGTCCGTGTCGTCGGTAACTTCAATACCACCGTCCTTGCCAAGGTTGAGAGCATCACGAACGGCGGCGCCGCCACCGGGACAGTCCCGAGCGGAGCAGACCGTGAGATCGGTGCCTTCACCTTCAAGGCTGCCACGAACGGCAACTCGAAGGATGGGACGAACCAGGTTGTCCTGTCCGGCGTGATCTTCACCGTGAACGCAACGAACGTAGAAATGCAAGCGACCACGGGCTTCAAGATCTACAACAAGGCCGCTTCGATGTCGCAGTTTGTGACCTGCACTCCTTACTCCACAGGAGGTGCCGCTATCGTCGGTACCAGCGTTGGAAGCGGAGTCTTCTTGGTCGACTGTCGCGCCTTGGTCGGTTCTGCGGTGAATACCACAGTTGATTCCGGCCAGTCTTTGACGCTCGTGCTGCTCGCAAACGTGACGGACACGAATACCGCTGCAGGGAACGGAGGATCCAGCATTCTGCAGGTATCTGTGAACGACTTTACGAACGTCACGAAGGCAGCCTTCGGTCAGGCCTCGGGTCAGAGTCGCATTCAGTGGCAGGATAAGGATTCCTCGACAGCCACACATGGTGGTCTGTTCCAGTGGATCGAATATCCGGACACAGCGATCAACTCGACGACTTACCGCGGATAATTGCATCCCAGTGATTCGTAGTATTTGACGCGTGCTACCAACAAAGCCCTCTCGCGAAAGCGGGGGGGCTTTTTGGATATGCGTGGGAAGGCAACTGCGTTTCCCTCCCACGGCCCCACCCTTCCTTCAGTGGAGTGCCTCCAGGCGGGCAGAGCCCGCCTTCGGCACGGATTATTCGCTGCCTCCACCCCTAGCCCCTCCTCCGACGGAGGAGGGGAATGTTTACTGTTTTGTGGTTGTAGGGTTCGGCTGTACCCTTTTTGCATGGTTATCACTCCAGAAGAGAAGCGTCACTATCCCCTTACAGGAAAGGATTCTGAGATTCTCGAGCGTATCCACGAGATTGAGTCGATTGGCGATCTCTCCATTGATGAGAAATTTCTGTTGAGCCTCTTACGAAGTCAGCTGGAGAAAGACTGGCAAACACCTTGTCTGCAGCTCCTCAAAAAATGGTCTATAAGCAAAAGATTGACTCCGTTGATGCGGTGGGAGATCTTGAAGAAATTGGGAAAGAGATGGTGGCGACCGAGGCAACGGAAGTGAGAGTGCGCATCACGAGTCTAGCCCAGTAATTTTCGTTTCATCTTGAGCATCGCATTCGTCATCGGCCGCAGCACAATCTGTTGCTCGGGCGGGTAGGTGATCACTGCTCCGCCGAATTTTTCTTTGAAGGAGCTCACACCCAGCCAGGGGTGATCGGGTGGGGCATCGGGTGGGGCTATTCCCAAAAGGTCATAGGTTGTGCATCCCAACTCTTTACAATGGCGTATTGCGGCTTGCTGGAGCGCATAGGGTGCCATCAGCGCGCGGAAGGCGTACGAAGACGCTCCGTAGTAGTAGATACCCTTTTGACCCCAAACAACGCCCAGAAGGGCTGCGATGGGCTCCGGATTCGGCGGTAGGGTGGCAAACAGGAGAAAGGCGCCCGAAAGGTGCTCCAGGAAGGCTTTGTAGTGCTTCTCGGCATGGATGGCGAACTTGTCGCGCTGGCCCGTCTGCTTCAGAAGGCGATGAAGCGCTGCGGCGTCGGTCGATCGTTCGATGTGTACGCCGTGCTTCTCCGCTACGGAAATATTGTAGCGACCCTTGGGTTTCATCTGTTGCAAGATGGCTTCTTCCGGTTGCGTGAGATCGATCAGGCGTGTGGCCTGCGGCTGCTCGTGACGAGACGAAGCTTGCAGCTTGCCTGCCCTGAGCGAAGTCGAAGGGTAGCCGGGAGCTTGCAGAGGCGTGAGAGGAGATGCGAACAGACAAAGGCAGTGTTCATTTTTTGCATCTTTCACGATGAAATCAAAGAGCATATCTGATGCCCCAATCGGTCCGCGTGGAATATCCCATGTTGAGAGACCAAAGCTTGTGCGGTCGATGACCACGAGTGCAGAGGCGATGATCTGTTCCCCCTCCGTCAGGGCATAGATCCTTGTCTCTCGTCCAAGCGCTTCCTGAAATTTCTTCCATTCCAGCGATTGCCAAATCGTGCCTTCCGGATGCGATCGTATCCAGGCATCGAACTGGGAGAGATCTCCGGCGCTTGAAAGGCGTGTCACCATTGCCATGATCATACCGTTCTTACAGCCAGAACGATCAAAAGATCGGCTCAAAGTTGCATGGCGAAGCCGGGTGATTCCTTGGCGGTGATAGGGCAGGTATACTGGCGTTTCCTGTATCAGATTTCCCCCTAACTCTAACCCCTTCCCTACCCCCTAAAACATGCCGTACTCCCTTCCCAAGCTCAGCTTCTCCTTTGATGCTCTGGAGCCGCACATTGATGCCAAAACGATGGAGATTCACTACGGCAAACACCATCAAACGTATTGTGATAATGCCAATAAGGCGGTGGCCGGAACGCCGTTTGCCGATTTGCCCATCGAAGACGTTCTAAAGCGTCTGAGCGAGGTCCCCGAGGAAAAGCGCACGGCTGTCCGCAATCATGGCGGGGGATTCGCTAATCACACCATGTTCTGGACCGTACTGGGCCAAAAGAGCATGGAGCCATCGGGGTCACTTGCAGAAGCACTCAAACAATCATTCGGATCCATCGACGCCTTCCGTGAAAAGTTCGAAGCGGCGGCCCTGGGTCAGTTCGGTTCGGGGTGGGCTTGGCTTGTCGTTCAATCGCAAGTCGCAAATTCCAAAATCGCAAATACTCAATTAGAGGTGATCAATTTGCCCAATCAGGATTCGCCGCTCTCCATGGGCAAGACGCCACTCCTCTGCTTGGATGTGTGGGAACATGCGTACTATCTCAAGTATCAGAATCGCCGGGCGGAGTACGTGAAGGCGTTCTGGCAGGTCGTAAATTGGGATGAAGTAGCAAGACGTTTGTCTGCGGCATAAAAATCGCAAGCCACCCTGAGCGAAGGTGAATGGAGAAATGTGATGTTTACAAAGCGCGCTCTGTCGGAGCTTCTGGCGAAGCAGCCTGTCCTACAGACCTTCTGTCTTGCATGACATCAAAGCACTCATTGAGCAGATCGCGTTGTCCTGAGCGGGCCATGCACACCAATGAACCGAGGAGCGCTTGAGCTTCTGGGGAGCCCTGTCCCGCAGTATGTGCAATACGCTTGAGCAGTACAAAATCTGGTGGTTGAAGGTGATCGTTCATATAAATGCATAGTACGTATGCATGACGTTATGTCAATAATTCTATCCTTAACCGTATTTTTCTTTGACATTGAAGCTCAGATCCTTAGAATACGCCCGTTCGCAGCAGTTCCGATTGTGTTGTGAGTGCTGCTCCCGTCTATTTGCCACCGATACCCGGCAGGTGTTGTCCGGGCATCCGCTGCGCTCACTTCCTTTCCTCCTCCCTGCTATGGCGAAGAAAGTTGCTAAGAAAGTTGCCAAGAAGAAACCCGCACCCAAACCTTCACCGAAGAAAGTTGTGCACCATAAAGCCGCTCCTCCTGCAAAGAAGGTTGCTGCTCCCGCTGCAAAGAAAATTGTGCATGTCGCCAAGAAGCCGGATCAAGCCTCCGATTCCAAGAAGCCAGAAGTGGCACTTGTTCCAGCTAAGAAACCAATGTTGCCTCCCAAGCGTACGTATCGTGTGCACGTGGAGGAAAGGATTTTGCCGCAAGTGGTACCCACCGTGGTGCCTCCCGCCGGTCGCCCTCCGGCGGCCATGCGCTCACTCCCTGCAGATTTGCAACCCAAGCGCGTCTCAGAAAATCGTGTATACCTCACAGAGGAAGAAAACATTTCCGAGATTCTGCCCTCACTCATTGAGATGCAGCTTCTGAGCTATCGCTGGTTCCTCACCGAGGGCATCAGGGAGCTTTTGGAAGAGATCAGTCCTATCACCGACTTCTCCGGTCGCAAGATGGAACTGCGGATCCTCGGCCATGCGTTTGATCCCCCCAAGTACGATCCGGAGACCTGCCGTCGTCGCAATCTGACCTACGAAGCGGCCATGAAAGGCCATGTTCAGCTCATCAATAAGGAAACAGGAGAAATCAAAGAGCAGGATGTGTTCTTGGGATCGATTCCGCTCATGACCAATATCGGGACCTTTGTGGTCGGCGGTATCGAGCGTGTGGTGGTGCACCAATTGGTGCGTTCGCCGGGTGTGTTCTTTAGTAAGATGCCGGACTACCCCAAGTATCATGCCGCAAAGATCATCCCCAAACGCGGCGTGTGGCTGGAGATTGAAACGGACCGCAAAGGCATTATCACCTGCAAGATCGATCGCAAGCGTAAGATTCACATCACGCAACTTTTGCGCGTCTTTGGTTACGATACGGATACCAAGATCCTAAATCTCTTCCAGTCCGTGAAGGGTAAGGATATTGATTACATTCAGGCCACACTCGAGAAGGATTCCGTGCGTACGTTGGAAGATGCCTATCAGAGCATTTATCGCAAAATCCGGCCCGGAGATCTTGCCACGCCGGAGAACGCCAAGTCCCTTATCGACTCTCTCTTCTTCGACTTCAAAAAGTACGATATGGGCCAGATTGCGCGCTATAAGTTGAATCGTCGCTTTGGCTTCAAGACGCCTACGGATGAAGCGCACCGCGTGTTCCAGGTAGAGGATTTTGTGGCGATCCTGACCGAGCTTATCAATCTGAATAACGGATTGGGCGTACCCGACGATATCGATCACTTGGCCAATCGTCGCATCCGTTCCGTGGGTGAACTTGTGCAGAACAAGTACCGCGTGGGACTGGTGCGCACGGAGCGCATCATCAAGGATCGCATGACCGTACTCGATATGGAGACCGTCACGCCGACTCAGCTTATCAACTGTCGTCCGATCACTGCGGCCATGCGCGAGTTCTTCGCCAGTTCGCAACTTTCGCAATTCATGGATCAGACCAACCCGCTGGCGGAGCTTTCTCACAAGCGACGTCTCTCGGCCATGGGCCCCGGAGGACTCTCCCGCGAACGCGCGAGCTTTGACGTTCGCGACGTGCATCCCAGTCACTACGGTCGCATTTGCCCCATTGCCACACCCGAAGGTCCGAATATCGGACTCGTGGTTCACTTGGCTGCATTGGCGCGCGTGAATCCGTACGGATTTTTGGAGACACCGTACCGCGAAGTAAAGAACACCGTTCCGCTGGATCCAGAAAAAGTTTTTGGACACATGTTCGGTGATACGTTACGTGAGGATCGCAAGGTGATCGTAAAAGAAGGTGAGCTGATTGCCACCAAAGAGATGGCGCGCAAGGTTGTGGCGCTCTGTAAGGCTGAGGGCAAATCCAGCGTGCCCGTGCGTCCTTACATCACCAGCAAAGTGACATACATCGATGCGGAACAAGAGCGTCACCTGACTATTGCTCAAGCACAGACCAAGTATTCTGAACTGGGAGAATTCCTTGCAACCACGATTTCCGCTCGCCGCAGCGGAGAGCCGGTTTTGGTGGATGTGCGCGATGTCACGCACGTGGACGTGACTCCCAAGCAGATTCTCTCCGAATCCACATCCCTTATCCCCTTCCTGGAGCACGACGACAATACCCGCGCCTCCATGGGAACGAACATGCAACGTCAAGCCGTACCGCTCATCAGTCCCAAGTCGCCGCTCGTCGGAACTGGGATCGAAGGACTTACCGCGCGCGCATCGGGTCAGGCTGTGATGGCGGAGGAGGATGGTGAGGTGGTCTCCGTGGATGCTACGCACATCGCAGTGGTTTACCGTTCTGGCCGCAAGCATCAGCTTGCCCTGCAGGCGTTTGTGCGCTCGAATCAAGGCACGTGCTTCATTATGCGCCCGCGCGTGAAGATGGGTGAGAAAGTGCATCGCGGAACCGTTTTGGCCGATGGCTCGGGAACCGAGGGCGGAGAACTGGCCCTGGGGCAGAACCTGCTCGTGGCGTATATGTCATGGGAGGGTGCGAACTTTGAAGACGCGGTGATTATCTCGGATCGTGTGGTGCATGACGGTTACTTTGATTCCATTCATATCGAGTCCTACGTCACGGACGTACGCGATACCAAACTGGGGCCTGAAACGGTTACGCGTGATATTCCCAATGTGGGAGAAGCCAAGCTTAAGGATTTGGATACCGACGGTATTGTCCGCATTGGTGCCACAGTCCATGAAGGCGACATCCTTGTGGGCAAGATCACGCCCAAGGGCGAGACGGAGCTCACACCCGAGGAGCGGCTTCTGCAAGCGATCTTCGGCGATAAGGCCAAGGACGTGAAAGATTCCTCGCTGCGGTTGCCGGGTGGAGCAGGAGGCAAGGTGGTGGATGTGCACATCTTTGACCGGGCTGAGGGCGACGAGCTCCCGACCGGCGTTATCAAGCAGATCAAAGTGTTCGTGGCGCAGACGCGCAAGATCCAAGTGGGAGACAAAATGGCAGGCCGCCACGGAAACAAAGGCGTGGTCTCGCGCATAGTTCCGGTAGAAGACATGCCGTTCCTTAAGGATGGCACACCGGTGGATATCATCTTAAATCCCCTCGGCGTCACTTCCCGTATGAACATCGGTCAGATCTTAGAGACACACTTGGGTTGGGCCTGTGAACGGCTCGGCATCAAGATTGCTACACCCGCTTTGAACGGAATCTCGGTGGATCAGATCGAACAGTTCCTCATTGCGGCGGGGCTTCCGGCTGACGGAAAAGTGCAGCTCTTCGATGGGCGCACCAGCGAACCCTTTGCGCATAAAACGACGGTGGGCATCGTATACATGCTCAAACTGCTCCACCTTGTTGAAGATAAGATCCATGCCCGCAGCGTTGGACCGTACTCACTCGTGACGCAGCAGCCGCTCGGCGGCAAGGCGCAGCACGGAGGTCAGCGCTTTGGAGAAATGGAAGTGTGGGCGCTGGAAGCGTACGGCGCGGCATACACGCTGCAGGAAATGCTCACCATCAAGTCCGATGACGTAATCGGCCGCAGCAAGGCATACGAAGCAATCGTCAAGGGTGAGCCAATCCGCCGTCCCTCCATCCCCGAGTCCTTCAACGTCTTGGTCAAGGAACTGCAGGCGCTGGGTCTTAAGGTGGAACTTCTGAAGTACAAGGATGAGGCGCGTCCGGAGGAGCATGCCACCGTAGAGGAAACTCAGGTGGAACAGGTGGAGCTGCGTTCCCGCGTAGAGGCTGAGGCCGAAGCCGAGGAAATCCTGAACTCTACAGAGAAGATTGCGGAACTGGAGACGCCGGGCAGTGAAACCGCCGAGGAAGTCGTTGGTGGGATTGAAGAAGGCGATCCCGTAGAGGCCTCTGGCGTCACGGCCAAAGAAGAAATGAAAGAGGCTGTGAGTGAAGAGTCCATGGAGGATGCGTAATAGGGATTAGGAATATGGAAAGGGACGGTTGCCGCGCGGCACCGTCCTTTTTTGATCGCCCAAGAATATGAGCAATGTTGGTCGGATATTTTCCCGTGTTCGCTATCATTCCGCGCTATGTCATTCGGATTGAACGAAGAGCAGTTACAGCGCATGGATGAACGGCAGAGAGCGCTGGAACGTCACTATAACGCGATCAACGCTGCACATACTCGCATTATTCAGGGAGGTGGCGTGGAGCATTATGTCGGGACGCTGCAGATAGTTCTCTTGCCGGATGAATTCCAACGACTGCAACGTATTGTGCATGATAGTGCTCAGGTGAGGGATCTTCTCTGGGCAATGATTATGGAGATGTCGGAGGATCCATAGGAAAATCGAGGGTGATGAGCCTTGCGTTAAAGTATATTTAAGATACAATATCTCCAATATGTCATCAACCGAACAGCTTGATGCGAAAGGCGAAAAAAAAGTACGTAAGCCAGCGAATAGGAGTGAGGCGCTGAGCGCCGTGCTCGCGGCGGTTGGTTTCGAGCGTAGCCTCAATGGTCCCCTTCAGCAGCTGATGGAATTCCTCACTTCCGAAGAATTGTCGGTGTTTCAAGCCATCGCAAAGCGCAGAGAAATGGTAGCCGAATGGGTGCAGAGTCTGTGGGTGACGGAACGGCAAGATTACAGAGAAGAGGTACAAGCCTACGTGAAGAATTGAGGTGGCATAGTTGTGCGAGGGGGTTTCAATTGTTTGTGCGTTGTTTTTGTTTGTATCCCCCACCCCTGTCCCCTCCCCCGGAGGGGGAGGGGAAAACTCTCAGCACGTACCCTTCCCCCACCGGGGGAAGGGTTGGGGATGGGGGAGAAGGCACAAATTAGCCCCCCGTTCCATCCCCCTCCAGAACGCCTTAAAGCTCTTCTGTAAGCCAAAAAACAACACTCATTGCAGCGATCGATGCATCAACCACTTTCGTGGGATTTGCGTGCTGCGTAGCCTTGGGGGTCCTGTATTTCTTTCCCCCATTTATTTATGTTCAATGTGAACCGCGTCACGCTCCTCGGCAACGTCACACGCGATCCCGAGGTGAAGGCCACCAAGACCGGGCATCCGGTCTCGCATATCGGCTTCGCCACCAATCGCGCGTGGCGAGATGACAAAGGCACGCTTCAGCGCGAGCCGGAGTATCACTACTTGGTCTGCTTTGGCACGCTGGCCGAGTTCGCCGACAAGCGTGTGAAGAAAGGCCTGCCTCTCTACGTGGAAGGTCGTCTGCACACCTCCCACTGGGAGGGTAAAAAAGGCCCGGCCAGCCGCACAGAAGTGTTGGTGGATCGGTTGGTGCTTCTGAACTCCAAGAAAAAAGGAACGGTAGAAGCTGCTCAGGCGGAAGACGAAGACTAAAGTCCCCATCCCTTTTTCTCCCCTCTCCCAAATCGGGGGAGGGGAAGAGGAGAGGGTAAGAAAAAAGCAGCGCCTGAAGGAGCTGCCATTTTATTGCAGCGCTAAGCAGCAGCTTTATTGTGACCTTGTCGACGCAGGGGCAGGATTTCGATCGGGCGAATGAATCTTGTCTCCGGCGATGCAACCGCTCATTTTCAAGATGGAAAATCCGGTGAGCGCCACGGCCGCGGCGATGGTCAGTGTGATCGGTAAATCACTCATTCTCCCGGGGGACGTTCGGGATTCTTGGGGGAGAAGATCGCGGGACGGAACTTGATTGGACATAATCCGATTGTAGCCAAGGGGAAGCCGATTATTGAAATGCTTCCCTTCTTTTTTGCTTTGCAGCTGGATGCGGTACGCTTGTCTGCATGAAGTCAGTAAACAAGGTCATCCTTCTCGGTAACGTCACGCGCGACCCCGAGCTTAAAGCTACCACAGGCGGGCAATCTGTTTGCACCTTTGGACTGGCGACAAACCGGACCTGGCGCAATCCCAATGGCGAGAGACAGAGCCTGCCCGAGTTTCACAATATCGTTGCGTGGGGAGCGCTTGCGGATTTTTGCAGTACCTTCATCAAAAAAGGAAAACCTCTCTATCTAGAAGGGTATTTAAAGACTCGCAGTTGGGATGGCCCCGAAGGATCTAAGATCTTTCGCGCGGAAATTGTGACAGAAAACGTTATTCTCTTGGGCGCGCGCGGAGAGGAGGAAAATACCTCTTCTCAGGAACCTTCTTCAGAAAACATTTCGGCGCTGGAAAGTGAGTGAACTTCTCTTGGCACATTTTGTCCGCGAGTTGGGGTCTTTCTTCTTGACTCCCCATTTCCTGACAGTAAACTTCTCAGGCTCTATGTTACCTCGTGCCTACCCGTAGGATTCGTCCCTTCGCATTCGCGAAGGAGCCACACGGATTCTGCGGGTGTGCATAGGCCACCCGCTCTTTTTTATCCCGCAGTTGCGGGGTGAGAAAGAACCTCGGGGCGGCTCCGAATTTTCGGGGCAGCCGACTGGGGTTCTGGTGAAGGACGATCGGAGTGTGGCGGTTGAGTCATCACATCGTGTTCCTTCGCATCATCGGCAGTGAAGAGAACAATTGTATGTAAATTTATTATCATACGTGTGCAGTCTGCGAGCAGATCCTGCTCGCCTGTACCCCGCATCGGCAAAGTAGTGTTTGGTGCTGGGGTTGTCCTCATCCTTGCTCTGCAAGGGTGCGGGATCCTGCGACACGTGAACAGCAATATCCTGAACCAATTTGGTTCAGGGTCGAAAAACGTTACTCATCGCATCACATGGATGCCTCGACTCTGTACTCCGACGAAGGACGTAGCCAGCTGCGATAAGCCTCGGCGAGCCGCTAGGCAGGCGCTTGTAACCGGGGATGTCCGAATGGGGAAACCCCATGGGAGTCATATCCCATGACCCTGCTCACGCAGGGAGGTCACTCTGTGAACTGAAACATCTCAGTAACAGGGGAAAAGAAATCAAATAGAGATTCTCCGAGTAGTGGCGAGCGAAAGGGGAACAGCCCAAACCCTGTACTTGTACGGGGGGTTGTAGGACCTCATGTACCGATTCTTCTTGCATAGGCGAACGACCCTGGAACGGGCGGCCATAGCGGGTGAGAGCCCCGTAGCCGAAATGCCAGAAGACGGGTGAGGATTCCTGAGTAAGGTCGGACACGTGAAATCCGGCCCGAATCCGGGTGGACCACCATCCAAGGCTAAATAGGTACAGAGATCTATAGCGGATAGTACCGTGAGGGAAAGGTGAAAAGCACCCCGGAAGGGGGATGAAATAGTCTCTGAAATGTGATGCGTTCAAGGAGTCGGAGCCCGCGCAAGCGGGTGACGGCGTGCCTTTTGCATAATGAGCCAACGAGTTTGTTGTCAGTGGCAAGGCTAAGGCAGTTATTAGCCGGAGCCGGAGCGAAAGCGAGTCCGAATAGGGCGCTTAGTCGCTGGCACAAGACCCGAAACCGGGTGAGCTAACCATGGGCAGGGTGAAGTCCCGCGAAAGCGGGATGGAGGCCCGAACCATAACTTGTCGCAAGAAGTTGGGATGACCTGTGGTTAGGAGCGAAAAACTCATCGAACCCGGAGATAGCTGGTTCTCCTCGAAATGTCTTTAGGGACAGCCTCGTCACGCACGGCGGGGGGTAGAGCGACTGTTTGGGTGCGGGGGTCTTTTTGGACCTACCAAATCCTGACAAACTCCGAATACCCGCC
>Ga0247842_10003804_pt1 | contig 19730 bp, 21 predicted proteins | sample LaCruzMarch2015__3_FD_192411 | JGI IMG/M metagenome (GOLD analysis project Ga0247842, IMG submission 192411) | Freshwater microbial communities from meromictic Lake La Cruz, Castile-La Mancha, Spain - LaCruzMarch2015_19m | ecosystem: Environmental > Aquatic > Freshwater > Lake | place: Spain...
GCGAAAAAATTCCGAAAATTGGCGTCTGAACGGTGAAATTGTCATGATTTATCACTGAACGGATCGAAAATATTGACAGGCATTCTTCAAGTCGTATTTTATGTCGGGTTTTTCAAAGCTCTCATATGAGTGATGGCGAGACTGAGACATCAACTGAAGAATGGAATCCAGATTCAGTAATTGAATTCTTTAGCGATGGTACTCTCATCGATTCATATGTGGTTGATGGCGAGACTAAGACATCAACTGGAGAATGGATTCAGCATGGAGATGCTATCAGTCTTCAATATAGCACCATGTCTGGCACCGATACCCATGATGATGGAGGACATACAACTTGGCAAACCGAGTGGGCATCATGTGAAGGAACGATAAATGGAGATACTATGAGTGGAACAGATTCATCTTCAACTCATAATGATTATGAGCCTCCTGATAGTTGTCAAGCATGTCTAGGAAGATCCTACGAAGGTTCTTGTTCATATCGCTGGTCTGCAACCAAAATTGATTCCGGGCCGTGAGCTTTATGAGTCAGCTTTGCCCAGAATTATCGAGGATTCGGAGATGGGATCCACTGAACATCCCAGAAAGAGGGCTGGAGAGACCCTTTCCAATACTAATAAATATCGCAAGCATTGAATAATTGCAAATGGCAAAAGCGCAAGCGCCGCATGAGCGAGAGGGGAAAAGTCGCAGCATCAGCATCCCTGTCAAACCTGCCGTCCTCATTTGGGCCAGAGAGAGCATGGGCAGGACAGTCAAAGAAGCTGCGGCCCTCCTTGGCGAGAGCGAAGAGCTGGTCTTGCAGTGGGAAGCTGGCCAAAAGCAGCCCCTTCTGCACAAGGTAAAGGCCCTGGCCAGGTTTTATAAGCGCCCTCTCGCCGCATTCTTTTTGCCGTGTCCTCAGCAGGAGCTGTCTCTCCCCCACGATTTTCGCACCCTTCCCGATGAGAATGAGATACCTCTGTCTCCCAAAACCAGGCTTGCCATGCGCCAGGCAAGGAGGCTTCAGTCCATAGCCTCAGAGCTAAAAGAAGACGACGACGGTGATTTTCATGCTCGCATTGGGCGAGCGTTGCTATCCGATGATCCGGAAATGTTGGCCTCCAACGTGAGGGAATCATTAGGCATTTCATTGGAAGAGCAATTGTCCTGGGAAAAAGACACTGGCGCCATGGATAGGTGGAAAAAATCCGTTGAAAGCCAAGGCATTCTCGTATTTCAGATGTCAATGCCTCTGGAAGAAACAAGAGCGTTTTCATTTACCGACGGAGGCCTGCCGGTAATAGTAATCAATACAAAGGACGCCTTGAAAGCCAGGATCTTTTCATTGTTCCATGAGCTGGGACACATCCTTTTGAATGAAGGAGGAATATGCGATCCGAGCAAATTGGGCGGCGAGGAATCCGCTAAGAAAGACAGGTCCATCGAGGCTTTCTGTAACTTTTTTGCCGGCGGCGTTCTAATTCCAAAGGAAGGTTTGCTTTGCCATCGCTTAGTTGCAGGAAAGACACCTTCCTACAAATGGCCAGAGAGAATTCTTGGCACAATCTCCAATGATTTCAAGGTGAGCAAAGAGGTTGTTTTAAGAAGGCTGCTCATAGCTGGATTGACCTCCAGAGAATTCTATTCCCTTAAGCACAATGAGTGGATGAAAAAAGAAAAAAAACCGGATTCTGCCAAGGGAAAAGGCATCAAAAGAGATATTCCCAAAGAATGTCTTCAGCGAAACGGCACGCCATTGACCTCACTTGTCCTTGATTCATACCGAAACGAAAGGATCACCACCAGCGATGTAGCCGATTATCTGGGAATTCGCGTCAAGCATATTCCTCGAATAGAAAAGCTTCTTGAGGCCTAGATTTGATACAGCTCCGCTTGCAGGAAGGCTACTGCATCGATACGTCCGCATTGATTGACATGCACACCAATCATTATCCGCCTGATATTTTTCCTGGCTTGTGGAAGGACCTTGAATCGCTTGTTGATCAGGGATTGCTCATAGCGCCAGATGAAGTCTTTCACGAAATTTGTGTGAAGGATGATGGATTAGCAAAATGGGGAAAGTCCAACAAGAAAATGTTCATTCCCCTTGATGTTGATCAAAGTCAAGAAGTCTCACTTATCCTGGAAAAATTTCCTGGCCTTGTAGATCAGAATAAAACGATTCCTGAAGCTGATCCGTTCCTAATCGCGTTAGCAAAATGCAGAGCCTGGATGGTTGTTACATCAGAACGGCCCAACAATAGCCCCGTCAAGCCAAAGATACCGAATGTATGCAAGAGCCTTAATGTAAGATGGATCCGATTATTGGAGTTTTTCAGAGAGGTCGAATTACTATATAAATAATATTATATTAATAGTAGTTGAACGCTGAAAATAAGAATGAATGTTCCCGCGGGCGGCCTGCCCCCGCGCACGCTCGCCCGCCCGCAGCTCCGCTGCCATGGATACCGAAGAGCCTAGCATTTGCAGGATCGGCTCCGTGGCCCGAGGAGAGTCCGGGCCGGAGAGTGATCTGGACATTCTGGTTGAGATGGAACCGAGTAAGAGCTTATTGGATCATGTAGCTCTCATGCAGGACCTCGAAGACCTCCTTCAGAGGAAGGTGGATGTGGTCAGCGAAAGAGCCCTGCACTGGTACATTCGGGACAAAGTGCTTGCCGAGGCTATTTCTCTCTGAAAGTTACGAAAATCCTTAACCTCTTCTCAGTATCCGCATGCTATTGGCCAGTCGATCCTTCTTCGCTGCCAAAAGTTCCTCTGTACTCAAAGGACACTTAACAAGATCAATAAAATCTCTGGTGTTGAGGCCAAGCTCCTTTGCCATAGCGTTTAGCAGAGGTGAGCCGATATCCTGGTTCTTCCCGTGGCTTAGAAATGTGGCTGCTTCTTTCTTTCCGTCCACATAAAGGATAAAGTACCTGTGATCAGTGTGGCTGCGGCGAAAGCCCTTCTTAACAAGTCCTGCTTCGATCTCATCCTGGCTTAACGTTGCAGCCATCAGCTCACCGAAAACAATTCCAAAAGAATATCTCTCTGCATTTTGCCCGTCTCGCCCAGCTCTGGCTCAGGACAAAGGACGTACTCATTCCAAAGGAAGTTGATGTATTCAAATAGCCTCTGTCGAGCCTCTAGAAAATCCTGAGAGCATCCTACTGCATCGAGAGGAGACAGACTGACAGACCACAAGCCGTCATCGTAATCCACCTCAAGATTGGTGATTATGAGAGGAACGAACTTCCTGACGCCTACCTCGAATTCCCGCAAAGGGTGCCTTTCCAAGAATTCTATTGCTAACGGTTGAGCAGCCATTATTTCTTAATCCGCTCGCTCCATATTTTAATTTTCCGCATCCATCACACCCGGTGACTATGGCATCCAGTCGGAAGATTGAAGAAAGAGTAGATCCTTTACCTAATTATTGCTCTGGGATGGTAGTATGTGCATGTCCAAAACTAAAGTGATCCGGAGGGCTCCAGGGTGCGAAACTGAATCGTTTTCCCCAAAAACTGCGCGCGGGCGTCGCCTCCTGGAATTGCGGCACAGGATAATTGCTGCCGGCATACCGCTCCAAAGTCCTGAAGAGATCGAAGAGGAGATCCGGGAGAGGAGAGGCGAAGATGAATGAGCCCAAAAAGGACTCGTCAAATGTCAAGCCCATAAAAAATCAAAATGGATGTTCCTTGTAGATGCGTCTTGCATTTTTATAGAATTCCATCTGCTCATCCGTGAAGGTCACGTCCTCTTCGTTCTTCCAGAACTCCACTGCATCGGCACCATCTAGAATTATGCCGAGCCTCGTTGTTTTTGTCATTCTCAAATCCTGGGAGGATGCATTTTCCTTTACTTTCTCCCTATCCTCTCCACCCCGCCCGCTCTTGCCAGGTACAGCTCGTCCAGGTTGTCAAATATCCCGTGCTCCACCACTCCCGGAATGGGGCTGATCTTCGCAGCCAGGCCCTGCGGATCAACGATTATCCCAAAATCCACGTCCATCACAAAGTTGCCGTTGTCCGTGATCACTGGCCCGTCCTTCATCTTGCCGAGACGTAGCACCGGCTTTCCGCCCAGGTCCCGCAGCCTCAGTTCCACCAGCCTGAATGCGAAGGGCAGGACCTCCACCGGCACGGGCCAGGTGAGCTTTTCCACATACTTGCTCTCGTCGGCTACTATTACGAACCGCCGCGCTGAGCCTGCAACAACCTTCTCTCGCGTGTGCGCCGCTCCCCCGCCCTTGATGACGTACAGGCTCGCGTCCACCTGATCGGCTCCGTCGATGGCCAGATCAAGGATTGGGTGCGAATTGAGCGTGGTCAGTTTTATCCCTGAGGCGATGGCCAGATTCTCGGCCTGAAAGGAGGTGGGAACCCCCCAAAAGTCCAGGCCCTCGTCTCTGACCCTCTCGCCCAGCCGCTTGATGGTCCAGGCAACGGTTGAGCCCGTGCCCAGCCCCACCACCATGCCGCTTTTCACCAGCTCTGCAGCCGCTTCACCGGCAAGCCTCTTTGCATCCGCATTAGCAGAAACATCCTTCATAGGATCTCGCTCTTCACCGTGGTAAATACCGGCCCGCGCAGGTCCATCTTGTGCTTGTAGCTGGTGATGTACCTCTCCAGAGCCGGATGGATCTTGATATTGATATCCCCTGGGCTTCTCACGATGCGCGCCCGCGTCTCCGATTCCAATTCAGCCATGGCGGCCACCTCGATCTCGTAGGCTGCCAGCGCGGCAAAGGCATCGATATACTTGATGCCCGTGCTCACGCCCTCGTTGAAAGCCTCCTCCCAGCGGGAGGTGCGGGGAATGCCCATGATGTTCTGCTTATGCACCACGATCTCGTTTTGGGCGGCCGGGCCGCACAGCTTGGTGTTCTCCTCAGGCTCGACCACGGAGACCTTGACTTTTCGTCCGAAGAGCTCTCCCTCCCAGGCGGTGAACCGGCAGGGCGAGGCCGTCTCCCCGTGCTCGGCACAGACGGCAACCACGGCCTCGGCTATGGCCTGGCCGGCAGGCGTGGATGGCAGCTTATCCACGAGAATCATCTGTGCCATCTCGCGGGCGGAAAGCTGCCAGTTGCTCTGAAACTGCGGATAGGAGAGAGCCCGCATATCCTGAGAGTTGTGCAGTATCATGGCCAGCCTCTCCACTCCCAGGCCCAGGTTCATGACCGGATAAGGAATGTCGTACTGGGACAGAGCTGTAGGCGAGTAGATGCCGAAGGTGGCCACCTCCACCCAGCCGCTCTTGTACTTCGTCGCCGAGCCAACCAGTCCGGGGTGGTAGGCGTAGACCTCGATTTGCGTTCCCGGTGTGTAGTACTTGCTCCTCTTGTCGTCCGGCCGGAACTGAAACTTCTCAAAGCCAAACTGGCTGAGCAGGCCGTCCGCAATGGCTTTTCCGTCCTCCACGCTCACGTCTTCATCCATGATCACGCAGCTCGCCGAGTAGTAGCTCATCAGCCGTGCCGCATCCTCCGCCTGCTCGCGCCGGAAGCAGCGGTCCACAGAGAAGAGCTTGAGTGGCAGCTTGCAACGGTAATGAAGATTGGAGAGCGACAAAAACCACCCCGAGGTCATGTGACTTCTCAGCGTGCGCGTGGTGGCCTCGGCCTTCAGCTCCCTAAACTCAGGAAAGACCTTCTCCAGGACGACAGAGATGAGGGCATCGTGAGCGCCAAGAGCTTTGGCGATCTCCTGCACCAGATCGTCGCCCTCCACCTTGCCCTTCTTGTAGCCATGCAGAATCTGGCGCAAGGCCTCCGCCTCTTCCCCGGAAAGCTCCCGGCCTAAAAGGGCATTTACCTGAGAGATCCTCTCATCGGACATGCCGATATCGGGCCTGGGGAGCCCCGCCAGGTAAAAGCAGCGATCCAGCACGGCCAGCGCCTCCGAGCCGAACTGGCGGTAAACATCCGACGCCTCGACCATCACCGGGTTCATGGCCTCGGAGAAGCCTAAGGAGATGTAGGCCTCCCGGAGCTTCTGAATGGTATCGAATATGGGGTGCACTGCCCCGAAAGAATAGCTATTTCTGGGATATCTCTCGTTTAGGGAAGGCTTGCCGAGATACTCCCTCCCCTGCTGCCAGGCCTTATCGAAATCCTCTTTGGCAGCCTCTTTAATCAGGCTGGGATCAAACTTCATTCTTTATAGCTCCAGGAAATTGGTCTTTTTTTTTGTGCGTTCTTTGTGGCTTTGTGCCTTTGTGGTTTGGTTTTTTTAGGTAGAAGTGTGAGATTAGAGCTTACTACCACCCTCACCACAAAGACGACTCTATTATTCTATTAACCTTTATTTTTTGGGCAGCTCACGGAAACTGCAGAGTGATTGCTGCATCTTGGCCAGCTCCAGAGCATTGGTCAGGTCGCCGCGCGTCCTCTCCAGCATGCTCCTGGCCAGGTCGCTCTTGCGGCGCAGGCCGCGGGTGATGGCATCCGGATAATCGAAGAGCATGAGCAGGTAATAAATCTCCTCGATGACGCCCAGGAAGTACTCGCCCTCAGCCGCCCGCCCGGCGCGAATGAGGTCCAGAATATGACGGCGAAGCTCGCCGGTGACGTCTCCCAGGCCCCCCAGATAGTTAACGGGCTCCACTCCCACCTCATCGACAGTCAGTATCTGGCGGCGTGTGGTAATGGAATAGACATTTCGCGCTTCCGCATACTCCTGCTCTGCTCCATCCACAAATCCGGCATAGCGTACATCCTGGTGATCCTTCAGTGCCTCCTGAATCTTCTCCAGGCCAATGGCTGCCTCGCCCATGAGCCTTTCTGCCGAGGGCAGATCATTTCTGTGCACAGAGCGAATGGAGGAAGAGCAGAGGCGAATAACCTCGCGGGAGAGGCGAAAAGCCTCCTCACGGGCCCGGTCTTTGCAATCAAAGCCGGCCAGCATGTTTTTAGACAGGTTCTCAAACATCGACATGATTCATCATCTTCTTCAAGCGATTTACGGACCTTTGTCCCTCCTCTAGAGAGCGGGACTCTGTGACAATGCGGCCGCTATAATCCTTTAAGGCCGCAGCAACTTTTTTCCAGGGGACGGTGCCGTTTCCCACAGGCAGGTGCTCGTCTCTCTCTCCGTGATTGTCGTGTACATGAGTGTGAATCATCTTATCCTTAAGCCTTAAGAAGCCCTCTACATTTCCATTGGTATTGGCATGGCCTACATCAAAAATAAAGCCCACATTCTCCCTGTCCACCGTCTCTATTATTCCCATAACCTCCTCCGGCCGGCGGCCCAAAACAGCAGGCATGTTGACCATGTTCTCGACAGCAATTCTCATGTCCAGATTTTGGGCGTGATCGCAGATCTGCTGGATGCCCAGGATGCTCTGTGACCAGGCGGCATCGGGCAATTGCATTCCCAGAGGTGAGAAGTGGCCGGGATGAAGCACGGCCAGGCGGGCAAAGTCACTGGCAAGATCCAGGCAGCTTTTCATCTGCCGCACCGTCTCCTCCCAGATAGGCTGGTTGACGGAGGCCAGATTCAGGTCGGAGTAGGGCAGGTGAATGGTAATAACAAGGTCAGTAGTCTCGACGATCTGTCTTGCCTCGGCCAGATTCTCCCGCGTCAGCTTCTGCTTTCCCTCGTTTACGATCTCCCAGCCGCTGTAGCCCAGATCTTTCAGTTGATACGCCCAGTCAAAGGGCCTGTCCACCAGCTTGCTGGAGGAGAAGCTAAACATCCGCTCCATCCTGTCCATCCTCTAGGTTAATCTCTTTTATCGGCACGCCGTTCTGGGTCTCGGGCGCCAGCCAATTGATAACGCGCTCGCCTCCCGTGATCTGCACATGCAGCGAGCCCAGAGCCTCCTCTTCTGGAGGAAAGCTCACAAATCCCATTAATGCGGCTTGCTTGCTAAGCTGGAACGTAGTGGCATTGCCCACCTGTGCGCGCAGCATTACGGATCGGGCCGTGTCCAAAATCTCTTGCCTTCTCAAAAGCTCATGCAGCGTCTTCAGGCTATCCGGGCCGTTGTAGGCCTCAATCCTGTCGGCGCGAATGTCCATGATCAGGCCGGGAAAGATGTTCTCAATAGCGGATACGACCAACTCCACGCGCTCCGTGGGCCGAACGGATGAGCAAATAGTAACTTCGATCGTTCTCATCGCCCCTAGATGTGGCTGGTCTTGTATCTGAGTACGGCAGCAATCCCGCCAAAGGCCCTGTAAAGCTGCTCACCCTCCTCAAATTCCGTGGAGATGATCTTGACTTCTGCTTTGCTCTGATCTGCCAGCTTGGATAGATCGGAGACTATATCCTCTTCTTCTGTGATAGTAAGTGCACTACCGCATTTTAGACAGTTACCAGGCGCCGCTGAGGCACTGGTACGGGTCTGACTATCGGAAAAGTCGCAGCTCCGGTTGGTGCATTTAATCTTAGCCCGCGTCTTTCTCAGATCCTCAGAGAGAAGAAGAACCTCAACCGACCCAAGCTCCAGGTTATGGCGAACCTCATTATCTCCGTAAGCCGCCAGACCTTTGTCGGAAACCAGCTCCTTCATGAAGCGGCGCATGAGCAATTTGTCCTGCGTTACCTCTAAATCGGAGAGTTGATCTTGAGCGGCATCCACCAGCTCGTACAATCCTGATTCGTCGGTATAAGAGACGTCCAGGGCGCCCAGAACCTTTCGCTGCAGCTCGTGATGCAAAAAGGCACCCTCCACGAACTCCTCTTTGGTAGGAGAAGGCCCGCCTACCAAGATGCCCTGCAGATCCTTGGCATCAATGGGGAGGAATGCGTCATTGGCCGATTCACCCACCCTCTGGTAGAAGTCGTGAATAGCGATGAGACGCAACTGCTGAAACCTGTGGCTGGACTGACCGCCTTTCCTCTGCTTGCCCGGCACGGTAGAGGTGAGGTGCTTTATAGGTTCTATGTATTTTCCCCTTAAAACGCCAATGGCCGCCTCGCGCCGGTCCAGTACGATAAGCCCGAAGGTTTTTTTGTCGGCCAGCATCTCCTCCAGCGGTCCGAGGAGAAATGAAGAATCGCAGTGGTATCGGTAAGTGACGATGGGATCGGGCGGCTCTAAAGCCACGCTGTACATCTCAGTTCGATTAGCTCCAGCATCCACGCTGCCGATGAATATTACCACACCGTTGGCAGGAGGCTTGGGGATGAGCTTGAGCCGGGACATGGCTGACTCAAGGGAGCCCTGCACACTGAGCCTGGTGACACGAGATTTTATGTTGGCTGCCTGTCCGTACTCCTCACGTAGTTGGCTTGTGACATCAAAGATCTGCTTATCGGGAGGAATATAGAGGGATATGAGCTCAGTCCCTCGACCCGTCTTGCTCCTAAGGCCATCGAGAAGACGCTTAAATTCATATTTTTCCTGTGCAGTGAACTCCATCGGTATTCTCCCAAAAACACTCACGGCCAAGATATAAAAGGCTTCTTCAAGATGTTTTGATGTATTCAAAAACTATATAAAGATATAAGTTATCTTATAATCTATGAATCAATTAGTCGTTCTCCAGGAAATTTATGCGTCTTTTTCAAGGGGAGGTGATGGTCTACAAAAAATAGATAGCAAGGCCATTGAAGGATGTTGCCCTGAACTGATAAGCAAATTGCTGGAAAGCACCCGAAAGGGCAGAATAGGCGAGGATGTCTGCCGCGAACTTTCTCAGAGGCTCCAGGATGTTTATGAGATCAAGCGCCTCGGCGATATCTGCCGCAGGGCGGGCCTACCGGGTCTTGCCATAAATACATACAACAGGGCTTTGTCTCTCTGCCGCGATCCAATTCTGCGACCGGTGCTGCAGAATAACCTGGGTCAAGCCAACGCTTCCCAGGGAGATCTGGCGAAAGCTGCCTTCTACTACCAGAAGGCAGCCGACTGCTTTTCCAAAGAGGGGGATCATATCGGCCTTGCCCATGTATTGGGAAATTTAGGCTCTGCCTACCGGCGTAGCAAGGATTGGGACAAAGCCATTGAGCACTGTTACCGCAGCCTGAAGACCTTTGAGGAGAAGGGCGACGACCTCGGCATCGCTCAGATGACGGCAAGCATTGGCCGGATCTATGCTGATATGGGGGAGAAGGAGCTTGCCGCCCGGTACTTCGAGAAAAGCCTGACCGACTTTCAGAGACTGGGCGATAGAAGGAGCGCCGCCTGGGTGCTGGACCGGCTGGGAAGAATTGCCGGCGAGAGAAAGGACTGGGATAAGGCACTCGTCTACTTCAATTCCAGCCACTCTTTATTCGCTATGCAAGGCGAAAGTCAGAGCCAGGGAATCGTTCTATCCAACCTGGGACGCATCTACCTGCAGATGGGGCAGGCAACTGCGGCTCGCGAACCTCTGGAGAGAGCCGTTCTGCTCATTTCCCGCCAAACAAAGCCCAATTATCAGAATGCACTCTATTGCCTGGCGAAAACTTACAGCGCCCTGGCAAAAAATTGCCTGCAAGAAATATCCAGTGAGCAGCAAAGGCGGGAGGCCTCCCAGTTATTCGTCCTGGCCGCGAACAGTTATCAAGAGCTGGCATCTATCCTTGCAGACGGCCAGGCCGATATCAAGGTGGCAGCAGCAGTTGCAAAGTGCCGGTCCTATCTGGCCAGGCTCGGAGGACAGGTTCCAGACGAGGTGGCGCTGCTGTTGACGGAGAAGGCCCAGGCCTCCCTGGACAATGCTGCTACAAATGCTAAGGATTCTAAGAAAGCAGAGATCATGGGGCTGCAAAGAATCATCGCCGGCATGAAGGAGGCCCGCAGAATTGGGCTTTTAGCAAACGAGCCCTTGATGCAAAGTCGCGCCCTCACCAACGCCTCGGAATATCTCATGGGGGGAGGCCAAGGCTGGGCATCAGAGGAGGCAGGTGGTTTTCTTTGTCAGGCCCTGAAAAATATCAATGCCGGTATTGAGGTGCAGAGAATGGGAAGAGATCCGGCGGAGAAGCTACTGGCAGCAGCCATGGCCCTGCGCCAGGCGGAAAAGCAATACGGGAAAGAAAAAAACGCAAATATGATTGCCGAGGCGGCGGAAATCCTGGAAGGGTCGGCAGCAAATGTTAGCGAGCAATGCCAAGCGGCCCTGCTTCTTATTGCCGGGGCCATGGCGAGCGATTCGCTTAGCAAAATCGATGATAGTAATAGCATATTGACCTGGGATGAGTCTCAGCATCTAAATGATCTGCAGGCCGAGCCAAATATGCAGCCCATAGCAAAGACAGACCTGCCGGTCCTGGAGATCGCAAAGGAGAGGTGCCCGGCAAAAAGCCTGATCTTGGCGGATGGATGGCTGGCCCCAATCAAAGCCGACGTGACCTGCAAGATATCCAGCCAGCTTCTCTTGCCGGCCACCAGGCAGCTAGACAAAAGGCAGCTATTCAATGCAAATGACGAGAGGCAAAAGCCGCAGGAAAGGGCATTTCCAGAAGCTAACGAAGAGACAAATCATCACGAACCGCCCCACGAGGCCGGGATCGAAAAGGCAGCTCCTGAAATCAGCGAAGCAGCCCAAGATCCCGAAATTGAGAAAGATGCAGAAGAAAGCCCCTTCAGCCGCTCGAATGCCGTATTCCTCCTCAAAGCACTCACGGTGCTCTTGGTGATGCTCCTGGCAATAGAGGCAATACTATACTTGATATAGGCCGTAATAGCATGTCTGCTTGGCAAGGATGAAGAGAAAGCAGCTGGAGATGATGCTGGAGCGGCTGGAGGGCTTTAGCCGGCCCTCTTTCCAAAGGGAGCAGTATGCTACTCCCGCTTCAGTCGCCGCCCAGATGCTTTTCCTGGCGGGAATGCGCGGAGAACTGGGCAATGTCTGTGACCTGGGCTGCGGGACAGGCGTGCTGGCCATAGGCGCGGCCCTACTGGGTGCGAGGGCCATTGGCGTGGAGATCGATAGGGAAGCTTTGGCCATAGCCGGGAGAAATGCAAAAAAGCTGAACATGGATGTGGATTTCATCCGCGCCGATGTGAATTCACTGGCCCTCAAGGGCATAGATACCGTGGTCATGAATCCGCCCTTCGGAGCCCAGAAGGCGAGCGCCGGAGATCGCGCCTTTCTATGCAAAGCACTGAAAATCGCCAAGACGGTCTACTCTCTGCATAATTATGGCAGCGAAGGTTTCATGAGAAGCTTTGTGTTACCCTGTACTGTGCAGGAGATCTATCGCATTCCCTTTCCCTTGAAAAGATGCTTTGAGTTTCATAGCCAAGATGTCAAGATCATTGAGGTTGAGCTATATAGAATAACATGCGAGGATGCCAGACTTTAGATACTAGTAATTGAATCATAGAGGAATTATGATGGACGGCAGCTTTGTACTTCCTGGAGATGTGGTGGGATCAACCGAAGAGTTTGTTCCCGGAGACTGCACCTACGCCAGGGGAGGAATGATTTTTGCATCTACTGCGGGCCTGATCAAGATCGATTCGAGAGCCAGATCCGCGAGTGTCATGCCAAAGACCAATGCCCCGGTAAAGCTCTGTCAGGGCGATATCGTGGTGGCAGAGGTAATTGATCTCAAGGACAGCCTGGTCATAGTCTCTCTGGCCTTCAAGAAGGGGCATGAGGACAGACCCATATCAGATGAGGAGGCGACCATTCACATATCCAATGTGAGAAACTCCTATGTCAAAGACCTGCGCCAACTCTTCTCGCTCCGCGATATTCTTAAGGCCAAGATCATCGATGAAAGGCAGATGAGGCTTTCCACGGGCGATGAGGATCTGGGCGTTATCAAGGCCTACTGTAGTCGTTGTCTTGCAGGCCTGGTCAAGCAAGAAAACAAATTGGTCTGTCCCATTTGCGCCAATACCGAGACACGCAAGATGAGCTCTGCCTACGGACTGGGAGTGGTTTGATGAATTTGAAGATTATCAAGAAGACGGAAAATCAGGCCATTATCGAGTTTGTGGGCGAGGGGCATACTATCTTGAACTTGCTGCGAACCGAACTTTTGAAAGACGAAAGAGTGCTGATGGCCACCTACGACACCAAATTTCCCATCATGGACAATCCCGTCTTCCGGCTCACGACTTCCGGCGTAGACCCCATAGTTGTTCTGAGAGAGGCTACAGAGCGTATCATCGGCCAGTGCGAGGAGTTTTCCAGACAGTACATAGAGGCTGTAAAGTAGTAGTAAACAGGCATTTGAGCCAGAGTGACTGGAAAGCCCGTTCGCATAATTAGCTGGCATTTATGATGCCAGGACCAACATCTGGACGGCCGGGAGTTTCTTGGATGCAAAAATTGAGATCAAAGAGGAGAAAGGGCTCTTTCGGATCGAGAGCTTCCTTGGGCAATGAGCTTTGGGGAGCGTTCACTCTTCCTCAAAGCTAAAGTGCTTGAACTTAAGGGTCCTGCAGATTTCGGATACGGTTCTAAGGGTCCTTTCACCCGCTCCGCTCGGAATATCAGCCTCAATCTCCATAGTGACCTTGACTTTTGCTCCATTCTCCAGTTCAATCCATCTTTGACCGGTTGCCTCTGGAAGGAATCGAGGAAATGAGCGATGATGATATGATTGTGGGATTATTTTGGTTATCGCTCGTCGCTGAAAAATTGATATAGTAGACCATCGCATAACTGATTTTGCCATGTCCTCTCCTGCCGTATGGCTCATCTTAATCTTGATCATTGGATCGGGAGCCGCCGCAGACGTGCCTTTCGTCTTTGATAGCACTTCCTCCGGAGTGGCAGGTTATTCCGCCGATCAACTGGAGAGCCTACGCGCCTCATCTCCTGACCTCGCTGGAGTGCCGCCAGTCACCACGCCATCGGATAATGAGGTCTTGCAGTTTCCCGTTACCGGCGGCGGCAGTACCCCGGGAAACACGACCGAAAAGAATGCTGGTGACCTCAAGAAGGCTCTGGATGCCAGGGTGGAACCTGACAATTCCCGGGTGCGTGATGAGGCCGTCGTCCTCGCCCTCAAGTATCCTGGAGAGAAAACTATCGAGCAGATCGCCTCTATCTACAACTACCTGAAGAACGGAGACGGCTCAAAGAAAGGCTGGGGCTATGTATCCGATCCGAGAGGCATCGATTATTTCATGTTCGCCAACCAGACCCTCAAGAATGGAGATAGGGCGAACTGCGTGGGCGGTGGAGACTGCGATGATTTTGCCATTCTCATGTCTGCTCTCATAGAATCGATAGGTGGCACTACACGAATTATTCTTGCTCGTAATAGTAGTATTGGCGGACACGCTTATACCGAGGTCTATCTTGGAAATCTCAGCAATCAGAACAACCAGGTAGATGAGATTGTAAACTGGCTGAAGCAGGAATTCAATACGGACAAGATCTTTACACATATTGATACAGATTCAAAAGACGTCTGGCTGAATCTCGACTGGGGTCCGGATGAAAAGGGGAATGCACATCCAGGCGGGCCTTTTTACCAGGGAGATAAGCACATCGTGCTCTGCATCAGGGATACTTTTGTAAGGACGCCCCTGAAATTGCCAGAGGCGTATGCGAAGAGCACTCTACCGGATGTGGAAAAGTTTGGGCTGATTGCAGTGCTGGGAAACCTGTCTAATCCCAAGAATTGCGTGGCCTTCAGCCCGGATGGCCGAACCCTGGCATCTGGAAACAATAGCGGCGTAATCAAGTTGTGGGATACCGACAGCGGAGCGGATATCAGGACTCTGCAGGGCCACTACGGTTCGGTAACGAGTGTGGCCTTCAGCCCCGAAGGTGGCACTCTGGCTTCGGGGAGCGATGACAGCACGATCAAGCTGTGGGACACTGCCAGCGGCAGGGAGCTCCGAAATCTGCAGGGCCACTCTGGTTCGGTAACGAGTCTTGCCTTCAGCCCCGATGGTCGCATCCTGGCTTCGGGGAGCGATGACAGTACGGTAAAGCTCTGGGACGCATCGAGCGGCGAAGAGATCAAAACTCTGGAGGGGCACACCGAATGGGAATCGGTGTTATGTGTTGCCTTCAGCCCGGACGGTCGCACTCTGGCTTCAGGAGGCGATGACCGTACTGTCAAGCTCTGGGACACATCGAGCGGCGAAATGATCAGAACTCTGGAGGGACACTCTAGTTGGGTGGAGAGTGTTGCCTTCAGCCCAGATGGCCGCACCCTGGCTTCGGGGAGCGATGACAGTACGGTAAAGCTCTGGGACGCATCGAGCGGCGAAGATATCAGAACTCTGGAGGGACACTCTGGTTGGGTGGAGAGTGTTGCCTTCAGCCCGGACGGTCGCACTCTGGCTTCAGGAGGCGATGACAGCACTGTTAAGCTTTGGGACCCATCGAGCGGCGAAGAGATCAGAACTCTAGAGGGGCATTCCGACTCGGTTAGGAGTGTGGCCTTCAGCCCAGATGGCCGCACCCTGGTTTCGGGGAGCGATGACAGTACGGTAAAGCTCTGGGACGCATCGAGCGGCGAAGAGATCAGGACTCTGGAGGGGCATGCTTTGTCGGTGGAAAGCGTGGCCTTCAGCCCAGACGGTTGCACCCTGGCTTCGGGAAGCGAAGGCCGCACGAGCACAATCAAGCTATGGGATATAGCCAGTGGCACGGAGATCCGGACTCTGCAGGGACATTCTAGTGCGGTGATGGGTGTTGCCTTCAGCCCAGACGGTCACACCCTGGCTTCGGTGAGCGAAAGCCGCACGAGCACGATCAAGTTATGGGATATAGCAAGCGGAACGGAGATCCGGACTCTGGAGGGCATGTCTTGTGTGGCCTTCAGCCCAGATGGCCGCACCCTGGCTTCGGGGTATTGGGGCGGCACGTTCAAGCTATGGGATACAGCTAGTGGCACGGAAATCCGAACTCTGGTGGGACTCAATGGTGACTTATCGAGTGTAGCTTTTAGCCCAGACGGTCGCACCCTGGCCTCTGGGAGCAGTGGTAACGGCACGATCAGGCTATGGGATACAGCCAGCGGCACAGAGATCCTAACTATGGGACGCTATTCTTTGGTGCATGGTGTGGCCTTCAGCCCAGACGGTCGCACCCTGGCTTCGGGGAGCGAAGACAACATGATCAAGCTATGGGATACAGCTAGTGGCACGAAGGTCCGAACTCTGGAGGGACACTCTAGTTGGGTGGAGAGTGTGGCCTTCAGCCCAGACGGTCGCACCCTGGCCTCAGGCAGCGATGACAATACGATCAAGTTATGGGATACAGCCAGTGGCACGGAAATCCGAACTCTGCAGGGACATTCTAGTGGAGTGATGAGTGTTGCCTTCAGTCCAGACGGTCGCACTCTGGCCTCGGGGAGCTATGACGGCACCATCCGCCTGTGGAAGGTGGCGTGATCCGGCCCTGCGCCAGGGGCCGCTTGCTGCCCGGCTCTTCGGGCAGGCTGCATATCAAATTTCCATAATTGTCCTGATCTCGTCGAGACTTCGCGGCTTCGCGCCTTCGCGTGAAAATGGATCTCGCATGAAGATGCGAAGGGTAAGCATTAAAATAGCGGGAAAGCTAATTATCAATATTCATGCGCTTCTTTAACACAGCCGGGCCTGTCAACTGCAGCAAGCACTACTGCCTGCCGCCTCTCTCGCGGTTCAATCTGCCCCAGATCCTGGAGCTGATAGAGCAGGAAAAGTACTTCGTGCTCCACGCCCCACGGCAGACCGGCAAGACCACCTGCCTCCTGGCGCTGATGGAATACCTGAACCGTGAGGGACGGTACCGTGCGCTCTATGCCAACTTTGAGGCGGCCCAGGGAGCGCGGGAGGACGTTGGGGAAGCGATGAGGGCGATCCTGGGCGAACTTGGATCGAAGGCCCGGGACGAAGCAGGAGATCCTCTTCTGAATGAGTCTGCAGATGATATCCTCCAGCATAGCGGTCCATTTGTGGCCTTGAGCGAAGCCTTGAGAAGCCTATCATACAACAGTCCGAAGCCCATTGTTCTCCTGATAGACGGGATCGATGCCATGGTTGCAGATGCGTACATCTCTGTACTCCGGCAGCTCCGGGCCGGTTACATCGACAGGCCCTCTCATTTTCCATCAACAGTCATCCTCTGCGCTCAGCGGGACGTCCGGGACTACAAAATTCGCTCAGATCAGGGAAAGGAAGTAATAACTGGTGGCAGCCCCTTCAATATCAAGGGAGCGTCGATCCGGCTTGGAGATTTCACATTCGACGAGGTCAAAGCCCTTTATCAACAGCACACAGATGAGACGGGCCAGGTCTTCGGGGCAGATGCCCTCGCGAAGGTCTGGGCACTTACTGCAGGCCAGCCATGGCTCGTGAATGCTTTAGCCTACGAGGCGTGCTTTCGGATACCTGAGGGCCAGGACAGGGACCGGCCCATAAGTTGCGAGATCCTGATCCAGGCCAAGGAGAACCTGATCGCGCGACGTGAGCCTCACATAGGTCAGCTCGCCGATGAACTGAAAGAGGAGGCAGTGAGAAATGTGATCGATCCAATACTCACCGGCGTGATTTTTATGGGATGGGTAGGCGGGGACGATCTGGATTATGTTATAGATCTGGGGCTGGTCAGAAGCGGTCCCGCTGGATTGCAGATATCTAACGAGATCTACAGAGAGATCATTCCCCGTGAACTGACAAGAACTGTCCAGGCTGATCTTGAGGCCAGTGTCCAGGTTCCTCCGTACATCCAGCCTGATGGCCGCCTGAATCTCTCGAAGCTCCTTGAGGCATTCCAGCAGTTCTTCCGGGAACACTCCGAGAGCTGGCTGGAGAGGTTCGACTACCGCGAGGCAGGACCGCAACTGCTGATGCAGGCCTTTTTGCAGCGGATCGTCAACGGCGGCGGACGTGTTGAGCGGGAGTACGGTCTGGGCCGGGGGCGGACTGATCTGCTCGTGATCTGGCCGTTCTCCGGCGGTGTGCAGCGGGCGGTCATCGAGCTGAAGGTCATGCACAAGTCCAGGGCCCGGACAATCCAGGAGGGGCTTGCCCAGGTCCGGGAGTATGCAGACCGTTGTGGAGCTGTCGAGGCGCATCTGGTGGTCTTCGATAGAACTCCCGGTAAATCGTGGTCCAGGAAGATCTTTAGGAAGAAGGAGAAAGGCATTGAACTGGCCATCAGCATCTGGGGGATGTGAAGTCTTCTTTTCAGGAGAGCATGGCCTTCAGCCCCGACGACTGGACCATGAGGCGATGGCTGCCTTGCGAGATGGCCCTGGGGCTGAATCAGCGGGACACAGATGCCCGGCACACCAAGGGCTAGCTTCAAATCGTTATCAGATGCTTCGGACTTGGCCGCAAAATACATATAGTAACCAAACGTACAGTGTTTGAGGTTGCTATGTCCTCATGGATTCCCTGCGGGCTATGTATATTCTTTCTCATCGGATTAGGAGTGGCCACAGACGTGCCTTTTGTCTTTGACAAGAATACTTCGGGCGTAGCCAACTACACTTCTTCTCAGATAGAGAAAGCTCATCTTTCGTCTCTTGACCTTTCTGGAGTGCCTAATGTGACCCAGGCATTTGACAACGAAACTATGGCTTTTCCCGTCACAGGCGGTGGCAACATTTCAGAAGGGAAAGAGGACAAAAATGTAGGCGAACTCAAGAAGGTGCTAAATTCGAGAGTGGAACCAGACAATCCCATCATCCATCGTGAAGCCGTCGTACTGGCAGCCAAGTATCCCGGAGATCATACTATCGATCAAATAAGCTCGATTTACAGCTATCTGAAAAGTGGAGAAAGCTCTAAGAAAGGATGGAGCTACGTGCCAGATCCAAGAGGTATTGATTACTTTATGTATGCCAATGAGTCCCTGGCAATCGGCAAGGATGCAGGATGTGCAGGTGCGGGCGACTGCGATGATTTTGCTATTCTCATGTCCGCCTTGGTGGAGTCCATTGGCGGAACCACACGGATTATTATGGCTCATAACAATAGTACCGGTGGGCATGCTTATACCGAAGTCTTTATCGGTCAGCTCAACGCTCAGGCTGAAGACATCATTGAGTGGCTTATGCAGAAATATAATACTGATAAAATTTATACTAATATTGAAACAGATACAAAAAACGTTTGGCTCAATCTGGACTGGGGTCTGGATAAAAATGGGAATGCTCATCCGGGAGGGCCTTTTTTCCAGGGAGATAAATGCATGGTTCTCTGTATCAGAGATCGTTTTGGTTTAACTCCGCTAAGAGTTCCTGATAAAGAGGAGAGTGTCAAAAGCAACACAACAGCCGCAGCTAATGGTAATAATAGTCCATCGCACATCTCACAAGACCCGTTTTTTAGTGAGAGTGCTAATCGTGAGGACTCCGTTCAGAGTATTGACAGTGAAGGCCAAACTCAAATCAGTGAATCGTCAATGAGCAGCTCGCATGTGTCGATTAGGGGAGGATACTGGGGTTAGCTTGAACATCCTAAATCCTCTGATGATGCGAGTTGCTACCACAGATTTACATGTCCTCTCTTGCTCTCTGGCTTTGCACGGTTCTTTTGCTGGGATCGGGAATGGCAGCCGACATCCCCTGCGGCTACAACGAAACGGGCTTTCACGAGGTCAGAGCGCCTGATATCTCCCCAGAGCAAATCCAGACGGTAACTTTTAGCGCGCTTTCTCAATATCCGGGTGCCCCCCTGGCGGGAGTTCCCCGATTATCTGAACCTGGCAACGAGGTGAAGAGCAACATAGACCTGATCAACGATGCCGTGGACCCTCTGAATACTATCACCGGAGTTTATAAGAAGTTGACCCACTTAAATCTCTGCATCCTGCTTTTTTGTAGGGTCTAACCAAAAATTAATTATAGTTTTGGCAATTTCTTATTAAAATTTTTCGCAAAAATGGCCTTATA
>Ga0247842_10003808_pt1 | contig 19725 bp, 19 predicted proteins | sample LaCruzMarch2015__3_FD_192411 | JGI IMG/M metagenome (GOLD analysis project Ga0247842, IMG submission 192411) | Freshwater microbial communities from meromictic Lake La Cruz, Castile-La Mancha, Spain - LaCruzMarch2015_19m | ecosystem: Environmental > Aquatic > Freshwater > Lake | place: Spain...
TCCACCACGCTCGCGCTTGATCGAAGCGGTCCTCACCGGTGACAATCAATTTTTTATACGTCCCAAAACCCACTAAACCATCACCGCTTCTTATCCATGCGCTAGATAGATCTAAATTAGTTTTTACCGAGGATAACTTTGGATGCTCTCCCAACATTTCAGTGGTGATTAAAACTGACATGATGAAATTTATGCCTATCTATTTGTGTGATTTGTGTGTAAAGCCTACTGCCTAGAGAATAGGGGTGTGGTCCGCGCTAATCTGAACAAAGATCCAGACGATGTATCAAAGATGTTTGATGGCGTGGCAAGTAGGTATGATTTTTTAAATGACTTGTTAAGTTTGGGCAGAAGTAAGGCTTGGCGTAAGGCTGTGACCAGCATCATTGCCCCAAAGACTGGTATGAAAGTTTTGGATATTGCAGCTGGTACTGGATCATCATCAAGACCTCTGGTAGATAAGGGTGCTGAAGTAACAGCGCTAGATTTTTCAGCAGGAATGTTAAATCAAGGCCGGAGACAACATAAAGATATTAATTTTGTGCAAGGTGATGCACTAAAATTACCATTTAGTGAAAACACTTTTGATGTGACAACTATTTCTTTTGGTCTTCGCAACACGACTGATTCTATTGGAGCACTTAGAGAAGCCCTACGAGTAACAAAATCTGGTGGCAAAATAGTAGTAGTAGAGTTTTCGCATCCAGTTAATAAAATTTTCAGAAAAATTTATTTAAATTATTTAATGAGAGCACTTCCAATAATTGCGAAGCGAATAAGTAAAAATCCTGCTGCATATATCTACCTAGCAGAATCAATCCAGGCTTGGCCAGATCAGGCGGGGCTAGCCTTAATAATGCGTGAATGCGGGTGGAAATCTGTGGCTTGGCAGGACCTTACCTTCGGAATTGTCGCAGTTCACATTGGATACAAGGCTTAGGTGGCAAAAGCCACCGCTGGCTAACAATAAGATTTGACGGTATGAATCCCTCAATAAATCCATATGTTCCAATCCTGGCGATTGGGGCAATTGGCTTGGGTTTTGCCATTTTCTCAGTGTTAGCTGCCGCTCTTACTGGACCAAAAAGATATAACAAAGCGAAGTCAGATGCTTATGAATGCGGAATTCAACCTTCACCGCAGGCAGCCGGCGGTGGAAGATTTCCAATAAAATATTTTCTAACCGCAATGTTGTTTATCGTTTTTGATATTGAAATTGTCTTTTTATATCCATGGGCAGTTGCCTTTGATCAACTTGGGTTATTTGGTTTGGTTGAAATGGGATTATTTATCGCCACGGTATTTGTTGCCTACGCCTATGTTTGGCGCCGTGGTGGACTGGAGTGGGATTAAAAATGGGTTTAGAAGAAAAATTACCAAGTGGGTTTTTGTTAACTACGGTTGAAAAACTTGCTGGTTATATGCGAAAGAACTCATTATGGCCAGCAACCTTTGGTTTAGCATGTTGTGCGATTGAGATGATGGCGGCAGGTGCTGGTAGATATGACTTAGCAAGATTTGGAATGGAAGTATTTCGTGCCTCCCCTAGGCAGGCAGATTTAATGATTGTTGCTGGCAGAGTAAGTAACAAAATGGCGCCAGTTGTTCGTCAAGTTTATGATCAAATGGCTGGTCCAAAATGGAGTATCGCCATGGGAGCTTGTGCTTCTTCAGGTGGCATGTTTAATAACTATGCGATTGTGCAGGGTGTTGATCACATAATTCCAGTAGATATCTATTTACCTGGTTGTCCGCCAAGGCCTGAGATGTTGATGGATGCAATTCTAAAATTGCATGAGCAAATTGGTAATGAAAAATTAGGTGCAAATCGCGAGAAAATAATTAAAGAGGTAGAGGCAGCAGCGCTCGCCGCAAAGCCAACTCATCAATTAAAAGGATTATTGGCATGAGCGAAAAAGGAATGTTTGGTATTCAAGGAAGTGGTGATACTTCAGGTTTCGGCGGCTTGGTAAATACAACCGTAACGGTTGGTTCAACCGAACGTCCATTTGGTGGATATTTTGATCAGGTTGCTGATGATTTAGAGCGTGCTTATCCACTTTTTAGTGATGCGATCGAGAAGGTAGTTGTGGATCGAGGCGAGCTGACATTGTTTGTGAAGCGCGATCGATTATTTGACGTGGCGAAGATTTTGCGGGATCAACTTAGATTTGAAATGTGTATCAGCGTTAGTGGCGCACATTATCCAAGTGAAGTAGGACGGGAATTACACTCGGTTTATTCGCTACTTTCAATTACTAGAAATCAAAGAATTAGATTAGAGGTTTGTGTATCTGAAAAAGATCCTCACCTGCCTTCACTAGTTGAGGTCTGGGCAGGAACCAATTGGCATGAGCGTGAAACTTACGACATGTTTGGAATTATTTTTGATAACCATCCAGGCTTAACTCGCATTTTGATGCCAGATGATTGGTCTGGATTTCCGCAACGAAAAGATTATCCACTTGGCGGAATCGAGATTGAATATAAGGGTGCAACTATTCCAGCACCATCTGAGCGTAGGAGTTATAAGTGAGTACATTCACCGATCCATACGCATCCACACAAGAAACTACTGAAGGTCGGGTTTACTCCGTTACCGGAGGCGATTGGGACGCACTAGTTACTGAAATTGGTGCCACAAAGGAAGAGCGTGTGGTTTTAAACATGGGACCACAACATCCTTCTACTCACGGTGTATTGCGATTAATTCTTGAATTAGAGGGTGAAACAATCACTGAGACCCGATGTGGAATTGGTTATTTACATACGGGCATTGAGAAAAATACTGAATTTAGAAACTGGACCCAAGGCGTAACTTTTGTAACCAGAATGGATTATTTGTCACCAATATTTAATGAAACTGCCTACTGCCTTGGTGTAGAAAGACTTCTTGGAATAACAAATGATGTCACTGAACGGGCCACTGTAATTCGAGTAATGATGATGGAATTTAATCGCATCTCATCCCATATGGTCGCGTTAGGAACTGGTGCGCTTGAATTAGGGGCACTCTCACCAATGATCTTCGCATTTAGGGAGCGGGAAAAGGTATTAGATATTTTTGAATTACTCTCTGGTTTGCGAATGAATATGGCATATATCCGTCCCGGTGGTTTAGCTCAAGATCTACCAGCTGATGCCTTGAGCAAGATAAAAGCAACAGTTAAGGATTTAAGGCACAACTTTAAAGATAATGAAAAACTCTTGGTTGGTAATTCAATCTTTATGAAGCGTACCCAAGGAATTGGTTACTTAGATTTAGCTGGCTGCACAACACTTGGCATAACAGGTCCAGTGCTTCGAGCAACTGGTCTGGCTTGGGATTTGAGAAAAGCACAGCCATATTGTGGTTATGAAAATTATCAGTTTGATATTCCAACCACAGATAGTTGTGATGTTTACGGTCGATTTTTAATCAGAATGCAGGAGCTAGAGCAGTCATTGAGAATTATTGAGCAGTGTGTAACAAAACTAGAGAAACTAGAGGGACAACCTGTAATGGTTGCGGATAAGAAGATCGCTTGGCCATCGCAATTATCAGTGGGGGCAGATGGAATGGGTAATTCACTAAATCACATCAGAGAGATAATGGGTGAATCAATGGAAGCGTTGATTCATCACTTTAAGTTGGTAACTGAAGGATTTAGAGTTCCAGCAGGTCAGGTTTACACCGCAATTGAATCTCCAAGAGGTGAGCTTGGTGCTCACCTAGTTTCTGATGGTGGTACCCGTCCTTATCGTGTCCACTTCCGTGACCCATCTTTTAATAATTTGCAATCAACTGCAGCGATGTGTGAGGGTGGCCAAATTTCAGATGTAATTGCAGCGGTGGCTTCAATTGATCCAGTAATGGGTGGGGTTGATCGATAATGGCGTACACATCAGAGCAAACTTCAATAATGGATTCGATAATTGCAAGATATCCACGTAAGCGATCTGCAATTATGCCGTTGCTGCATTACACACAATCAATTGATGGGTATATAACTAATGAAGCAATTGAATTGATCGGCGAAAAATTAGAGCTGGCAACCGCGGAAGTAAATGCCGTCTCATCGTTTTATACTCAGTATAAAACTAAGCCAGTTGGCGAATATCATGTTGGTATCTGTACAAATACCTTATGTGCAGTCATGGGTGGCGATTTAATATTTGATTCAGTAAAAGAGCATCTTGGCATTGAAAATGATGGTGTCACAAGTGACGGGAAAGTTTCAGTGGAACATATCGAGTGCAACGCAGCGTGTGATTATGCGCCAGTGGTAATGGTCAATTGGGAGTTTTATGACAATCAAACTGTGCAATCAGTGAAAGATTTAGTTGATAGTGCAAGAACTGGCACTCCACCGGCGCCAACTAGAGGTCCAAAAACTTTAAGAACATGGAAACAAAACTCTGCTGTCTTGGCAGGAATTTCAGATGGACTTGCGAATGAAGGAGTACAAGCCGGGGATGCAACCTTGCTTGGTTTAAAGAAAGCAAAGGGTGGAGCATGAGTAAATTAACTCCAGTTCTTTCGGCGCATTGGGATGAGCCAGATTCGTTTACTATCGCTGGATATAAGCGTCATGGAGGTTATGGCGCTGTTTTAAAAGCTTTGGAAATGAAGCCTGATGAAATAATTCAGTTGGTAAAAGATTCAGGATTGCGTGGTCGTGGTGGCGCAGGATTTCCAACTGGTAGTAAATGGGGATTTATTCCGCAAGGAGATAATAAAGAACATTACTTTGTAGTTAACGCAGATGAGTCTGAGCCAGGCACTTGTAAAGATACGCCGCTGTTGATGGCAAACCCACATGTATTAATTGAGGGCATAATTATTGGCTCCTATGCGATCAGAGCAAACTATGCATTTATTTATATTCGAGGTGAGGTAACCCATGTAGTTCGCAGAGTTCAGCAAGCAATAGAGGATGCTTATGCAGCTGGATTATTAGGTAAGAACATTTTAGGAAAAGGATTTGATTTAGAGTTGGTATTACATGTTGGTGCCGGTGCATACATATGTGGTGAAGAGACTGCGCTACTTGATTCACTAGAGGGATTTCGTGGCCAACCGCGACTGCGCCCACCATTTCCCGCGATCGCAGGTTTATATGCAAAACCAACGGTGGTAAATAATGTGGAATCAGTCGCCTCCGTGCCAGCAATTATTAATAATGGCGTTGCTTGGTTTAATAGCTTAGGTACTGAAAAAAGTAAGGGCTTTACGCTTTACTCTTTGTCTGGACATGTAAATAATCCAGGACAATTTGAAGCACCTCTTGGAATTACCTTACGTGAATTACTTGAGATTGCTGGCGGTGTAAGAAAAGGACATAAATTAAAGTTTTGGACACCAGGTGGATCATCAACTCCAATATTTACTGATGCGCATCTTGATACTCCACTTGATTACGAGGGTGTAGCAGCTGCGGGCTCAATGCTTGGCACTAAAGCTTTGCAGATTTTTGATGAGACAACATGTGTAGTTCGAGCAGTACTGCGCTGGACTGAGTTTTATAAACATGAATCATGTGGCAAGTGCACACCATGCCGAGAAGGGACTTGGTGGATGGTGCAGGTATTAAAGGATTTAGATGCGGGTAAAGGAAGTGAAGCAGATTTAGATAAGTTGTTAGATCTATGTGACAACATCATGGGTAGATCATTTTGCGCATTGGCAGATGGTGCAGCAAGTCCAATTATTTCCTCACTTAAGTATTTCCGCCAAGAGTACCTAGACCACCTATCTGCTGGTGATTGTCCATTTGATCCAATGGCTGCAACACTGTTTGAAACCTCAGGTGTCAAATGAGTATTCAAGAGTTAAGTACTGAGCAAGAGGTAGAGATGATCACCTGTGTGATCGATGGCTTTGAAGTAACAGTTCCAAAGGGAACTTTAGTTATCAGGGCTGCAGAAAAACTAGGGATTCAAATTCCAAGATTTTGCGATCATCCCTTGCTTGAACCAGCTGGTGCTTGCCGGCAATGTTTAGTTGATATTGAAATAAATGGCAGAGCATTTCCGAAACCACAAGCATCCTGCACAATCCCAGTTGAAAAAGGAATGGTGGTTAAGACCCAACTTACCTCCCCAGTTGCGGACAAAGCTCAAAAGGGAATTATGGAGTTACTACTAATTAATCACCCACTTGATTGCCCAGTTTGCGATAAGGGTGGTGAGTGTCCTCTACAAAATCAGGCGATGTCTAATGGTCGAGCAGAGTCTAGATTTGAAGGTGAAAAGCGAGTCTTTGAAAAGCCAGTGGCGATTTCATCACAGGTTTTATTGGATAGAGAGCGTTGTGTGCTTTGCGCTCGCTGCACTAGATTTTCTGAACAAATCGCTGGGGATCCTTTTATTACATTAAACGAACGAGGCGCACTACAACAAGTAGGAATCTATGAAGATGAACCTTTTGATTCTTATTACTCCGGTAACACTGTACAAATCTGTCCAGTTGGAGCATTGACTGGAACCTCATATCGATTCCGCGCTCGACCATTTGATTTAGTTTCTACCAACTCTGCCTGCGAACACTGCGCATCAGGATGCGCAATGCGCAGTGATGTTAGACGAGGTAAAACACTGCGCAGATTAGCTGGTGAGGATTCAGAGGTTAATGAAGAGTGGAATTGCGATAAAGGCCGTTGGGCTTTTAAGTATGAGGTAGCAAAAAATAGAGTTACTAAACCACTTATAAGAGATGAAAATGGTTTATTGCAAGAAGCATCATGGCCAGAGGCATTGGCAGCGGCTGCAGCAGGATTAAAAAATGTAACGGCTGGAGTATTAGTAGGTGGCCGAGTAACAGTTGAAGATGCTTACGGTTACAGCAAATTTGCTCGGGTTGCTCTTAATACCAATAACATAGATTTTCGTGCTCGCACTCACAGTAGTGAAGAATTAGATTTCCTGGCATCTACTCCCACCACTGCTACTTATAAAGATATTGATAAGGCAGATCATGTGGTGCTAATCAATTTTGAACCAGAGGATGAATCACCAATAATTTTCCTTAGAATTTACAAGCAGGTCAAAAAGCGCGCAATAAAAGTAAGTAGTATCGCAGCATTTGCTAGCAGGGGCAGTCAAAAGTTAAATGCAAATTTGATTAAAACTGCAACCGGAGCTGAGGTTGCGGCAATTAACTCAATTACTGGTCTAAGTAGTAAATCAGTAGTTTTAGTTGGTGAGCGAGCTGTAGAAACTCCAGGAGCATTATCGGCCGTGGCAAAGATAATTACTACCAGTGGTGCAAAATTAGGATGGATACCACGCAGAGCAGGTGAGATGGGCGCGTTGTCAGCTGGTGCTGTGCCAAATTTATTACCGGGCAATAGACCTTTAGATAATGTATCTGCCAGAGTGGATATTGCAACAGTGTGGGGTAGTGAATCTTTACCTACTTCAACTGGAATGAGCACTATCGAAATGATTAATTCAGATCTGCACGCAGTAGTTGTTGGTGGTGTTGATCCAACGGATATTTCACCTGACGCAAAGGTGAAACTATCAAAGAAATTTCTAGTTTCTTTTGAAATTCGTCACAGCGATATTACTGAAATTGCGCAAGTTGTTTTCCCAGTTGCTACCGTGGTTGAAAAAAGTGGATCATTTATGGATTGGCAAGGCAAGGCTCGCAAGTTTGAAGCTGCAGTTGATCAATCACTAAATCGCAGTGATGTAAGAATACTTTCAATGCTTGCAGATGAAATTGGTAAGCCAATAAATTTACCAACCGTGAAGGCTGCTAGAAATGAGTTTGAATCTATCGGAAACTGGGATGGTGAGAGAGCTGCGATGAAAGCTACTGCTTCGTCCGAGATAAAATCTGTCAAAGCAGATGAAGCGTTTTTGTCCTCTTGGCGCAATTTGCTGGACAAGGGATCGTTACAAGATGGTGAAGAAAATCTAGCTGGTACCGCTCGCCAATCTGTTGTGGTGATTAGTCAATCCAGAGCAAATCTACTTTCCGTTAAAGAAAGTGATCTAGTAAGAGTTTCAAATGATTATGGCGCAGTAACTTTGCCGTGTGTAATTGAAGATATTGATGATTCCTCAGTTCACCTGCCAAGAAATTCAATCGGCAGTCAATTATTTAGAAACCTAGGCGTAGTTAGTAATTCAATTGTGAAGGTAGCCAAAGCATGAGTAATGCAGAATTAATTGGCCAAGATCCAGGTTGGATTATTGCTTTAAAAGGTTTAATTGTTTTTGCTGCGTGTGTTTTTCTAACCATCATGTCAGTGTGGGGTGAGAGACGAATAGTTGCCAGAATGCAGCAGCGCAGTGGTCCAAACCGAGTAGGAAAGTTTGGTTTACTCCAAGCTTTAGTTGATGGCGTGAAGTTGGCATTAAAAGAGGATTTGATTCCAAAAGCTGCCGATCGAATCGTATTTGTTTTAGCACCAATAATTAGCACAACTGCTTGTTTTATGGCTTTTGCTGTAATTCCAATGACCGGGCCAGTTAATTTCTTTGGCCAACAAACTGCGATGCAATTAACAGACCTATCAGTTGGTGTGCTTTATGTACTAGCGATCGCATCCGTTGGAGTTTATGGAATTGTCTTAGCTGGCTGGTCCTCAGGCTCAACATATCCATTGCTTGGCGGTCTTCGCTCATCAGCACAAGTAATCTCATATGAAGTGGCAATGGGCTTGTCTTTGGTCGCAGTATTTATTTATGCAGGTTCAATGTCCACATCTGAAATTGTGGCAGCACAAGATCAGTGGTGGTATGCAGTAGTTCTGTTTCCATCTTTTATTATTTATATGATTTCAATGGTTGGTGAAACCAATCGTGCACCATTTGATTTAGCAGAGGCAGAGGGTGAATTAGTAGGTGGATTCCATACTGAGTACTCCTCATTAAAGTTTGCTTTATTCTTCCTGTCTGAATATGTAAATATGATCGCGGTTTCTGCCCTTGCTACAACATTATTCCTAGGTGGTTACCGAGCACTTCCTGGTCTTGGTTTTACCGAACAGTGGCTGGGTGGTTGGTTTACATTATTTTGGTTCTTGATAAAAGTCTTGGCATTTTTCTTTGTTTTCGTTTGGTTAAGAGGTACTTTGCCGCGACTTCGCTACGACCAATTTATGAAGTTCGGCTGGAAGGTATTAATTCCATTCTCGCTGGCCTGGATCATGGTGGTAGCAACATTAAGAGTTTTATCACAGCAGAATGCTCCAAGATTGGTAATTTTTGCCTTTGTCTTTGCAGTGGCACTTATTTATTTAGCGGTGACATCATTAGTTGACCGCAAGCAAAATCAGATTAAAAAAGCCGCAAATTTGATAGATGGTAATGAACCAGAATTTCCTATACCAGCAATACCAACCTCTAGAGTGGAGCAATTAAATGGCTGATGAATTACTGCCACGGCATGAAGAGTTTGGTCTGGCTAAATCGGATCAAGATAAAGCGCCTATTACAAACCAGGAGAGTGCAAGCTTTCCTAAACAACTTCTTGGTTTCTGGGTGACCTTTAAAACTATGTTTAAGAAAGTTAATACAGTGCAGTATCCAGAGGAGAAAGAGCCTACCGCTGAAAGATTTCACGGCCGTCATCAGTTAAATCGCCATCCAGATGGATTAGAAAAATGCATTGGCTGTGAATTATGTGCTTGGGCATGTCCGGCAGATGCCATTTATGTAGAAGGTGCCGATAACAAAGAAGGTGAGCAATACTCCCCTGGCGAGCGTTACGGCAAGGTTTATCAAATAAATTATTTACGCTGCATTTTTTGCGGATTATGTATTGAGGCTTGTCCAACTAGAGCATTAACAATGACAAACGAATATGAACTGGCAGATAACACTAGAGCCAAATTAATCTTTGAAAAAGATGATTTGTTAGGACCACTTCGCGCTGGCATGGTGCCACCGCCTCACCCAATGTATCCAAACACTGATGATGGAAACTATTACCGCGGTGAGGTAACTGGCTCACATCCATCACAAGGAGTCGCAAAAAGTGATTAATTTAGCTTTAGATGTCGGCATAACTGCAACACCAGAGTCGTACCTATTTTATTTTTTAGCACCACTTTCAATTTTGGCATCTCTTGGAATGCTAATAGTGAAAAAAGCAGTCCATTCAGCATTGTTACTTGCTTGGGTAATGATTTCATTGGCAATTTTTTATATTGCCCAAGATGCACTTTTTCTGGGGATTGTGCAAATCGTTGTTTACACCGGTGCAGTAATGATGCTATTCCTATTTATATTAATGTTAGTTGGTGTAGATACCTCTGATTCACTGGAAGAAAATATTCCAGGCCTAAGACCAATTGCAATTGTTGCAGCCATTGGTTTTGGTGGATTATTAGTTTCATTGATTGCTCGCGCAACATTTGGTAGGCCAATATATGGATTAAGTGCCGCAAATGCTGAAGGAAATGCATTTGGTATTGCAGAGCAGTTATTTACAAAATATGTGTTTGCATTTGAGGTTGTGTCAGCTCTGCTGATTACGGCAGCAATCGGTGCAATGGTTTTGGGGCATAGTCAAAAAACAAGATCTCAGTTTGCACAGCGTGATCTTTCTATTGCCCGATTTAGAAAAGGTGAGTTAAAGGATGCGGCTGGACTACCGAGTGCTGGTGTTTATGCACTTCATAACGCGGTAGATGTCCCGGCTCTGCTACCAACTGGAAAGGCTGCACCAACTTCAATTTCCAATGTTCTACAAGCTCGTGGCGACATGATTGAAAGCGCTAATTTCCAAATGAAAGAGGAAGACGAGGAGGAAAAGTAATGGATATCGCTAATTATCTTTATCTTTCCGCAATCCTTTTCACAATTGGTGCAATTGGTGTTGTGGTTCGACGCAACTCAATAGTAGTTTTTATGTGTATTGAATTAATGTTAAACGCAGCAAATCTTGCATTTGTAACCTTTGCCAGGATAAACAGCAATCTAGAGGGGCAAGTAGTTGCCTTTTTCACTATGGTTGTGGCAGCTTGTGAAGTGGTCGTCGGACTCGCAATCATTGTGACCATATATCGATCACGCCGCTCGGCATCAATTGATGATGCAAGTTTGCTGAAGCGCTGATGATGCAAACTTCAGTTAACTTAGCTTGGTTAATAGCACTTCCACTATTTAGTTCAGCAATTTTGTTATTAATTGGCAGGCGAGCAAACTCTTGGGGTCATGTGATGGCCTGCATAGTCTCTGCTTCAACATTCACAATTGGCTTAGTTGAGTTTTTTGCGATGCAATCTAGGTCTGAAGAAAATCGTGCTGTTACCCAAAAGCTATTTACCTGGATTTCAGTTGGTTCATTTAACGTCGATGCGGCATTGCTTTTAGACCAATTATCGATTTGTTTTGTTCTGCTAATCACTGGCGTTGGAACCTTGATTCATGTTTATTCAATCGCGTATATGTCACATGATCTAGATCGACGCAGATTTTTTGCTTATTTAAACCTATTTATCGCCGCCATGCTTTTATTAGTTCTTGGAGACTCATACCTAAATCTTTATGTGGGTTGGGAAGGAGTTGGCCTAGCCTCCTATTTGTTAATCGGGTTCTGGAATCAAAAGCCAGCTTATGCAACAGCCGCTAAAAAAGCTTTTGTCGCCAATCGAGTTGGTGATGTCGGCCTATCACTTGCAATCATGATCGCTTTTGCAACCTTTGGCGAAGTTTCATTCTCGGGTATTAAAGAGCAGACTGAGTTGGCTTCAACTACTCAATTAACTGCAATTGGTTTGATGTTGTTGCTAGCTGCCTGTGGTAAGTCAGCGCAATTCCCATTGCAATCCTGGCTGGGAGATGCGATGGCGGGTCCAACACCAGTTTCAGCACTTATCCACGCTGCAACTATGGTTACAGCAGGCGTTTATTTAATTACTAGATCCAATTTTATTTTCGATGCAGCTCCAACTGCGCAACTTATGGTAATCATTGTTGGCGGCATAACTCTTCTGTTTGGAGCCATCATTGGAACGGCGAAAGATGATATTAAAAAGGCATTAGCCGCATCGACAATGTCACAGATCGGATACATGATCTTGGCAACGGGCCTTGGTCCAATCGGCTACGCCTTTGCAATTATGCATTTACTAACCCATGGTTTTTTTAAGGCAAGTATGTTTTTGGGTGCTGGTTCGGTAATGCATGGCATGAAAGATGAAGTAAATATGCGAAGGTATGGCGGAATTGGAAAGTTTATGCCGATAACCTTTTTAACATTCGGTCTAGGTTACCTAGCAATTATCGGTGTTCCACCATTTGCTGGCTTTTACTCCAAAGACAAAATCATCGAAACAGCATTTAATGCTGGTGGCAGCAAAGGTTTGCTTCTAGGAATTGCCACATTACTTGGTGCAATGATCACCGCCTTTTACATGACAAGAGTCGTTTTACTTACTTTTTTTGGCAATGAGCGGTGGGGGCATAAGGATGAGCCTGCCGAAAGCCCTGCACTCATGTTGATTCCAATTGGATTGCTCTCAGTTGGGTCGGTTGTCTCTGGATTTTTCTTAGCACGTGGTGAAGCACTAGTGCATTGGTTGGAGCCAGTGGTTAATCCACTTAAAGAACACCACTCGGAAGAGTTTTTATCACCCATTATCGTTTCATTACTAACCATTACTGCGGTAATTATTGGTGTAGCTATAGCGGTTAATAAATATCGTGGCGCACAAGCAGATTTGGCTCCAGAAAAAGTTTCCATACTTACCGCTGCAGCAAGAAAGGATCTATTCCAAGATAGCTTGAATGAAGCTGCATTTATGCGCCCTGGCCAATCATTGGTAAGTAGATTGCTTAAGATCGATTATCTAGTTATTGACGGTTTGGTAAGAGCGGTAGGAAGTGTCTCAGTAACCGCTGCCAACAGAGTTAGGACTCTACAAAATGGCTATGTAAGAAGTTATGCATTGATGATGGTAATAGGGGCACTTGCGCTGATAGCGGTAATTTGGTCGGTGAGCGCATGAGTTTATTGACGGCGATCGGAGTATTGCCATTAATTGGTGCAATTTTTCTTGCGGTCGTACCGAGTAAAAATATTGAATTAATAAAAAGATTTGCATTTGGTGTTACTTTAATTGTTGCTGCACTTTCAATATTACTTGCCACCGGTTTTGATAGAGCCTCTACCAAAATGCAATATGTGCAGAGTAATTCTTGGATTTCATCATTTAATATTAATTTTGCGGTAGGAATAGATGGAATCTCATTAGTTTTAATATTATTATCTACAATTTTATTACCCATTGTTGTGCTTGCCACCTGGAATGAAGCAGATGCTGGCCGTTGGGGAGTCAAAAGCTTTTATGTCTTGATACTTGCTCTAGAGACACTAATGATTGGTGTATTCGCTGCGACAGATTTGTTCTTGTTCTACGTTTTCTTTGAAGCTATGTTGATTCCTATTTACTTTTTGATTGGTGGCTACGGCAGCGGTAATCGATCTGCCGCAGCAATTAAATTTCTGCTTTACAGTTTATTTGGTGGATTATTAATGCTTGCTTCAATTATTGGTGTTTATGTCATCTCTGGGAATCAAATTGGAGCAACCTTTGATTTAGCCCAACTTGCAACCTTGGAGATTGATAATCAAACAGAGAATTTCCTCTTTCTTGGATTTTTTATTGCCTTCGCAATTAAGGCACCATTGTGGCCATTTCACACCTGGTTGCCAGATGCTGCTAAATCAGCTACTCCAGGAACCTCTGTTCTACTTCTTGGAGTATTAGACAAGGTTGGTACCTACGGAATGATTCGCTTTTGCATTGAGTTATTTCCGGATGCAAGTAAAACATTTACGCCGTTAATTATCACTCTAGCTGTGATATCGATTATTTACGGCGCATTTATGGCGATTGGCCAAAAGGATATAAAGAGTTTGATTGCATTTACATCAATCTCTCACTTTGGTTTTATCACCATGGGAATTTTTGCTATGACATCACAAGGAATGTCTGGCGCAAATCTTTATATGGTCAACCATGGCTTTTCCACTGCAGCACTCTTCTTAATTGCTGGTTGGATGATGGCAAGACGTGGCTCTTCAACTATTTCTGATTTTGGTGGTTTACAAAGAGTTACCCCAGTTATGGCTTGGACATTTTTTATTGCCGGAATGTCTGGCTTAGCACTACCTGGATTATCTAGCTTTGTTAGCGAGTTTTTAGTTTTAGTGGGTACCTACACTAGGTATCCAGTAGCAGCGGTCATCGGTACCTTGGGAATTGTGCTTGCAGCTTTATATATTTTGATCCCAGTGCAAAAGACATTACATGGGCCAACCACACCAGGAAATGAAAATCTTAAAGATTTAAATCTCAGAGAAAAAATTGCTATTGCACCAATAATTTTAGTAATCATATTAATGGGTTTTTATCCAAAACCAGTGCTGGATGTAATAAATCCAACATCGGCGCAAGTAGTTACCAATGCTGGCTTTACTGATCCGATTGCGCAGGTGAGCAAATAATGTTGACCGCACCAGTACTTTCCTACTCTTTACTTGCACCTATGTTGATTGTTTTTGGTGGCGCAGTTGCTGGGGTGTTAGTTGAGGCATTTTTGGCAAGAGCGCAACGAGCTGCAGTTCAGTTAACAATAAGTGTTGGCACGTTACTTCTGGCGTTGCAACAACTTTGGCGAATAAGAGATCTAAGCTCTACTACCGCTGCAGTTAACTCTGTAACCATTGATAAAGCGGGTATCTTCTTACAAGCAACCGTGGTATTGCTTGCACTAGTTGCAGTATTACTAATTGCTGATCAAGATAATTTTGTGGCCCAAGCATCTGCTGTGCCAGGATCAAGTGAAGAGATAAATGCATTGCAACAAAAGAGTCAGCAAACTGAGATTTTTCCACTGTTTCTGTTTGCTGTAGGCGGCATGATGTTATTTCCAGTTGCCACAGATTTGATCACCCTATTTGTTGCACTAGAAGTTTTTTCACTCCCGCTTTACTTATTGGCTGGATTAAGTCGGCGCAAGCGTTTACTCTCCCAAGAGGCAGCGCTGAAATACTTCTTATTAGGTGCATACGCCTCAGCATTTTTCTTATTCGGCGCAGCCTTTCTATATGGATATGCCGGAACTATTTCACTATCTGGTATTAGTGCAGCGTTTGGCACCGCCAACGAGGTGTTTCTGCTGATTGGAATTGTTTTTGTCTCAGTTGGCCTCCTATTTAAAATTAGCGCTGTTCCATTCCACTCTTGGACTCCAGATGTTTATCAAGGTGCACCAACACCAATCACTGCGTTTATGGCTGCCTGCACAAAAGTGGCAGCATTTGGCGCAATCTTAAGAATCTTCTATGTTGGCTTTGCACAATCACAAACCCTCTGGCAACCAATAATTACTGTGATTGCAATCTTGACCATGATATTTGGCTCAATTGTTGCAATCTCACAGCGTGACATTAAACGAATGCTTGCTTACTCATCTATTGCTCATGCTGGATTTTTACTATCAGGAGTTGTGGCATTAAATAAGGATGGTCTAGCTGCTTCACTCTTTTATCTATTTGCATATGGATTCACCACACTGGCGGCCTTTGGCATCATCGGTTTAGTTAAGGACTCTGCGGGTGAAGTTACCGATCTAAATCGCTGGATTGGGTTGGGAAAAAAGTCTCCTCTTGTTGGAGGTGTTTTTGCCTTCTTGCTTCTTAGTTTTGCCGGAATTCCACTAACTTCAGGTTTTATAGCAAAGTTCGCTATTTTTTCAGCAGCATATAAATCTGGAAATATCGCACTTGTAGTAGTTGGCGTACTAGCAAGTGCCGTAGCGGCATTCTTCTACATCAGAGTAATAATTATGATCTTCTTTACCGATCCGATAAATGATTCAGTGTCGGTGGTCATCCCTTCAGTTAAGAGTAAAATTTCTATCTCTGTCGCAACGTTGATTTCAATTGTTTTAGGCTTAGCACCATCACTGCTACTTAATGGCGCAGATAACTTTGCTAATTTTTTAAGATAAATGAATCAGACAGGTATTCCAAATTTAGATCCATCTCTTGAGGCAACCTTGATTGCTGACATGAAAAAAGTAGAGGATTTAATGCGGTCGCATATAAAAGGGGATTACCCTTTGGTGGTTGAGACCTCACGGCATTTAGTTGAAGCAGGCGGGAAACGACTTAGACCACTTCTCACTCTACTGGCAGCACAATTTGGCGACCCAACCAATTACGACATTATCAAGGCGGCTGTTTGTTGCGAGCTTACCCATCTTGCAACTTTATATCATGACGATGTAATGGATGATGCGGTTTTAAGACGCGGAGTAATTAGTGCCAACAAAAAATGGAATAACGCAGTTGCTATTTTGACGGGTGATTATCTCTTCTCCAAGGTTTCAGATATGTTGGCAGATATTGGTCCAGATGCGGTTAAGCTGCAAGCAAAAACATTTGAGCGCTTAGTAATTGGTCAAATTAAAGAGACGCAGGGCAAAAGTGATGGACTCTCACAAATAGATCACTACATGAAGGTAGTAGCTGATAAAACTGGCTCACTTATTGCAACTAGCGCCAGATTTGGCGCCTTGCTATCAGGTGCCTCACCAGCAGTTGTTGAATGCTTAACTAAGTTTGGTGAAAAAGTTGGGGTGGCATTTCAGGTTGCGGATGATCTACTAGATATTGCAAGCAGTGAAACTGCATCGGGCAAGACTCCAGGAACTGATTTAAAGGAGGGCATTCCCACATTAGTTACATTGTTTGTGATGGCAGAAAATGACCCTGCTGATAAAGAGCTGATCAGTAAATTGAGTAAACCAATTAATGATGAGGAGCTTTCGCAAGTAATACAATCATTGCGCACTCATAAGGTGATAGAAAAAGTTAAGGCTTATTTGGCAAAAGTGGCTACTGAGGCAAATGAATTATTGATTGATTTACCAGATGGAGCAGCCAAAGATGCGCTGAAAAACCTAACCTTTGCTTTGGTTACTCGCTCTACCTGATCGATACATATTAATACCCAATAAAATAAGTGCGATCCAAATAAATACAAATCCAAATATCTTTTTGAATGTCAATGGTTCGTGAAAGAGTACAAAACCAACTAAAAACATAATTGTTGGATTTATGTAGCCGAGTAATCCGGTAATAGTCAGTGGCAAGCTAGTAGCCGCAGAGTTGAACATCAGCAACGGAATCACGGTTAGCAAGCCTGTAGACATTAGCGATAACGAGAACCAAAGATCTGTACCAAATTGTGCTTGGTTGGTGCTCATTAGGTAGAACATGTAAATCAAACTTGGGGGAAGTGCAAAAAGCATTTCGATTGACAAAGTTTGCAGAGAACCAGCATCAAGTCGCTTTTTAACCAATGAATAACAGCCCCAACTAAAAGCTAAGCCAAAGGCGACAAGTGGAATTTGGCCAAAGGCCACAGTTAAGATGCCAACGCCGATTCCAGCAAGTGTGAGTGATAACTTTTGTGTCATATCTAATTTTTCTTTCAAGATTAGGAGACCAAAGCACACCACAACAAGTGGAGTCATGTAATAACCAAGTGATGCTTCAACTACTCGATCTACAGAGACTGCCCAAATGTAAATACCCCAATTGAGTGTCAACAAAAATGAGGACAACGCAAGAGTGAAGAAAGTTTTGATATTTGTAATTAATTTGAGTGCAGCTCGTAATTGTTTTTGAAAGGTAAGAAAAATTAGGCATACAACTAAGGACCAAACTCCTCGATTGGCTAATATTTCATAGGCGGATGCACGCTCGAGCCAGCGCCAATAAACTGGTAGTAAACCCCAGATTACATATGCGCCAACACCATAAAAGATACCCAAACTATTTAGCTTCAAATTATCCTTAATTTATTTATCGGTAGTTGGTGAACTGAACCGCAAAATCCCAACTCTCTTTCTTGACCTGGGCAATAGCAGTTTGCAAATCATCCCTACTCTTACCTGAAACCCGCAGTTCATCACCTTGGATCTGAGTTTTTAGAGATTTAGGTCCTTTTTCTTTTAAGAACTTAGCGATCTTTTTTGCATTCTCAGTTGAGATGCCCTCTTTAAATTCACAATTTATTCTGTAAGTTTTGCCACTTAACGCTGGCTCCCCAGCATCTAGGTGCTTTAAGGAGACATTTCGTTTGATTAATTTATCCTTCAATACATCCAACGCCGCTTTTACTCGCTCTTCAGTGCCAGACTCCAACAAAACTTTCAAGCCAGTTTTTTCAATCTTGGTCTCAGTGTTCTTAAAGTCATACCGAGTTGCGATTTCTCGATCACACTGATTGAAGGCGTTATCCAACTCCATTTGATCAATTTTTGAGACTATGTCGAAGCTGCTGTCGGCCATGTCTATACTTTACTCGTTAAATTGATTAGATTTTTCCTAATACCAAAAGAATAGATTGGAGTGGTTGTGAGCCAGGTGAAGGTTAAGCGGCGCATACCAAGTCCAAAAGATCTTGCTCAATTGTTAAGATTTAGAAAAGTTATTTGGAACCCTCGTAAACGCCGACTCACAAGAGCACTTACTATTTATGATTTAAGAGATATTGCAAAGCGGCGCACTCCACAAGCACCATTTGATTACACAGATGGTGGTGCTGATACTGAAACCAGTTTGCTCAGGGCTAGAGAAGGTTATGAAAAATTAGAGTTTCAACCCAAGATATTACGTAATGTTAAAGATGTTGACCTTTCAGTGAACATGCTTGGCAAAAAGATGAGTATGCCAATTGGAATAGCACCAACTGGTTTTACCAGAATGATGCAGACTGAGGGTGAATATGCAGGTGCATGTGCTGCTTATGATGCAGGTATACCTTTCACACTTTCAACAATGGGAACTAGATCAATTGAAGATGTAGCAAAAGCTGCACCAAATGGTCGTAATTGGTTCCAGCTTTATATGTGGAAAGACCGCGATCGCAGTATGGCTTTGGTCGAGCGGGCAAAGAATGCTGGCTTTGACACATTGGTTTTAACTGTTGATGTGCCAGTTGCTGGCGCCAGATTACGAGATGTGCGAAATGGCATGACTATCCCACCTTCACTAACATCTAAAACAATACTGAACGCAATACCTCGTCCTGCTTGGTGGATAAACTTTTTAACCACCGATCCACTTAAGTTTGCATCGTTAGATTCTTGGAATGGCACTGTGGCAGAGCTTCTTGATTCAATGTTTGATCCAACTATTACGTATGAGGATCTGAAGTGGATTAGAGGCCAATGGCAGGGAAGTTTGGTAGTAAAAGGAATTCAAAATGTTGATGACGCATTGATGTCTATTGAATCTGGCGCAGATGCAATAATTCTTTCAAACCATGGTGGCCGGCAGTTAGATAGAGCCCCAGTTCCTCTTCACCTATTACCAGAGGTAGTAAAAGCTGTGGGTAACAAGGCAGAGGTTCATATTGATACTGGAATTATGCATGGCGCAGATGTGGTGGCAGCACTCGCTACTGGCGCAAAATTCACCTGGATTGGCAGGGCTTATCTTTATGGCTTAATGGCAGGTGGCAAACCTGGTGTTGACAGAGCTTTGGATATCTTAAAAACACAAATCTCTCGCACTATGAAATTACTTGGCGCAAGAACTATTGCAGAGTTAAACCCAGATCATGTTCGATTTATTGCACGGTATAGCGATAAATAATTGCCCTTTTGGCATTACAACTACCTAGGCTTTAGACTTCACTAACGCTTAACAATCTTGGCGGGTTGCCCGAGCGGCCAATGGGAGGGGACTGTAAATCCCCCGGCTCT
>Ga0247842_10003813_pt1 | contig 19702 bp, 31 predicted proteins | sample LaCruzMarch2015__3_FD_192411 | JGI IMG/M metagenome (GOLD analysis project Ga0247842, IMG submission 192411) | Freshwater microbial communities from meromictic Lake La Cruz, Castile-La Mancha, Spain - LaCruzMarch2015_19m | ecosystem: Environmental > Aquatic > Freshwater > Lake | place: Spain...
GGTCAGGCTCGTCATCACATCCACCTCGATCCCCGGCGTATTCTGCAGAATTTCGATCCCTGCCTCGGACAGGGTATCGCTGATCAAAACCTTCTTCATAAATCCCATTTTCTCCCCAAAATTGATTTCTGTACTCTTAATGTACTTAATATATTTATATACGGGAACATCGTCGCACAACCCCATCCCCCACCTAACCTCCCCCTTGAAGGGGGATGAATTAAATTAATCTTCCCTCCCCTTCAAGGGTTTAATTGGGGACAGCGCCCTATTTATTCAAATCCTCGTTGCGTAGGAAAATGCTAAAAATAAAGACCTGACCCCCACGTAATTTTTTATTTCCCCTCAATTATTTCTTATACGCCATCTCCAGTTCGTCCAGGGCCGTCTTTAGATCGGCGCTGTCTATCGTGGGGCCGCACCAGAAGCGGAAGCCGGGCGGGGCATCCCGATAGGCGTTGATATCGTAAGCGATCTTTTTCTTTCCCAGCTCACTGGCGAGCCCTTTAAGGAACTTTTCCTGTTCTCCCTTGGGCAGGGCCGCCACCTTGGGATCCGCCACGGTCAGGCAGACCGACGTATTGGAACGGATGGCCTTGTCAGCGGCCAACAGGGCCGCCCAGGGGTTTCGCTCCACCCAGTCCTCGACGATCTTCAGATTCGCCTCGCTCTTCGCGATGAGCCTCTTCAGCCCGCCAATCTTTTCCGCCCAGGCCAGGGCGTCCAGGTAATCCTCGACGCAGAGCATGGAGGGCGTGTTGATCGTGTCCCCGATAAAGATGCCGGCGTTGACCTTCCCGCCCTTCTTCATGCGGAAGATCTTCGGCATGGGCCAGGGGGGATCGTAGGATTCGAGACGGGCGACGGCCCGGGGGCTCAGGACGAGCATCCCGTGGGCGGCCTCGCCTCCCAGGCATTTCTGCCAGGAAAAGGTGAGGGCGTCGATCTTGGTCCAGTCGATCTCCATGGCGAAGGCGGCGCTCGTGGCGTCGCACAGGGTGAGGCCCTGGCGGGTGGGGGCTGTGGCTGCTCCCGATCCGGTGCCTGCGACAGCGCTTGCCGCACTATCTGCTGCTGTACCTCCGGCCCTAGACGACGCGCCCGCGCCATCCGCTGCCGCCGGGATCCAGTCCCAATTGGGGACCTTCACGCCGCTCGTCGTCCCGTTGGCCACGAAGACCACATCGTTTGTCCAGTCGATGGCCCCCAGATCGGGGATCTTCCCGTAGTCCGCCGTCATCACCGTCGGCTTGAGCTTCAATTGTTTGCTGATGTCCGTGGCCCACCCTTCGGAGAAGCTCTCCCAGACCAGGACCGTCACCGGCGCCGGACCAAGGAGGCTCCACATGGCCGCCTCGAAGGCCCCCGTGTCGGAGCCGGGCATGAGGCCGCAGAGATAATCCTCAGGGATCCCGAGGATGCGTTTTGTTTCCGAGATGGCCTTCGCGAGCTTTTCCTTGCCCAGGTTGGAGCGGTGGGAGCGGCCGACGGCGGCGTCCTTCAGGGCGTCGAGGCCCCACGCGGGGCGCTTGCTGCAGGGGCCGGAGCTGAAATTCGGGTTGTGCATAGATTCTTAAATCTCCTTCTTGTTCTTGCTTCATTGTAATTACTTATGAATCAGCAGCGAAAAAACATATCAGGATTCCTCTCCAAAGACAAGCGATTTGAAAAAATCGCTTCGGGCAGGGAATTAATTTGCGGACGGCCCCGCCCCCCAATGCCTTTGCAGATATTAGTTTGAGACTATTTAAAGTATGGTTTTAAGTCACTTTAAGGATAGTATTTAATAATTATTAGTGAATTCAAGAAAACCATCCCACAAGTTAAATATTTATGTAGTTGAAATTTCTGTCTGCATATGTCATAAAGTGTGCTGTTTCCCAAATGCAGCTACACATTCCCACATCGTTTCACCCCGCAACCCGGCCCCTCGCGGAATCGAGAGGGCGGAGCTGTGTTCAAATGGGGTCAGGCGACAACTCCAACAACCAAAGATGACGCCAAGAAAAATCTTAATGGTCCTGGTTCTCCTGGTTTTTCCGCTGATGCTGGTTTTCCCGGTGTGGGGTCAGAATGGTCCGGTTCCGGCGAATACCCTCACTGCGGAGGCGCTAAAGGCCGGACCGGAAGTCGCGAATACTCTGCCGGCCGAGTCTGCAGACAGGGAATTCGCGACGCTCATGCCTTTCGGTCACGAATTTTTCCAGAGCGCAACCAGTGGCGCCGCCACTGCCGGAAAAACCACGGCAGCAACCACCCCAACCACCACCGCTGGGACCGCCCCCGCCCCCGGGCAAAGTATTCCCGTGCCGATGCAATACCGGGTCGGGCCGGAAGATAAGGTCAGTTTGGTCTTGAGCGGCGGCATCAACGCCCGGTACGAGCTTATCGTGGACGGAAACGGCAGAATTGACATTCCCCGGATCGGTTCCGTCTTTGTGGGCGGGATGACCTTTGAAGAGATGTCGAAGCAGGTCATCAAAAAAACGGAAGAGACCGCCGGATTGAACGTGGACATCTCCATGAACGCCATGAAGACCTTTCCCGTCTCCGTGCGGGGCGAAGTCCGGCGGCCCGGTCCTCATACCGTCGGCGCCTTCGCCACGATTACCGATGCCCTGATTTCCGCCGGTGGGCCAAGTGAAAGGGGTACCGTGCGCAATGTCCAGGTCAGGAGGAAAGGCATCACCGTTGCGTCGTTCGATCTTTACGACCTCCTGTTAAAGGGATCCAAATCCAAAGATATCACCCTGATGGCCGGGGACGAGGTTTTCGTGCCCGTCAGGGGACCGGCGGTCGGGATCGCCGGCAGTGTCAGGCAGCCGGCCGTTTATGAGCTGAAGGACCGTGACGACCTGGAAAATCTCATTGGTCTGGCGGGAGGCGTCATCGCGAGCCCAAGCCTGACACCGATACCGGCGGCCGAAGCCACCCAACCTCGTGATATTCAAGGTACACTTCGGCATACTGAACGCCCGGCCCCGGCGCAGACGACCGGCGGCAAGCAAATAAAAGAAGCCCAGCGGATAGATAAGTCAACGCGAATGCAAGAAGTCGGGCGGGTAAGCGAAACCCCGCAGATACAAGAAGCCCGGCGGACACAAGAAGTCCGGTGGATACAGGTGGAGCGAATCACCGGGAACGAACGCAAGGTAATTTACGATGTCAGCATACAGGACCTGAACCAGAGGAAGTCATTTCCACCTTCCCTTCAGGATCGGGACCTGGTCCGGGTTTCCCCGCTTGCGTTTGCCGGAGGAGCCGTCGCGGCTGCCGCTGGTGGTGGCACTGCTGGTGGCGCAACTCCGGCCGCCGCCGTCGTGGCCACTCCCGGCGCCGCCGCCGAAACCGTCACGGGGACCAGCGCTGCCGCAGCGGCAGGCGTTTCCCCCGTCCCTCTGGATGGCAATGTTGCGTCCGGACAAAGTGTCCCCGCCGCAGCCGGGCCGACCGCAGTCGGCGCCAAAGTCGTAGCTTCCACCGTCGTCCCTCCAGTTGCTCTGGACGGCAAGGTCGCCGTCGCCCCCGCCGCCTCCAGCCCTCTGGACGTTGCCGTCTCCTCGCCGGGGAAATTTGTGACCCTTTCGGGAGAATTCAAGCGTCCCGGGCGGTATCCGATTCGGAAAGGCGAAAAGTTGAGTTCCGTCATCGAACGGGCCGGCGGCTATACGAACAATGCCTACCTTCGGGGCGCCTATTTCACCCGGGAGAGCGTCCGGCAATCTCAGCAGCAGAACCTGAACGACATGGCGGACCGAATAGCGCGGGAAATAATCCCGCCAGGAGAGTACGCCACCGCTTTTGACAGCGGCACCGTCGGCGCCCCCGTAGCGGGTGCTCGATCCATCAGCACTTTCAGCGACGCCGCCGCGGCCAGCCCCAGCGCCGGCACACGTCCCGGCGACATCGGCCCCGGCCCCCGCCGCCCCGCCGCCCCTCCCACCATGAAGGCGGACGAATTAGAACTGAAGCAGCGCTTCGTCGCCTACATGAAATCCCTGAAGGCCACGGGACGGTTGACCATCACCATTGCCCATCTGCGGCTGCTGAAAGGCAGCACCCAGGATGTCGAACTGGAAGAGGGAGACAAGCTTCATCTGCCCCAAAATGGCAACGTCGTCAGCGTCATCGGCGGCGTCATGTCCGAAGGACCGCACATATACGACGACAAGTGGGACTATCGGGAGTACGTTTCGGCGGCCGGCGGCTATGCGCGGTATGCCGACGAGCCCAATGTCTTTGCCATCAAGGTGGACGGCGGCGTCCGCAGGCTCCCCCGGGGCTTCATCGAATGGAGCAACCGGAACGACCGTTGGGAAATAACGGCCTTCGGGCAGGAGATCAAGCAAACCGAAGCGGGCGATGTCATCGTCGTCCCGGAAAAACTCACCCATATCGCCTGGCTCAAGCAAGTCCGGGACCTCAACCAACTGCTCATGAATACGGCGGTCCTGACAGGAACGGCCCTCCGGCTATGGTAAATAAATGGGGACAATAAATGGGGACAGCGCCCTATTAAATCGGGAAGCCGCCCCCATGCGAAACGCTAAGAATAAAGACCTGACCCCCAAATAAATGACCCCCAAATTGGCCAGCATATTTCGGAGAAGGAAGCGGATCGCGGCCGTCTATTTGTTCGGATCCACGGCCACGGGGAGGGATCACTGCGGCAGCGATCTCGATTTGGCGATCATTACGAATAGTAAAATCTCCGGCCGCGAACGACTCCGGCTCGAAGCGGATTTGTCCGACAGGATCGGTCGGAATGTCGATCTGGTTGTGTTCGGACAAGTGGGCCCGCTCCTGCAGCACCAGATCCTGAAATACGGCCGCCTCATCTGCGAAAACGACCCGGCCGAAAGGGTCCGGCAAGAGGTCCGGTCGCGGGCCGAATATCTGGACACGCGAGGCCTGTTTCGGGAAATTCAATGAGCGAGCGGTCTTAGGTCATGCACCTGGGAAATGAAGGGTAATGAATTATGGTAGACAAGGAAATTATTTCACGAAAGTTGTCCCAACTTCGAGAATATCTCAACGCCCTTCAAAACGCAAAGGACATCACCTGGAAGAAATACCGGGAAGATCTCCGGTCGCGGGCGTTTGTCGAACGCTACCTGCAGCTTTGCATCGAGAAGATCATCGACACCGGCAATCATATCGTATCGTTTCACCGTTGGCGCGAGCCGGAGGGCTATCGGGATCTATTCCAGGTTCTTCATGAAAACGGCGTCATTCCTAAAGAACATCTGATGACATTCCAGAATATGGCATCCTTCAGGAACATGCTTGTCCACCGTTACGAAAAGACCGATGACGATGTTATCTTTGGAATCTTTGGGAAAAGATTAGGCGATTTTGATCTTTTTATCAGCTTGGTAAAGGACTGGGTAAAAAAGGAAGGTCCTGTCGCCGCGCCGCCCCCCACAGACAAAACGCTAAAAAACAAGACCTGACCCCCAAAATGTGTGACCCCCATGACGTATGATTGATTTCCATTGCCACTTACTGCCGGGCATCGACGACGGCCCCGCCACCGAGGACGAGGCGGTGGAAATGGCGGCGGCCATGCAGAAAGCCGGTTTCACCACGGTGCACTGCACGCCCCACCTGATCAAAGGGAGCTACGAGGCAGACAACAGGGCGGTCAGGGCATCGCTGGCTTCTTTACAGAAACGGCTGAACGATGAAAATATTGGCCTTAACCTTCTTCCCGGCCGGGAGTATTACCTGGACGAGTATTTGGCCGATTACATGAAAGATCCGCTGCCCCTTGGGGAGACGCGCTTTATCATGATCGAGATCCCCAATCATCGCCCGGAACAGTTTGTCAAGGAAATCTGCTTCAATGTCAGACGTAGCGGCTTTATCCCCATGATCGCCCATCCCGAGCGCTGCGATCTTTTCGCCAAGCCCTCTTTTTCCGCTTCCGGCTCCGGCGCCAGAAACGGCTCCGGCTCCAAATTAGCGAAATATTTCCCCTTTCCCTTTAAATCGAGATTCAGTGATCGGCGCTCAGCCGAGGGCGCTCAGCCCGGGGCGCTCAGCCCGCGCGGAAAGGGGCAGTCGGAACCCGGAAAGGAGGGGCGCCCGGAAAGGAGGGGCGCATGGCACTCAGCCCTATTGTCCTATCTGATCGATCTCGGTTGCGCCTTCCAGGCCAATCTTGGCAGTTTCGCCGCCTGGTACGGCCCCGACGTGCAGCAGACGGCTAACTACTTGGAAAAATCTAAAGTATATACGCATTTCGGCACGGATCTCCATTCGCGATCCGGTCTCAAAGCAATTAGGGACAGCGCCCTATTAAAATCAGCAGTCTCCTGACCCCCAAATGCTCCTTGACACATCGCCCAGCAATACTTTTTTACATGTTACGTATAACGTTTGGAGGTTTTTATGGGTGCTTTTAATTCTACAATCGTCACTGTGTCCGCCAAGGGCTGGGTTGTCATCCCATCCTTGTTCAGGAGGAAAATCGGATTGAAACCAGGCATGAAGATGGAGGTTACGGAAACAGAAGGCAAAATCGTCCTCACGCCGCAGGTTGGCGACCCTGTGGACGAGCCAAGATACATCCTCGATAGCTACGCCCTGCTCGCCTATTTCCAGGACGAGGGTCACCCATTAGCAAAAACGCTAAAAATAAAGACCTGACCCTCAATGAAACTTGCCCCCCTTTGACAAAGAGGGGAGGGGGGGATTTTCACGCAAACGTAAATAATAGGGTATCTGTCCCTAATTAAAACCGGGGGATTTGTAACATGAAAATAAAAGTAACTGAAGAAATCTGGAAAGAGGGCGGCATGTATGTGGCCTATTGTCCGGAGCTTGACATATCTTCATGCGGTGAATCTGTAGAAGAATCTAAAAAGAACCTGAAGGAAGTCATCTCGATCACCTTTGCGGAATGCCGGAAAATGGGCACCCTCAATCAATTGCTGCAAGAGGCCGGGTTTTCCGAAGACCAAGAGAGTGTTCTGCTGGTCAGAAGAGAATTAGTTGGCTTTTCTCCCTTGGAAGTCGGTATCTGATGTCATCTGTCAGGCCTACGACGGAAAACGGAAGAGATTGAAGATGGATGGAGGTAAATATGCAAAGTACAGCGATTATAAATGAAATCCTCTTCGAAGACGGATATTTGTCGTCTGACGATGTCCTGAAGGATTGGTCGGTCATGATTGCCTTGTCCCGGATTGATCAGTTCCGAGCCGAAAAGGAAAGTTTTGAAAATAAGTATAAAAAATCATTAGACAGTTATGAAAAAGACCTCCATGCTGTAAGAGGAAAAGAGGATTTCGAGAAAGAAAATGATCTGGAAGATTGGGAATTTGCCGTCAAAGCGCTGATCTGGTGGGAAGATAAGCTGCGGGCGCTCCGGAATGCTTAAGCTTCTCAGCAAATATAGCGACGTCATCTCGTCTTATAAGATTTCCAGATTTGAGCATTTCGGGCAAATTCTCAGGTTTCGCGCCGAACTGATATTAACCGACAATACGATTCTTTACGTCCGGAGTCGGTTGCACCCCGGGGGTCAGTTTTTAAACTGACCCCCGGAACTCCGCCCCATGCAACACGCTAAAAATAAAGACCTGACCCCCAAAAGTAACCCCCAAATAAGGATGCGGCGTCATGCAAACGGAAATTTTAACGAGTGAACAGTACAGAGATATCTCCCGGAATCTGATTAAGGCGGTTGAAGGCCGCTGTCGCATTGTACCGATAAATTCGTTGAAAAAATCGGGCTATACCCTAAACCAGCCTATTTACATTACGATTGAAACGGATGAAGACACCGTCATTGCCTCCCTGGACGACATTGAAGCCTTCGCCTACGCCGACACCGAATTTGAGGCCATCAATGGTCTGTGCGACGAGATCGTTACACTCTATGAAGATCTAAGAGCAAATCGGGGCAATCTGGGAATCTTGCCTGAAAAATGGCTGGGCTATCTTGACGCCGTCATAACGATCCATGAAAAAAATGAAAAAAGTTGATATCGAGAAAATATTCAATAAGTTGTCGCTGCAAGTACGCTCGACGGGACATAACTACGGATGGCTGACCGTCAGCGACAAAAAGATTCTCCGGGTTCATTATTCGCATGGAAAAGGCGATCTGCCCGGCAAGATCATGCATAAAATTCGCGGTCAATTGAAGCTGTCTGAGAAGGACTTTAATGACTTGGTCGCGTGTCCTCTCACGTATGAAGGCTATCTGGATATTCTGAAGCGTAAGGGATTTGTCTCCGCCCCATGCAAAACGCTAAAATTAAAGACAAATGAACGAAAATGACCTTGAAAAGATTGATAGCATGGTTGCCCGCCATATCGGGAGCTTCGCCGACTCTGTTCAGCACAAGCTGGACCTGGTTGTTGAGGGTCATCAAATGCTCTCCGAAAAGCTGGACCGGGTTGAGGAGCGGCTGGACAAGCGCATTGATTGCCTCGAACACAAGCTTGACGCCGTAGCCGCCGATCTCTCCGGCCATGTAAAAGTAATCAATCAGAAGCTTGACGCCGTAGCCGCGGATCTAACGGCCCATCGCCAGGATACGGAAGCACACCCGGCCATCTATAAAGTCAAAGAAGGCATCTGATCATGAAATTAGCAGGGGCGCTGTCCCTTCTGTCCCTAACTAAGCAAAACGCTAAAAATAAAGACCTGACCCCCAAATTAGGAAAGATCATGATGAGGATCAAATATTTAATATTGTGCGCCCTTTTGTTGCCGGCGGTGGCGGGTTTGCTGCTGAATACGACGGGATGCGCCCGGTACCGGGATATTCCGCCGGGGACGGTGAAGGAGATCCGGGGGCCTGGTTTTGAAGGCGTCGGTGTGACGGATTTGCAGCAGGCAAAACCGGGGAGCGGGATGAGTACGGTTGGCGCTGCGGGCGCCACCGGTGAAGCTACGACGGGGGCGGGCCGGAAAGACTCAAGTACCGCCAGCCCTACGGGCGCCGCCGCTGGAGCCCAGACTGTGACCGGTTCGAAAACCACGGCCCCTGCCGCCGGCTCGGTTAGCCCCGCAGGTGAATCGCCGGGTGCGGCTGGTCAGAAAAGCACGAGGGCCACCACCGGGGCCGCCAGCCCCGCAGGCGAATCGCAGACCGGGAGCGGCGTGAGAGCCGCCGGTCCCAGTGTCGAAGCGATCTCCGTGATGGGATCGCGAACAGCCAGCCCCGCTAGTCCCGCGACACCCGTAGGTGGAGCGCCTTCCTCCGGCGCCGCATACCCCACCGTCGAAAGTAGAAGTACGGTCGTTAACGCGGACACGCGGAGTGGCATGAAATCTTCGAGCGCCGCCCGCCCCATCACCGACCCCAGAAGTCCCATCCGCGAATCGGAAACCGTGACCGTCCAGCCCCTCTCCGAACCGCCGCCGTCGCCCGATTATATTGTCGGCCCCTATGACGTCTTGTCCATAAATGTGAGCGGCAAGCCGGAGTTCTCCAGCATCGCCTCGTCGGGGGCCTCATCGTCAACCGCATCTAACCTCGGCGCGATCATCCAGGCCACGGGTTGCCGCGTCGACGGCAGCGGCAACATTCAACTGCCTTTTGTGGGGACGGTTCACGTCTGGGGAATGACCCCCCTGGAGATCCAGAACCGGCTTATGGACATCTATCCGAAATATTTCAATAATCCCTGGGTGATTGTTGACGTCAAGGAGTATAAGAGCCATCCCCTCTACCTGTTGGGGCAGTTCAGAACCTCCGGCACCTTTTACATGGATCGGCCCCTGAACCTCTTGCAGGGAATCGCCCTGGGGAACGGGTACGACCCCACCGCCGACCTCAGCTCCGCCCGGCTCATCCGGGAAAAGAGAACCATGCCGGTAGATATCTACGATCTGCTGACCAACGGCGATCAACGGCAGAATGTCTGGCTGAAACCGGAGGACACCCTCTACATCCCGAACAACACCAACCGGCAGGTCTTTATCTTCGGCGCGGTCAAGAAGCCGGGACCGCTCCCGATACCGTCGGGCGGGCTCTCGCTGTCGCAGGCCATCGCCAGTGCAGAGTTACGCGATACGGGTTATGATTTGAACTATGTGCGGATCATCCGCTCCTATTCGGCCACCCGCGGCGAGCTGATGGTGATTGATTTCGAAAAGATCATGCGCGGCGACGCCCTCTCTCTGGCGCTCCGGAACGGCGATATCGTCTATGTTCCCAAGAGCCACCTGGGCACCTGGAACGACGCCCTCAACGAACTTCTCCCGTCGCTCCAGACCATCAGCGCGCTCCTGCAGCCCTTTGTTAACATTAAATACTTGAGACAGTAACTCGTCCTAATCCCTAAATTAATAGGTATCTGTCCCTAATTAAAATGAGCGCAATAGCAAAATTTGAGAATTTAAAGGATTTGATCGTTGAGTTGCGCGGCCAAAGTGTCCTGCTCGATAGCGATATCGCTGTAATATATGGTGTTTCGACGAGGGATATCAATAAAGCCGTGGCCAATAATCCGGACAAATTTCCCGCGGGGTATGTTGTTGAGCTCTCAAAACCGGAAAAAATTGAACTGGTGGAAAATTTCCACCGGTTCAATAAGCTGAAGCATTCTACGGTGAACCCGAAGGCCTTCCCCGAAAAGGGTTTGTATATGCTGGCCACCATCCTTAAAAGTCCGCAGATAAATGGGGACATCTTAGGGAATTGCGGAGCAATTCACAAGGTGTCCCCATTTATCTGCGGATGGCAATCATCGAGACTTTCGCAAAAATCAGACAGCTATCAAGAAGTATTCAGGAGTTGTCGAATGTTAAAGATAAAACTGATCAGAAGGCACTCATGCAGAGAAGCGGAGAATTGATTGCCGGAATCTTTGATGACGACTTGCAAACGAGCGATACGGAGACATCCATCGAGCTGAACTTCGCGGTTTTGAAGTTTAAGCACACGATAAAGAAGAAGAAAAAATAGCTCCCCTATGCAAAACGCTAAAAATAAAGACCCCCACTCCCCCACGCTTCGGGACATCAAGGAGGTAGTAGCCATGAAACAATTTACACTTGAATTTTGGAAAGATGAAGACTGGTTTGTGGGAAGGCTGTTGGAGGTGCCCGGCGTATTCAGCCAGGGAGAAACCATCGAAGAGTTAAAAAAAAATATTCAGGATGCCTATCAGATGGTCATGGGTTCTGAAGATGTAAGCTTCATCCCGCCAACGGCGCGGTCATCCTGAGATATAAAATGGGAGGCGACCTGTAAATGGAAAAGTATGAGATCATCATTTACTGGAGCGAAGAAGATCAGGTTTTTATTGCCGATGTTCCCGAGTTGCCTGGATGTATGGCCCACGGGAATACACACGAAGAGGCATTAAATAGCGCGAAAGATGCTCTTCGGTTATGGATGGATACAGCAAGGGAATGCGGTGATTCCATTCCGGAACCTAAGGGACGTCGCCTTGTTTATGCGTAAAGGGGGTCAGTTTTCAAACTGACCCCCGGGTCTCCCCCCATACAAAACGCTAAAAATAAAGACCCCCAAATCTCAGAGGCCACAATAATGAACAAAACGGAAACACTAAAAAGAGATATTGATTTGCTGCCGCCTTCCATGTTGGTTGAGGTTGAGCATCTCGTAAAAAAACTGAAAAGGCAATATGAAACGGACAGGAAACCCGCAACCCTTCTTTCCGAGGTTGCTGCTTATGCCATAGAGGATGACCTTCCCACCGACTTGGCAGTGCAGCATGATCACTATCTCTATGGGGTATCCAAGAAGTGATGCGGACGATATTTCTTGATACGAGCTATCTGCTCGCGCTCATCAGAAAAAAGGATGCACGGCACAGTGATGCGCTTACTGCATCAGCAAAATATGCCGGTCCTTTTGTAACGACAGATCTGGTGCTTGTCGAGCTTGCCAATTGCCTCTCACAGCCTCCTTATCGCTCAACCGCAGTGGCTGTTATTGAGAAGATACGAACAGATGGGAATACCAGGGTTGTTTCTTTTGATTCGGAAGGTATGGAGAAAGCGCTCGCCTTGTACAAGGAACGTCCCGATAAAGCATGGGGACTTGTGGACTGTTTTTCGTTTGTTGTCATGAAGAAAGAGCGGCTGAAGGTAGCGTTGTGTTTTGACGAGCATTTCAGGCAAGCAGGCTTTGAAGTGCCTCTGTTAGGGTAATCGTCACCTTTGCCTCCACCGTTTCCCCCCCCCATGCAAAACGCTAAATTTCAAGACCTGACCCCCAAAAGAAGACCCCCAAAGGATAAGGAGGTTTGATATGGCAACGACCTATAAACAAAAATTAATTGGCGAAATAAATGCCCTTCCCGAGGAACTGATGCCGCGTTTTTACCGGATTGTACGCACTCTACGTTCGGAACTGACGCATCAAACAGCAGTGACGCCGAAAAGAGGTTCGCTCAGAGGGATTTGGCGCGGGGTGGAGATTGATGAATCGCATATCTTTGCGGCAAAAAAATCTCTCTTCTCTTACGAGTACAAGGATGAAGATCGTTGAATTACGTCACGGACACCCATTCGCTTGTCTGGTATTTTACCGACGACCAACGTCTGAGCAAAAAGGCCCTCAAGTCATTTGAGGGCACGGTTAAGGAAGGCCAGATAATCGTTCCGGCCGTTGTTTTGGCCGAGATACTTTTTATAGCCGGGAAAGGCCGGATACCCCTTGGTTTTACTGCGACTGTCGCCAAAATAGAGGCGCTGGCAAACTTTGAAATAGCGCCACTGGATCTCGATGTGCTCAAGATAGCAGAAAGTATCGACCCTCCGCTGGAAATGCACGACAAATTAATCGTTGCCACGGCTATCCGCTATGACGCACGCTTGATTACAAAGGATGAACAGATAACGAAATCTAAGGTGGTGAAAACGATCTGGTAAGAATCGTTTTATTAAGCCCTTTAGGGGGTCAGTTTTTAAACTGACCCCGGGAATCATGGTCTCCGCCCCATGCAAAACGCTAAAAATAAAAACAAATGAACGAAAATGACCTTGAAAAGATTGATAGCATGATTGCCCGCCATATCGGGAGCTTCGCCGACTCTGTTCAGCACAAGCTGGACCTGGTTGTTGAGGGTCATCAAATGCTCTCCGAAAAGCTGGACCGGGTTGAGGAGCGGCTGGACAAGCGCATTGATTGCCTCGAACACAAGCTTGACGCCGTAGCCGCGTATCTTTCCGCCCATCGCCAGGATACGGAAGCACATCCGGCCATTTATAAGGTCATAGAAGGCGTCTGATCATGAAATTAATAGGTATCTGTCCCTAATTAAACTCCCAACCGAAAGGAGGATAACGCTATGCCGACAAGTGCAGGTATTACCAGGTATTACGATGATGAAAATGATTGAATCTCTCCCGGAACCTGTGCAGGAGCGCGCCCTGGAGCATATGCAGCAATATATTCAGGACATTCGGGACGAATTCAAGTGGAGTGAATCTTTTGGGAATTCCCGGAGCAAGCTCATTGTAGCCGCCCGACAGGCGCGAGAAGAAATCTTGCAGGGCAAAGCAACGCCGATGAATGTCGAAGACCTATGAAATCAAATACGCCGCCCACCTCCTATTTCCCAAAACGCTAATGCAAGACCTGACCCCCAATGAAAATTGACCCTTAAAAAGTGCCCCGTCACATTATGATGGATTGGATAAAAGAGCAGGTCCGAAAAGGGAATTATCAGCTTAAGGTTCACGCAATAGAAAGAGCTTCTTTACGTGGCATCGACCCCCTGGATGTGAAAGAAGCCCTCCTGAACGGCAGGATCATAGAGAATTATCCAAATGACGCCCGAGGTGAAAGTTGCCTGGTGTATGGCACGAATCAGGATGGGAAGCATATTCATGTCGTTTGTGGAATAAATCATGATACGCTCTGGATTATAACTGTTTATGAGCCGGATACCGAGGAGTGGATAGACGCTATTGAAAGGAGGCGGACGCAATGAAATGTTTTGAATGCAGCGGTGAAATGCTTGAGATGCACGGTAGTGTGCGAATGACGAAAAAAGATGGTTCTTTGATTATTTTCAAAGGCATTCCGCTCTATCAGTGCCGTCAATGCGGTGAACAATACATCCCCGGCAAGTGGGCTGAAAATATCGGGGGTATCATGAGAGATGAGTGTGTCATTGTGCCGGATGAAATCATGTCTGTTCCGGTGATCGAGTTGCACGGCTAACTGTTCCGCCCCCCATAAAGGTGGTCAGTTTTTAAACTGACCACCCGGGTCTCCACCCCATGCAAAACGCTAAAAATAAAGACCTGACCCCCAAAATGACCCCCAAAGATCGGAGGGAATATGCTTACAGCGATTCAAGGCGTCTATCGTAGCGGTAAAATTCATTTGGCCGAGCTGCCGCGAAACGTCATTGATGAAACGCCGGTTGTCGTTACTTTTCTCGAGCCCAGTCGCATAGACTTGCAGGCACGCGGCATTAGTGACACGCAAGCCGCCGATTTGCGTGCACGTTTGGCAACATTTGCCGAAGACTGGAATAGCCCGGAAATGGAGATCTATGACAACTATGACGCAGCCAAAGCAAATCCATAAGCGCGGAGATGTCGTCTTGATGCTTTTTCCCCATTCCGATTTGCGGACAGCCAAAACACGTCCGGCATTGGTAGTTCAGGCCGATAACCTTCAAACCGGACTGCCGCAGGTAATTGTGGCCATGATCACCAGTCGGATGCTTCGCGCTCAGCACCGGAGCCGTGTTGTTGTCCAACTTTCGACACTCGAAGGACAGCAGTCGGGCTTGCTCACAAATTCAGTTATCATGACTGATAATCTGGCTACCGTTGCTGAAACTGAAATTGACCGGATTATCGGGACACTTCCAATGGGTCACGTTGATGCAGCGTTGCGGCATACCTTCGGGTTGTAAAGGGGGTCAGTTTTTAAACTGACCCCCGGAATCTGATAGGGTATCTGTCCCCAATTAACCAAATAAGGAGATTTGTATGAACACAGTTACCTTCTCGGCATTTAAAACAAACATAGAGAGCACAATCCAGAGCATCGTTGAAACGCATCAACCGGTAGTAGTCAAAAAGAATCGGGGTTCATCGGTTATTGTGATGCCCCTTGAAGATTACCGGGCATTGACGGAAACCAAATATCTTTTGAGTAGCCCGAACAATGCGGCGCGCCTTGTACGAGGGATTGAAGAGATTGAGGATATGATAGCACGCGAGGGGAAATGATCGTTTATTACGCTACCCTTGCTGAAGAAGATTTGGAGTATTGGAGGCAGCACAGTAAGAAGATTTCGCAACGGATTGAGTCTCTCATTGAAGATATCCGTCAACACCCCTTTTCAGGGATTGGAAAACCTGAACCTTTGCGTTTTCAGTGGTCGGGATACTGGTCGCGACGGATCAATAAAATACACCGTCTCGTTTACAAGGTTCATAATGATTGCCTGTACATAGTTCAATGCAGGTATCATTATTGACATAAAGGGGGTCAGTTTTTAAACTGACCCCGGAATCATGGTCTCCGCCCCCATACAAAACGCTAAAAATAAAGACCTGACCCCCAAAATCCTTGAATAGTAACACCATGTGTGATACCTGTGGGAGCGTCTCGTGAGAATTTTCAAAACGCCTGGTTTGTTCGTTTTGCGCATGCTCAGAATATCTCCGATGATGCGCTTCGCGAAGCCGTCCTCCGGGCCGAGAATGGTCAGGTACGTTCTTCCTTTGTCCGATTTACATGTGAGCGCCCTGATTGACGCCGGGCAGTTTGTGGAGGTGAAAAATAATGGCGAAAAAATATCGAAGTGACGCATTTGCCGCGATCCATGAAACGATGGAAGGGTTGCATGAGATTGATGCGATCGATAAACAGACGATGCGTGAATTTGATGAGGCGTGTTTGACGCCGGTGCGCGTGCTCAGCCCCGACGAGATCAGGACCATTCGCCTGCGTGAGTGCATCTCCCAGCCGGTTTTTGCCCGCTACCTGAATGTTTCGAAAAACCTCGTTTCCGATTGGGAACGGGGCGTCAAGAAACCTGGCGGTCCGGCATTACGGCTGCTGACAGTGATTGAGGAAAAGGGACTGAAGGCGATTGCTTAGCAAAACGCTAAAAATAAAGACCTATCCCCCCCCTTGACAAAGGGGGGATTTTCACGCAAACGTAAATAATAGGGCGCTGTCCCTAATTAAAAGGTTTCATTTATGACCCCAACCACAACCCAGCCCCAACCCGCAGCCCCCCAGGAACTTCAGATCTCCGATTATATTGCCGTCGTCCTGCGGCGGAAAATGACCGTGGCCCTGGTCTTCCTGGCCGTCTTTATCTCGGTTGCCCTGTACACCTATCTCGTGACGCCGATTTATGAGGCCGCCGCCACCCTCCATGTGAAGGACGAAAAGAGCAGGATGGGCGGCATGCTGGGGGAGCTGTCGCTGGGCTCCACCAACCCCATCAATGCGGAGATAGAGATCTTCAAGTCCCGCACCAACGCGGAGAAGGTAGTTAAGGAGCTGCACCTCGACTGGCAGGTCGCGAAAAAGCCCGAAGGGGTTACTTTCCAACTCCTGAACTTCGCTTCCACCGCCAAAATACCATCCTACCGGATCGAACTGGGTGACGCCGGGGCCTATACGGTGCGTTATGAAGACGACGGTGCCCTCGTGGGGCAGGGAAAGTCGGGGCGCCCCATGCAGGGGAAAGAGGTCACCCTCCTCCTCTCCGACCTGCGCGGCCGGCGCGGCGACAGTTTCCTCCTTACCCTCCTGCCCTTTGACGCCGCCGTCGCCGCGCTGCAAGGGGGAATCACAGTGAAAGAGCAGGGGAGGGCGACCAGTATCCTCCGCGCCTCCTATACGAGCAGGGACCCCGTCCTGGCCCGGGATATCGTCAACACCCTCGTCCAGGCCTACCTGGGCCAAAACGTTGCCTTCAAGGCGGAAGAGGCGAGCCGGACCGTCGGCTTTGTAGAAGACCAGCTCAATGGCCTCCGTGGGGAGCTGGACGCTTCCGAAAAGAACCTCCAAGCCTACAAGAGTTCATCCGGAGTGATCAAGCTCGATTCCGAGACGGAGGCGCTGATCCGGAAGGTTTCTGATATCGAGAAGGCCCGGACCGACGTCACCCTCCAGAAGAAGCAGCTCGGGTTTGCCTTAGACGCCCTGAAAGAGGCGATGCGGAAGGGGGACATCTATTCCCCGACGGTCATGCGCGACGATCCCCTTGTCGCCGGGATGGCGGTGCAACTCTCCAATCTAGAGGTCCAGAAACGGGCCCTCCGGACCGACTACACCGAGGCCTATCCGGCGGTGAAGGCCCTCCAGGGGCAGATCGAGGAGGTCCAGAAGAAGATCCGCGCCACCTACGAGACCGGCCTGACCAATCTGACCAAACAGCAGGACGAGCTTTCCCGGCAATTGGCCCTCTACGAGGGCCAATTGCGGACCATCCCCGAAGCGGAACGGGACCTGGCCCGCCTCACCCGCCTCTCCACCGTCGCCGCCAACACCTACACCTTCCTCCTCCAGAAATACGGGGAGGCCCGTATCGCCAAGGCCTCCACGATCAGCAGCATCAATATCGTCGATCCGGCCATCGTCCCCAGAGGGCCGATTAAGCCCAAAAAGGCGCAGAACCTCCTCCTCGGCCTCATTATCGGCCTCGCCCTGGGAATCGGCCTCGCTTTCTTCCAGGATTACCTGGACGACACCATCAAAGACGGCGATGAGGCGAAGCGGGTCATGGGCCTGCCGCTCCTCGCGGTGATCCCCCATATCCCGCAGCACGAAACGGATGAGACCGGGACCGACGGGGAAACGGGGAAGCTCTTCACTCAGTTGTCGCCGAAGTCCGTCGCTGCGGAGGCGTTCCGCTCCCTCCGCACCAACCTCCACTTCTCCGCCATCCAGCGGGATAAAAAGATCATGCTTGTGACCAGCTCCTTTCCGTTGGAGGGGAAGAGCATCATCTCCGCCAACCTGGCGAATATCCTTTCCCAGACGGGGGCGCGGGTCCTCCTTGTCGATTGCGACCTCCGCCGTTCCTCCCTCCATACGAAATTCGGCCACAGCAAGACGCCGGGGATAAGCGAACTCCTGGCCGGGGACGTCACCTTCGCGGCGGCCATCCACGACATCGGGATTCTTAACCTCGACCTGATTACCGCCGGGACGACGCCCCCCAACCCCTCGGAGCTCCTCGGTTCCGAGGCCATGCGGCAGTTCCTCCTGGACCAGCGGGGGGCCTACGACAATATCGTGATCGACGCCCCGCCGCTCCTCGCCGTCACCGACGCCCCGGTTCTCACCGAGATTTCCGACCTGGTCATCCTGGTCATGGAGGCCGGCCGGGTGCCCATCGCAGCCGCCCGGCACATGCGGGAGATGCTCGCGACGATCCAGGCCCCCGTCGCCGGGCTGGTGATGAACGACAAAACCGGCAAGGGCGAAGCTTACGGCTACGGCCGCTACGGCGGTAAATATTACCGCTACGGTAAAAGCAAGGGTTATGGTTATGGTTATGGTTATGGTTATGGTTATGGCAGCGGCTACGGCTACTATTCGGACGAAGACAAGCCCCACAAACCCAAGAAAAAATCCCCATGGTGGAAGAAATTCGTTCCTAAGAGGTTGAAAAGTTTGGTTGATAAGAAACTTAAACGGTCCTGATCCAATCCCACTCCCCCAAGATGGGTTTCCATAATTATTCCCCTCCCCCACAGGGGGAGGGTATAGGGTGGGGATGGGGTTAAAAAAAGGAGGTTCTATCATGACGGAACAAGCACAATACGAAAAAGGCAAGCTCTACGATCTCCCCATCATCGACCTGAAGGCGGATCCCAAACAGCCCCGCAAGTCGATGGACCAACAGGCCCTGGAGGAACTGGCGGCATCGGTCAGACTGAAAGGGATTATCCAACCGCTCTTGTTCAGGGTCCCCGAGGACGACCCCTACCTGCTCATCGTCGCCGGCGAGCGCCGTCACAAGGCTGCCCAGATGGCCGGCCTCCTCACCGTCCCCGGGATGTGCGTGGAGGGCAATGCGGCGGAAATAGCCCTGATCGAAAACGTCCAGCGCCAGGACCTCACTTGCATCGAAGAGGCGGAGGCCCTGAAAAGGTTGATGGACGAAGAGGGCTACACCCAGGACCAGTTATCGGATGTCATCGGCAAGCCCCGCGCCACAATTAACGATTCCATCTCTCTGACGAAGCTGCCCCAGGATATCCGGGACGAATGCCGTGGCGACCGCACCGTCAGCAAGACCAAGCTTATCGAGATTGCGCGGAAGAAACAGCAGCGCGCCATGTCCACGGCCTATGCCAAATATAAAGAAGAACTCCAGAAGGAGCAGGCGGGCGTCACGAAAACAAGAGCGAAACTCTCGGCTGCTGCCGCCCTTTGCCAAACCCTCGACAAGGCCCGGGAGAAACTGGACAAGACCGACATCACCGACTGGTCCGATGACGACCTCCTGGCCGCCAACGAATCCATAAACAGCCTGAAGGAATCCCTGGAAAACTTCACCAACCCCCCGGCAAATGTCAACCTTGCATAAAAAACAGACTGAGAGCTTTGAACATCGACATATTTTACCAGGGATCAGTTTTGAGATCGATTTTTCAGAATTCCGTTTTCGATATCCGGCCGATGAAAGGAACCGGGGATGATAATTTTGCTATGACGAGTTCATTTTACCTCCAGCGGCGGTCATTTTTTGAGCAGTTTATGCTGCTCCCTGG
>Ga0247842_10003814_pt1 | contig 19702 bp, 8 predicted proteins | sample LaCruzMarch2015__3_FD_192411 | JGI IMG/M metagenome (GOLD analysis project Ga0247842, IMG submission 192411) | Freshwater microbial communities from meromictic Lake La Cruz, Castile-La Mancha, Spain - LaCruzMarch2015_19m | ecosystem: Environmental > Aquatic > Freshwater > Lake | place: Spain...
TTCTTCAGTTGTTTCCTCTGAAACTATCGTGTTTGCCTGGCGCCCTGCTCCGGATGGCGTCGCTAAATATCTTAAAATTTATGAAAACGGGGTCAGGGAAATATTTTCAAAACTACTTTCCGATACCACCATCGTTATTAATTCAGAACTGTTTGTACCGCAAAAACTTTATTTCTGGCTGGTCACACCGCATCAACAGCCTGCAAACGATGAGGTGAGATTTAAATTTATATACAGTAATCCGGATTGGAAAACTGAATTTCTCAACCTGGATGACCAATTGATGAAAGAGCTCGAAGAAGATCTCGATGCAACAGAGAAAAAGTTAAGAGAGGGAAAATGAAGTTCCCTGCCTAGAATAAAATCCCGATTTTAAAAATAGAATAGATCGAGATGTCTTTCAGCCATTCTTCTTCCTTGTATAGCGACGGTATGATACTGGTAAATGAAGTAGTGTATTGATAACTTAACGACATTGCGAATGAGCTGGTTACCCAGAGATCGAGGTCGATCCCGAAATTAAAACTGCCGTTTGCGAATGACCATTCGCTAAATGAACCAATACTGTCAATAACGCTGCTATTCTGATAAAATGTGGGATTATAGGCGATGGTAATATATGGTTTTGGGTTAAACCGGAGCATCTTTACAATATTGGCCTGGATGCCAAGATCGAAACCTGGAACAACATATCTGCGGTATTTGTATGTGGCATCTTCTGAAAGATCCTGGATGAGGTTCACAGAGAACTGGTATTTACAGAAAACAACAGATTTGCTTTTTGAACTGCCGGCATTCCCCACACTCAGACCGAAATTTTTGTTAAAGTCGCCAAATCCAAATGGGAAACAAACACTAAACCGAACAGGTTTAATCTTATTGATTGATGCCATGAAAAAAAGTGAATTTTGTTCATCCCCGCCCATTTTTGAACCGCCGCCTCCACCCTGCGACGGAGATAACCGTCCACCTACTGCCTGCCTAAGCAATACAGGCGTTTTACCTGTCATCAGGTAATTGTTAAACTCAGCAAACCTGTTCTCCCGGTTATGACCGGCCTCCACGAAATTATACCAGGCAGCATTACTTTCGGTACAATTCATCTCCGGTAAAACAGCTTGCTTTCTCAGGTTATAAAACGAGCTGTTCATCGCCAATAAATTTGGATTTATTGTTTTAGCCCGGCTGTCAATATCGGGGATTTCCCCTTTGAATTTCAGAAACAGGCTTTTAGCGTCTTCTTCATTGTTTTTAAGGCAGGAACTCCTTGCCTGTACCAAAGTGTAGGCTGTGCGAAAATACATAGCCTCGATATAATTGGGATCAAAGGACAAAGCTTCCGTTATTGAATAATAAATTTTGGCATTGATGGCATCTTTAGCGGAAAGATCTTCCATGCCTGCCGTTTTATAACCCTGGATGGCGCCATCGCAAATTTTCTTATATGCATCGAATGAAGTAGCGCCAAAATAGGTATAATTTGATGAATTGTCTGTTTTTGCAAAATCAACAGCATCTTTTGAGAATTTCACATTTTTAAGAACGGCTGGCTCCTGAAAACTGAATCCCGATGTGCGGGCATGCACCGTACCAATTACCTTTCCCTCCATATTAATGGCCGGACCTCCCAGACTCGCCGGATTTATGGTTGCCGAGGTCTGAATGACGCTGTCCTTCGCATTGCTACCGATCAGGCCCCAGGTTACCATTATTGATCCGGCTATCTGATCATTATCGGTGTATCCGAATATCAGGGTTTCATCTCCGGCATGAACTGTTTCGGGATCGGCAAATTCCAGGGGTTTAAGGGTGCAGTCGATGGCTTTGATAATGGCAACATCCGTTATCGGATTTGACCAGATCACGGCGCCGTAATAGGGTTTGTTTTCATCCTGTGAATAAAAAACAATGCCATTCATATCCCTGACCACCTGGTAACTTGTTATGACCAGGTTGCCATCTCCCACTACATACCCGGTTCCGAGATTAAACGTGGTCTCATCAAAATAAAATGGCATGTTGAAGGCAAAAATCCGCACGATTGATTCTTTTGCTTCATCGATAAGGGCAACTTTCGATTGAGCCTGAAGCATTTGTCCGCAAAGGCAAAACAATGCTGAAAAAAACAGGAAACTTCTTTTCATAAATATCAGATTTGGAGTTTATTATGTTATTGAGCTTTATTTGAAATATTCGGGATATCTTTCAAATTAAACGGGCTGACCAATGAACATCATGAATCATATATTCCAGTCATTTTTGTGCCTTCGACTGATGATTTATTGTTTGATTCCTTTTCTGACGGGCCTCCTTCCTGTCATATCATTACCCTTCTGATAAGGAAAAAACAGAACGAATATGAAACAAATTTATATTAATTTTTGACAAACCATAATTTTCCCTAAAAAAATATTTATTTTTTTAGTATTTATATTTTTTTGCTAAATTGCCGATGTGTTTTAGTTGGGTTTACGGGGGTAATTTTAAGGAATGTTTGCGATGATAATCCTCTTCGGATGAAAGAAACGTTTCATTCTCATGGAGATCAGATAATAGAGTTACAGCATGAATTTTATAAAATTTGAACCGATGAAAACAATTACATCGCTGTTATTTATCGTTGCTTCATTGCTGCCGGCAACACTGTCGGCCCAGGATCGTGGAATGACGCCGGAAGCCCTTCCTGACATAAAAATGCTCGATACCCTTTACACGCAGCGTTCGGCCTTGCTGATCGGCGCCAGTGACTATAATAACGGATTTGATACACTGAAGGGCGTTGTTTCAGATATTGGAACAGTTAAGGCGTTGCTCGACAGCTTAGGGTTTACAGTTAAAGTAAAGATGAATCCTCCCGACAAGAAAGCATTTGATGATGCGTTCGGTGAATTTATTGCTGAATATGGGCAAGACCAGGAAAGCTGCCTGATTTTTTATTTTGCAGGTCATGGAATAACCCGGAATGTAAATGCAGTGAAGAAAAGTTATCTGCTCGGCGTTAATTGCCCGGAGTTTGACAAAAACAAATCGGGTTTTTTAGCTTCAGCGATTCCCCTTGATTATTTCGAAAATTATGCGAAGGAAATTGCCTGCAAACATGCACTTTTCATTTTTGATGCTTGTTTTTCGGGCGCTATTTTTGACCGGCGCAGGGGCAGTAATACACCCGAACTCATAAGTTATAAAACCACGCTTAAGGTCCGGCAATTTATTACCAGTGGCTCCGCAGACGAGAAGGTACCCGATATTAGTCGATTCTGCGACCAGCTGGTGTTCGGTCTTAAAGGCGAAGCCGATAAGAATGATGATGGTTATATACTTGGATCTGAGTTGTTTGCATTCCTGGAGGAAAAGGTAGTTAATATTTCAAAAAACACACAACACCCCCAGTATGGGAAAATGAGCGAACAGGACTTTGACAAGGGGGATTTTGTTTTTTGCTTAAATAAAGCCAGCTCCACACACTTAGGTCGGCTTGAGATAAAGACGGTTACCGAGGGTTCACTTTTCATTGATAACAGGTTTAACCGAAAGATAGCCTATTCAGACTCCGTGATCATTGTTGATGATCTTACTTCGGGAAATCATACCATCAGGATTTCAGGTGAAGGGCCTGATGACGCTCCGGTTGAAAAAATCGTAAGAATTTATCCCAATACAACTATTCCGCTGACTTTTGCCAAAACCCGCACCGGCGCTTCGCCACACTTTCCCGACATGACACTTATAGAAGGGGTGACCTTTTCAATGGGCAGCGCTGATGGCCCCGCAGATGAAAAACCTGTTCATCAGGTTTCTCTCAGTAATTTTACCATGGGGAAGTATGAGGTGACGGTGAACCAATTTAAAAAATTCATTGATGATACTGCCTATCAAACCGATGCCGAAAAAAGTGGCGGAAGCTGGGTTTGGACCGGGAGCTTATGGGAAAAACGAAACGGGGTAAACTGGAAATGCGATGCTGTCGGGAATGTTCTGGTTTCTGCCAATTACAACCAACCCGTGATCCATGTGAGCTGGAACGATGCAAATGAATATTGCAAATGGCTTAGTAAAAAAACAGGTAAAGCATACCGGCTCCCAACAGAGGCTGAATGGGAATTTGCTGCAGGCGGGCCGAAACGATTGAAATATAGCTGGGGAAACACCGACCCAAAAGGAAAGTCGGGGGGAAATGTAGCAGATATTTCGGCAAAAAAGCTGGGGATCTCCTTTATCTGGAATGGGTACGATGACAAGTTCGGAATGACGGCTCCTGTTGGCAGTTTCAATCCGAATGAGTTTGGATTATACGACATGACCGGAAATGTATGGGAGTGGTGCAGCGATTGGTACGGAGCTGATTTTTACGCAAAGAGTGTATCGGAAAATCCGGTTGGCCCTGCAACAGGCGTTTACCGCGTGTTACGGGGAGGTTCCTGCTTTGACCAGCCAACCAGTCAGCGGGTTACAGAACGATTATGGGTTGAGCCATCCGGAAAAAAGCGCTGTGCCGGTTTTCGGGTTGTTAGAGCCGATTAATCAATCGTGCGGATTCATAAGCTTCTGATCCCGAAAATATTTCAAGTAATCCAATACATGTTTCTATGAATATCCATGCCAGCCTTTTTATGCAAATGGAGAATGATATTATGGATGTTCCATTTGATCACTAAAATTAAAATTATTATCAATGAAAATCTCTGTTAAAACACTGCTGATTTCTTCCTGTTTTCTAATCAACCTGCAAGGCACCCCTTCTGAAATTCCGTCATACGTTTCGGCAGAAAGGCGTAAACTCCAATATCCCGACGACAAATTCCTTACGGGTTTCGCCTCAGCGGTAATCCGTAAAACCGATAAGGTTGAAGATGTACAGAAAACCTTGCTCGAAAATGCAAAGACCTATCTGGTCCAATCGATCAGCACCAGGATTTCCTCATCAGCCACCCTTAACACCGAGAATCATAATACAAAAACAATGGAAATTTTTCGTCAGGTCAGTACTTCTTATGCCCAGGCAGACCTGACCGGACTGAAAGTAAATGAATTTTATGATACTAAGAAGAAGGAAGCATATGCATTCGTACATCTTAACATTCAGGATTTTCTGTCGTCAACACAAAGCGCTTTGAACCTGGAATCCACTCAACTGTCGAAAAAAATCGGGACTGCCAGTCAACTGATGAAAACAGGTAACCGGGGAGAAGCCTTAAAGACCTACCTTGCGTGTTTTCCGCTTTTGCGGGAGATGGAGAGCCAGGTTGCTATTGTCTTGACATTAGGAAAACCCGAAATTGCTGCACAGTACGGAGTATTAAGTGATTCGGTTTCAAGGGCTGTTTCTTTACTCCGGACAGGACCCAGGAACAGCATGAATGATCTGTGTTTTTTTATTGCCGATGGGATTAAACAACAGATTCCTGAAAGCTTTAAAGACAAAACAATCAGGTTGAGTAGTTTTACTTACATGAATACAGGGATGGGTAGTAAATTTTCTGCTCACCTTTCTGCCTCGCTGCAACCGAAACTTACAGCTGAGGGATTTGCTATTTACACACCCGATCAATTGGCCAAAGATAACAGGTACCCTTGGGCGCTTACAGGAACCTACTGGCTTGATGGTAAAAATCTTAAGATTATTGCTAATCTGAATAATGAAAAAACAGGTATAACAATTGCGAGTATTGAGGATTTTATACCCCTGACCTGGCTCACTGAAAATGACTTGGAATATCTTCCCGGTAATTATCAGTCGGCAATAAAACTGGAGAAGGAGCTCAGTTCAAATGAGATTGTGAACAGTGGGTTGATGGTGAAATTGTGGACCAATAAAGGGTTGGAAAACCCGGTTTATAAACAGGGCGATACGATGAAGGTTTATGTCCAGGCTGACCAGCCATGTTATCTCAGGCTTATTTACTTTACAGCTGATGGAAACAAATGGCTGTTAAAAGACAGCTGGCGCCTGGATGAAGAAAAAATTAACAAACCCTGCATTTTGCCGGAGGTGTATACCTGTACTCCTCCGTTTGGCGCCGAGATTCTTCAACTTGTCGCACAAACCGAACCTTTCAAAAAACTTGATACGGAAGTATCCGGGGGAAATATAATTATCCTTGGCGACGATCGTTCAGCCATTGAGATTACCCGGGGTATGAAAGCTGAAAAACCCAACCTGCTGATTGCTGAAAAACGAATAAATATTACCACCCTGGAAGAATAGGCAGTATTTTGGTTCAGGTCGAATTACCTGTTGATAATCAATTTCTTAGTTGTCATTTCCGTATCTGTGTGAATCCGGAGAAAGTAAACGCCGTCGGGTAAATGGCTGAGGTCGATTTGCAAAGGTCCCGGCTGGTTTGTACCGGCAGAAGTGAAACCGGCCACCTGCATCCCAATGGAATTGTATACCAGTAAGGTTAAATCATTGGATCGGGTTGTTGGCATTGATACATTAAAAATTCCCTTTCCCGGGTTGGGATAGATTCGCAGAGTTTCTTCAGCCGCATTGTTCCGATCAATTCCGCTCACACTGGCGCTTTTTTGCAGACTGATCTCCAAAAGACGGGCATCGAAATCAAACCATTCGCAGGGGGTAGGAGAGTTCGACCATGAAACATCAGGTGTTGCATCAGCCAATGTATTGAAAATAAGATTGCATAAAGCGCCATTCAGTGAAATTCCGTTGTCATCGGCAGCCCAAAGAATTGCCAGGGTTCCCGGCTGAGGATTGGCAACAATCACATCCCCGATCCCTGCATGCCAATTATTCACCTCAACAAAGGTTAATTTTGCCGGATCATATTGAATACTGAACTGGAATGCGCCTGATTCATGGATTGATGAAACAGTTATCGGAACAACAATTTGTCCCTTTGAAGTCGTCTTTGGCGTTTCGAGGGTAATTGCGCCGTCTGAACCTGATTTTAACTGATTAAGCGGATCGTTTGAAAGTCCGGGAGCATCCAGGGTTGTCCAGGTATAGGAGGCATTGGCATCGCCATAAATTATGCCGTTAAAATTACGGCTGACATCATTTCCGCTGACAGTTACTGCCTGATTTTCAAAAAGCCAATCGCCAACGGGAAAAGAGGTGACAATGGTTATAATCCTCTTTTTAATGAGCAGCACATCGCTGGCCGAAAGCGAACCGCTTGCATTAACATCACCGCATGCCAGGAAAATTCCGGACAACGGGGCGATGTTTCCGATATGTTTCTTGAACAACAGTACGTCGGCGGCAGAAACGCCACCCCATGGTTTCTCTGTCGAGGCTTCAACCGTATAGTTCCCATCCGTGACCCCTGTAAAAGAATAGTTGCCTGATACGGAGGTGTTTACCGTGGCAATCACCGTTCCGCCGGTATTTTTCAACTTCACCGGGATGTTGTTCATCGGGGTACTGGCAGTATTTGGATATGTTATGGCTCCGCTGATGGTATGTCCGGTGGAACCTCCTTCACATTCGAAGCTGGCAGCCCAGCCGGTTTTGGTAACTGAATTATCGGAGGTGAATTTAAAGGTAAGCGAACCGCTGGCATTTGAAGCTGTGATCGTACCCGGTGATGTTGTTCCGTTAAACGGGCTGCCGGTTATTTGGGGCGCGCTAACCGAAGATCCATTGTAAATATAGAGGTAATCGTATCCGCTCTCGGTTTCAAACTGTGAAAAAACGACCTTGAGCATGGCGCCCGTAGTGGCGGGATTGATGGTCATTACTTTATTTTCGTTGTTATTGTAGTTGGCATCGGGGCCTCCCGAATCGTAAAAATTCCCCGTACAGGTTGTTATGTTCCCATTGGCCATAATGATGTTCTGGGCAACTGTAATATAACCTTGTTTCAGCATGGTTTGTGAATCAACGCCATCTGAAATGGTTAGCGAAACATCATAAACGCCCACTGCGGCATATTCTACTACCGGATTGGGATCGGTGGAGGTGGCCGGGTTTCCTCCGGGGAAACTCCATTGCCAGCTTACCGGACTTCCGCACGACAAATCGGTAAAATGCACTGGTTCACTAAACGTGACATTCACTTTATCGGCAGAGAATTCGGGGTTCAAACCGGCATAGGGGTGAAGCTGAACATTCAGAATGGTGGTATTCAGGTCGGTTGCGCTGACATTTTGAATGGTTTTCGGGCGGTAACAACCAGCGGAAAAGGTAATGTTGTATGTTCCGGCCTTGATCGGCCGGTAATAGTCTCCGGTCACCGCCGATGAATATACGTGTGTGCTGTCCTGATCATGTCCGGCGATAAATACTTTTGCATGCAACGGATTGCCTGTGATTGAATCGGTAATAATGCCATTGATGCCATAGCGTGACTGATCGATGTAGTTCAGCAGCGAGCGGTAATTGTAGTTCCAGTGGGAGATTAACTGTGTTGCAGGCAATAATTTTGTGTTTGATAACTCAATGGTAACTTCCCGGCACTGCCTGAAAATGTTCATATAATCCTGTCGGCCTCCATGTACTTCATACCATGCGTAACCATTGGTAATTCCATTGTCCCATTCATTCATGTAACCTCCCCCGCTGTGAACATGCACCGTATCGGCATATTGACGGCCGGTAAAAATCCACCAGTTGTTATCAGGATGTAACCGTGGCCATGTATCCCAGGGGTAATTGTACACCTCGGCTCCGCCATGAAAATTGGCCGACATTACAAAATCACGGATACCGGCAAAATTCATAAAAGCCTCCGTTTCAACCTGCCACGCTTCTCCATCTGGGTGAGGACCCTCCTGAGCGTCGGGATAGTTGCGATTGAGGTCCACGCCGTTGGCATTACCCCGGGTTGCTCCGTATACAGTATTGTTACCGCCATTGTATGTCCCATCGGGGTTGGCCAATGGATTGATCCATATCTCCGTGTTATTCAGCATGTTGGTAACACGGCTATCGATGCCGTAATTCAGCAGGAGATAATCCATCAGGTGAAGCATCAGCACATAGCCGGTTGTTTCATCCCCGTGCATAGAGGAGGTATAAAAAAACTCCGGTTCCGCTTCATCCGTTGCAACATTGTCAGAGATCTTTGCAGCAAGAAGCAAACGGCCATCGGTTGTCAATCCGATTGTATCGATCTTGCACAAGGCTGGATAATTTGCCTGGAACTGGGCCATCAAACTGAGATAGGCCGTATAGGTGGGGTAAAAATCCCAGGTGGTCCGGTCCTTTAAATTGACGTTATCCAGCATCCTTGGATGAATGAGATCGCCAGGATTGGGCAGGATTTTAAATTCATATCCTGACTGAAGAAAACCGGTGAACTGCTTCCGGTTTGCATAGGCCCAAACGGTATCACCCATTACATTATCGATCGAGATAATGCGGGTCAGTTTGCTGATTTCTTTTTTATTGCGGATCAGGAAACGGAAATATAGTTCAGACTTTCCTGAAAACAGTTGTGCAGGTGACGGGTTATCGCCGTTAATGGAGGTTAATTCCTGGGCGTTCAACAAGGAGCCGCAGAAAACGAGGATAATGAGCAGAAGTGTACGATGTGCGTTCAAGGTAGTTTGATTTTAAATGGTGAATGGATATATCTGATTGATCTTCATTTGACTGGAACGAAACGGGATGCAAAGGTACAAAATATTGTTGTGCAGTTTGTACCGGTAAACGTTTGTTTTTAAGGCGATTTCCGTAAATTCAGGATTGACAGGCCAGGTAAATCTGTTGGCCTGCAGGATTTACATCCCTGGGAAGTAATTTTAATTACCGACAACCAATTTTTCCGACCTTGTAAATCCTTCACCGGAAAACCGCACGATGTAGATTCCGGGACTAAAATCAGAGAAATCTATCCTACGCTCCCTGTTTAACTTATTATCCTGGTACACAACCTTGCCGATGCTGTTAAAAATTGAGATTTCTGAAGCCTCGTCTGATGACAGGACGGCAAATTCGCGCACTGGGTTGGGAGAAATGCGCGTGTTTACCAGAGGAGTATGTGGCTCAACACCTTCGTAAAGTTCTACCTCGATATAACACATTTTTGTCACCGTGTCAGTCCCTGATTCGTTTGTTGCAATCAGTTTCACGGGATAGCTTCCGGGTTCGTCATAATAAATGCCCATGGGATGCATATCTGTGGAGTTGGGCGGATTTCCCCCGGTAAATTCCCAATTCCATGATGATGGAGAAAAGGACGATTTATCATGGAATGCTACACTCTGACCTGTGTAGATATGATACCGGGAAGCCTCGAAATCCGCGACAGGTGCGTGAGTCCCGTTGTATTTGTAAGCTTTTATACTATTGCCAGCCCCACACATCACCATGATGCCTTCTTTTGAAATTGAGGGGCCGGCATAATAGTTCCCGTTCATGGTTAAGGTGGACCAAAGGGTAGTTTGCAAGTCATAGGTCAGAGCATAATAATCTCCTTCTGTATTATTTACATAGACTACTGAATCTGAATCCACCGTTATCCTGCCGCTGTTGAACGTATTGACCAATGATGAATCCATCGGGCTTCCGTCCGATTTATTTAACCTGTAGATCTTTCCGTTATCCATCAAAAGAAGGTTACCCTTAGGGTCGATTCCGTAATTCATGAAGAAAGGTCCCATGTTTATTGGTGTGCGGGTCCATAAGATATCAAATCCACTGCCATTGTCTGCTATGGCAAATAAATTTCCGCCATCCCGGCGAAAGTAAATAGTTCCATCGGGGCTAACGGCGATGGGACCTTCCTGGTCGCCATCGCCTGGTAACGATTCAGAGTAATAAAGATTTTCACCAGTCTCCATATCAACCGCCACAAGTTTTATTGGTTGGGTAATCGCACCTGTGATCATATACAGACGATCGCCATGGGCTGCCTTGGTCTCATTCGGCGTTACGGCAAACCAGTTTAAATTAGCCCAGCGTATTTCGCCTGTTTCCTTATTTAAACACAAAGTTGACTCATTCGATCCAACACCGCCGTTGATGATGATGTCGCGGTTGCACGTAAAAATTACGCCGTCCATCGGGCCGAATGTATAAGACTCGAAATCAGAAACCCATTTGACCGAACCGTCAGAAGCGTGAAGGGCATATATCAGGTTGGAATGGTAGTCATGGGCATAAACGGCATCTTCATTAAACCCGATGGCAAAAAGTATAGATGCAGCGCCCAGGTTGGGCGATGTCCACACCAGGGCTCCGGTCATCAGGTTACGGCATTCAATGATGGCGTTGTAGGGAGAAAAATCTACCCTGGAGGTCACAAACAGATCCCCGAAAGAATAAATATTCATTCCCAGCCCGGTAGGTGTGGCGTTGCCGATCGTCCACAAAGGTGTATTAATGTTTTTAGGGCCAGGTAATTCACTGATTCCGTTTCGTTCATTATTTCCACAATGAGTCGACCAGTTCTGGGCATTGACCTCTACGACGAAGAACAGGGACAAGGCTATCAGGATGGCAGTTTTTTTTAACATACAAGCGTTGTTTTATAGTACGATTCTGCAAATATAAATCTCTGATGGCAAATTCGGATCATTAAATTAAATAAATCATGTTGTTTTGCAAATATGATAATTCTTATAACTTTGCCATGTCATAAGGGTAAATCATGTCAACCTTCACAATATCCAAAAAGACCTGGCTGAGTCTGACAACAGTCCGAGAACCTATTGTCCTTTATTTATAAGGAGTTACTCTTCTCCATTAAAAAGATTGGTTTAAGAACATTATCAGCCCTGTTGCTCAAGCAATGTTTCGCTTACAAAGCCATCTTGCGAAAATTTTGAGGTTGAATAATATTCATTAGTTTCACAATGCAGGATCTTGGAAATTAATTTTAACAGGAATTGAAAATCCCTATTCTCACCCAATCAAAACCCTTGAATCATGAAAAAAATACTCTCATTAATTGTTATGCTTTTGTTCGTTGGCAGCGCATCGATTGCCCAGGTGGGCATCAACACAGACAACAGTTTACCCAATGCCAACGCGATGCTCGATGTAAAATCAACCAGTAAGGGATTTCTCCTGCCCAGGCTCAGAACGGTACAACGCATTACGTTGGGTTCAATTGCAACGGCAGGGCTTATGGTCTATGATACAGATTTGGATAAACTCTATGTCCACGATGGAACTACCTGGAATGATATATCAACAGGTAATTTGTGGACACGCAACGGAACCAATACATACGTTGCCAACACCGACGACAATGTGGGAATCGGTACAAACAGCCCCGGGTATGTTGCAGGGGCAGCCAGGTACCTGAGTGTTTCTACTCTTGGCCTTGGAGGAAATCAAATCGCTTCCTTCGAGTTAAAAGGCACCTCCGGAACAACATTTCTACCGGTGACACGGATCGATTTTTTGTCCCACTCGACCATCGGCATCCAGAATATTGCCAGGATTGAGACCAGAATTACAAATTCGCAGGCTGAGGGTGAATTGTTGTTTTACACCAACGGGGGTGCCCTGACCGAAAGAATGAGGATTGATGAGAATGGTAATGTCGGCATCGGCGCCATAGCGCCGGGTCAAAAGCTTACGGTCGATGGCACATTCGGAATATTGGAAGGAGGCGCCTCACCCGCAAACCATACCATATTTCAGGGAGGGACCCAGGCGTCCAACATTACCTATACCTTGCCGGTTGATGACGGCTCCAGCGGCGAAATGCTCACCACCGATGGAGTGGGTGTACTTGCCTGGACCCCGGCCGAGTCGCCCCTTACCATTTCAAACGGCCTTACCCGTGCTGCCAATGCTGTGAAACTCGGAGGAAACCTTACCGAAAGTACCATCATCACCCAGGATGCGGCTGAATCACTTATCTTTACCAACAACGGAACCGGCGAAACCTCTGTGAATCTGGCAAGCACGGGTGATTTCAGGATCGAAGATAACGGATCGGCCTTTTTTACAGCTACCAACGGAGGAAAAATAGGCATCGGAACAATGGTTCCTGGTCAAAAACTCACGGTCGATGGCACGATCGGGATCCTTGAAGGGGGCGCATCGCCCACAAACCATACCATATTCCAGGGAGGGGTCCAGGCGGCAAATATCACCTATACCTTGCCGGTTGATGATGGCTCCGGCGGTGAGATGCTCACCACCGACGGAGTGGGTGTGCTTGCCTGGACCCCGGCCGAGTCGCCCCTTAGTATTTCAAACGGCCTTACCCGTACAACCAATACCGTGAAACTCGGTGGAAACCTTACCGAAAATACCACCATCACACAGGATGCAGCCGAAGCCCTTGTCTTTACCAACAGCGGAACAGGAAAAACCTCTGTTAATCTGAAAAGCACCGGTGATTTCAGGATCGAAGACAACGGATCGGCTTTTTTTACGGCAACCGATGGAGGGAACATAGGCATTGGAACAACAGTTCCCGCACAAAAGCTCACGGTCGATGGCACAATCGGGATCCTTGAAGGGGGCGCCTCGCCCACAAACCACACCATATTCCAGGGAGGTAACCAATCCGCAGATATCACTTACACGTTACCTGTGAATGATGGAAGTTCAGGGCAGATGCTTACAACCGATGGCACCGGCGTGCTTGGCTGGGATACGCCTGTTTCGGGGAATGGGAGTTCGGGCAGGGTTGCCTTCTGGTGGAACGGTAGCGGATTGACTTCCAACTCTGAATTGTTCTGGGATGATACCCATTTCAGGCTGGGCATCGGCGTTTCTAATCCGGGCCAGAAACTTACTGTGGCCGGCGCCATTCAAACCACTTCTGGTGGCATCATGTTTCCCGATGGCACTACTCAAACCACCGCTGCCACCAACGACCTGCACACCATTGGCGAAATTTATGGCGGCGGGATTGTATTTTATGTTTATGACGGCGGACGGCATGGCTTAATTGCAGCCGCAGCCGACCAGAGTACAGGAATAAGATGGAATGCGGGCACAAATCTAAATACAATGGCCTTTGCCAATGGGGTGGGCTCAGGGAAAGCAAACACAGCCATCATCATTTCCAGTCAGGGATATGGCGATGGCGCAAGTTATGCAGCACGGGTTTGTAACGAATATTGGGCCACACAGAATGGTGTTACTTATGGCGACTGGTATCTGCCTTCAAAACATGAATTAAACCTGTTATATCTGCAAAAATCGGTGGTTGGCGGTTTTGCTGACTACTACTATTGGAGTTCCGACGAACGCGCAGCGATCAGCGCGTATATACAGTCATTCGACACTGGCTCCACGAACTTCGCCGAAAAGGCGGTCTCGGCAATCTATGTGCGTGCTATCCGGGCTTTTTAATTGACAATAAAACCAAAAAAATCAGTATTTTGGAAAATCCTCTCACACCGACCACACTCGGCCGGAGTGAATTTTCCATCACAGAGCATTGATTGTTAATTGGTTTGGAGAGTCAAAAAAATCAGTGAGAGGTAATCATTTGGACTTGCTTCTCCTGAATGATTCCAACACATATTAAGTCCTTTGATTCAGTCCCTTTTCCTAACCCTTCGCTTGAAGGGGAGGGAGAAGGTTTCATCGTAACTTTTTTTAGGCGTATTCGTAGGCGTATTCAAAAAAAAGGCCGCCATGATTCATGGAAGCCTTGATTTTACTGGTGATCCCGGCGCGATTCGAACGCGCGACCCACAGCTTAGAAGGCTGTTGCTCTATCCAACTGAGCTACGGGACCCAAATCGGACTGCAAAAGTAACAAATATTAAGTTTTTAACAAATGATCTGCCTTCCGCTGGAAATCTTAATTTTGTTATCCGGTTCACAAGATGTAAAATACCCTTAACAAACACACAGATCACGGCAGGATTTCTGTTGTGGCCTGACTTTATTTTGGTGATAAATAAAATATTCAATATGAGAATTCTTAATGAAAAAGCCGTACTCCTGGTCATAGATTTCCAGGAACGGATATTCCCGGCAATTTATGAAAATGAACAACTGAAGAAGAATGTCCCCACTCTGATCGACGGGATGAAGGCGCTTGGTGTCCCTGTTATTGTTACTGAACAGTATGTGAAAGGTCTCGGACCAACAATAGGTGAGATTTCCGGGAAACTGGAAGGGATAGAACGGATTGAAAAGGCATCCTTCAGTTGTTGTGATGAGCCGGCCTTTATGATGGAACTGGCCTCGTCGGGGAAAGATTATGTGATCATCTCCGGTATTGAAAGTCATGTTTGTGTGCTGCAAACGGTGATTGATCTGAAGCAAAACGGTTACCATCCGGTAGTGGTTGAAGACTGCATTTCATCCCGTAAAGAAAATGATAAAAAAAATGCCATTGAACGAATGCGGCACGAAGGGGTGATCATCACTACCTATGAAGCCATTCTTTTCGAACTTCTCAGGTATTCGGGAGGAGATACATTCAAGGCTATTTCAAGGTTGGTGAAATGAAAAAAATGTGATAATGTGATAATGTGCTGATGTGATAATGTGATAATGTGCTGATGTGATAATGTGCTGATGTGATAATGTGCTGATGTGATAATGTGCTGATGTGATAATGTGCTGATGTGATAATGTGCTGATGTGATAATGTGATAATGTGCTGATGTGATATTGTGATAATGTGCTGATGTGATAATTTGCTGATGGGGTGATGAAACGTGTCTGTATTTAATTTTTGCATTTTGATTTTTGCATTTTGATTTCTTATAATGTCCTCTGACGAAATAACTAACGGTAACGGAGAAAATCCTGAACTTGAATCGGGAACCTTACAGGAAACGGTTCATCTGTCGGAGATGTACCAGAGCTGGTTCCTTGACTATGCTTCGTATGTAATACTTGAGCGGGCTGTTCCGGAGATCACTGACGGGTTGAAGCCGGTTCAGCGGCGTATTCTCCATGCGATGAAAGAGCTGGATGACGGCCGTTATAACAAGGTTGCCAACATCATTGGCCACACCATGAAGTATCACCCGCACGGGGATGCCTCGATAGGTGATGCACTGGTACAGTTGGGACAAAAGGATCTGCTGATCGATTGCCAGGGCAACTGGGGCAATATTCTTACCGGCGACAGCGCGGCGGCTCCCCGATACATCGAAGCCCGTCCTTCGAAATTTGCACATGAGGTTCTATTCAATACAAAAACAACAACCTGGCAGGCATCCTATGATGGCCGCAACAAGGAGCCGGTATCGCTCCCGGCGAAATTTCCGCTGCTGCTGGCCCAGGGTGTTGAGGGCATCGCGGTAGGTCTTGCCTCGAAAATTCTTCCACATAACTTTAATGAACTGATCGATGCTTCGATCAATATCCTTCAGAAAAAGGAATTTGAACTTTATCCCGACTTTCTTACCGGGGGCATGGTTGATGTATCGCGATACAATGACGGCCTCCGGGGCGGAAAGATCCGCCTGCGGGCAAAAATAATCCTGGAGGATAAAAAAACCCTTGTTATCCGTGAAATTCCCTATGGTACCACCACGGGTTCCATCATCGATTCCATCCTCACCGCCAATGATAAAGGCAAGATCAAGATCCGCAAAATTGACGACAACACCTCTGCCGATGTTGAAATCCTCATCCATCTTGCCCCCGGTGTTTCACCCGATACTACCATCGACGCACTCTATGCTTTTACGGAATGTGAAGTATCCATTTCGCCTAACGCATGTGTGATTGAAAACGGGAAGCCCCGTTTCATGGGGGTATCAGAGATACTCAGGGTGAATACACAGCGTACCCTCGATTTACTGAAACTCGAACTCGATATCCGCCGCCAGGAATTGCTGGATCAGCTTCATTACAATTCCCTGGAGAAAATATTTATCGAAAATGAGGTTTACGAAGGGATCAAGAAATGTAAAACCACCGAAGAAATCGATGCGGCTATCTTCAGTGGTTTGAAACCTTTTGCAAAACAGATCATCCGGCCGGTTTCGGAAGAGGATGTTCACCGGTTGCGTAAAATACCCATTGAACGGATTTCCCGTTACAATGCGACCCGGGCCGACGAAGTAATGGCCGATATCAGGATTGAGATGGACGAGGTTGAGAATCATCTGGCTCATCTGGTCGATTATGCCATTGAATACTTCAGGCAGATACGGAAGAAATATGGCAAAAACCGTGACAGGAAGACTGAAATCAGGAGTTTCGATACGATCGAGGCGGCCAAGGTGGCTGCTGCCAATGAAAAACTCTATGTGAACCGCGAAGAGGGCTTTGCCGGTACCAGTCTGAAAAAAGACGAATTCGTGGGCGATTGTTCCGATATCGATGATATCATTGTTTTTCGAGATGATGGCACCTTCCTCGTCGTTAAGGTGGCCGATAAAATCTTCGTTGGCCAAAACATCATCCACATTGCCGTCTTCAATAAGAACGACAGCCGCACTGTCTACAACATGATCTATCGTGACGGGAAAAACGGCAGGATAATGGTCAAAAGGTTCAGCGTACTCGGGGTGACCCGCGATAAAGAATATGTTGTGACAAAGGGCACTCCGGGTTCCAAAGTTCTTTATTTTACAGCCAATCCGAACGGGGAGGCTGAAGTGGTCAGGGTAGAGCTCAAACCCAAGCCAAGGCTTAAAAAGAACTCCTTTGATTTCAATTTTGCAGAAATTGCCATCAAAGGGCGCAGTTCGATGGGGAATACCCTGACAAAATTTGCCGTCCGAAAAATTGAGCAGCGCGAAGAGGGCATTTCAACCCTGGGGTCATTGAATATCTGGTACGATGAGACTGTACAGCGGTTGAACACCGATGACCGGGGGGTACTTCTGGGCGCATTTTCAGGCGCCGACCGCATTATAACCTTCACAAATGCAGGTCAGTACCGCCTGACTACATTTGATCTGTCGACCCATTTCGATGAAGATATGATGCGCATCGAGAAGTATGACCCCGACAGGGTGTATACCGCGGTTTACCAGGAAAATGAGTCGAAATTGTATTATATCAAACGGTTTAAAGCCGAATTGACAGAGAAAAAAGTTGAATTCGTTGAGAGTCCCGACAGGCTCATTCTTTTTTCGGCCGATCCGTACCCGAAGCTTGAACTTTTATATGATATGAAGTTCAAAACCAAAGGGGTGGAGCAGGAGGAGATTATTGCCCATGAATTTATCGGGGTAAAGGGATTAAAAGCCAAAGGTAAAAGGCTCTCGGTGCATGCATTGAAGAAGATCGACTGGATTGAACCGCTGCGCCCTGACGATACGGCATTGACCGATACCGATCCGGCGCAGGAAGATGAACCTGGTTCCCTGTCGGCAACCACAATTAAAGATGGACTTTCGGATTTGCCAACGGAAGGGTCAACGCCTGATGAAGGGTCAGTGTCTGTCTCTTTCACCGCGCTTGTACCGGAGGAGGTATTGCCCGATACCGGATCACCTGAGCCTGACCAATCTGGTATTGAAGGAAAAGAGCGCAAAACCCGGCTTACACCTGGTAACCCATCGCAGATAGCAGGGAAAGAACCTAAGGACGAGGTAAATAAAGTAAAAAATGCTATCCCTGAGACCAAATCAGGGCTGACATTTCGTGTTGATTCAATTGGTGTTGCAGATAAGATGCCTGAGGATGACGACACTGTCACTGAGGTCATCATGCCACCGATTATCCTCCTTGAGGAACCAGTTGCATTATCCGATCAATCCAAAGGATCAGCAACCCACAATAAAAGGGAAAGGAAAAAGAAGCAGGATCCTGGAGCCGATTCACAGAAGAATGAGGATGAACCTGGTGATGCCATCCAGATGGAATTGCCGCTTTAGAAAGGAAACTACGGCCTTTTAGCATTGCAGGCAATGAAAAACAATTAACAAATAACAATATAAAATAAATGGATACCGGACCGTTAGATTGGAGGAGAAAATGACAGACGATAAAGTTTTAAAAATTTCTGATGACGTAAGCTGGATCGGTGTGCTCGATTGGGATATCGTTACGTTCGATGTGGTAATGGAAACAAAATATGGCACCACCTACAATTCCTACTTTATCAATGCGGAGAAAAAAGCGGTGGTTGAAACCGTGAAGGAAAAATTTTGGGATACCTATCTTACAAAGCTTACAACCCTTACCGATCCGGCTGAGATCGAATACATCATTGTCAATCATACCGAACCCGACCATTCGGGTTGTATAGCCCGGTTGCTTGCCATCGCCCCCCGTGCTCAGGTTGTTGGAAGCGGGAATGCCATCAGGTATCTGAAGGATCTGCTGGGCTTTGATTTCCCGCACATAGTTGTTAAGGATGGCCAGACCCTTGACCTGGGCAATAAAACACTTCAATTCGTCGCAGCTGCCAACCTGCACTGGCCCGATTCAATCATGACATACCTCAGGGAAGATAAAATTCTTTTTACCTGTGATATTTTCGGAGCACATTATTGCAATGAGGGTGTTTTTGATGATGCCGTGGGTGATTTTGATGATGCTTTCCGCTATTATTTCAACGTGATCATGAAACCATACAGCAAATTCATGCTGCAGGCCATTGAGCGGATCCGCCCGCTGGACATTAAAGTAATTTGTCCGGGCCATGGCGCTGTTTTAAGATCGAACTGGAAAAAGTATGTAGACCTTTCGGAACAGTTTGCCCGGGAAACGCTGAATGATCAGAAACCCAACCGTGTCTTTCTTGGTTATGTTTCGGCTTACCGGAATACAGGAATCATTGCAGGAATGATTGCCGAAGGAATTAAAATGGCCGGTGATATTGAGGTTGACTTGTGTGATATTGAAAATATGGAATTGGGAACGATCGAGCAAAAGTTGATCCAGGCCTCGGCCATC
>Ga0247842_10003815_pt1 | contig 19701 bp, 12 predicted proteins | sample LaCruzMarch2015__3_FD_192411 | JGI IMG/M metagenome (GOLD analysis project Ga0247842, IMG submission 192411) | Freshwater microbial communities from meromictic Lake La Cruz, Castile-La Mancha, Spain - LaCruzMarch2015_19m | ecosystem: Environmental > Aquatic > Freshwater > Lake | place: Spain...
AGTTGAAAAAGACGCATTGAAGCGTATTTGCACGGATGTTTTGCAAGACGGCATCAGCAGGGCTAAAGCCGCAAACGAAGTTCAAATAGATTTTCTGGGGCAAGCGGCTCTTGCAAAAATGTTTCTCGAAGAAATCAAAGAGCAATATAAAGTTTTGCTGGCGCATTTTGAACCTCTTGTCAGAACCTATCAATTATCTTCAAGGCATGACCAAAGTGATGGTTTCAAAATTAAAAATCACCTCACTAATGTTAAACTCCATCAGAGTCAAATTATTCGTCTTGTGGGAGCAGAGCTGTTTGGCGTGCTTGCCGATATTCAGACCAAAAAACTGCGCAATCTGAGAGAAACGCATTTCCTCCCCACAGACATTTTACCGGACAGTTTTTTTATTAACCCCATACTTTATACCGACAATCCCACAGACGATTTTTTTCTTATCGAAGAATATGTGCTTTGGGGCCAGAGGGCGGAAGATTTGGATAATTACGCAAGCATTAAACTGATCATCAATGAACTGCTTGGCAAAACTGATTTAGGGCAGGACAATGCAAAAGACGATACTTCGACAGGTGTGAAGCAAAACAAAGATCAAAAAGATGAGAGGTATTTTGATGCGGAAGTAAGCAAATATGATGCGTGGATAATGGAGGAAGGCAATGTTGATCTGATGTTCAACTATTTTGATTTTCAGGAGCAGTATAAAAGAGACAAAGCGGCAAAAGAATCAAAAGATATTCTTCAAAAACTTCAAGACCAGATAAAAACCCGGCAGACGCTACTCAATCATTTTTACCATAAATTTAGCAAGGCCGGTCTGATTAAGCAAATTGTCGCCGCTTTTGAAATGAAATCAGTATACGGCAGCTATTGCCCGCCGATGTTGCCCATACAAATAAGAGAATTCCTGGTTGATTTCTGGTCCAGAAGATCCATTACCAGTCAATTGAAACGCCGGAAATCTATTCAAGGCAAGCCCTTTGTTCTGGTACCCCTTCAGCAGGTTTTAAAGCGGATAAGCGGCAGTTCCGCGGAAGAAAAAAAGCGGCATTTATTGATGTTTATAAAACAAATATTCCGCTATTCTCGCGATCTGCATAACTGCCGAATTCTTCGGTACGCGATGGACACGATCAATCTGGTAAAAGATGAGAAGATTATTTTGCTGTCAAGGGAAAACCGGTCACTTTTTGAGTTTCTGCTGCCGGAGGAACGGAGCAAGGAAGAATCGCCTGTCGTTAGTCATGTCATTATCAAAGCGGACATCCGCGGCTCAATGGATATCAATGCCACAATGAGAAAACGGGAGCTTAATCCGGCATCGTATTTCAGTCTTAATTTTTTTGATCCGATCTCCGCGATTCTTTCGGAATATGGCGCCGCCAAAGTATTTATTGAGGGGGACGCGATTATTCTGTCCATCTTTGAAACAGAAGACACATTTCCTGGCGGTTACAGTGTGGCACGGGCATGCGGCATGGCCATTCGAATACTACAAATTGTCCAGCGCTATAATATACAAAATAAAGAAAATAATCTGCCGATACTTGAATTGGGCATTGGTATCTGCTCGAGTTCGGCGCCGCCGTCATATCTTTTCGATGGCGATGCGAAGATCATGATTTCTCCCGCGATCAATCTGGCTGACAGGCTCTCGAGTTGCAATAAAAAACTGCGCAGGCTTCTGAAAAATCAAAACCCTCTTTTCAATTTATTTGTCTTTAAAAACGCGGTGGAAGAAGAAATCCAGGATACAACAGACGATTTTTATCTGCGATATAATGTTAACGGAATTGAACTTAGCACCGATGGTTTTAACAAGCTTGGCAAGGAGATCAATCTGAAAACAGTCAGCTATACGGCAGGCGAAAATGAAATTGTAAAACTTTATACAGGCAAAGTGCCGACAGTAAACGGACATTTTCAGCAACTTATTATTCGGGAAGCCATGGTTTATGAGGTTAACCCCGAGACAATGGATGTGACCTCTGAAACAAATCGAAATTATTATGAAGTTTGCATGAGCCAGGAAATATACGATTTTATAGAAAATCCCACCTGATCATATATTTTGTCATTCAGTCTCTCAGACGTAAATCTAATACCGAATAGCTATCAAATATTAACCCTACTTAGCTTCGCACATTGGATAATTCCCAATAGCCTGTGGCTATTGGATAGTTCGACTTACAAAATTCAGTTAACTCTGTTCCTGAATTTTGAGTCTCGCTACGACTAGCGCTTCAAACCTATAGTGACCTTCAGGTTATTCACTTAGTTCGTTTTACCACGGCGTCGCAGATGCCCTTCAGGGTACTACGCACCTGGTATAGTTCGCCTTACGCTTCCTATCGTCAGCTTGGCTCACTATCAGCGAGTCTCATTAAAGGTTGATTTACCGGGCATAATACCAAGTAATCTTTCAAAAAATTCATATTTTATTTTTTGAAAGCAACTTGGTATTATAATTTTTCCATAAAAAGCTTATTTTTATATTGACAAACCCTAAATGTTGTAGTTAATAGAAATAAAACTACCACATATAGTGTTTGAAATTTATTACACCCTGCGCTTCAGGAGCAAAACCAATGCAAAAAAAATTCACACCTATTGTCCCGGATTTAACAAAAAACGCCATCACCGTTCTGGAGCGGCGCTATCTCAAGCGAGATAAGGAAGGGAAAATTCTGGAGACTCCCGCCCAGATGTTCAGGCGCGTGGCCGATACCATTGCCGGAGGCGATGTAAAATTTCATGAAAAGACTGATACCGCGCAACTGTCCGAAGAATTTTACCGGATGATGAGCAATCTGGAATTTCTGCCCAACTCTCCTACGTTAATGAATGCCGGCCGGGAACTGGGGCAACTATCCGCGTGCTTTGTACTGCCTGTGGGCGATTCTATGGAAGAAATATTTGACGCGGTTAAATTCACCGCGCTCATTCACAAATCCGGCGGCGGCACCGGTTTTTCCTTTTCCCGCCTGCGTCCCGCCAATGACGTAGTTTTAACAACAACCGGCATATCCAGCGGGCCGATCTCTTTTATGCGTGTTTTTGATGTAGCCACAGAGACCATCAAGCAAGGCGGCACCAGGCGGGGCGCCAATATGGGCATTTTGCGTATTGACCATCCGGACATCATGGATTTCATCATGTGTAAGGCTGATAAAAAACAGCTTAATAATTTCAACATTTCCGTTGGTTTGACTGAAGCCTTTATGAAAGCGGTGGAGAAGGACGAAAATTTTGATCTGATCAATCCCCGCGACGGGCTGGTTTCCGGCAACCTCAACGCGCGTAAGGTCTTTAACCGCATTATCACTCAGGCGTGGGAAAATGGCGAGCCGGGCATTATTTTTCTCGACAGGCTCAACCGCGATAATCCTACCCCTGATGTCGGGCAGATTGAATCCACCAATCCGTGCGGTGAACAGCCTCTTCTGCCCTATGAATCCTGTAATTTAGGATCGATCAATCTTAGCAAAATGGTCAAAGATGGTCAGGTTGACTGGACAAGGCTAAAAGAAGTGATTTTTTTGGCCGTGCATTTTCTGGATAATGTTGTGGAAGTAAATAATTATCCGCTGCCCCAGATTGCTAAAATGACAATGGCTAACCGTAAAATAGGGTTGGGTGTTATGGGATGGGCGGATATGCTGATCCTGCTGGGCATCCCTTACTGCACCGAAGAGGCAATTGAACTTGCCCAAAAAGTCATGCAGTTTATCAATGAGCAGGGTCACAACGCGTCACAGGAGCTGGCAAAGAAGCGCGGCGCCTTCCCTAACTTTAAAGGCTCTACCTATGAAAAAAAAGGTCAGCCGCCGCTACGCAATGCCACAGTGACAACCATCGCGCCTACCGGGACTATTTCGATTATGGCCAATTCCTCATCCGGCGTGGAACCGCTCTTTGCCGTTTCTTACGTCCGGCAGGTTATGGATAATGACATTCTGGTGGAAGTCCATCCTTATTTTGAAGCCATCGCCAAAGAAAGAGGATTTTACTCGACTGAACTTATGCAGCGCATTGCCGAAGATGGAACTCTTCATAACATAAATGAAATCCCCGAAGATATCCGCAATGTTTTCGTTACCGCGCATGACATCTCCCCGGAGATGCACATTAAAATGCAGGCCGCGTTCCAGAAGCATACCGATAACGCGGTTAGCAAAACAGTTAATTTTACCAATGGCGCGACCATTCAGGATGTAGCCAAAGTATATGAGCTGGCCTATCAGTTGGACTGCAAGGGCGTAACGATTTATCGCGATGGCTCAAGAGATCAGCAGGTACTGACACGCGGGAAAAAAGAAGAAAAAGACGCGCCGTCAAATATTGATCGGGAAAAACTTACCACAAAACGAGAGCGGCCGAAACTCCTCAAAGGTTGGACATATCAGATGCAGACAGGTTGCGGTCCGCTTTATGTCACCGTCAACGAGGATAGCAATGGTCTTTTTGAATTGTTCACGACAATTGGGAAGGCTGGTGGCTGCGCGGCATCACAGAGCGAAGCCATCGGACGCATGGTATCGCTTGCCTGGCGCAGCGGGATACAGACAAGGCAGGTGATCAAGCAGCTTCAGGGCATTTCCTGTCATTCACCTTCCGGGTTCGGTGAAAACAAGATACTCTCCTGTGCCGACGCGGTAGCCCGTGCCATCCAATCCCACATAGAGGCCAACGGCGGCAAGGTGCAGCATAAAAAGCGCGCCCTTTTCAAAGGAGCCTGTCCGGATTGTGGCGGAATTGTGGAACACGAAGGCGGCTGTGCCGTTTGCCGGATATGCGGCTACAGCGAGTGCGCTTAATCTCGGTACATTGATTCAATGAGCTCACCGAACTGGGCGTTGATCGATTTTCGCTTGACCTTCATGGTCGGTGTTACTTCACCATCTTCGGTGTAGAGCTTCTTGTCAATGATTTTGAATTTCCTAATATTCTCCACCCGGGCAACCTGCTTGTTCACCTTATCGATTTCTTCCGCAATGAGGGCGATGACCTCTTCGGCTCTGGTCATCGTGGCATAAGTCGTGTATTGGACTTTTTTGTCCTGCGCGTATTTGGTGACATTCTCCTCGTCAATAACGATAAGCGCCGACAGGAATTTCCGGCCATCGCCGATAACAACCGAATCGTTAATGTAAGGTGAAAATTTCAGCAGATTTTCGAGATACTGCGGCGCGACGTTTTTACCACCGGCTGTAATGATCAGATCTTTTTTGCGGTCCGTAAGTTTGAGGTATCCATCGTCATCAATCAAGCCCACATCGCCTGTGTGCATCCAACCATCTATAAGAACTTCTTTGCTCTGCTCTTCATCCTTGTAATAGCCCTTGAAAATTCCTTTATGCTTGACAAGAATCTCTCCGTCTTCAGCGATTTTGACCAGCGTGTCGGGCAACGCCTTGCCGACAGTTCCTACTTTATAATCCACTTCACTAGACATGTGGGTTATGCCCGTAGTCTCGGTCATGCCGTACCCTTCACGAATGGGAATCCCGATACTTTGGAAAAACTTTAAGATCTCATGCGAAATGGGCGCGGCACCGGAAACGCCTAATCGTACCTTATCAAAGCCGAGACGCTCCTTGAGTTTCCGAAAAACAACAAAGTAGGCCAGATGATAGGCCAGGTAAAGAGGGAAGGGAACAGGTTTTTTTGCCAGCGCCCTGTTGTTGTAATCGGTTCCTATCTTTACAGCAACCTTGTAGAGCTGTCTTTTGAGCCATGTCGCGTCCGCCATTTTCAGAACAATGCCGGAGTAGTATTTTTCCCATATTCTGGGGACGGCATGAAACATTGTGGGCGATACTTCGCGCATATCCGCCATGACCGTATCGGTGTTTTCCGTAAAGTTGACGATGTGCCCGACCGTCAGATGAAACATAATATCAAAAATTTGTTCATAAACATGGTTAAGGGGCAGAAAAGAAATGGTCTCGTCATCAGGTGTTGCGGGCATGACCTGACGCGCTGTACGGCCGACCCATAGATAGCCTTCATGGGCAAGAAGCGCCCCTTTCGGTGGTCCCGTTGTGCCCGATGTATAAATAATGCCCGCAATGTCCTGCGGCTGTGCCTGTTCGGTTAGCTGCTTGAAGAGACCGGGATTTTTGAGATCCTCTTCTTTGCCCAGATCGAGCAGTTGCTGAAAGCTCATGAGCATCGGGTCTTCGTAATGTTTGAGGCCTTCCATTTCCCAAACGATAAGCTTGCGCAGTTTCGGGGTTTTATCGCGGAAAACAAGCGCTTTATCCAACTGCTCCTCATCTTCACAAATATAGACGACCGCGTCTGAGTGTCCCACCACGTATTCGCATTCCGCCACCGGATTTGTCGTATAAACACCAACCCATGCCCCGCCGGCACTGACAATGCCAAGTGCGCAGTACAGCCACTCCGGCCGGTTTTCACCGATAATTGCCACATGTTCTCCGTATTTTACACCGAGTGCATGCAGGCCAAGGGCGACATGTTTGACGTTTTCCAGATAGTCGGCCCACGTAATGTCCTGCCAGATGCCGAAATCCTTTTTTCTCATGGCAATGCGGTTTGGCTGTTTTTCTGCTATGCTTAGCAACGCTTTGGGCAACGTATGAATTGCCATTGTCTCCCCCTTATACTCTAAAAACTATTTGTAGAAGTCTCGACCCCTTTGCATAACTACATAAACCCATCGTACCTTTCATGCCGTAAACAGGCAAGACTAGCGAAAGCGCACTTTTCTCCGATAGCGCTTGTATCCCTTAACGGACTGTTCCGTGGCGATTCCCAGATAAAACTCTTTGATATCCTGATCCTCCCGAAGGACTTCCGGTTTGTCGGCACGGACGATTCTGCCGTTTTCCAGCAGATAGGCAAAATGGGAATACTTGAGCGCCATGTTGACGTTTTGTTCCACAAGCAAAATGGTCACGCCGTCCTTCTCATTAATATTTTTTATAATGCCGAATATTTCTTTAGTCAAAAGAGGCGAAAGCCCCAGTGATGGCTCGTCGAGCATAAGCAATCTCGGACGGCTCATCAGCGCCCGGCCAATGGCCAGCATCTGTTGTTCACCGCCACTCATTAATCCCGCCTGCTGATTACTTCTTTGTTTCAGAATGGGGAAATGATTGAAGACATTTTCCAGATCGCTCTGTATGCCTTTTTTGTCATTTCGGGTATAAGCGCCGATTTGAATATTTTCTAAAACAGTAAGCTCTGGAAATACTTCTCGGCCTTCCGGCACATAGCCGATGCCCATTTTAACAATGTCGGAGGTATCTTTGCGGTCAATTCTCTGCCCCATAAATTCTATGGTGCCTTTTTCCGGTTGCTGTTCTTTGAGGTCATAGAACAGGCGCATAATTGTTTTGAGGATGGTTGTTTTTCCCGCGCCGTTGGAACCGAGCAACGCGACAACGTCTCCCTTGTTGATCTCGAAGGAAATGCCGTGTAGCGCGCGGATCAGATCGTACCAGGTTTCGATATTTTTCACCTTAAGCATCAGATAATTTCCTCCTCTCCGAGGTAGGCTTTGATAACTTCGGGGTGACGCTGTACATCCCGGGGCAATCCCATAACTATTTTCTCCCCCTGGCTCATGGCAAAAACACGATCAGAAATTCCCATAATCATGTTCATGTCGTGCTCAATGAGCAATATTGTTACATTAAAGTCCTCACGGATATCTTTGATCCAGATGGTGAGATCATCCTTTTCCTCTGTGTTCATGCCGGCCGATGGTTCGTCGAGCAGCATCACCTTTGGTTCGAGCGCCAGCGCCCGTCCGACCTCAACAAGCTTTCGTTTGCCGTAGGCAAGCGAGCCGACAAACTGATCGCGAACGGATTGTAGTTCGAGAAAATCAATAATCTGCTCAACCTTTTCGCGGTGCGCGATCTCCTCACGGGCAGCCTTGGATCTTTTGCCCCACATAAAGGCGCCGCCAAAAATGCCCGTCTTCATAAAAATGTGTCTGCCCAGCATAAGGTTATCCATGACTGTGGCATTGGCAAAGAGCTCAATATTCTGGAAAGTGCGGGCGATACCCTTTTGGGCAATCCGATCGGGAGTTTTACCCACCAGGTTCTCCCCGTCGAGCTTGACAAACCCCTCATCAGGCCGATAAATTCCGCTGATCAGGTTAAAGATGGTTGTTTTTCCCGACCCGTTGGGACCGATTATGGAAAAAATTTCATTCTTCTCCACGCTGAAGCTTATATTATTTACAGCTTTTAAACCGCCAAAGCTAATACTCAAATTTTCGATACTGAAATAGCCCATGAAATATCTTCCTCTTTCTTGCATGCCCCGCTATCGCCATCATTGCAAAAAACAGGGTAGCAGGCGAGGGCGTAACCCGCCCCCGCCGCACCCCAATGTCATAACTTTATTTTAATTCGTTTTCTGTCCAATCCTGAAGTATAATTTCTTTTACATCGGGACTACATTGCCAGATCTGAAACTGCTTTGGTGCATTGTGATTGGTTGCCGTCCAGGTGACTTTCGGACCGATGCCCTGCCATCCCTTGAAAGAATTGAGGGCATTCTGGACAGCCTTCGTACTCAAATTCTTGCCGACTTTATTAAGTGCTACCACAAGAGGTTCCGCCACAGCAATGCCGGCAATGTAGAATATTCCCCACCGTTCGGTTGGGGCAAGCCTCTTTGCCGCTTCGCGGTATTTGTTTAAGAGCGGATGGTCCGCAGCAGGGCCCTGGGTGAACGCGCTGGTGATGACGCCTTCTTTGGCCCATAAACCGTCGGTGATCTTGTTCATCAGCCCAAAATCGCTCAGATTGTAGGAATGCATCCACTGGGGCTTGAAGCCAATGGAAACAGAGGTTTTCAGAGATATGGCCGCCTGGGTGGGAGACACAAAGGCGATGACCGCTTCCGCTCCGGAAGCCTTAAGTTTCTGCATCTGTGACGAGAGATCGCGTTCGGTAGGCTCAACGGGTATCTCGGCTACTAACTTCATTTTATGTTTACTCAGGCGGAACTTAACTGCATCGAGAGCAATCGTCCCGTAGTCATCATTCTGGTAAAACATGGCGATCTTTTTGAATTTCTTTTTTACTACGGCGAACTTCGCGATGACGCTGGCATCATTTCTGTAAGCTGGCCACATACTCCAAAGATACGGATTGAAGGGCTCAAAAAATGAGTTAGCCCCGGAACACGGACTTATAAAGATAATCTCTTTTTCCAGCAAATAGCCCTGTACGGCCTGACCGGGAACTGAGCCAACACCGCCCACAAAAGCGAAAATGCCATATTTTTCAACCAGTTCCTTCACGCCGAGAACTGTCTGGGAAGGATTGTACTGATCGTCGCGGATGAAGTATTTAATTTGTCTTCCGGCGATACCGCCTTCTTCATTGACAATATCAAAAACAAGCTTGCTGCCGCGTGCGACAGAGCCCCAGGCTGCAGCAGGTCCTGTCTGCGGGCCCCATTGACCTACTCGTATTTCCTTGTCATCGAACCCCGTCTCCTCTTTGGCTTGCCCGTCATAGACAAACACAAAAACGGCAAACATTGAAACCAGCATTACACTCAGTATTTTTTTTAGATCCATGGCCTTTCCTCCTCATTTTTATCAGTGTAAAAAGTTAATTGAAGCAGGCGACGAGGGCGCTTGACGCCCCCGCCTCACCCTGATGCAATTTTAATATTTATCTCTGCTAATTTCGTTTTCTGTCCACTGCTGAAGAACCTTAATTTCTCCCTTGGGACCACATTGCCAGATCTGAACAGCTTTGGGGCCCATGTGATTGGTTGCCGTCCACGATACTTTCGGGCCGACTCCCTGGAAATTTTTAATCTTATTGAGTTCGGCCTGAACAGCTTTCGTACTCAAATTCTTCCCTACCTTCTTAAGTACTACCACCAAAGGTTCTGCCACAACAACGCCGGCCATATAGAATATGGACCACCGCTCAGTGGGGGCAAACTTCTTTACCGCGGCAGTATATTTTTTTGTGAGCGCGTTATCGGCATAAGGTGCCTGGGTGAAGGCGCTGGTAATGACGCCTTCTTTGGCCCATAAACCATCGGTGATCTTATTCATCATTTCAAAATCTGATAGGTTGTAGGAAAACATCCACTGAGTCTTGAAGTCAACAGAAACTGCTGTCTTCACGGCTATCGCTGCCTGCTTTGGTCCCACAAAGGCGATGACAGCTTCCGCACCGGATGCCTTAAGCTTCTGTATCTGTGAAGAAAGATCACTTTCGATAGGCTCGACGGGAATCACGGCCACTAATTCCATTTTGTTTTTACTGAGGCGGTACTTAACTGAATCAAGGGAATCCAATCCGTAGCCGTCATTCTGGTAAAACATGGCTATCTTTTTGAATTTCTTTTTTTCGATAGCGAATTTCGCGATGACACTCGCATCATTTTCGTAGCTGGGCCACATATTCCATAGATATGGATTGAACGGTTTGTAAAACGTTGCAGCACCGGAACACGGGCTTATCCAGATAATCTCTTTTTCCAGCAGATAGCCTTGTACAGCGGAACAAGGAGCTGTGCCGACACCACCGACGAAAGCGAATATGCCATGCTTTTCAACTAATTCCCTCACGCCGGCTACTGTCTGCGAAGGATTGTACTGATCGTCACGGATGAAATATTTAATTTGTCTTCCGGCTATCCCGCCTTCATCATTGACAATATCAAACACAAGCTTGCTGCCGCGTGCGACATTACCCCAGGCAGCTGCAGGACCTGTCTGCGGACCCCATTGAGCAATTCTTATTTCCTTGTCATCGAACCCCGTTTCCTGTTTGGCTTGTCCGTCATACACAAACACAAAAAGGGCAAACATTGAAACCAGCATTACACTCAGTATTTTCCTTAAATCCATAGCCTTTCCTCCTCCTCCTTTTTAGTTGACACGCTAAAACTATCTTTTGTTTAACTTACAAATGCCCTTAATATGGACATCCCCACCACTCTAACTTTTATACCACTTTCCACCTTCTTTAAAAAAAATAAAGCCGATGTTGGCCTCCGAACGATGCTTGGTAGTATCATGCAAAAAAGTCACATCCACCTCCACCTCTGCAATTTTATCGACAGAGGAAAGGGTTAGCTTGTTTTCATTTTTTTTAATATAAGTAATGGCGACAACACGGTACTTAACAAGGTGTTCCTGCGCTGACCGGGCATCCGCCAAGTACTGCTCATAGTTGCTGGTCTGAGCATAGACAGAAGAAGGGGCAAAACACGCATAAATCACGGGGTAATCTACGCGGACTTCAGCATCCAGATAGTTTCTCGCGGCCTGCATAACCGCTTCCGCTTCGGGATCATTTTGCGATCCGCAGAGGGCGCGTTCGGGCAAGCAAAAGACAATGATCGAAATCATCGCCAGGCAAGCCACTGCCGTTAAACATATTTTTACAGCGTTCCTGAAATGCACATTTCCTCTCATCGCTTATACCTTTTTGACATAATGTTTCGCAAAAAGTCCACTGGGACGGACACAGAGAACCAAAACGATCACAACAAAAGCCGTAATCGGTTTCCATTCCGGCCAGGCGTAGCCGAAAAAGTTTTCCAAAAGTCCCATGATCGCGCCGCCGATAAGCACTCCGGGGATGCTCATCAATCCACCCAGCACCGCGGCCGCAAAGGCACGCAGAAATGGCTCCATCATGAACTGTGGATCCAGAATAGTTTTGGCGGACAAGAGCGTGGCGGCGATGACGCCGATAACCGAACTGAAGGCCCAGGCAAAGGCAAAGACATGATCCGTTTGTATGCCCATTATTTTAGCGGCGTGCTTATTTTGCTGCGTCGCCCTCATGGCCGTTCCCAGTTTTGTGTGTTTGAAGAAAAAATAGAGGGATGTCATAATGACGGCGGCAGTGACGAAGACCGCCATGGCCCACTCGCTGATAATGAATCCACTGACCGGTTCGTAGGTAACCTTGTAGGAGAAGGGAAGATAAAATGCCTGTTGCTCGGCGCCCCATTTCCAACTGGCCAGTCCCATAAGCAGCATCTCTATGCCCAGTGTTATAACAATTAAACCCAAAAGTGTGGGATTTTTAGCAGGCCGCAGGAAGATATACTCAACCAATACCCCAAGTATTGCGGCGAAGGACAACGCCATCAGAAAGGCAATCCAGAAGGGACAATTGTAAACTTTCAACATGTGAAAAACGATATATGTGGAAAACATGGCCATTTCGCCCGCGGCAAAGTTGACCACTTCCGATGTCTTGTAGATGATGACAATCGCCAACCCGAAAAGACCATAGCATGCCCCCATGGCTAAACCTTCAACTAACAACTGTCCTACCGGCATATTTCCCCCTTAATTATATGTGACAGTCTCGTAAAAAGCTCAAACTATCGTCATGCCGGTCGTAGATGACCTTTAGGTTACGAAGGCCGGCAAAGTACCCTTCAGGGTATATCCAGAACATCATGAAATAACTGGATTCCGGATCAAGTCCAGAATGACAAAACATTTGGACTCAGGCTTTTTACAAAATATGTGAAACTCCTTAAAAAGGCCATGTCTTCCAGTATTTCTTTACCCGAATCCATGCCCCGAATATTCCCAAAGGCTCAAATAGCATAATGCCGATCATTACCAGACCCAGCGCTATGGCGCTCATGTTATCCATACCGGTAATCGTCAGCCATCGCTCTGAAATTGTAACCAGCAAGCTACCCACATAGGGAACTTCCCGAACGTTTTTGAAGAGCGCATACATCAGATAGGTAATGAAAGCCGCGCCTGTTATGGACCCCATAACAGACCCCAACCCACCCACGACGATCATGACAAGAAAATAAATTGATAGTAGCAAATTGAACGTGAATGGATCGAAAAAGCCAAGAACAAAGGCGAAGAGTCCTCCGGAGATACCGGCGTAAAAGGCGCTGACGGCAAAGGACAGAGTCTTGTATATCGTCAGGTTGATGCCGATGACTTCAGCGGCAATGTCACTGTCCCGAATCGCGACAAAAGCACGGCCGGCCTTTGTCTTTAATATATTAATCGCTCCCAGAACCATGATAATCGTAAAGATCAGAATAAGGTAATACTTGCTTGAGTCCGTTTTCAAGACCATGCTCCACCCCAACTTCGGTATCCCGATATCCAAAGGAGGTGCGGATAGGCCTGTCCTGCCGCCAAAGACTTCCGAATGGCCGATGATATGCATAATGGCGAGCCCAAAGGCGAGTGTCGCAATTGTCAGATATGGGCCTTCCAATCTTAAGGCCGGTAGTCCCAGAATAAAGCCGAAAAAGGCGGCAATAAATGCAGCGATTAGTATAGCGGGGAAAAAAGGCACCTGCAGCTTGGTCATGAGCAGCACCGTTGCATAGGCACCAATAGCAAAAAACCCGGCATGTCCCAGCGAGATTTGACCCGTTGAGCCGACAAGAATATTGAGGCCCACGGCAAGAATGACATGAACCATAATGAGGTTGAAAAGATATAGGTAGTAGTTGGAGGCAAAGAGGGGGATTGTGAAGAGCACGATCATCAGGCTGATTGTCCAGAAAATAATTACGCCGCTCTTAAAAAGCTCAATATCCTCGTAATATTCACGCTTCATATCCATCGGCCGCACCTCATAGAAATTTTCAGAACTAATTTGACGACACAAAAATTAAAGATTGTGTGATTATGGTGAGGAGAACTACCTTATGCAACTTTCGAAGTCAAGGGGAAAATCCGGAAAATAAAAAAAGCTAATTCTAACAGGGTTTTTGGAGATGACCGGCGCGTTTAGTATTTGTCATTGCGTGTGTACGGCTACATAATGTAGGGACTGTTCCCCGAACAGTCCGATAAACGGCGCGTTCGGGGAATAACCTGAAGGTCACACGGCGCGCCCTACGATTTTACACCCCTTCAGTCTTCCCTTCCCCCAGCATCTCCCTTACCTTGCCGGATAATTCTTCCAGTCTAAAGGGCTTTTGGAGAAAGCCGTTGCAGCCTCGATCCATTATGGCCAGGGCTTTGTCGGTGAGGCTGTAACCACTCGATAGAAGAACTTTGGCATTGGGATTGATCTCCCGCAGACGATCGAAAGTATCTGATCCTGACATTCCCGGCATAATCATATCCAGAATGATCAGGTCTATTTTGTCTTTTTTCTCCATGTAAATATCAAGACCTTCCTGACCGCTGCTTGCGACATACAGCTTGTATCCCATGGATTCCAGCAGTTCTTTGTTTACTTCCATCACTATCTTTTCATCATCAATCAGCAGGATTGTTTCTGTACCCATAACGATTTCATCAGTCGGGGTCTCTTCCCTTGGTATTTGCTTCTCCGAAGCTGGCAAATAGATGGTAAATGTAGTTCCTTGGTCTGGTTCGCTATATACAGTGATCATGCCTTCGTGACCTTTAATGATCCCATAGACACTTGCCAGCCCCAAACCTGTTCCTCTGCCCATGCCTTTCGTGGTGAAAAATGGCTCGAAGATGCGTTCTTTGGTCTTCAAGTCCATTCCGGTTCCGGTATCGGTTACTGTTATTTTTACATATTTCCCCGGCTTTAACGAATAGAAAAGAGCTTGTTCTCCATTCAAAAGATCATTTTGTGTCTCCAGGTAAATATCCCCGCCGCCGGGCATGGCTTGCCAGGCATTTACAAACAGATTCAGAAATACCTGCTCCATTTGTCCACGGTCAATTTCCACGCCCCAAAGGTCTTTTTCGGATTTGCGATGAATGGTGATTTCTTTTTTGGTTCGGCCGAACATGGAGCAGGACTTTTCGATAATTTCATTCATATCTGATGGCTTTACTTCGTATCTTCCCCCGCGGGCAAAACCCAGCAGTTGAGAGGTTAAATCCGCGCCGCTGCGCACTTGTTCTTCTATCTTCTTGAGTCTCTCATAATTGGGATTGGATTGATCAAGATTAACCAAGACCATGGAGGCATAGCCTTGTATCCCCATAAGAAGGTTGTTAAAGTCATGGGCGATACCACCGGCAAGTGTGCCGATGGATTCCATCTTGTCTGCCTGTTGCAGGCGCTCTTCCAGAAAGCGTTTATCTTCTTCGGCCTGCTTGCGTTCGGTCATATCCCTCAAAACACCACGGAATCCGATTATCTCGCCTGACGATTTTTTTATTGGCGAAATAGATGTCTCCAGTACCCTCTTCTCACCATCTTTTCTGATAATTTCATAATCCGTCATGGCCATGGGAATGCCTGTTTGATAGATCTCGCTATAGGTCAGTAATGCTTTTTTGGCGTGCTCCGGATAAGTATAAGCCCTGTTGTTCATGCCCATGAGCTCAATCCGGCTATAACCAAAGGTTTTGCAAAGGGACTCGTTGAAGAAGGTGAAGTTCCCTTTCAGATCCACCTCGTAGTAGCCTTCCGCCATATCCTCGAGAATGCTGCGGTAGCGTTCTTCACTCTCCCGCAGCGCATCCTCCGCCTGCCTGTGCTCGGTGATGTCCATGACGAAACTCAGAGACGCAGGCTCTCCCTCCCACGATAATATCTGTGAAGTAATGTGCAGCAGACGCCGTGTTCCATCGGCAGTAATAATTCGGAAGTCATAGCCTGTTTCCACTGATTCACCGCGCATCCTCCGCATGTGACGCTCAACGACCATGGCACGGTCATCAGGATGAATAAAGAAAGAAAATGGTCGAGCTGTGATAATGTCACTTGAGTATCCTAGCATCTCTACAAGGGCTGGATTGGCAAACTTAATTCTATCTCCTTGAATGATCAATATTCCTTCTACTGCATTTTCAAACAGAAGGCGGTATTTCTCCTCACTGATCTGCATTGCCTTCTCTGCCAACTTGCGCTCAGTTATGTCGATAAGAGAAGCAACACTTTTCTTCGTGCCCGGCACTAACTGAATATTGAGCAGGGCATCACGCTGATCGCCTGTTTTTGTTCTGTAGCGTAATTCGTAACCCGGCAGAGCCAACCATGAACTATCACGTCTCAAGCGGTGCTGTTCAACCATGCGCACAAGTTCATCGGGATGCACAAGCTCTGTCCATTTCATCCGGCCATTAATTTCATCCTTTGAATAGCCGGTGTTGCGCACAAATTCGCCATTGGCCATGCTTATAGTCATGTCTTCTTCAATGAGAATCATCGAAGTGCCGGTATTCTCGAATATAGAACGGTAGCCCTGCTCACTCTCCCGTAGAGATTCCTCGGCTTTTATCCTGACATCTACCTCACTTCTATAACTGCGGCCTAAAAGCCAGATCAGCAAAGCTATAATCACGAAAAAACTTGCTGTGAGAACGACCCTGTTTACAAAAACAGTTTCAGCTGTTCTGTAAGGTATTATATGACCACTTGATATCATCCAGGCAAGACACAAATATGTCGCAAGACATATTCCGAGAGCGATCCACATTTTCCGGTAACCATAGATAATCGCCACAAACATTATCAGCAAAACATACATAAAATTACCCGGCGCGTCAATCCCGCCGATATAATTACCGTTCACGGCTGTGAAATACATAAGCAGTGGGGGGATTAAGCTGGTTGCGCGCCAGTATCCCATTCCCGCGAGAATCATCGCCACAAAAAGCATTACTGATATAGTAGAATAGATGGTTAAAGTATCAAGAGGCATTTTACCGTATAGATAAAAAATAAACGATATTAGCGTAAAAGGAAATGCGACAATAAATAAAAAAAATAATACATTGCGGGCAATATATTCCTGCCTTACCAATTCCGGTTCTGTTTCGTTTAATGTGTTGATAAATTTTAGCGGCTTCATCTTATTATCCTTACGATTATATGTTGCTTGTTCATGTTTGAACTATACGAAACTTGCTCTTGTATGTCAATGAAATCCTTACCATGAAATCATTACCGCTGGAAAATCCTTCCCGCAAGATGTAAGTAATGGGGGCGATGTTTGCCAACAAGCGCAACTCAAGCACACTTAAGTGAAGAAAAAAACATCATTGATCCCATTTTCTTTAGTGCAATTCGAGGAAAAAAGATTTATAATCAACGCACTTCTACTGCGAGGTTTTATTATGACTGATTTTTTATTGGAACCGCTGACAGGTATGGAAAAACCTTATGTTGAATCTCTGAGAAAACTTTTGGGTCAATTCCAGCCACCATTTAATTTGGGCGATAGCGTCGGAATCAAGCTCCATTGGGGAGAGCGGGGCAACAAAAGCTTTCTGCCTGCTGACTACGCAAAAGAAATCGCCGGGTGGCTTACCGCACAGGGGGCAAAACCATTTATCTTTGATACAACGGTGCTCTATTCCGGTGGAAGGCGGACAGGCCCTGATTCTCTGAAAACCGCCGCTGATCACGGTTATACGGCTGACTTTCTTGGATGTCCGATTATTATTGCCGACGGCATGGACGGAAGCGATGTCGTTTCTATCCCCGCGGGCTACAAGCACTTTGAAACAGTCCAAATAGGATCTATCCTGGATAAAGCAAAAGGTTTTGTTATCTTTTCCCATTTCAAAGGACATATGGTTTCTTTGTTTGGCGGAGCAATCAAAAATATCTCCATGGGGTTTGGGTCCCGCGCGCAGAAACAACGCATGCATTCAGATTTTCATCCAGTTCTTGCGCAGAAGAAATGCACCCGTTGCGGCATTTGCGTTGATATCTGCCCGACAAAGGCAGCCACGATCTCTGAACAAGACTTTCCCGAATATGATTTGAAAAAGTGTATCGGCTGCGCCCAATGTATTGCCATGTGTCCGGAATTGGCGCTAAAGATCTTCTGGAATTCGGATATGACTGTTTTTCAGGAAAAACTCGTCGAGACAGCAGCAGCCGTCTGGAAGCAAATTCAGGGAAAGACTATCGTCATCAATGCCCTGCTGAATATCACCGTGGAATGTGATTGCCTGGCGGGGACGCATGCCGTCATCGCTCCGGATTACGGCTTTATTGGCGGCTATCATCCCGCTGAAGTGGACGCGGAATCCCTGAAAATAACAGGGCAGGAAGTCTTTGAGAAGGTCCATCCAGGCATTCCCTGGCAGCGCCAGTTTTCCTACGCACGGGAAATCGGGTTCATGGGTAGATAATATCCAGCATTGAAAGGAGGTTTCTTATGAAAAAAGTTGTATATGGTATCGTTGTAATACTGCTTGTCGCGCTTGGTTATGGTATCTATTTTATTGATTCCGCGCTTCCTATCGGTAACGGTTATACGGCAAAATACATTTGCTCACAAGTATTCATCGCGGGCAGGAATGACGGATATGTCTTTGAACAAGAGGTAAAACCAACCAACGCGCTTTTTTCGCTTATCAGCTATTCAGTTGATAACAAGGGAAAAACAGTTACCGCCAAAGGACTCGGCTTTCGAAAGCTAATCACCGCTGTTTACCGTGAAGGATTCGGCTGTACTCTGGCCATTGATAGCACGAAAGATGAATTGATCAAACAGACGCAGGGAGCGCTTCCCGGGAAAAAGCATGACCCCAACCTGATTTGGCCACGTGGTGAAAAAGTTGATCTTGTATCTCTGCCTCCGGAAGTAGATATGGCAAAGCTGAACAAAGCGGTCGAGGAGGCTTTCAAGGAGCCATTACCAAAGAACAAACGCAATACTCAGGGAGTGGTTGTCGTTTATAAAAACAGAATCATCGCGGAAAAATATGCCGAAGGCTTTTCTCCGGCAACTCCGATATTGGGCTGGTCTATGACCAAGAGCATAACCAACGCCCTTATCGGCAAACTTGTCAACCAGAAGAAGCTTGATATTATGAAACCCGCGCCCGTGGCAGCATGGAACAAACCCGGCGACCCTCGAAGCAAGATCACCCTTGATCAGTTGCTCCGGATGTCCAGTGGGCTGAAGTTCGACGAAATATACGGCCCTCTGCAGGATGTTACCGACATGTTGTACGGCAGCAAAAGCATGGCTGAATACGCCTGGGCAAAACAACTTGAGACTAAGCCGGACGGGAAGTGTTACTACTCCAGCGGAACCGCCAACATAATTGCGCGAATTGTGCGGGACACGGCAGGCGGCACGCTGGTGGACGGATATAACTTTGCCCGGATTAACCTTTTCGATAAACTGAATATGCATTCCGCGATCATCGAGCCGGACGCATCGGGATCTTTTGTTGGTTCAAGCTATATGCTTGCCACGCCCCGGGACTGGGCGCGCTTCGGTCTGTTTACCCTCAGGGACGGAGTATGGAATGGCGAACGAATTCTTCCGGCGGGATGGGTGAAATATTCGACAACGCCGACACCTCTGGCACTGAAGGGCGAATACGGCGCTCATTTCTGGCTTAACGCAGGAGAAAAGGGAAACCCGCAGAACAGGACTTATCCGTCCCTTCCGACTGACCTCTATTACCTGAGCGGCTTCAACGGGCAGGTTGTCGCGGTCATACCGTCACGTGATATTGTAATTGTAAGAATGGGTGTAACCCATGACGAAGCTTCATGGCCACAGGAGGAATTTCTCCGGCAGGTGCTAGATAGCATCGTGAAGCGGTAAGGCACAAGGTTACATTGATGTAAGGACATTTACCGAAACAACGTTTTTACCTTTCCCCTTGAACAATGTGCCAAGGGGAAAAAGTAACGTAGATTAATGATATTATTAGCTTTTTGGTGGAGGCGGCGGGAGTTGAACCCGCGTCCGAAAACCTTCCGCTGGAGCTTCTACGTGCGTAGCCTTCGTTTTAGAACCTTCGCGCCTGTTTGCTCCCTAAGGCCG
>Ga0247842_10003816_pt1 | contig 19699 bp, 13 predicted proteins | sample LaCruzMarch2015__3_FD_192411 | JGI IMG/M metagenome (GOLD analysis project Ga0247842, IMG submission 192411) | Freshwater microbial communities from meromictic Lake La Cruz, Castile-La Mancha, Spain - LaCruzMarch2015_19m | ecosystem: Environmental > Aquatic > Freshwater > Lake | place: Spain...
GAGGATATCGACGATGCCGAACAGCGAAGGATCGAGGACGACGGCGATGTCGGCCTTCTCGATCTGGGAGAAGGTCCGGATCGGCGTGTCGGAGATCCGGGTCGAGGCCGTCAGCGGCGCCCCCCGCCTCTCCGGGCCGAAGGTCGGGGCCGAGGTGACCCCTTTAAATCCCTGGAGATAGGCCGATTCGGCCAGGATCTGCGCGGCGATGACGACGCCCTGTCCGCCGCGGCCGTGCCATATCACTTCATGCATATCGCTTCCCTCAAGTAAAATTTGATGCCTTCGCAAAAAGTCGGAAATGGCCCCGCAACCGTCATTCCTGCGAAAGCCGGAATCCGGAAATATCTAATAGTTACAAAATGCCTGGACACCGGTTTTCACCGGTGTGACGACTTTTTACGAAGCCGTCGCAAAGACGCCCGGAAACAAAAAGGCCATGGATTTTTTAACCCATGGCCTTTAGGATCCGCTGATTTTCCGGGACTACAGTCTCCTGAAAGCGAAGGGCGATGGGCTTAGACCCATCCCGAGAAGAGAGAGGCACAACAGGAGGCCCCGGCGAAGCAGGTCGCGATTCAAATTCACCCTTCTCAACATCGCGTTCATTTTCATAAAAACCCCGATCACGAAATCGGCCGGACCATAGAACAAAATCCGGACGATGTCAATCATGAATTTTCGACACGAATCTCTCCGGGTCGATTCCCCGAGGCTTGCCTTGCTAACGTCATTCCCGCCCCCGCTTCCGCGAGGGTAAACTCCAGCGGGAATCCAGGAAAGAAAACTGGATTCCCCCGTATCAAGTACGGGGCAGGCTCCGTCAAGCACGGAATGACATCCAATACCCTGCTGCTTGCGGCGCGGGAAATGGGGCGGCTGGCTTCCCGGCCGTTGACGCCGGCATGGCGATCTGATAGAAAGAGGCCGTCATTGCGATGATATCGACGAGACCTTAGAGATTCAAAGGCGTCATCAACGATTCGGGAGGAAGAGATGGATCTGGGATTGAAGGGAAGGGTGGCGCTGGTCGCCGGCGGGAGCATGGGACTGGGGAGGGCGGCGGCCCTGGAGCTGTCGCGGGAGGGGGCGAAGGTTGCGATCGGCGCCCTCGACGACCCTCACCTGAAGAAGGCGGCCGAACGGATCCGGCGGGAAACAGGGGGCGAGGTGCTGGCCATTCCCGCCGATGTGAGCGACGCGGAGCAGGCGAAGGCCTTTGTCCGCAAGGCGATCGTCCATTTCGGGACGGCGGACATCCTCGTGAACAACGCGGGCGGTCCCCCGGCGGCCGATTTTCTCGAGATCGACGAAACGCTTTGGGAGAAAGGCTTCCGCCTCAACCTCCTCTCGACGATCCTGATGACACGCGAGGTGGTTCCGGTCCTGAAGGCGAAGCGCTGGGGGCGGATCATCAACATGACCTCGATCTCCGTCAAGCAGCCGATCGACGGCCTGATCCTCTCCAACACCGTACGCTCCGGCGTCATCGGGCTGGCCAAGAGCCTCTCCAATGAGCTTGCCCCCTTCAACATCACCGTGAACAGCGTCTGCCCCGGCTACACCCTGACGGAACGCGTCCGGAGTCTGGCCGGGGCGATCGCGGAAAAAGAGGGGACGACGCCGGAGGCGGTGATCGGCCGCTGGGAGGCGTCCATTCCCATGAAGCGCCTCGGGACGCCGGAGGAGTTCGCCGCCCTCGTGGCGTTTCTCGCCTCAGAACGCAGCGGATACATCACCGGCGCCGCGATCCAGATCGACGGCGGCTGGTACAAAGGGGTGATGTAGATAAAAGATAAAAGGGGACAGATCTATTTTTCCCCGGGGAAAATAGATCTGTCCCCTTTTATAATGCAGTTTTAGTCCTTGAACCGGTACTTCAGGAGCGTCCAGAGGGCGGAAAAACCGTGCCTCCAGGTGATCTTCTTTCCCTCCGCATAGCTTCTGCCGTAGTAGGAGATGGGGATTTCATAGATGCGCCACCGTTTGTTTTTGCAGATCTTGGCCGTCAGCTCCGGTTCCACGGAAAAATCGTCGGATTCGATCCGGATGGTTTCAAGGACCTCCCGGCGGAACATCTTGTAGCAGGTTTCCATATCGGAGAGGGTCGTGTTGTAGAGAAGGTCGGTCAGGAAGGTGAGAAATCCGTTTCCCATCCGGTGCCAGAAGAGGTGGACCCGCTGCGGTTTTCCCCCGGAAAGCCGGGAGCCGTAAACGACGTCGGCCACCCCTTCGCAAATGGGCCGGATCATTTCGATAAATTCATTGGGATCATATTCCAGGTCCGCATCCTGGATCGCTACGATCTCCGCGGTAACGTGACCGAATCCGGTCCGCAGGGCCGCACCCTTGCCGCGGTTCCGGTCGTGAAAGAATAGCTTCACGCGCCGGTCCAGAGTCGCCTGTTCCAGGATTTCCTTCGTACCGTCCGTGGAGCCGTCGTCGACAAGGATGATCTCCGCGACGAAATCCAGTTTCAGGACCTTTTCGAGGATTTTCAGGACCGTTTCTTTTTCATTGTAAACGGGGATGACGATGGATAACATTTTTTGGGTATTCATTTCGGCCCCCTTGTTTTCCTTGGTTCATTCGCCCTTGTCGATCTTGTTTCCGGCTGTGCGGGTGCGGTTCCCGGCCTGTCCCCCGGGGACGTTTCCGGCGAACCGGCGATCATGAAGCATAAAAAGATGACGCTTGGCCACAACTGCAGGAGGAGGCGGTTCAGAGACGTGACGAGGTGGTAGCCGAGATCGAGTGGGGTCAGCACATAGACGAAAAAATAGCCGATCAGCATCAGGCCGAGGGCGGCGGCCGACCGGAGGAGGCCGATCCTGTCCCGCCCATCTATCCGAACGCCTGCGAGGAAGAGATAGCCGATCAGGAGGAGGATATTAACGGCGCCGGGGTTCAAATGCATCCCCACGCGGACATCGATTAATCCATGCGTGAAACTGATCCCCGTGATGAAAAAGGCATTCGCAATCTTCGCATAGCGGCTGAAATCCGTCAATTTGGCCGCGACGGCGGCCGGGTCGAACCCCGCCATCAAGTCGTTCGCCGGGGACAACTGCGTCTTGAAATAGATAACGATCAGCAGGATCGGCAGGGCCCCGGCCAGAAACCCGGCGGTCCTATTCAGGGCCGATCTCCACCCCCTTGCATAAACCGCCGTGCAGAAAAGGCTTCCCGTGACGATCAGGAGGAACAGGAGACCCTCGTTTTTCGTCCAGGCGCATAAACCGGCGGCGAGCCCCGCCAGGATCAACTCGCCCGGCTGATTTTCCGGGGAGCGCGCCTGCAGGGAGAGCAGGACGAGGGTCGCCAGGATGAAAAAGGCCAGCGGGACGTCGGCAAACTGGGAGGCCCCCATCGCGATAAAAAAAGGGGTCCCCATCAGGACCATCGCGGCGAGGCACCCCTGGATCCGGCTTCGGAGGAGGGAGAGGGCGCACCACAGCAGGCCGAGCGTCATGAAGGTAAAGACAAATGCCATGACGGCGGGAATGGAGAGGCCTTCGCCGCCCATGTATTGCCAGCCGCGGGCGATGGAGAGCGGGAGCAGCAGGGGGTAGTCCCAGTGGCTCCAGTCCAGGCCGCTGGCGAACGCATCACGCCAGTGCTCGCCGCCCCGGAACAGGAAACGGGCATGCATGTTCCAGATGAGCCAGGCGTCCCATCGGCCGTGGGGTTCCTTCAGAAAGGCGAAGACAAAAGAGCCCAGGGAGGCGACGAGTTCAACGGAGAAAATCCCGGCCAGAAGGATCGGGAAATGGGATCGTTTCCCGGTTTCCGGAAGCGGCTGACTCCCCCCGGCGGCGGGCCGCCTGAAAAAGATGAAACAGGGAATCCCGAGGAGCAGACAGACGCCGAGGTCAATGGCCGGGCTGTAACACGAGAGACCGGTCAGCAGGCAGACAAAATAGAGACACGAGGTGACACCGATCCCGAGACCGCCGCCGGCAAAGAGACGAAACGCCAGACCGGCAGCACCGCTTTTCAGGGATGGACAGAAAAGAAAGGTCAGCAGGATGCCGCTGGTCAGGGAGAGGAGAAGGGAGGCGACGAAGAAAAGGATCAAGGTTTCTGCTCCCTTCGATAGAGGACCAGGCCGTCTCCGAAATCCTTCAGCGGAACCAGGCCGTTCTTCTCCAGGAATCCGGGCGCCGGCGGACCGTCGATAAAATTGCCGACGACGAGCGGGAACTCCGGGCTGTTGCGGACGATTCGCGGGGCGAGGGTGTATTGCGTCAGCGCGTACTGGGCGAGAAATTCCACATTGGTGAAGGTTTTTTCCTCGGCGAAGATCCGGTCGTTTTCCACGGTCGTGACATAACCGACGGCGCCGGATGCGGGCAGCACCGTCCGGAGCTGGGCGATTCGCGTTTCGTGGATCGTGACCGGGTCCGTCCCGGGCAGATCGGGGTAGGATCGGACGCCCTGCCAGAGCAGATTCAGGACGGCGTAACCGGTCAGAACGACCAGCAGGAGCCGTCCCGCCGTCGCACGGTATTTTGCGATCAAATTGGTCATCTCTTTTCAGACCCGACAAAAATTTTGTAAACAATACAACGTCATGGGGAAGAGAAGCAAGCTCATCTTTGACGGCTACGTAAAAAGTCCCCAAACGGTAATACCGGCGAAGGCCGGTATCCAGAACTACTTAACAATCGGATTCCGGGTCAAGCCGGGAATGACAAAAGAGGTAAACTATTATGAACCATGAACCGTTTGAATCAGGGCTTCCAGCCTCTCCATCAGCGGGGGGAGGGTTGCCGGGGCGAGGGCGGAGATGGCGACGGCGTCGAAACGTCCGCAGAGAGTTTCGAGGAGCGCCCGGTCGGAGACGAGGTCCATCTTGTTGAAGACCCGGAGGGTCGGTTTGCCGATCAGGTCCAGATCCTGAAGGATCTTCTCGACGGCCGTGATCTGCGCCTCGAAGGCCGGGTTGCCCGCGTCGATCACGTGGAGGAGGATGTCCGCCTCCTGAAGTTCGTCGAGGGTCGCCCGGAAGGCGGCAATGAGCTCCTTCGGCAGCTCCCGGATGAAACCGACCGTATCGGTGATCACCGCCTCCGTGTCCCGTGGGAAGCGGAGGCGCGAACTCTTCGGGTCCAGCGTCGCAAAGAGACGGTCCTCGGTGAAGACGTCGCTCTTCGTCAGGGCGTTCAGCAGCGTCGACTTGCCCGCATTCGTATAGCCGACGATGGAGATGACGGGGAGGCCCGCCCGGTCCCGGCGGCCGCGCCGCTGTCCCCTGGCCTTTTCGATGTTCTTCAGATCCTTCTCCAGGCGATGGATACGGTCCCGGAGACGCCGGCGGTCCACCTCCAACTTGGTCTCACCGGGGCCGGTGCCGCCGATGCCCCCTGCCAGGCGGGAGAGGCCCGCGTCCTGCTGTGTGAGGCGGGGCAGGCGGTATTTGAGCTGGGCGAGCTCGACCTGGATCTTTCCCTCCCGGCTGTGAGCGCGCTTCGCGAAGATGTCGAGGATTACCTGGGTGCGGTCGATCACCTTCATCTCGGTGGAATCGGCGATGGAGCGGATCTGGGCGGCGGTCAGCTCGTGGTCGAAGATTAGGAGGTTCGCGTCCATCTGCAGCGCCCGGATGACGAGGTCGGAGAGCTTCCCCTTGCCGATGAGGAACCGCGGGTCCACCTCGGAACGGTGTTGGATGACCGCGTCAAAAACCTCCACCCCCGCGGTGCGGCAGAGTTCCCGGAGCTCCGCGATGGAGGCCTCGCCGTCGGAAAAGGGCTTCGTTTCGACGCGGACGAGGATCGCCCGGTCGACGGCCTCCACGTTGCGCGTTGTCTGCCGTTTGGCGGACTCGCCTTCGATGGCCGCGATGAAGGCGGTGAAATCGAGATCCATCTCCGCGGGACGCCGGGGGTCGAGAAGCAGCCAGTAGCGCCCCTCCGGGTTTTCGGGAATCAGGTGGGCCGTATGGGCCAATCCGGGCAGGCCGTCCTCGCCGGTTTCCACCGCGCAGACGAGATCGAGGCGTAGGAGCGCCAGGTCGGTGAGGTCGTCCGTGGTGAGCCCTTCGCCCGCCAGATGCGTGTGGATCAGGCGGAGTCCCCGGAAGCGGCGGGAGGAGGCGCGGAAACCGTCGAGAGAGGGGATGAGGATGTTATGGTGGGTGCCCACGATCACGAAGGCGACCTCGCCCTTGCGGGTGATCAGAATGCCGATCTGGCGGTTGATCTCCCGGGAGAGTTCCGTGAGCTGGCGGGCCAGGTCGTTTGTGACGATTCGCTCCGGCGGGACGCGCCGCCGGTAGAGCTGCCCGATCCGTTTGATTTCGGCCGGCGCGAGGCCGGTCAGATTGCCGTGAATCTTTTCGATGGCCGCTCCTTATGATGGGGTCCCCGGATTTCCTACCTGAATTTCTCCGGGTTGACCCGCCTTTCCATCCCGTCGAGGAAGGTGGACCAGGCGTTCGTCCGGAAGGGCGCGATCCGCCTCCGTGGCCGGTCCGCCCCGCAGGCCGGGCAGGCCGGGGCTTCCTCCCCGACCTTCATGATCCGCTCGAAAGAATGCCCGCAGGATTTGCATTCATATTCGTAGATCGGCATGGTTTCCTCCTTGAAAACGAATACCATGCAACGGGAATGGGGTCAAGGGGAGAGGGGGATGGGATTTCGATCGATGGGGGAAAAATCTAAGATCTCGGATCCAGACCGGCCTGCTTACAGATTTCGTTGCCGGTGATACGGTCGAACTGCCTGTGTCTTTTGACAGGAATGACCTTGAAACCGAAAGTGACCGATCAAGTCGTTTCGGCGAGAATCATCCTGAGAAGGGAGGATAAAAAAAGCCCCGGGGGGGTGGTGCCCCCGGGGCCGGTTGAAGGTTACGCTTTTGAAACAGGCTGTCTTAGAAGCTCAGGGTCAGCTTGTTCATCAGCAGGTAATCGTTGCCGACCTGATTGCTTGCAGAGGCGCCCTTGAAGTAATCGCCGACCATCAGATACCCTGCGCCAAGCATGTAGGAGAGGTTGTCGTAGATCTTGTAGGTCGCCGTCACGTCGAATTCCGTTCCCAGCTTGTCATCGACGAACGTCAGCTTCTCGATGGCCTTGGCGTACGTCACGGCCGCGCCCAGGTTGAATTTCGGCGTCACATCGAAACCGCCGAACACTTGGGCAAGCATCATGTTTTGCTTCTTGCTGGTGACGCCGGCGGGGCTGGTGGTGCTATTGCCGCCCGACCAGGTGTTCAGGTCATCGTTCATCAGGATCAGCGCGGGGTTCCAGCTCGTGCCGCCGCCGCCCGGATTCGTCGTGACCTTGGCGGCGTCTTTTCCGTCGTCGCCGGTGGAATAACCGAACAGGGCGCCGACATTCGCCGGGCCGAGGTTAACTTTGGCCAGCGCGTAGGCGCCCCAGCCTGCCATGTCTTTATTGGTTCCGGCCACGTCAAACTCGGCGGCCTTGCCGCCGAAGTAATCGAATTCCGCCTCGAAATAAACCGGACCGAAGGTCGCCTTCGCGTAAGGCGAAATCAGGTAAATATTTGACCGGTAGCCTCCGAGCGTGGCGTCTCTCTTGGTGGCGTCGACATAATACTTCGCGAGCAGACCGGCTTCCCCGCCTTTGAATTTGAAAATGCCGGCGAGGGCGTAGGTGTCGTAATCCGCGTCTGCCTTGCGCAGGTTGACGCCGGTTGCGGTGGCGGTCTCATAAAACTTCTCATAGATGGCAAATATGGTCATGGGACCCGCGGGCAGCTGATAAAGGATCCTGGGACGCGTGGTGCCGTTGTCGCCGAACACGGTACCCCATTCATCCGCGGCCTGATAGCCGACCTGGAATCCGCCGATGGCGGTCTTGAAGGTCACATAGCCGCGCTCGAACTCGAAGTTCTCCTGGATACCGCGTGTGGGCTCGCCGCCGCCTTGGGGAGTCACTTTGCGGCTCAAGGGCTCGTCGGAATAACCGCCCTTCCAGGTCACGTTGCCCCACTGTTTCTCCAGGGCGTCCACCCGGGCCGTGAAGGTCAGGCCTTCGGCGATCTGGAAGACGGGCTGGAGCCTCACCCTCTGATAGAAGAAGGCTTTCGAATAACCATTGGAATCCACGGCGCTCGGGTTGCTCATATACGCGCCGACCACATAGTACCCTCCGCTGAACTTCACGTCCGCGGCGGATGCGGTCATGCCGAAGGCCACGATCAGCCCCAGCGACAGTAAAACGACCAAAAGTTTCTTCATTTCTTTCCTCCTGTTTTGTCTGTTTCGATCCCCACGGGCATGGGGACCCTCTTTTTGAAACCACCGACGCTTCCGCGTCGCCGCTTGCGGCCCGCTTTCCGCCGGTCGAGACACCGGCAGGGGAACCTTGCTGCATTCCCGAAGGCCGTCATAATATCTGCTCGGGACACCACCTCCTTTCACAGATATTGTCGGGGAGGCTAACACCGCCCGGGGGCGATGTCAAGCCCCAATCTTTCCCCCCCCGCTTTCATTCCCGGCGCAAGCACAGCCGGACAGAGAGCGTTGGGTAACTGCAATCACCATACCAACAACCGGTTTTGAGGACCGCTTTGATCCGATCCGACGCCGGAACGGCCTGCGCGCTCAAAGTATAAAATCAATATAAACAATATGATTATGGAGATCCAGGCGCGATTTCTTTCCCTTTTTTCGACTCCGGGAGGGGCCCGCCGGTTCGGGGGCCGGGAGGGGTATGGGGTAAAATGGGCCCGACATGCAGGGAGTGGATGTGTTAAAAAGAACACACCTTGCCTGAATGGCGGCGGCAACGCTTCCCTGCATGCGCAAGAATTCGTCGATCGATGCGTGGGCGAAAACCCTTTCGGTGGGGGTCCGTTTGCATACCCGAAAAGGTCCTCTTACGGTTCCAAAATAGTTCTTGACATCCGGCACATCTTTGATATAGAGCATACGCGCAATGACATGACCTCTGGTCATATAGTGACCGCCGTTCACGATCAGTGATGTTTCCTGGCGGTCCGAATCTGTTACCTTATTGAAGATATTTCGAAGCGGCGGTTTTGATGTTCCTGTAAAAAGTCGCCGCAAGCGTCACCCCGGCGAAGGCCGGGGTCCGGAACATCCTGAAATCGGGTTCCTGCGCCTGTCCCGGACCTTGATCCGGGATTCGCAGGAATGACAAAACAGGGGGTTTTCAGGCTTTTTACGAGTTCATCAAAGTCGCTCAATCGTCAGAAATAATTAAGTAAAAAAAGGGAGGTCAACATGGGAGAAGAGGACAAGGTACAGTTGAAAGAGGTTTATCCGGTACATGAGAGGGTTCGTAAAATCGCCTACATCAAAAGCAGGGAGGAGTATGAGAAGCTCTACGCGCAGTTCCTGGCCGACCCGCCGGGCTTCTGGGCCAAGAAGGCCGATGAGTATCTGACCTTTTTCAAGAAGTGGGACAAAGTCGAGGACTTCAATTTCGACATCCGCAAAGGTCCGATCCATGTGAAGTATTTCGAGGGCGCGAAGCTGAACGTCTCCTACAACTGCCTCGATCGGCAATTGGAAAAGAGGGGCGACAAGGTGGCGATCCAGTGGGTCGGGAATGAGCCGGGCGAGGAGCGCGCCATTACCTACCGCGAGCTGTATAAGGAAGTTTGCAAGTTCGCCAATGTATTGAAATCACATGGGATCAAGAAGGGCGACCGCGTCTGTATCTACATGCCGATGGTTCCCGAGACCGGGATTGCCATGCTGGCATGCTCCCGAATCGGCGCCATCCATACCGTCGTTTTCGGCGGCTTCAGCTCCGACGCCCTGGCCGTCCGGATCCGGGATTCGAAGGCGAGGATCCTGGTCGTCTGCGACGGGACCTTCCGCGGCGCGAAGGCAGTGCCCCAGAAGAGGGACGCCGACACGGCCCTGAAGGATTGTCCCTCCATCGAGAAGGTGATCGTGCTGAAGCGGGTCGGCGACAAGGTCAAGCTGGACTGGACCCCGGACCGCGACCTCTGGTGGCACGAGGAGATGGCGAAGGTCGATGCCAAATGCGAACCCGAATGGATGGACGCAGAGGACCCCCTCTTCATCCTTTACACCTCCGGCTCCACGGGACAGCCCAAGGGCGCCCTCCACACGACGGCGGGTTATCTCCTTTTTACGGCCTACACGCTCAAACTGGCCTTCGATGTGCACGAAAACGACATCTGGTGGTGCACCGCCGACATCGGCTGGGTGACCGGCCACAGTTACACCATCTACGGACCGCTCTGCAACGGCACCACCTCCGTCATGTTCGAGGGCGTGCCCAACTATCCGACCTACAGCCGCTTCTGGCAGATCGTGGAGAAGTACAAGGTGACCCAGTTTTACACCGCCCCGACGGCCATCCGCGCCATCGCCAAGGAAGGGAATCAGTGGGTGGAGGGGATCGATCTCTCCTCGATCCGCATCCTCGGCTCCGTCGGCGAGCCCCTGAACCCCGAGGCCTGGCACTGGTACTACAGCGTGATCGGCCGCAATCAGTGCCCGATCGTCGACACCTGGTGGCAAACGGAGACCGGCGGCTTCATGATCCTGCCGCTCCCCGGCGCGATTCCCATCAAACCGGCGATGGCGACACTCCCCTTCATGGGCGTCGTTCCGACCCTGGTGGACGACTCGACCGGCGAGGAGATCAAGGATCTGGTCGGCCGCGGCGCCCTGTGCATCAAACGGGCGTGGCCCGGTTTCACCCGGACGATCTACGGCGATCACAAGAAGTACGAGGAGACCTACTTTGAACCCTTCCCCGGTTTCTATTTCACCGGCGACGGGGCGCTCCGCGACAGCGACGCCTACTACCGGATCACGGGCCGCATCGACGACGTCATCAACGTCTCCGGCCACCGGATGGGAACCGCCGAAGTGGAAGCGGCACTGAACTCCCACGAGAAGGTGGCGGAATCCGCCGTCGTCGGCTATCCCCATGAGATCAAGGGGCAGTCGATCTATGCGTATGTCACGCTGAACACGGGCGTGGAAAAATCGGATGCGCTGAAGAAGGAGCTCGTCGCGCACGTCCGGAACATCATCGGGCCCATTGCCACCCCGGAGAAGATCCAGTGGGCGGACGGCCTTCCTAAGACCCGGAGCGGCAAGATCATGCGGCGCATCCTGAAGAAGGTGGCCGCGAACGATGTCACCGATCTCGGCGATACGAGCACGCTCGCCGATCCATCCGTGGTTACGGATCTGGTCACGAACAGGCTGTAAGCGAAAAGGAAGGAGGAAAATGTGAATATTGTTGCATGCGTAAAACAGGTTCCGGATACGGAAGCCCAGATCAAGGTAAAGCCGGACGGATCGGGGATCGAAGAAGGCGGCATCAAGTGGGTCATGAACCCCTATGACGAGTTCGGAGTGGAAGAGGCCCTGCGGCTGAAAGAGAAAAACGGCGGCGAAGTGACCATCGTTTCCGTCGGTCCGCAGCGGGCGATGGAGACGATCCGGACGGCGCTGGCGATGGGCGCCGACAAGGGGATCCACATCTGCGATCCGGTGTTCGACGGTGCGGACGCTTTCGCCACAGCCTCGGCCCTGGCCGCGGCGATCAAGGGGATTCCCTATGACATCATCTTCTGCGGCCAGCGGGCAATTGACGACGACTCCGGTCAGGTGAGCGCCATTCTGGCGGAGCTCCTGGGCATCCCCCAGGTCACGGTGGTCACCAAGTTTGAGTTTACGGGCGGCGCCGTCAAGGTCATCCGGCCCATCGAAGGGGCGCAGCTTCTGATCGAGTGCCCGCTCCCCTGCGTCGTGTCGGCCCAGAAGGGGCTCAACGAACCCCGCTATGCGTCCCTCCCCGGGATCATGAAGGCCAAGAAAAAACCTGTCGATGTGAAGGACGCCGCCGCGCTGGGCGTTACGGTTGCGGCCAACGCAAAGGTTGCCCGGTTTGTGCCGCCTCCGGCCAGGGCCGCGGGGAAGATCATCTGCGGCGACGACCCGGCGTTGAAGGCCGCGGAACTGGCCAGGCTGCTTCGGGAAGAGGCAAAGGTCATCTAATGCGACTTCGGAAAAAGTCCATAGGCTGCGTTGCGCTTCCGCCTGCGTCGTTGCGGCGTACGGAACAGTACGCCTCACTCCTCGGTGTCGCGCGCCTTGCCTCTGGAGCTTTTTGCGAAGCCGCCCATTATTGAATACTCGTAGAATGACGGAGGATATGGGTATGGCAAAAGGGGTATGGATTGTTGCAGAACAGCGGGACGGCGCCTTCCGTAAGATCAGCTTCGAACTGGCCAGCACGGCACGGAAGCTGGCGGATGTCCTTGGAGAAGAGGTGTGCGCCGTCCTCTGCGGCTCGGGGATTGAGGGGATCGCCGGGCAATTGGGAAAATATGGCGTCGATAAGGTCTTTGTGGCGGACAGTCCCGCCCTCGAACCCTACACGACGGACGCCCATGCGGCGGCGGTGGCGAAGATCGTCAAGGAGAATGATCCGTCCATCCTGCTTTTTGGCGCCTCGACCCAGGGGAAGGACCTCTCGGCCCGTCTCGTCGGGAAACTCGCGACGGGCATGGCGACGGACTGCACGGACGTGAAGATCGCCGACGGCAAGCTGCTCGCGATCCGGCCGATGTATGCCGGAAAATGCTTCGGCGAGGTGGTGTTCTCCACCTTCCCGCAGATGGCGTCTCTCCGGCCGAACGTCTTCCCCATGGTGGAAAACGCGAAGACCGGCGCCGTCGTGAAGTTCGATCCCGTCCTCGATGCGGGTCAGCTCAAGACAAAGGTTCTGGAGGTGCAGAAGGATACGAGCGGCAAGGCGGACCTGACGGAGGCCAACATCATCGTTTCCGGCGGACGCGGCATGAAGGGGCCGGAGAATTACGGCATCATCGAAGAACTGGCGGCCGTCCTCGGCGCCACCGTCGGCGCCTCCCGCGCGGCGGTGGATGCGGGCTGGAGACCCCAGTCCGACCAGGTGGGACAGACCGGCAAGATCGTCTCTCCGAACCTCTATATCGCCTGCGGCATCTCCGGCGCCATCCAGCATCTGGCCGGGATGAGCTCCTCGAAATTCATCGTAGCCATCAACAAGGATGCCGAGGCGCCCATCTTCACGAAGGCGGACTACGGCGTCGTGGATGACCTCTTCAAGGTCGTTCCCGAATTCACCAAAGAGTGCAAGAAACTGCTTGCATGAGATCCGGCCGGAAGGTACGGGGCGGCCGCGGCCGCCCCGTACCTTCCAATCCGGTCGTTTAAATAATCGCCCTAGTGGGGACAGATTTGAAATCTGTCCCCCGCTGTCCCCACGTCCGGTGCGGCCATTCTCGTCGGGAGGGGTTATGGAGCACGTTGCATTTTCGGTCGGAAACGAAGGAAGACAGGTCTTCTGGAATGCCGAGTATTTTGAGCCCGTCCTCTTTTTCTTTACCGCGATCGCCATCGTCATCTTTACCTACGGTATCTACCGGCGCTGGCGGATGTGGGTCGCCATCGGCAAGCCGGAAATCCGCACGGACCGCCTCAAGGAGCGGATCCGGTCGCTCTTGATGAACGGGCTCGTCCAGTGGAAGACCTTCCGGGACCCCTATCCCGGGATCATGCATGGACTGATCTTCTTCGGTTTCCTGGTCCTGATCTTTGGCGCGGCCTTCGACGCCGCGGAATTTCACATCACGGAGCCGCTCGGCTGGGCCTTCCTCCGCGGGACCTTCTACCTGGTTTTCTCTTTCCTGATGGACCTCTTCGGCCTGGCCGTCCTGATCGGCGTGCTCCTGGCCATCGACCGGCGGTATATCCGGCGGCCCGACCGGCTCGGTTATCAGGGAAAGCCGGACAACACCCCGGACGACGCGATTGCGCTCTTGCTGATCCTCGGGATCATCGTGACCGGCTTTTTCATCGAGGCCCTCCGGATCCATGTGACCAATCCTCCGTGGGAGTACTGGTCCTTCGTCGGGTGGCTTCTGGCCAAGGCCTTCGTCGGCGTCGATCCCGGAACGGCGAAGATCCTCCACAAGGTGACCTGGTGGACGCACACGTTCATTGCGCTGGGATTCATCGCCTATATCCCCTTCTCCCGCCTGATGCACATCATCACGACGCCGGCCAATCACTTCATGCTCTCCCTGCAACCGGTGGGGCACATCGAGCCGATCCGTGACTTCGAGAACGCGGAGTCCTTCGGCGTGGGCAAGTTGGAGGAGTTCACGAAAAAGCAGGTCTTTGATTCGGACGCCTGCACGCGCTGCGGGCGCTGCCAGGACGGCTGTCCGGCCTACCTCTCCGGGAAGCCTCTCTCTCCGAAAAAGCTGCTCCAGGATCTCAAGACCTTCTGGCTGGAGCAGGCGCCGGCGGCCATCGCAGCGAAAAGGGTCGCGGGATGCGCCGCGGCGGCGGAAGGGAAACCCGCGGAGCCGAACCTCCTCGTCAAGACCCTTGATCGGGTGGATGCCCTGGTCGATGCCGTGGTGAAAGGGGCGACGCGGGAGACGGCGCCGGCGGAGAAGGCGATGGTCGGCGAGGTGGTCGACCTCCACGAACTGTGGGCCTGTACGAACTGCCTGTACTGTCAGGAGAACTGCTCGGCCTCGATCGAGCATGTCCCCAAGATCGTCGGGATGCGTCAGTATAAGGTCCTCACCGAGGCGGATTTCGCGCCGGAACTCCAGCTCACCTACCGGAACATGGAGAACAACTCCAACCCCTGGGGGATCGGCGCCCACCTGCGCGCGGACTGGGCGAAGGAGCTCGGGATCCATACCCTCGCCGAGGATCCCAACGTGGAGTACCTCTTCTACGTGGGCTGCTCCGGATCGTTCGACGACCGCGGGAAGAAGGTCTCCGCGGCCTTCGCCAGGATCCTGAAGGCGGCGGGGGTGAGCTTCGGCATCCTCGGAACGGAGGAGGGGTGCTGCGGCGACTCCGCCATGCGGGGCGGCAACGAATACCTCTACCAGACGCTGGTCCAGGCGAACATCGAGGTGATGAAAAAATACAATGTGAAGAAGATCATCGCCACCTGTCCCCACGGCTACAACGCCCTGAAGAAGGACTACCTCCATTTCGGCGGGAACTTCGAGGTTTGGCACCACACGGAGATCATCGCCGATCTGATCGCGAAAGGAAAAATCAACCTCAAGAAACCGGTGGATGGACTCTTTACCTATCACGACTCCTGTTTCCTCGGCCGCTACAACGGGATCTACGATCCGCCGCGGCGGATCCTCAAGGCCGTTCCCGGCCTCCGACTGACGGAGATGGAGCGGAATCTCGCCAAGAGCTTCTGCTGCGGCGCCGGCGGGGGGAGGATGTGGATGGAAGAGGACATCGGTGAGCGGATCAACGACATGCGGACCGACCAGGCAATCGCGGCGGGGGCCGACCGGATCGCCGTGGGCTGTCCCTTCTGCCTGACGATGCTCTCCGACGGCATCAAGGACCGCAAGAAGGAAGAGACCATGGCCGCCCTCGACATCGCCGAGATCGTCTGGAAGGCCATGGACCTCGAAGAGGAGAAGCCGCCGGTCAACGTCTGCGCGGCGCCGGCTTCCTGATTCCGGCCTTTTTGGGTCATGCAGGCCTCAGCCGCCCTACATGGAAAGCCCCGTTCTGCTGATAGAGGGGATTTTTGTGTGGAAAATTCCTGCGATTTGTTTTAAAACACAACATACAAGGGTGCAGAGCGTTTTCAGCGGGAACCTCGGAAAGAGGAAACAGGCCCTCCCGCAGCACCGCTTTTCTACGCAAGGGAGGCGTTGAGGGCGGCGGTGTTCCTGGGCAAGTGGGTTTGCAATCAAACAGACCAATCAAAAAAAGAAAGGGAGAGTGGACAAACATGGCTGAGACAAGGTACATGGAAAAACCGTGGCTGAAGTCCTACGAGAAGGGCGTACCGGAGTTCCTCAAGTACGAAGAGATCTGCATGCCGGACATCCTGGACCGGACGGCGAAGCAGTTTCCCGACAAGACGGCCCTGATTTTTCAGGGATTTACCCAGAATTTCAAGGAACTGAAAGACATGGTGGACCGTTTTGCCACCTGCCTGGCCGATTTCGGGGTCAAGAAGGGGGATGCCGTGGCGATCCTGCTGCCCAATGTGATTCCCTGCGTGGCGGCCTATTTCGCGATCCTCAAAGTCGGCGGCGTAGCGGTCATGAACAATCCCCTTTATTCGGACCCGGAACTGGAGCATCAGTTCAACGACTCCGGCTCGAAAGTTCTCGTCACGCTGGACCTTTTGGGCAACCGCATGATCGACCTGCGGCCGAAAACCAAGATCAAGCAGATCGTCTATACCTCCATCGGCGACTATCTGCCCTTCCCCAAGAGCCTGCTGTTCCCGCTCGTGGGCAAGAAGAAAAAGCTGGCCGCCGATGTGAAACCGGCGCCGGATGTCTTCAAATGGAAGGACTGCATCGCAAAATACGGCTCAAAACCGCCCGCCGTCAAGGTCGGTTTCACGGATGTGGCTATGTACCAGTATACCGGCGGCACGACCGGCGTCTCCAAGGGGGTCATGCTGACCCATGCCAACCTGAGCAAACAGTGCCAGCAGTTAAAGGCCTGGTTCCCAACCTTCGAAAAGGGCTCCGAGATCATGCTGGGCGCGCTGCCCTATTTCCACGTCTTCGGCGTGGAGACCACCATGAACTACTCGATCTTCATGGGATTTGCGCAGATCCTCGTTCCCAAGCCCCAGCCGGAGCCTCTGCTCGAGGCGATCCAAAAATTCCGGCCTACCTTCACGCCGCTGGTCCCGACCATGTACATCGGGATGCTCAATCATCCGAACCTCAAAAAGACCGACATGAGCTGCATCAAGGGGGCCTTCTCCGGAAGCGCGCCGCTCCCCGTTGAGGTCATTCATGATTTCGAGAAGCTGACAGGGGCCGTCATCGTCGAGGGATTCGGGATGACGGAGACAACGCCCGTGACCCACATCAACCCCTTCGCCGACGGCACCCGGAAGGTGGGGAGCGTGGGGTTGCCGATCAGCGACACCGAGTGCCGTATTGTCGACCTCGAAGACGGCGTGACGGATATGCCTGTCGGCGAGCGCGGCGAATTGATCGTCAAGGGGCCGCAGATCATGCTGGGTTACAAGGGCAAGCCCGAAGAGACGGCCCAAACGCTCCGCGACGGCTGGATTTACACGGGCGATATCGCCACGATGGACGAGGACGGCTACTTCTACATCGTCGACCGGAAGAAGGACATGATCATCTCCGGCGGTTTCAATGTCTATCCGCGGGACATCGATGAGGTCTTCTACCTCCATCCGAAGGTCCAGGAGGCGTGTTCCATCGGCATTCCCCATCCGGTCCGGGGCGAGAGCGTGAAGGTCTTTGTCGTCCTCAAGGAGGGCGAGACGGCCACCCAGGAGGAACTGATCGAATACTGCAAGACGCGGCTGGCCACATTCAAGCTCCCGACGGAGATCGAATTCCGCAAGGAGCTCCCCAAGACGAACGTGGGCAAGATCCTCCGAAAACAGCTCCGCGCGGAGGAACTGGAGAAGAGAAAGAAGAAGTAACGGCGAAAACGCAAGTTAGACGAAGCCCCCCGGTCCGAAGGGAACGGGGGGCTTCTTTGTTTCGGGAGGGAAATTTTCAGGCGGCGAATCCGGTGCTTCCCTGTTTTTCGGGCATTCGCTTCCGCCCTCTCCTATCTTAAGCCGATGAGCTTCCGGGCCACGACCACCCGCTGGATCTCGTTCGTTCCCTCGTAGATCTGGCAGATCTTCGCGTCGCGCATGTGGCGCTCCGCCGGGTAATCCTTCATGTAGCCGTTGCCTCCGAAGATCTGGACGCCCTCGATCGCCGCCTGCATCGCCACGTCGGAGGCGTAGTACTTGGCCATCGCCGCCTCTTTCTCGAAATCAAGGCCGTTATCCTCGAGCCACGCGGCCCGCAGGAGCATCAGCTCCGCCGCGTCAAGCTCGGTGGCCATGTCGGCAAGCTTGAACTGAATCGCCTGGAAGGTGGCAATCGGCTTTCCGAACTGGACCCGTTCCCGGGCGTATTCGACGGCGTCCTCGAGGGCCGCCCTGCCGATCCCGCAGGCCTGGGCGCCGATGCCGATCCTCCCCGCGTCCAGGCCGGAGAGCATCTGCTTGAATCCCTGTCCGGGTTTCCCGAGGAGGTTTTCCGCCGGCACCTCGGCCTCCTCGAAGACCAACTCCGCCGTGCCGGAGGCGAGAAGCCCCATCTTCTCCTCCACCTTTCCGACGCGGAACCCCGGGGTGTTCTTCAGATCGACGATCAGGTTGATGATCGCCCTGTATCCGCGGGCCGGTTCGGTCGTGGCCGCCAGAACGCAGTAACGGGCGATGTTGCCGCTGGTGATGAAGGTCTTTACGCCGTTGACGATGTACCGGTCGCCCTTCAGTTCCGCCCGGCACTTGAGCGCCGCGGCATCGGAGCCTGCGGAGGATTCCGTTAGCGCGTAACAGCCTTCCACCTTGCCGCCCGCCACGGGGGCGAGGAACTTCCTTTTCTGCTCCTCCGTGCCGAAGGCCTTCACCGGGTAGCCGTAGAGGCTGTTGTTCACCGAGGCGATGACGCCGCAGCTCGCGCAGGCCTTGGAGATCTCGATCAGGGCCATGACGTAGGTCACGTTGTCCATCCCGGCGCCGTCGTATTCCGTCGGCACGGCGACCCCCATGAGCCCCATCTCGCCCAACTGCCGGCAGATCTCCTCCGGGTGTCGATGGGTCCGGTCCAGTTCCGCGGCGATCGGCTTGATTTGCGCCTCCGCAAATTTCCGGACCATCTCCCGGACCATCTTCTGTTCATCCGTGGGTGCAAAATTCATAAAGGACCTCCGTCAGTTGATTTTTCCATCCCCTTTCCCAAGTGCATACCCTGCAGGGCACAAGCAAGCAAGGGGAGGGCCGTCAAACCTCCTGTTGTGTCGTTTCCCTTCCCCGGGAGGGGGAGAATGAATTACACCCGTTCGAGGACGATCGCCATCCCCTGACCGCCGCCGATGCAGAGCGTGGCGAGACCCAGGTTCAGGTCCCGCTTCCGGAGCTGCATGGCGAGGCTGTAAGTGATCCGGGCGCCGGTGCAGCCGACGGGGTGTCCGATGGAGATGCCGCTCCCGTTCAGGTTGCAATTGTCGGGGCCGATATCGAGCTCCCGCATGCAGGCAATGGCCTGGACGGCAAAGGCCTCGTTCAGCTCGATAAGGTCGATGTCCTTTATGGTCAGGCCTAACTTTCCGAGGACCTTCCGCGTTGCCGGGATAGGCCCGAGCCCCATGTAGGCCGGATCAACGCCGCCCGCCGCATAGCCACGGATCCGGGCGAGCGGTTTGAGGCCGAGTTCTTTGGCCCTGTCCGCGGCCATGACAACGAGAGCCGCCGCCCCGTCATTGATCCCGGAGGCATTGCCGGCGGTGACCGTTCCGCCTTCCTTCTGGAAGGCCGGCGGGAGTTTGGCCATCTTCTCGAGAGAGGTGTCCATCGGCCGTTCGTCCGTCCGGAAGGAGAGGGGATCTCCCCTCTTCTGGGGGATCGGTACCGGGACGATCTCGTCGTCGACGGCGCCGCTCGCGATGGCGGCGCGGGCCCGCTGATGGCTGAGCAGCGCCAGTTCATCCTGCTCCCTGCGGTTGATCCCGTAGCGGGCGGCGATGTTTTCCGCCGTGAATCCCATGTGGTATCCATTGAAGATCTCGTAGAGGCCGTCGAAGACGACCAGATCGGTGATCTTCCCGAAAGGCATGCTCATCCGGTATCCCCAGCGGGCGTCCGGGAGGGCGA
>Ga0247842_10003817_pt1 | contig 19697 bp, 13 predicted proteins | sample LaCruzMarch2015__3_FD_192411 | JGI IMG/M metagenome (GOLD analysis project Ga0247842, IMG submission 192411) | Freshwater microbial communities from meromictic Lake La Cruz, Castile-La Mancha, Spain - LaCruzMarch2015_19m | ecosystem: Environmental > Aquatic > Freshwater > Lake | place: Spain...
ATCAATTCTAAGTTAACCACCGGAAAGGGGGGGTTGGGGGGGGTACCGGGGGCACCCCGTGTCATGTCCACGAGGGCCGAATCGCCGCGTCGGTCCACCGGTCCACCAAAAACAAGGCAATAATCGTCAACCAGGATATCGGTTCGGCTGTTGTTCCAAAAATAAAACTGAAGTTTATAATCGGGTTTAAAATTAACCGAAGCCAGGTCGAAATAACCACTGATCTTAAACCATTTTCCCTGAGGGACTTCGGGGCCACTGATTTCGACCCCTTGCCAGAAAACATTGACGCCCAATTCATTGGATGCGGCAAAAACGAAAGTGCCTTTTACTTCATTGGTTGTTGGGAAGAGGTAAATCCAGGCACTTACGGCTACCGCTTTCAGGTTTTCGATGCCGACCGCTTTTGCCGGCCGTTCGATGGTAAGGCTGTAACTGTTTTGACCGAAGGCTTTTACTGAATATTGCCCAGAATGGGCCAGCCCTTTGTAAAATCCATCCGGCATATCTTTCCCGGGGGCTACTTCAAAATCAAAACCAAGCGAATTCGGAGCTTGGGTTTGCGGGTTTTGTGGATTTACAAATTCTTTTTCGGCTGCTGCCGGCAATTTTATGACGCGGGTAAACGGGAAATACCGGATGCCCAATGCTACGACAACCACAGAGAAAAATACAAGTGCCCCAAGCAGGGTTATTTTCTTCGACTTTTTATTCATGCACAATGGCTTAACGGATACAGATCAGTTTAATTGTCCCCCGATACGTTGGGGTTGTCATCCGACAGGTATAGATCCCGGCTGGAATGGCATTTCCATGGTTGTCGGTCCCATCCCAGACAAGCTGCCCCGGACCCTTTGCCATCACTTCATGGGCCAGGGTACGGACGGCAACCCCCTGCATGTTAAAAATGGCAACCGTCACGGACGAAGGGTTGTCGAGTTCAAAGCAGATGGAGGTCTCACCGGCAAAGGGGTTTGGATAATTGCCTGTCAAACGGGTTACCTGGATATCGCCTTCCGTCTCCACACCCACCGGGTAACTCACATGCAATGTCACCGGTATCACAAATTTATTGTTATAAAAATCACGGGCAACCAGGCTGCAACGATATGTTTTTTGCTCCAACCCCGTGGCATCGATGGTAAAAGTGACGGTAGCGGTTTGGTCGTGCGTCAACGAACCGGTTGGATTGTCGATGGTAAGCCAGTCGTTGCCCAATCCGGTATTGGTTATTTTGACATGGCCGGCTTGCAGGTGGGGGGACGATCCGTTGCTATCGCCTTCTAAGTTATAAACCATAAACAGGTCATCCATCAGGTTCCCATCGATGGCGCCTGTGATTGAAGCGGTGGCTGTTTCTCCGGGTTGGAGCGCCCCAAGCCCTTCCGAAGTTTCACCGTGCCAGTTCAGGGTTTTTCCCATCCCCGGTGTTACCTGAAGGACAAGTTCCCCAAGCGACCCGCCCGAAAAATTGGTTGCCATGCCCACATTGACCCCCGGTGGAAAATCGAGTTTGATATGTTTGATCCCCTCGGCATCGGCATTGTTGTTATGGGCGGTAAATGACCAGTTAAATGCTTGTCCGGGAACAAATTCAGCGGTGTTACAGGTAAGTGACGACCCAAACATGTTTTCTCCGGGAAAAACAGGGTTGGCGGCAGTGGTATCGAAAACCATGACCGAATAATCAAGAATCCCTCCGCCCAGGTTGACCAATTGGATGGAATCGACAACACTTTGACCGGTAATTAAGGATTTTTCAAAAGAGAGCGGCCCAACCGACAATTCGGGGATAGCCCCTGCGATCAATGGAAAAGAGATGACATCGATGATACAGCCGTCCCATCCGGTGCTCACCGAATAATCTTTATGATAAACCCAGGAGAAGATGTGGTGGCCGGCCGATACCGGAAAACTTACTTTGTTCCATGGAACAATGCCATCCCAACGGCCCATTTCAAATCCATCGATTTTAAAAGTAAGATAATCGTAATTTAGATTGCCACTGCCATCGTGTTCACAGGAAACATATTTCCAGAAGCTGATCTCCCCTCCTGTTAAAACCTCAACGCTGAGGTGCATGGCGCTTTCGGCATTATCGGTAATAACCCCCGACCGGGCGGCATAATCCCCTTCGACAACCACAGCCGATTGGAGTACCCAGGGCCATTGCCCGGAAAAAAACCAAGGGAACTTGTCGAAATTGGCTGTTTCAAAATCTTCAATAATTTCTCCTGAAAGCAGATAAAGGGTATCCTCCATATAAAAACCATGGTTGGCCGTAAGCTCCGATACCAACGGATAGAGATGCTGGAACGAAGCATCCTGACTGGCGGTGGCCCGAAAAGTAAGGGTACGGGCAGAATCGGGAAGGAGTTCCTGAATATTCCCCTGGTTCGGGTTAATCGTCAAACAGGTATCCAACGAATTCAGCAAAACGTTGATGGAAGAAGCTTTGGCGCTCCCCCAATTTTTATAGGTAATCAGGATATCGGCGCTTTCGCCGGGATCGAGCATGCCATTGTCGCCATCCAACAGATGGGTATTGATAACCGACAACACCGGTGCATGGGCTGTCAGGTTGAGGGTACGGTCGAAATCAAGAATATCGGAAGTTACTTCAAAGGTAAGCTGAAAAGGATGTTTATCCGGAACCTCCGCGCCAACATCAAAAGAAAAGGCGCCGGGCAGTACCAGCGTCTCCCATCCGTTGATAACAGGTATTTCTATAATGCTGTCAACCAAAGTAATATAAGGGTCGTTGACGAAGATTGAAACCGTTACATCCTGGAAGGCCTGATCGCCGATGTTGTTTAACTGAAGGGAGATTTCTGCGGTTTCGCCATATTCGATGAGGCTGTCGCCACCGGAAGTGATCACCGGTTCAAGGAACAAACCGTAGGAATTAAAAGGAAGGGTTTTTACCGATGACAGATTGTTGTTGTCGGTAACGATCACTTTTATGGGGCTGGACAGGTATGATTTTGTTGGGGTACCGGTGAGATGGCCCTCTTCGGTGATGCTCATTTCCGATGGGAACCCACAGGTAAGGAATTGGTCGAGGGTATTGACAGGGATGGAGGTAGCATTGTTGAACAATGAAAACTGGTAGTTTTTATTGTCCCCACCCGATAAACCGCCGGTCCAGGTTGTTGAGAAGGGATAAATCATATCGCCGTAGTAATATTCGATGGTGCCATCGGGAAAAAGTTTTACCGCGAAATTCAGGTTGGTGCTTCCCTGCATGTTGCTGATGGAAGCTTTCCACCGGAAAATGGCATAGTTGGCATCCCCTTCGTACCAGATGCCCTGCCCGGCAGAGGGATAAACTGCCAGGTCGGCCAAAAAGGGAGCGATAATACTGGTTTGCCTGAACAACAGCATATCGTCAACCTGGTATGGACGGTGGTAGGGTTGATCGTCAAATACGATAAAACCGTTGGCATAAATATGGATTTCATTGACCATTTGATCATAGAACGGGAAGTCGAAATCGATTGTTTTAACGGCGTAGCCTTCATCGTTGCTGGTCAGGGCCAATTGCTGGGCTGTCACCATTGGGAAAGGGGCGGTACCGGTGTTTTCGGGATAATCAAATTTCACGTCCCAAAGGTAAGGCGGGGTTCCGCCATCGGCAGTCAGGGCAAGGTCATAAGGTTGGTAGAGTACGGCAGGAGGCAAGGTATCGGTAACAATTTCCGGTTTTTCGAAATCAATGGTATAATTCTGGCCAAGGCGGGTGGTCGCATTGTTCTGGATAGTGATATGGGTAGCAGGGAAGATGGTTTCGATGGGGATTCCACCGGTATAGTCCATCAATGACCATTTAACGATTTCACCGGCATCGGAACCGGAGGGGTCCCGTTCCTGTACCTGAAGAAAATATTTTACCGGTTCCCCGCTGTTGACCTGGTTTAGCAGCGGGGTCAGGTCGAGGCCAAATTCGATGGTTTTATCCGCTTCCGATCCTCCCCCCTGCATATAATAATCGCCCCCCTGGAAGTTGAAGATGGGATATTCCTGCACAAAGGATGGGATTGTGGCGCCCAGGTCGGTACTGATCCCGGTAGTGACTTTTAGTTTGTTCCTGGCCGTATGTTTGATGGTAACTTTCATGGTCATCTGCGGGCTACAGGTTTCTTTCACATCGAGCACATAAATGGTATGGTTCCAAATTCCGCCGTATTCAATGGCATCAGCCACGTTTTTGTACATGGTATAACAAAAACCCTGGTTGCTGCAACCCGTTCCGGCATATCCATTGGCAAACTTCAGCCCTCCAATTTCCCAGTCGTGCATATCCACCACGCCATCGCCATTGATATCGATGTTGTTGGTATATTGATCGTCGTTATTGAAATCAAAACGGATGGAGTCGTTGTACCCACAAACGGTATAAGCGTGCGAAGCATAACTTCCCCAGTAGGTCTGGACATATTTTCCCGCTTCCGGCGTATTGGGCGGAAGCTCTGTTGACGGCGTACAGAAATAAGAACCATAGATATTCCCGACCCCGCCATCGCCCGCGCCTTCAAGATGGTCATACATCCAGTATTTCAAGGCCAGCAACCCTTCGGGGGTATCGGCACGGACCGCTTTAACGCTGGTTATCCGGTTATGCATGCCGCTGTAGTACATGTTATACCCTGTAATCCAACGGGTACACCCGCCAAAACCGAGGGTTCCCCCGTACTCTTCCACATTCATGTTCCCGCAGGCCCTGACGATTTCCCACGAATCGAAAAAACTGGCCCCCGTGTAATTATCTCCTTCGTTCAGAAAATCCCAGGTAAAATGGGTAGGATAGGTAGTTTGAGGTTGGTTGGCCGCTAAATCGCGCAACCGGTCGATCTCATAAGTAAAATTAAAGGCAATCCCAGCCGATTGTCCGCATTCATATCCATATTGTTGGGTAATGGCACGAAAGTATTTTTTTTGTGAATTGTCAACGCTGACCGGTAACAGCGGTGCATTGGGGCCCTTATAGGAATCGGGGAGTTTCAGTTCGGGGATGTTCGACAGCACAAACAATTCCCGGGGGGTCAGCGGGGCAGGTTCTTTTCCGGGAAGAGCCGGGAATTCCTGTGCCTGTGACCAGGCCGCAAAGGCGACCATGAAGGTTATGAAGATAATGGTTTGAATTTTTTTCATATCAGGGCTTCAGTTTCGATTGTTGGTACATATAAACAGCGTCGCGTAAAAGCATGGTATCGGGCGGGAGGTTTTGTTCCAGCGCTTTTTTTTCAACCGAAGCCAGCCATTCGGCGTTGTTTTTAATAGTTAAAACAATATATTGGATGGTATCTGAATAGGTTTTCCCTTCCAGGGAATGGTAATTGTTGTAAAAAACATAGGCTGCATCTTCGTGGATCATCGCCTCCAGCGTTGTCCTCTTTTTAAATGCTTTTCCGGCCATAAAGCCGAACCATTCGCGGTCGTTTCGGATCTGGTTTTCGATGCGGTACAGGTGGGGGTCGGGATGACCGGGATGAAAGGCTGTCCAGGCTTCGTCGGCAAAATTCCAGAAACCGCAATGGAGGTTGATCTCCGAGGCCATAAGCAGGACCAGGTCGAACTTTTTAAGTTTTGCCAGGAGGTCGTTTTTATCGACATAAGCAGGCGGGTTGTTGTTCTGATAGGGATAGAGTTTGTTGTTGTAATACCAGTATTCCTGATTTTTAAACAACCGGCTGCCATAATCCCCTACGATGTTCAGGTAATAACTGTCGGCGATGACCAATACATCAAGGGTTTGTTTTTCCGGTGCGTTTTCAAAGACCACATCCGGATAGGCGCATTCGGTGGGGGGAAGCGGGCAAACCAAGTTGAGCAGTTCCCCGATGTCGTTATCGGTGCCCTGTGGAGTTGGCGAGGTAGCGAGGTGGCGAATGGTGAAATTTGGTAATTGTTTGCCGGTTTCCGCTTCAATCCTTTTCACGAGGGTATCCATGGCAAAAAAGACCCCGTAAAGGCTCCAGTGCATCCCATAGCGGGGAAAAAGCGGATGGCGCGCGGTATCTTTCATCAGCAGAAAATAACGGTTCATGTCAAGATAAGAGACACCGGTTTCGGCCGAACGTTGCAGAAAGTATGCATAATTTGATTGTGCCCTCCATTCGGGGTGGAACCGCCGGGGAATGTATTCGGGGCAAAAACTGGCTTTTCCCGGTTCATAAACCAGCAGCAACGGGATATGGTGGGCCTTCAGGCTGTCCTGGACGTTTTTCAGCCGCGCCAATTTTTTATCGATTGCCGGCTTTCCAATAAAATAACCGCCGGTATATTCATGGATATAGTCTTCTTCGTAAAGCACCCCATCAAGCCCCTGCACGAAGCCTTTGGCATGGATTAACCCGAAGAGGCTGTAATCGGATTGATTGTTGATCCGGATCAGCGTGTTATAAAAGCCGATATGGTCGTTCACCCTGTCGGAAAATGTTTTCTGGAAATCGCCGGAGAACCAGCGGCGCCAGGTAAAATATTTCAGGGAAGGTTTTTCCTTCAGTTGAAAGAAGCCTTTCAGGGCTGGTTCTTTAACGATGGGTTTTTTATATTGGATAAAGGAAAACGCCAAAAAAATCAGGACCAGAAGGAATAGCAGTTGTTTGAGTATTTTCATTGCAATTCAGGAATAACGAATCCCGCTCCGTTGATTGAGATGGCCGATTCCCTGCAAATTTAAAATTTCTTTTTTGATTTTTCCCCTTTAGAGCCCCCGTTATCTTTGTCCTAACGAGGTAAAATATTACAATCATATGTCCAAATTGCAAATGCCATTATCAATTTGGACAACTATTACTTATCTTTGCCCCATGATTTATCGAAATCTCGAAAATAAACTCCGCCAACTGGCAACGAAGTTCCCGGTTATTTCACTTACAGGGCCGAGGCAATCGGGAAAAACTACCCTGGTCCGTATGGTTTTTCCTGATTATCAATACGTTTCTCTTGAAGAACCCGATATGCGGTTGTATGCACAGGCGGATCCAAGGGGATTTTTGGCAAACCATCCGGATGGATTGATCCTTGACGAGATCCAGCGGGCACCCGACCTGTTTTCTTATATCCAGTCGGTGGTGGATAAAAACAGTAAGACTGGCCAGTTCATTTTGACGGGGTCCCAGAACTTTTTATTGCTTGAGAAGATCAGCCAGTCCCTGGCCGGAAGGGTAGCTGTTTTAAAACTCCTTCCTTTTTCGCTGGATGAACTAAAAAATGCGGGCATGCTGCATTCACGGTATGGGTCTGTTCTCCGGCAGGGATTTTATCCGCGCTTGTATGATAAACATATTGCACCGGAGGACTATTATCCGAATTACATACAAACCTATCTTGAAAGGGATGTCAGGCAAATTAAAAACATCACCGATTTGAATGCCTTTACCCGCTTTTTAAAACTTTGTGCCGGCAGGACCGGGCAGCTTATCAATTTGTCCGCCCTGGGACAGGAAGCTGGGATTGCCCATTCCACGGCAAAAGCATGGATATCGTTGCTGGAAACAAGCTATATCCTCTTTTTACTGTATCCCCATCATCGCAATTTCAACAAGCGGTTGGTGAAATCGCCAAAACTCTATTTTTTTGATACCGGTTTGGCCTGTTCCCTGCTTGGGATCAACCAGGACAGCCAGATTGAATCGCACTATCTCCGGGGCAGCCTATTCGAAAATATGGTCATTGCCGATGTTTATAAAAACTTTTCCAATGATGGGAAAGAACCTCCGATAACCTTCTGGAGAGATAAAACCGGACATGAAATTGATCTTCTGATAGAATCCGGAAAGGATGTACACCCGGTTGAAATAAAATCCGGACAAACCATATCGGGCGATTTTTTCAGGAATATGAATTTTTTTAATGATCTGTCAGGTCAAACAGGGCAGCCGGCAACGCTGGTTTATGGAGGCGACAGGGAACAAAAGTGGAACGACATCCAGGTACGATCGTGGCAAAACATCAAATTGTTCTGACTTTTCCCCATTTCTCAATTATTTTATTGGATCACCAGCTTCTTACTTTCAACCCCCTCCCTGGCTTGAATTTGCACTAAGTAGATGCCTTTTGCCAGCATGCCCACCTCCAGCTCAACCGGGGTTTGGCCCTGGAAGCTGCCTTGCATGACCTGTTCGCCTTTCATGCTGAGAACACGGATCATGGTTTCTCCCGGCTGCGGGCTGCGCAACCCGTGTTGGAATCGGCAAAGCAACCTGAAAACAACGAAACCCTCCGACCGGCCAGGTGGAATTGCCCTGGTTGAACTCCATGAAAAAACCTTTAACCAGACCGGGAAACATGCCTGTCTCGTCACAATTCATGGGTGGGGAGAGCCTCTGATGAACAAAAACCTGGCTGAAATAACCAGGCTGGCTCTTGACAGAAGGATATTCATGTTTGTCACCAAATATAATATCGTTATCTTTGCCCTAACCAATTAAATTATTACAATGGATACCCTGGTTTTAAAAAGTAAAATTATCAAACGGATTGCCCAGATTGAAGATCCGGCTTTTCTAAAAGCCATTCAGACCATCGTAGATTCAAAAAGTGACTTATTTGATATCCTTGAGTATTATCATTTGCGAAATGGGAATGGTCAATTCTCTAAAAACCTTTACAAAAAGATCAAAAAGGATGTTACCCTTCTAATCCCACATTGCATTTTTTAATCCCTATTTTTTTGATCTGTGAAAACAAAATTCAACAATTCGCTATCTCTTCGGGTTTTTCTCCTAGTGGCAGTCCTGATCCTTGCAACCCGCCTGTTCACGCCAAACTGGAACGAGCAAAACTGCCTGGCCATCATCAGTTGGGATGTTTTCGGGTATTACCTCTACCTGCCTGCCTGGTTCATACACCACGACCTCGGCATAAACGACTTTTCATGGGCCCAGCAGGTTCTTACAACCTACAATCCTACGATCGGTTTTTACCAGGCCTATATGGGCCCAGCCGGCGATTATGTGATGAAGTACCCCATGGGCCTTTCCATTCTCTACTTCCCTTTTTTTATCATTGGCCATATCGCCGCCCACCTTTTCGGCCATTCACCGGATGGGTTTACGGTTCCATACCAATTTTCGCTGGCATTTGGCGGCGTTGTTTACACCATCATCGGCTTATGGTTTTTCAGGAAAGTCCTCTTGCATTTTTTCAGTGATCGGGTTTCAGCCTTAACCTTCCTGATAATTGTACTTGGGACCAATTACTTCGAACTTACCGCATTTGATGGCGCCATGCCCCACAATTATCTCTTTACGATCTATGCCGTGATCGTGTGGCTGACCATCCGCTGGCATTCCGATCCAAAGTTTAAGTATGCTGTGCCGCTTGGGTTGCTGTGCGGTTTATCAGTACTGGTACGCCCAACGGCAGGAGTAATCGTACTGGTTCCGTTGCTGTGGGGGCTCTGGGGAAAAACAGGGGGCCGGGAAAAACTGCTGAAAATAGGGAAAAACCCCGGGCAAGTGCTGACCATGGTTTTACTGCTGATAATGGTGGCCGGGCTGCAACTTCTCTATTGGAAAATTCATGCAGGAAGCTGGTTTTATTATAGCTATGAAAAAGGCGAAGAACTTGAGTGGATCGCACCCTACCTCTGGGAAGTACTCTTCTCCTATAAAAAAGGCTGGTTGGTCTATACACCGGTGATGGTGTTTGCAATCCTGGGTTTTATAACAATGGCAAAGAAATACCGCCCGGTGTTCATTGCGTTTCTGCTCTTTTTTATCGTCAACCTCCTTACAGTTGCCAGCTGGCCCACCTGGTGGTATGGCGGGAGTTTTGGCCAGCGTGCGATGATGGAATCGTACCTCCTTTTATCTATCCCCTTGGGCGTTTTCATCACCTGGTCCCTGGAACGGAATAACCCGTTTAAATGGCCGGTCGTTATTGTTCTTATCCTTTTAACAGGATTCAGCTTATTTCAGACCTGGCAGTACCGTCATGGCATAATAGATGCATCAAGGATGACGAAAAGCTATTATTGGAGAATATTCGGAAAGACTTCAGTTACGGACCGGGATAAAATGTACCTGGAGCCGGTTGGGAAAAACGAAGACCGTGAGGGATTACCGGTTTCGGACCAGTTTACGGCCAAAGTGCTGGCAAGGTATGATTTCGAAGATGCGGATCCTGCCAATACCCAAGGTTTCTGCATGGATACGGCCAGAAGTGGAAAATATTCCATGCGGCTGAATAAAACGAATGAATTTTCGCCTGGGATCAAAATTCCTTACGACCAACTCTCTCAGCAGGATTTTGCCTGGGTCCAGGCATGTGGATTTATCTATTTCACCTGTAAGCCCGAAGAAGTTGGCGTTGCGTTGGTGGTTACCTGTATGCAGCAAGGAGCGGCTTATAAGTACCGTTTGATCTCGCTGGATAAAGAAAACCTTAAGCCAAATGAATGGAACCAGGTGTGTATGGATTATATGGTCCCATACCTGGAAGATCCTACGGACGTTGTTCAGGCCTATTTCTGGTGCCGGGGCGAGAAGGAGGTGTTGGTGGACGACATCGGAATCAAGGTTTTTGAATTTCCATAAGATGATGAATTTCGGCTATCTTTGAAACAAAATCAGGGAAATGAAGAACAGCACCACCCTTAGGGCAAAACAAATTATCTTTGTTTTGCTTGTCGGGGCCTTGTTTCTGCCTTTGATCCAAAAGGTTGTCCGCCCATTTTATCTCTCTCCCCTGAAAGGATATTTTAAACAGGCAGAAAAGCCGGAATTTACCTGGCCGGAATTGCTGTCGGGTTCGTTTCAGGACCAATGGTCCCTTTATCTCAACCGCACCGTCGGGTTCATGGAGTGGTTTGCCCGGTTGTACAACCAGACAGATTTTTTCCTCTTCTCAATGGCCCATTCGCACCAGGTGGTGGTTGGGATTGACCAATATCTGTTTGAAGAGCCATACCTCAATGCATATTCGGGAAGGGATTTTATCGGCGCCGGGCCAGTTCGTGCCAGGGCAGAACAGGTCCGCCGGCTTCAGGACCTTCTTTGGAAAGGCCATCGTGTTTTACTGGTCGTTGTGTTCCCTCCGGATAAAGGATCGTTTTATCCCGAAAAAATCCCTTCACGTTATCGAAAACCTGCATCAGGCAAAACCAATTATTTATCCTACAAATCAGGGTTTGAAGCGGCCGGGGTAAATTTCATCGATTTCAACGACTGGTTCCTGAAATTAAAAGACACGGCGCGGTATGTGCTTTATCCCAAAACGGGCATCCATTGGAGCAGCTTCGGGTCTTACTTAGCTTTCGACTCCTTAAGCCGTTACCTGGAAGCCCGTTTGCAACAGCCATGGGTGGACCTTGTGCAGGACGATGTGATCGTATCAAAAAATGCCCGGGACCGGGATGCCGACATAGCGGATGGGATGAACCTGATCTTTCCCGTTCCTCATCCCCCTATGGCCTATCCGATAGTGAGATATACAGCACAAACGTTGACCGTCCGCCCGGCGGCCCTGTTTATCGGCGATAGCTTCTATTTCACCTGGTCCGATGCAGGTTATATCGCCCATACTTTCTCCAATCGCGATTTTTGGTACTACGACGAAGATCAATATTACGGTTCTTACCCCACCGGCAGGAAAACCCGGTTTATCAACCTGCGGGAAACGGTTGGCCGCGTCCAGGCAATTGTCATTATGCAAACCAACGCCGGGTACGGGAATGTGGGGTATGGGTTTGTTGACCGGCTATTGATGACCCTTGATACTGCAAATCAGCCTTCACATCCTGTTACATATCGATGAATTTTTTTACATTTGCACGGTATGGGCATTATTAAAAAAGGAATATTTTTTTTGTTATTGGGTTTGATTTGCATTCCGTCTTTTCAAGAAGAATTTAACTCGTTTAATATAAAACCTCTCCGTGGGTTTTTTGAATCTGCACCATTACCGGAATTTTCTGATTCATCCTGGTTCAATGGCGCTTATCAGATTAATTATCAAAAACATATTAATGACTCCATCGGGTTCCGACCTTTTCTGGTTAGGCTATATAACCAGATAGATTTTAGTTTTTTTTCAATACCACATGCCGAAAGGGTAGTTGTAGGAAAAAAAGGTGAACTTTTTGCGACAGGGTATATTCGTGGGTATTTGGGTCAGGATTTCCTTGGTGAAAAATTAATTGATGAGAAAGTCAGGATGTTAAAAGTCATCCAGGATGTTTTGTGGAAAACAAGAAAAATTTTTCTGTTTGTTCTTATACCACCGGATAAAGGATCCTATTGCCCTGAACGCATACCAGACCGGTTTTTAAAAATGCAGCGCAAACAAACGGGTCGGGATTATTTTACCATGAAAGCCGCTGAAGAGGGCGTCAATGTTCTTGATTTCAACCCATGGTTCCGACAAATGAAAGATACTACAAAATATGCCCTGTTCCCTACTACAGGTGTTCATTGGACTGATTATGGGTCATGGCTTGCCGCAGATTCAGCAACCCGTTATATAAAAGCGAAAACCGGTATAAATATGCCTAAACTGGTCATGACTGGCATTGAAATTTCACAACAACCGCGTCATAATGATGATGATATCAATAAAACAATGAATCTGATTTGGGATGCTCCGCATGTTTCATTGGCATACCCTCAGTTCAGGGTCGATTATGACCCCATAATTTCTAAGCCTTCTTGTCTTTTTATCGGCGATAGTTTTTTCTGGGGATGGTGGGATCAAGGAATTATTGATACACTTTTCAGTAATAAGGAGTTTTGGTATTATAATAAAGAAATATTCCCTGAATCGTTCACAAAGGTTAAAACCACCAGCGAAATAAATTTAAAAGACGCGGTTGAACGTCAAAATATTGTTGTTCTGTTTCAGGTTGGAGCCGGTGGCGGGGATCCTGGAACCGGATTCATAGAGACGGCGTATGCAGAATTTGATACATCTTCGGGAAATAAAATCCGTGAGATTGAACAAAAGATAAAATCAAGTTCTAATTGGCTTGAGGCGGTAAAGAAAAAAGCCATCGAAAGAAAAATTCCACTTGAAGAGATGGTGCGGATTGATGCGATTGGATTATTTACCGATGCACTTAAAAACCAAAAATAAATAGCTTCATGATCTTTAGCAGCAGTTTGTTCTTACTTTATTTCTTGCCCCTTTTTCTGATCATTTATTATATTGTTGACCAGAAAATCAAAAATTGGTTTCTACTCATCGCCAGTCTCTTTTTTTATGCCTGGGGGGCCCCAACGTTTGTTTTTTTTGTGATGGGTTCAGTCCTGATCGATTTTGTGCTTATCAGGCAGATGAACCTGAAAACCGGATCGGCACGGAGGGCATTGTTCTGGATGTCCGTTCTTCTGAACCTTGCCCTGCTGCTCTATTTCAAATACATGAACTTTTTCGTCGACCAGTTTCAAATCATCCTTTCCTGGTTTGGGTCGAAACCATCCGAATGGACCAGAATTGCTCTTCCTTTGGGTATTTCATTTATAACTTTTCAAAAATTGTCATATACACTGGATGTGTATAAAAAACATCACCCGGTTTTTCAGAAATTCCAGGATTATGCGCTGTACATTTTCATGTTTCCCCAACTGTTATCGGGACCGATTGTAAGACCAGGTCAGATTTCTTCGCAGATCGATGACAGGTCGCAACAAGAGAACGTCGATTACCGCCTTACAGGGTTTTACCGCTTCATCATTGGCCTGGCCAAGAAGGTTCTGATTGCCGATGTTCTTGGAGTTACTGTCAACGAGATATTTTCACTCACTCCCGATGAATTATCCAGTAGCATCACCTGGATCGGTGCGATTGCTTACACTTTCCAGATCTATTTCGACTTTTCCGGCTATTCCGACATGGCCATCGGACTGGCGCGGATGTTGGGCTTCAGGCTGCCCGAAAACTTCAACTTTCCCTATATTTCCCAAAGCATTACAGAATTCTGGCGCCGCTGGCACATAACCCTGTCATTTTGGTTTCGCGACTATATTTTCCTTCCATTGGCCTACGCCACCTCCCGAAAACTTCCCAAAGAACATTACATTGGGCTGCGCGCCGATAAAGTCATCTACCTCATTGCCACCACCGTGACTTTTTTATTGTGTGGTTTCTGGCATGGGGCCGCCTGGACCTTCATCCTCTGGGGCGCCTACATGGGCGTGTTTCTCATCCTCGATAAGCTTTTCCTTGTAAAGTATCTGAAAAAGGCCGGAAAAGCCCCATCCATTGCCATCACTTTTTTCTTCCTGATGGTTGGATGGCTCATCTTCCGCTCGCAATCACTTGAAGAAGCCTGGTATTTAATGCGAAAACTCTTTGCTTTTCAGGGCGCCGAAAACCTGGTCTGGCTGAACCCAAAGTTCTGGACCATGTTGGGCATTGCCATCTTTTTCTCTTTCTGGGGCGCTTTTAAAAAGGCAGAGGGTTGGATTGAAAAACTCTATTTCAATCCCGGTAACGGCCTGATGATCGCCTTTTCCATCATCGCCATCCTCCTATTTATTATAAGCGAGGCAACCATTACATCATCGGGGTTCAGCCCCTTTATTTATTTCAGGTTTTAGAAATACATGTACTTTTATTTCAATGTGTTGACCAATGAACATTAATACAATTTACAAATTTTTGTCTAAGGACAAAGTTCATATAACCACCGGGATTTTATTTTATCTCTCTTTGATTGTTATTGCAGTTATCTCGTTCTATCCCCTTTTTACAACCGGAATAGGATGTGCCGACGATATGACCAGTTACACGTCAACCCTGTTTGGCAATCAATTCACCAATGCAAAATATCTGGCTGAAATGTCGGGACGGTTTTATTATTTAATAGTTGCACCTTTTCATAATGTATCCTACATTGTTGATAATCTATTTGTTATTAAACTATTTCAAATCATCCCCATCTGTTTTTGTCTCTTTCTTTTTTACAGGATCGTATTTATTTTAACAAAATCCAGGGACGTATCCCTTTTGTTTATACTCCTCTTTTTCGTTATTGCCCAGGTTTCCCGTCATACCAGTTTATTGGTTACCTATCCGTTCTATTTTACATTCTCTTTTTCGTTGTTGTTGATGGCTTATTTGCTCCTATACCGTTTTCAAAAGACGAAAAAAATCCGGTTTTTGATCATTTCAGCTTTCCTTTATGCCTTTGGGTTGTTGTTTTATGAAGTGTATACCCTTTTCATCGGGTTTGTTTTTCTTTCCATTTTTTATTTCAATTATAACGCTGGTTTACGGGGATGGAAATGGATCAGGGTGGGCGCCCTGCAGCTTCTTCCATTCGTTATTGTCGTTGTCCTTTATATTGCTTCCTATGTCATTTACAGTCGGTTACACCCATCACAATACTATGGGAGTATGTTCAGTGAGAATTCAATCACCTTTTCAACTTTTTTTACAGTTTTGTGGAAATTGTCATGGACCGCTTTCCCTTTGACCGTTTATGATGCGTCGCATGAATTTTTTACCTACAAATCAGAGATGGTAACGGGATACCGAAATATTGTTCCGTATCTTTTTTCATATGCCCATATTGAATGGATAGTCAAAGCATTACTTCTCTTTTTCCTCAGTTATATTGTTATGATCAGGATCCCAAAACTGCATTATCGGCCCTTGCTGATCGGTCTGCTATTGGCGGTCATGCTGATTTTCTTTCCGCATATTCCCCTGGCCCTGACGGTGAAATACACCTATTATGTTATGACACAGGATATGCTTGGTTATCTGACCACATTTTTCTCCCTTTTTGGCGTTATGCTTTTTTTAGCCCTGGTTTTCGCCCTGATATTGAATTGTACAAGAAAAGAAACGCCGTTACGGCATCTGACGGCACTGCTGATATCGGTCAGTTTTGTCTTTTGCGCATTTCTTACCGATTTCTCCAATTATTATATTTCCAAGGATTTTCATCATGCCAACATAAGATTTTACGCAGTGGATGAAATGATGCAATCTGATGTTTTCAGGGCCATTCCGCAAGCCTCCCCAATTTATTCCGCAGCACTTTGGAATAACCCCTATTATATGAACGGAGGACTGACCGAACAGGGCTTCCAGTGGACTTATTATATTTTGGCCAAATCGCAGATTTACCAGTTGATGATCAGGGACCAAAAGGAATTTTTGAACAAGACCAAAGGCGTTACCGAACCCGGGTACAGGATTGTTTATAACCAGACTTATAAGACCGGCGAGGCGTTGTTGGTCCTTGCAGAATTAAAACCGCCATTACCAACGGACACGGTTATATCCAATACCTCAGATAAAGTGCTGGTGGTATTTTATTCGAAGTACAAACAGTTTTCTTTGGCGTTTAAACAAACTACCGATTCTGCTTCATACAAGGTGAACGTTAAAGTGAATCAGGTTGCTACAGAAATGGACACAGACAGATTCATTGAATTTACCGTTTTTAATACAAAGTTTAATAACCCTGCCACCATTTTCACCCTTGAGGCTCCTTCGATCGACGTACAAAGCATTATAATTTCAAATCTGGTAAATCCCAGGAACAAAGTCATATATTTATAAAACATATACAAAAGCAATGATTGAAAATAAAAAAATCTTTATTACAGGTGGGGCCGGTTTTATTGCCAATTCACTGATTGGAAACCTAATTGATCAAAACCGGATTGTCGCATATGATAATTTTCATCGGGACACGCTTACAACCAGCCCGTTTTTTAAACATGCCAACCTGACCATCATCAGAGGGGATGTGTTGGATTTTAAATTGTTGTCGGAGAGTATGAAAGGGGCCGACATCGTTATCCATGCGGCTGCAATTGCAGGTATTGATACGGTTATCAAGCGTCCTACCCATACGATGAAGGTGAATATGATCGGCACTGCCAATGCGTTGGAAGCAGCAAAAAATAACGGGGTAAAGGAACGGTTTGTGGATTTCTCCACTTCGGAAGTCTTTGGGAGCATGGCTTTTAAAGTGACCGAAGGAATGGAAACTACCTCGGGCAGCGCCGGGGAGGCACGATGGACCTACGCCGTAAGCAAACTTGCCGGAGAACATTTGAACATGGCCTATTTCAAAGAGTTCGGCCTGCCAACGGTCTCCGTGCGACCGTTCAATGTTTATGGCCCCGGACAAACAGGCGAAGGCGCTTTGCAAATTTTTATTAAACGGGCGCTGAAAAATGAAGATATTTCTATCTACGGTGATGGAAACCAGATCCGGGCCTGGTGCTATGTTACCGATTTTGTGGAGGGACTGATGAGATGCATTGAAAACCCCATTGCCATCGGGCAATCCTTTAACATTGGAAATGCGAGGGCCGTTGTAACTACTTATGGCCTGGCTCAAACTGTTTGCAGGGTATTGGATTCAAAATCAAAAATATTGTTTAAACCCGCATTATCGGCCGATATAGAATTACGAATTCCTTCTGTTGAAAAAATGAGGGCGATGTTGGATTTTTCAGCCAAAGTGGACCTGGAAGAAGGAATAGGGCAAACGGCCAAATGGATTGAAAAAAATCTTTTTTGAACCCCGAACACCATGATAAAACTTTCAAAACCCTATTTTCCACCTGAGGCGATTGACAAAGTTTCAGAGGTTCTTGTCTCAGGCAATCTAATTCAGGGCGAATTTGTATTGAAGTTCGAGCAGAAACTCAAAGAGTTCCTTGGCGTAAAACATGCAATTATTGTGTCAAATGGCACGGCAGCTTTACACCTTTCGCTTATTTCACTTGGGATTGGTCCCGGCGATGAGGTTATCGTCCCTGCCTTTACTTACCCGGCAACAGCAAACGTTGTTGAGCTGATCGGGGCCAGGCCTGTTTTTGTGGATATCGGGCTCGATGATTTTTGCATAGACACCACCCTGATTGAAAAAGCCATAACATCCCGTACAAAAGCCATCATGCCTGTCCATGAATTCGGACAATCAGCACGGATGGATGAAATTTTACGAATCGCATCCCAATACCGGTTATTTGTTGTCGAAGATGCTGCATGTGCTTTGGGCACTGAATTTTCCGGGCAGAAGGTTGGAACGTTTGGCGAACTGGGGTGCTTCAGTTTTCACCCGCGAAAAGCCATTACAACCGGTGAGGGCGGCACTATTGTTACCAACGACGATAGCCTGGCAGCAAAACTCCGGGCCTTGCGAAATCATGGAATTGAATTGATCAACGGGAAAATCGATTTCACCTGTGCGGGGTTTAACTACAGGATGACCGATTTTCAGGCAGCCCTCGGATATTTTCAAATGCTTGTTATTGATGCCTTTATACAGGAACGCATCCTGGTCGCCGATGGTTATACCACACGGCTAAGTGGTGTGCCTTTTATAAAAACACCTGCATTGATTGCCGGCAGAAAGAATGTATATCAAACGTACCATGTTTTACTCGATTCAAAGATTAACCGTGACGACCTGAAAAAAGCAATGTTTGAAAAAGGCATTGAAACAAATTATGGTGCAAATGCGCTCCCCTTATTACAATTTTACAGGGAGAAATATCATCTTCATGAAGATGATTTTCCTAATTCGGTGATTTCATACAAACAGGGACTTGCATTGCCCCTCAGCCACTATGTCAATGAAGCTGAAATCATTACGGTTTGCAAAGAGTTAACGTCGTTGATACAATAAAACAAATCATGGGTACAATCAAGAAATATCGTTCCCACGGAGATGGCAGGTTTAGTCCGGGCGATTTTAAATCGATCGGGGATAACGTGATCTTTGAACCAGGCGTGCTGGTTTTTCATCCGGAAAATATCCTTCTCGGTTCCAATATTTATATTGGCCACAATTCAATCCTGAAAGGGTATTATAAATCACAGATGGAGATCGGCACAGACACATGGATAGGACAGGGATGTTTTTTCCACAGCGCCGGTGGCCTGAAAATTGGGAATGCGGTAGGGATCGGGCCAATGGTTAAAATTCTCACCTCTCATCATGATGACCTTGACCCTGAACTTGCCGTACTTGAACTGCCACTGAAATTCGAACCGGTGGTGATTGAGGATGGAGCTGATATCGGGACAGGATCGGTTATTTTGCCCGGTGTTACCATCGGCCGAAACAGCATCATCGGCGCAGGTTCGGTCGTAACAAGGGATGTTCGGCCTTTTGCCGTTTATGCAGGCGTTCCTGCGAAGTTTTTGAGGATGAGAAAACAATGAAATTCAACACATGAACCGGAAATCTATAACCATCGTTGTTCCCTGTTTCAATGAACAGGACAATCTTGAAAAGTTAATTTTGAAACTGGATAAGGCAACCGGGGCCCTTGATGGAGTTGATTTTACCTATTTGCTGGTAGATGATGGCAGTGCCGACAATACATTTTCGGTCATCAGATCCCTGGGGTTTTCTGATCCTAAAATAAAAGCCATTCAATTATCCAGGAATTTCGGCAGTCACATTGCCATTTCTGCAGGAATTGAAAATGCCGCCAACATGGATGCCGTGATTGTGATCAGTGCCGATTTGCAGGAGCCACCGGAATTAATAGGAGAATTGATTGAAAAATGGCAGGAGGGGTTTGAAGTTGTCTGGACAATCCGTGAAAAAAGGGCGCAGTCGTTTCTCGGGAAATTTCTATCAAGAACGTTCTACAAACTTTTTATTAAAGCATCGGGATTGAAAAATTATCCCAAAGAAGGACCTTCTGCTTTTTTTCTGTTTGATAAAAAAGTTTGTCAGCAGTGGAGCAAATTTAAGGAGACCAACCGCA
>Ga0247842_10003821_pt1 | contig 19680 bp, 22 predicted proteins | sample LaCruzMarch2015__3_FD_192411 | JGI IMG/M metagenome (GOLD analysis project Ga0247842, IMG submission 192411) | Freshwater microbial communities from meromictic Lake La Cruz, Castile-La Mancha, Spain - LaCruzMarch2015_19m | ecosystem: Environmental > Aquatic > Freshwater > Lake | place: Spain...
AGACGACCTTGAGCAGAACAGAACAAGACTTAGAGTTCATTTCCCTAATGGACATGACTCTGAGATAAAGATAATGCCTGATACAGCTAATGAAAGAGCCCTTGAAAGACTTAGAATAAGAGTGTGTAATGAAAGCAATAATTGCACAATACAACTAAGACAGGTCGGACAAGGTAATGAAACAAGAGCTTCTTATGAAGTGCAAGCTGAAAGACATTTCAAGTTGTTTGGAATGTTTGAAAGAAAGGCACAGGTAAGAGCGCAAGTTGATGCTGAAACAGGAGATGTTACTTCTGTAGGCAAGCCATGGTGGAGCTTTTTAGCTTCCCAACCTGCTGAATAAGCAGATTTTTTTGTTTTTTTTATTTTTTTTCTTTAAAGTTTAGTATCAAAATAGTTAAATAATCTTGATTTATATGAAAATGATGGGCACCTTCAAATCAGAGCAATTGTTTATTGTCAGGCACGGGCTTCCAATTGGTCCTGATAGCTTAAGAAGATTGGATCCAAGTGGAAAAAGGATGCTTGAGAATGTGGCTCGGGCGATTGGGGAAAAAGTTAATCCAGAACTCAGATTAAGATTTGTTTCTTCTCCGCTGGTAATTGCAATTGAAACGATGATTGAGATGGCTCCTTTAATCGAAGTGAATGGAGAAAAAAGATTTAAGGGATATGTTGAGACGCATCCTTCTTTGTACGCAGGTAGTGGTTTTGAGGGATTTGTATCTTTTTGTAATAGTCCTCCGTTTACTATTGCACCAATTGTGGCTGTTGCAAATAAACCTTTCTTGGAGGATTTTCCAAGATGGTATGTGAAAGAAGTGCTTGGTGGGAAATTTGAAGGAGAATTTGGGGAAGAATATGCACGAGGGATTTATATTGATCTGAAGAGTGGAAAGTATGAACCTCTTCCTTCTAAGTAATTTTCATAAGTTTTATATATGGTGTGAAATGAGGAATTATGCTGTTATTCTTAAATTGTTACGATTGTTTAAAGAGAGAGTAATGGTAATTGTAATATGGTAGAAATAAAGTACATAGAACCAAGCAAGAGCAGTGAGATAATTGGAATTCTGAATCCACTTGTTAAAGAGTGGTTCTTTTCAAAGTTCAAGGACTTTTCGCTTACGCAGTTATATGGGGTTGGGAATATATATGGAAGAAAGAACATTCTTGTTTCGGCTCCTACTGGAGGAACTAAGACGCTTACTGCGTTTTTGGGGATATTGAATTATATTGTTGACCTCTCTTTGAAAAATGAGTTGGAGGATAAGATATATGCTGTTTATGTTTCACCTTTGAAGGCTTTGTCTTCTGACATTCATGTGAATCTGGTTGCTCCGCTTGCTGAAATGAAGGAGTTGGCTGATAAAAAAGGATTGAAGATGCAGGATATAAGGGTTGGATTGAGAACTGGGGACACTACAATTGCTGAAAGGGCTAAGATGGCTAGGAAAAGTCCGCATATTTTAGTTACAACTCCTGAGACATTGGCGATTGTTTTAACTTCTCCAAAGTTTGTTGAGAAGCTTAGGGCGTTGGAGTTTGTTATTGTGGATGAAATACACGCAATGACAAGCAAGAGGGGAGTTTATTTGTCTCTTACTCTTGAAAGATTGTGCAAGGAGAGTTTGATTGAGCCGGTGAGGATTGGATTATCTGCTACAATTTCGCCTTTGGAGGAGATTGCGAAGTTTCTTGTGGGGACTGAAAGGGATTGTTTGATTGCTGATGTTAAATTGCTTAAGAAGGTGGATATTGATTTGGATTATCCGGGGGAGAATATTTTGGAAGTTGATACGCAAGAATCACAGAAGAGACTTTATGGGATTTTAGATGAACTTATACAGAGTCATAAGACAACATTAATATTTACAAACACTAGGAATGCGACTGAAAGGATTGTTCACTTTCTTGATTTGCATTTTCCTGGGAAGTATGAAGGATTGATTGGCGCGCATCATAGTTCAATGAGTAAGGAGCATAGATTTAGCATTGAAGATAGGCTCAGGAAGGGAGAATTGAAGGTTGTTGTTTCTTCTACCTCTCTTGAATTGGGAATTGATATAGGAAGTATTGATTTAGTTATAATGTTAAGGAGTCCTAAATCGGTTTCGAGGGCATTGCAGAGGATTGGAAGAGCTGGACATAAGTTGCATGAGAATCCAAAGGGAAGGTTTATTGTTCTTGATAGGGATGATTTGGTGGAGTGCAGTGTTTTAATGAAGGAAATGGTTGAGAAGAAGATAGATAATTGTCAAATTCCTAAAAATTGTTTGGATGTTCTTGCGCAGCAGATATATGGGATGGCGATTTCGCATGTTTGGAATGTGGATGATATGCTTAGGACAATAAGAAGAAGTTATTGTTATGAGAGTTTGACGAAGGAGGATTTTTTTGATGTTATTTCATATCTTGCGGGAGATTATGCGCTTGAACATAGGCACGTTTATGCGAAGATATGGTATAATGCTGAGACAAAGGAGATAGGGAAGAAGGGAAAGCTTGCTAGAGTTATCTATATGACTAATTTGGGGACTATTCCCGGGGAATCTTTCATTACGGTTGTCGTTGGCTCGGGAGAGGGAAGGGGGCAAGTGGTGGGAAAGATAGATGAGAACTTCGTTGAGAGGATGAAGAGAGGAGATATATTTGTTCTTGGAGGAGCGAAATATCAATTTCTTTTTAGCAGAGGGATGAAGGCGTTTGTGAATGCAAATGTTTCTAGAAGTCCTACTATTCCTTCATGGTTCTCGGAAATGTTGCCTTTGAATTTTGAAGTTGCGTGTGATATTGGACGTTTCCGTAAGTTGATAAAGGAAAAAATAAATGATAAGAAGAAGTGTTTGGAGTTTATACAGGAGTTTGTTTATTGTAAGAAGGGAATTGCGGAGGAAATTTATGAATATTTCTATGAGCAATCGAAGTTTAGCGAGATTCCTGATGAGAAAACTCTGTTGGTGGAGAAATTTAAGCAGAATGATAAGGAGTATATGGTTTTTCATAGTATGTATGGGAGAAGAGTGAATGATGCTCTTGCGAGAGCTTATGCGTTTGCGGCTGCAAGATTAAAAATGAGAGATGTTGAGATGGGAATAAGTGATAATGGATTTTATATTGCTGGAGAGAAATTGGATGATAAGAGAATTTTGGAATGGGTTAAATCAAAGGATTTGGTTGCCATATTGAAAGAAGCCATTGAAAAGACGGATATATTGAAGAGAAGGTTTAGGCATTGTGCTGCGCGTTCTCTGATGATTCTTAGAAATTATAAGGGGAGAGAGAAGAGTGTGGGGAAGCAGCAGGTGCACAGTGAATTTCTTTATCTTGCTGTAAAGAAACTTTCAAATGAGTTTCCTATTTTGAGAGAGGCGAGGAGGGAAGTGTTTGAGGATTTGATGGACGTTGCTAATGCAACAAAGGTTTTGAAATGGATTGAGGGAGGAAGTGTGAAGTTTAAAGTTAAGCAGCTGCCTTTTGTAAGTCCTTTTGCACTTGCAATGGTTATGCAGGGAAGAGCTGACCTTATTAAGATGGAAGATAGGGCTTTGTTCTTGAAGAGGATGCATGAAATGCATCTAAGAGCGATTGGGGAGAAATAATTTATAATAATGATTAAATAGTTGGGAACATGATAAAAGCGATGGTGGAAAATGAAATTTTAGAGAAAGGATTTATCCCTTTATCGAAATATTGGTCGCTTCGGCTCGGTTTTCTGGATATAATAAACGAGACTGGGCTTTTCATTCCTCAAATTGAAAATAGGGATGATTTGGGAGATGATGCAAAGAAAATGATTGTGATTTCTAAGGAATGGAGAATTAAAAATGAACATAATGTTGGAGAAGGAGGGGCATTATTCAGATATTTACAATTTGCCTCTTGGAAATATCATCTTGGGAAAAAATTTGTTAAGGAAGGTACTTTAAAGGATAGAAAAATGTGCGATAATCCTGAAATTGTAAATTGGTCTATAAAAAAATTGCTTGAACTTGATAATAATACTCCTCAATGGGCTAGTGTAGCCATATTATTGGGAAATAAAGAAGAAATTCCAGATAATTATTTCTTAAATTTAAGTAAAGAGGCATTGGAAGAGTATAATTTTGCAAGAAAAGAAGGAAGGTTGTGCAAATTAAGATATGATGAGACTTTGCTTTTGCAGGCACGGGCATTTATTGGCGCTTTGGAAAGTGGAAAAGTGGAGTATACCCCTAAACAACAGGATGAATATTGTTTTGCAAGAGTATTTGGCTTGATTGATAGGGAAGAAGGAGAAAGAAGATGGCCTGAACTAAGAGGACATGAGAGTAATAGGTTAGAGGAAATGGAAAAGATGATTGGAAAATATGAAAGAGGAGAAGAAATTGACTCTAGAGACCATCGAGTTGCGCAGGCCTTGAAAATGAGAGCATTTTATGATAAGAAAGAGATAAAGTTCCTTTTTCCTAGGTGTGTAAGTAAAAGTTGGCCTCAGTTTTGGAAATTTATGAAGTGGGCTGAAGAAAGTTATTGAAAGAGAGTTGAAGGCGATAGAGGAGAAGGCTTAAATAGCCAAATATTACAAAAATCTTATGGGAAATGCAGAAAAAATGACAAGAATAAAAGTATTGTCTAGTTCTACTTTGAGGGCAGGAGATGAATATGTATTTGATGATAAAAGATTTAGAGTTGTTGGTGTTAGAGAATATGGATTTAATTACGCAAGTGAAGGGATTGATTTTTCTAGAGGGAGTGAAAGTTTTGAAAATGCTGTTGGAATGGGTGTGAGAGAAATTAGCCCAGGTGTTCAGGTTATAATGGTGAATAAACGATTTGTAAGATTTTTGGCTTCTGCTTTTTATGGCGTGAGATAATTTGGAAGGAATTATATATTCTGAAACGAGAAAGCTTATAAGAAAGAATTAACCGGCTTATTTATGGATGGTCCAAAATATTTAGAATACTATGTTGGTGAGGTTCCAAAAGGGAGGAAGGGAATTGCCCTTTCCTTAGATGTTGGGAAGGGAATTGCTATGAAAGTAAGAACTCTTTTTGAAAGATATAAACCTACTAGTTTGGATGGAAAAACGTTTGTATATTCAAACGATATAGATTGGAGTTTACACCTAAGAGAGCCTTCTTCTAATCAGGAAGTTCCTTTCTTAGTAGTTTATGATGAGGCTGGAAATGAGTGCTTTAGGGATTTATTTAAAAATAATCAAATTCCTCATAACTCTGAAGTGATTGGTGAAATTTAGAGTATTTGGTTTAGAATAGCGTTAAATTATACAAATGTTTTTTAACCTTGAAGGGCTTGGTTTCTAATGGAAGATGAAAAAGAAGAAAATGGGGAATTAGGGGAAGAAAATAAAATTGAGAGTAGGAAAGATATGGGCGATGTTGCTAATTTTATATATGAAACGGGGATATTGGCTAAGACGCCTAGGAGTGGGTTTCATTTTTTGGGGACTGGGAATCAGAGCGTTTCTGAACACATAAGTAGAGTTATGTTTATTGGATATTCTTTGGCTTCGATGGAGAAGGATGTTGATATGTTGAAGGTTTTGAAGATGTGTTTGCTTCATGATCTTGCGGAATCTAGAGTTTCGGATTTGAATTATATACATCAGAAATATGTTCAGAGGGAAGAGGACAAGGCTATTGAGGATTTGGCTAGGACTTTGCCGTTTGGAGGAGATGTTAAGGAAGTGTTGCATGAATATCATGAGAGAAAGAGTAAGGAGGCAATACTCACAAAGGATGCGGATAACATTGAATGGATTATTTCTCTTAAGGAACAGTTTGATAATGGGAACATAAAGGCTCTGGAGTGGATAAAGTCTGCAATGAAGAGATTGAAGAGTGAAGTGGGGAAGGTTTTGGCTGAGGAAATTGTTAAAACTAGTTCGGATAGCTGGTGGTTTGGGGATAAGGAAGATGAGTGGTGGGTAAATAGAGGGAAATCTGAGTAATTCTTGATTTGTGGAATGTATTCTGGAATATAGGCTTGCTTAAAAAGAGGGTTTCGCTTTAGAAAATATGGCTTTTTGGAAGATATTTGTGAGGGATGAGTGGCAGAAAGAGAAAAGTGCAAGACATAAAAAAGCAAAGGAATTATTAGCAAGTGCTGAAGGTGGAGATGCTGAAAAGAAGAAGGCAGCTATGGAAAGGGTGGATGAGTTGGTAAGGCAGACTAAGTTAATTGTGGTTGCTTATAGGCGGCTTGGAGACCAGGGCATGGAAAATGTTGCGAGATGGAGTAGAATTAGAGAGGATCAGGATGAAGATAGTTATATTAGAACAATATGGGATTATCTTTTTTTAAGTAAGGGATTGTCTAGAAAATATTCAAAGAATCTTGCGACGAGGTTATCTGTTGAAATATGTGATATGAGATATGGGATAAAACCTGCTGATAAGGCAGAGATGTGTGTTGAAACAGTTAATGGATTGTGGAGTAGGCTTAGTGAGCCTCAGATAGAAGAAACATTTGGAGTTGCAAGGATGCGGCCTACTAATGGAAAAAATGAATATTTTCCAACTGCCCTGGAATTAACTGAGTTGCAAGAGAGATATTATAAAGAAACTCCTGGATTGGCTATTGAACATTTAAGAAGAAAATATAAAATGATGCAAATGAGTGCTACTCCGCTAGATGATAAAATTGCAGAAAACTTATTGGGAAAGGACAAAACTGAATAAGGGATTAGTAGACTCCTGGAATAAATCTATATTTTACTTTTCTGCAATAGGCTTGATAGTCTGGGTCTTTAATTAAATGTCTTTCTTCTGTGATTGCTCTGAGATAGTAGATGAAAATCCAGACTGTGGTGGTTGCTATGATAATTAATATTTGCCAGAAGGAGGCAACTGTTAAAACTGGGAGAATTGAGAGGCACCAGGCAAAATTCTTTGAGATGTAGGCTGGATGACGTACAATCGCATATGGACCACGAGAAACAATTCCTCTATTTGTGAGGTTGGACGCTTTTGCTCCTAGAGCAACCGAAGCCCAGACATATATCCCATAGGAAAATAGGATAAGGATGCGCATGATGACTGTTAGTTCATTTGTCCAGAAGAAAGTGTAATCATTTGCATACCATCCTAGATAGTTATTTATGAAATCGTTAAAGGGGGGATAGCAAATAAGAGCAACAATCCAACCGAAGAAGGTTGGCTCTACGGATCTGACTTGATTTTTTAATTTTGAAGATTCGATGGAATAACCAAATATGAAGAAGGATGTGTCTATTGTTAAAAGAAGGCTGAGTAAAAGAGGGAAGAGTATTGTGTTAAATGAAGATATGCTAAAAAGAAGAGAGATGTTTTGCCAGTTTGTGAAATGAGCGGCAACTGAATGGATATTATCAAAGAAAAAGTTGAGCATTAGAGGAAGGAAGAAGATTTTAACTAGGACAAAGAGGAGAATGGTTTTTTCTTTTGGATCTATCTTTGGAAGAGGATGATTGGGCTTTGAAGTAAAGTTGTGAATGTAGTTATGGGTGTCTCTTAATAATCTTTTTAGGATGCGAATTAGAGTTAGTCCTCGACTTTCTTTTTCTTTTCTAAATGAGAAGATTACAAAAAAGATAAATCCAATTAGGGTATATGCCAGGGCCAGCCAAATAAGGGCAGATTGGGTTTCTGAGCTGAGCCAGGAGGAATAATACTTATTTGTTCTGTAGAAGAGGATTGCAAGCCAGATTAGAATGGTTGTTGGGAGATAGGATTTTAATCTCTCGGTTATGCTTGATTGGTAAGGCATTAATGAGAGTATTTTATTAAGTTTAAATATGTGTTGGGTTATAGATTTAAATATGGTGGATTTGTTTTGCGAATATGAATAATTTGGAATATATTGGTAAATGTCTTTTGATAAATGATGAAAAAAGGATTTTGGTAATTGGAGATTTGCATTTGGGATATGAAGAGGCGCTGAATGAATCGGGGGTTTATATTGGGAGAAGGATGTTTAAGGAATATACTGATTATTTGGATAGAATTTTTGAGAAAACTGGAAAAGTAGATGAAATTGTGCTTCTTGGAGATGTTAAGCACGTCATTGGGAATGTTATTAGGCAGGAATGGAATGAGGTTTTGGGATTTTTAGATTATTTAGCTGGAAAGTGTGGGAAAATTGTGGTGGTTAGGGGGCAGCATGATGCATTATTGGAAGGAATATTGAAAAAAAGAGGAGATGTTTCTTTGTTGGACTATTATATATCTGGAAAATATGCTTTTTTACATGGAGATAGGGAGTTTGAAGAAATAAATGATGCTAAAATAAAAGTTTGGGTAATGGGAAATGGGCACCCTGCTGTAAAAATAAGTGATGGGACTAAGATTGAAAAATATAAGTGCTTTCTTGTTGGGAAATATGGTAAAAAAGAGATTATTGTTTGCCCTAGCTTCCTTTCGGCCAATGAGGGGACAGATCCTAGGGAGTATGAAATTGGAATGGCTTGGGAATTTGATTATTTGAAGTTTAGTGTGGTTGTTGTTGGGGAAGATTTGAATGATTTGGACTTTGGGAAACTGGAAAAACTGGAATAGTAAAGTATTTAATTAGATTTTTCTTGAATAGGGGATGGTGATTGATTTAGAAAAAGAAGTTGAGGATGAAAAGAAAAGAGTTGGAAAATATTTTGAACATATCCGAGATGAGCGAACAAAGATAGAGGAACAACGGGGAGGTTTTGAAAGAGCAGTTAAGAGAGGAGAAATAGGAAAAATTCTTGAATGGGAGAGTATGTGTGCACATCGGGCCATGGGCGTTGTACAATTGGTTGAAGATAAAGATCCTGAAACTGGAGAGAGATATAGATCAGCTGCTGCATATTGTCTTGAAAATATGGGCAGAACTGCATTAAGAACTGGAAATAATATTGCTGCTGCTAATTATTTGAAGGGTGCGGCAGATATAATTTATCAAGGTGCTGAAAAATTACAACATAGACAAGCTCTTGCTCAGTCAAAAGGAAGAGAAGTTGGAGAGGGAGATGAGCGAGGACAAGAATATCGGAAACCAGAACAAAAAAGATTATTTGGTCCTACAGGTCAAAGATACCATCTGTCTGCATTAATGGCTGCAGTGGGAATTATAATGATTGTAATGAGTGGAATGCCTCATTTGACTGGAGGAGTTATTGGAGGAAGTGCAACTGGATATGTTAGTATGATTGGTGGATTTTTGATTCTCCTCGCAATTGGATTGTATTTTGTTAAAAGAAAGTGAAGGGAAGTTTTATTATTTAAGAATTGATTAAATTAAAAATTATTCTTGCCTAGGTGGTTGAATTTGTGGGAAAGGTAGATGTAAAGGCAATCCAATTTGGTCTTCTAAGTCTAGGGCTTTTGAAGAACATTTTCTCAAAATTACATTGAATAGGGGAATTCTTACTCCATCAGGAACTTGCTTCTTTTTCCAAGATTTAAATATCTCTTTTGCTTCGTCTTTTGATGCTGAAAGAAGAATAATTCCTTCAAATTCTACTTTTCCTTCAACGTCTGGATTTTTCTTTTCTTTATCTTTTGCATCGGCATAGTCTACTGAAAATTTAAAAGAAATCTTAATGGCATCGTCTTCCTTTAGTGCCTCTATTTCTTCTTTATCTACACCTGAAAATTCAATGTTTGTGTTAATCATTGGATTTGGTAATACCTTTTGGGTACGACTTGCAGATATTTTTGTTAAATTAAATCCTAGTATATTCATATTTATGATTGTTAAAGAGTGTTTTTAAAGTTTATTGTAGTTCAATTAGGCAAGATCTTCTTCAGAAACTACCACAAAGTCTCCAATTGCTATGATGGTGTTGTAAGGAATCAGGACCTCTTTCCCAGAAGAAACTTCTAGATTAAGATTTCTTGTATATGGTGTTGGGTCTCTAAGAACGATTTGAATTAATTCTCCAGTTCTTGTTTCAAAAGTAATGTCTTTGATCATTCCTAATCTCTTACCCTCTTTTGTAACAACCAACTTTCCTATAATTTCCTTGAATGGTTTTTTATCCAACATGATTTATTTAAAGATGAAGTGTATTTAAACATTTCTGTAATTGTTTGACTATGTTAAATTAAATAAAATGGAGAAAAATAGGGGATTTTTTTGATTTATCGAGGAAAAAATTAAAGTATTTATTGAAAATAAATTGATAAATAAGTTTTGAAGATAGTTAAAATGAAAAAATAATAGAGGCTATTGTTAAAATATAGTTAGAATATGATTAATATAAATTATTTTGTTGAAAATAAGTGTAAATGTGTAAATAATATTTTAGTTTTAGGTAAATGGAGAATTGAATCTAAAAATTAATTAAAGTGAACTTAATATTAACGCGAACTCTACCTCTCCCTATGGTTTCGTCTGGAATTGATTAAAATAATGAAGAAAAGAGTCAAAACCTCTTCTTTTCTTAATTTCTTTTTTAAATATATATATTCTATAATATATATGTTATTATATATATTGTAGATAGGTATGTTTAGTTCGCTTAATTTATTGTAATAAATTAATGAATTTTAATAAATAAAGTTGGAGTGGAAATAGAGGTGGGAGGTGTACAATTAACAATTTTATTAATATAATTTACATATCCGTCGAAGATAATTGAAAGTACAATGGAAATATAGCTCAGAGGATAGATAAGTTTATAATAAAGAGGAAATTAGAAAAGAAGTAAAAAAGAGACGATGGATAAGATAGATCATATTTTTGATTCTGCAATAGGAAATAATTTGTTTAAAGATAAAAGTGTTCTTCAATCTAATCATAGTCCTGAGAATATTCCACATAGGGAAGAGCAAATACAGACAGTTGCTTCTATTTTGGCTCCAGCATTGAGGGGAGATAAGGTAAGTAATTTGTTTATTTATGGAAAAACGGGGACTGGAAAGACTATTTCTGTGCAGAAGGTGATAAATAGGATGAAGGATAAGCTTGCGCAGGTGGGACAGCAGGGAAATATCAAGTTTCTTTATGTTAATTGTAAGATGAAGAAGGTTGCGGACACGGAGTATAGAATAATTGCAGAGCTGATAAAGCAGTTGAAGAGCAGTGTTCCTGTTACCGGGCTTCCAACGGATTATGTTTACAATAAATTTACAGAATTAATTGATGATAGGAAGCAACTTATTCTTATTGTTCTTGATGAAATTGACCAGGCAGTAAAGAAGATAGATGATAATTTTATTTATTCTTTGACAAGGATGAATTCTGAGCTTAGAAATGCGCAGATTTCGATTATAGGAATAAGTAATAGCTTGACTTTCATGGATCATCTAGACCCTAGAGTAAGAAGTAGTTTGGGAGAGGAGGAATTGGTGTTTCCACCATACAATGCGTTGCAGTTGCAGGATATTTTAAGAGAGAGGGCGGAGAAGGCATTCAAGGGAAATGTTTTGGAGGATGGAGTCATCTCAAAGTGTGCCGCATTTGCCGCCAGGGAGCACGGAGATGCAAGAAGAGCCTTGGATTTGATGAGAGTAGCGGGAGAATTGGCTGAGAGGTGTGGGGAGAAGAACATTAAATTGAAGCATATTGATGAGGCGAATCAGAAAATAGAGAAAGATAAGATGTTGGATATTATAGAAAGTGAACCAAGCCAGTTTCAACTTGTGCTTGCTGCGATTTTATCTTTATCTAGGAAGGGAGAGCAGATGTTTACGGGAGAGGTGTTTAATGAGTATGACGAGATATGTAGAAAAACTAAGAATGAGACGCTAACTCAGAGAAGAGTTTCAGATATTCTTGCGGAGTATGATATGCTTGGAATAATTAATACACACGTTATAAGTAAGGGAAGGGGTGGAAGAACTAGGGAAATTAAATTAATGCTTAACGATAGTATAAAACACAAAGCTGACGAGATTTTGAGAGATAGTCTGGGATATTGAGTTTTGATTGTTATTTTAATCTAAAATATATTATTTGTTGATATATATGTTAGAGGTAACACAAGTTTAAATAGAACTTTCTTGTTAATTTTTTATTGGGAAAAGATGTAGGGGGGTAAATAAAAAAGAAAAAAGATGAACGAAGAAATATTAAAAACAATAAGGGAAAAGGGGATACTTTTGGAGAAGGAAATATTTGATCTTGTGACAAATTTAAATGATTCTGCGACGGCGAGGGTTCTATTGGAGAATTTGGAGAAGGCATCGGGGCAGAAAATAATTACAAAGTCTGTTTTGACTAAGAATGTGGAATATGCGCAGAAGATTGTGGGGAATTTAATGGGAGAGCAGAAGCAGAGCGTGGAAAATGTGTTTGTTAAACTTGGAATAAGCTTGGAAATAAGGAAAGAAAGTGAGATTGTTGATACAAAATCGAAAATTGCAGGGAAAGAACATACATACCAGATATTTTATGCCGATACTAAGGCAGATAAGAAGCTTGAAGTTTCGGATTTTACAAATAATTTTAGAGCAAGATATCAGCAGATGCAGAGAATGCTCATGGGAAGACCGGAGATTGCTGCCAAATTGACTTCAATAAATAAAATATCAAATGATAGACAGCAGATTTCAATTATTGGAATGGTTAAGGATAAGAGATTGACTAAAAATAAGAACTTGATTGTAACTTTTGAGGATTTAACTGGAGAGATTGGAGGAGTGATAAAAATGGATAGAGAAGATATATTCAGGAAAGCAAATGAGCTCGTTTTGGATGATATTGTGGGAGTAAGGGCGTCTGGAAGTAGGGAAATGTTATTTGTGCAGGACATTGTATTTCCAGAGGCAATAATTTCTGAGAAAATGAAGTTTGAGGATGAGATTTCAATTGCATTTATATCAGACATGCATTGTGGAAGTGGAAAACATTTGGAAAAGAGTGTGGAAAATTTTATAGATTGGTTAAATAGTGGAGATGAGATTGCAAATAAGATACGATATTTGTTTATAGTGGGAGATAATGTGGATGGAGTTGGAATTTTCCCAGGGCAGGATAAACTTTTGAAATTAACGAGTATGGGGGAGCAGTATAAACAGCTTGCTGGATATTTGAAGAGGGTTCCAAAGCATATAACTATGTTTATGTGTCCGGGACAGCACGACGCTGTTAGGGTTGCGGAGCCACAGCCAATAATTGGAAAGAAATATGCTCCTGGACTTTACGATATAGAGAATTTGGTATTGGTCACAAATCCAACTCTTGTGAAATTACTGGAGGGGAAGAGAGAATTTAAGGTTTTGATGTATCATGGAGCAAGCATTCATGGATTTATCAATGCAATTCCTGAATTGAGGGAGAATAAGGCGCATAAATCTCCTGCAAAGGCGGTGAAGCACATGTTGAAAAGAAGACACCTAGCACCAATGCATCAGGAATTTGTATATATTCCGAATGCCGATAAGGATCCACTTGTGATAAGCGAAGTTCCGGATGTTCTTTGTACTGGAGAGGTGCACAGAGTGGATGTGGAAAATTATAATAATATTTTAATTTTAACTGGAAGTTGTTGGCAGGGAAGAACTGATTTCGAAGAGAAGGTTGGAAACTTTCCAGATCCGTGCAAGGTGCCAATATTAAATTTGAAAACAAGGGAATTAAAAATCTTGGACTTTGGAGATGAAGAGGAATTGAAGGAGAAGGGAGGAGTTTTGGCAAAATGAGTGAAATAGTTGAAAAAGTTAGAAAACACATGGAAGAAGAATGTAAAAAGGAAAGTAACTTTTTTGGAATGGATGCTTATACTCATCATTTTATTAGCGTCGTTAAGTATGCTAAGCAGTTGGCAAAAGAGAGGGGAGCAGATATGGAAATCGTAGAGATTTCTGCATGGTTGCACGATATTGGAAGCATATATGGAGATTATGACAATCATCACGTTTCTGGAGGCAAATATTCGGAAAAGATTTTATTGGAGTATGGTTATCCCTTGGAAAAAATTGAGAAGGTTAAACATTGTATCTTGGCTCATAGGGGAAGCAGAACGATTGCGAGAGAAACAGTCGAGGCAGAATGTATTGCAGACGCGGATGCTTTATCTCACTTTGATAACCTTTCTTCTCTGTTTAATTTGGCATTAGTTAGGAGAAAATTAAATATAGATGATGCAAAAACCTTTGTTAGAGATAAATTAGAAAGGTCTTGGAACAAATTAACTCCAAAGGCTAAGGAAATAATAAAATCAAAATACGAGGCGGCAATGTTGCTGTTGAAAGAATGAACATTGATCAATACTTTTTGAAATTGGAAGAGCAGGTTAACAAGAATTATCTAATTGCGGGAGTGGCGAGGAAAATTGGAGTTGACCCATCGAGCGTTGTGGATGTACCAATTGCTAGATCTCTTGCGGAAAGAGTTCTTGGACTTGTTTCGGTTTTGTATCCACAGATACAGAATCCTAAAATTGTAGAGAGGATATTGGAATTGGAAAAACAATATGGAAGTTTGAATCCAGCTGTTGCGTTAACAATTGCGGAGGAGATTGCAAAGGAACGATATTGTACATTTAAAGATAAGTTGCAGGCGATGGAAGCGGGAATAAGGGCGGCGTTGGGATATTTAACTTTGGGATATGTTTCTTCTCCAATTGAAGGATTTATTCAACTTAAGGTTTGCAAGAGAGCAGATGGGAAAGAATATCTTGCCCCATATTATTCTGGGCCCATAAGAAGCGCAGGAGGAACTGAAGCAGCATTTTCATTAGTTGTAATTGACTATTTAAGAGAAATGTTTGGATATGAAAAATATGATCCGACTGAGGATGAAATAAAAAGAGGAATTCATGAGTGCTATGAATATCACGACAAGATAACGAATCTGCAGTATTTACCGAGTGAGCAGGAGATAGAATTTTTGATGAGGTATCTTCCAATTCAACTTACGGGAGACCCGAGTGAAGATAGAGAGGTTTTGAATTATAAAGATTTACCAAGAATTGAAACTAATATGTTAAGGAGTGGATTTTGTTTGGTTTTGGGAGAGGGACTTGCGCAGAAGGCTCCTAAAATTCTTGCTAGAGTAATCAAATTGAGAGAAAAGGGATTCAAATTGACTGATTGGCCTTTTCTTGATGAGTTCGTAAAGTTGCAGAAGAAGATTAAGGAGGGAAAGACGGGAGGAAACAGGGGAGGAGCAACATATATTCAGGATTTGGTTGCGGGAAGACCAGTTTATGCGCATCCTTCGAGATCGGGAGCATTTAGATTGAGATATGGGAGAGCGAGAAATACTGGATATTCTACTCTAGCTTTAAGTCCGGCGACAATGGGGGCAAGCGACGGGTCAATTGCAATTGGAACTCAGTTGAAAATAGAGCAGCCTACTAAGGGATGTACTGTTGCGTCATGTGATTCAATAGATGGACCTATTGTAAAGTTTAGAGATGGGAGTGTGAGAAGAATATTAACATATGAGGAGGGAAGGACACAATACAAAGACATAGAGGAGATAATTTATTTGGGAGATTTGCTTGTGCCATATGGAGATTTTCTTAATAGGAATCACGCTTTGGAAAAGCCAGGATATGTTGAGCAGTATTGGCTTGAAGAATTGATAAAGAAAGGAGGGGAAAGCAGTTTGCAGGTGAGTTTTGAGAAAGCTCTGGAATTGTCTAAGCAGTTTGGAGTGAGTTTGCATCCAAGTTATATTTATTATTGGAGAGAAATTGAGAAAGAGGCATTCTTGTCACTAGTTGATTGGGTTGCACATGGAAGAATAAGTGAAGAGAAATTAATTTTACCTTACACTGCGCAGGATAGACAGAGATTTGCAAAGGGGAAGAGAGCTTTGGAGATAATAGGTTGTAATCATATTGTTGCAATTGAAGATGTTGTGTTGGACAGCACAAACTCAAATGCATTTCTTTTTAATTTGGGAATAGATATTGAGAATTTCAAGAAAGAGATTGAAGAAAGCATATTGAAAATAAAGGGAAGCGCGCAGGAAAAGGTTTTGGATATATTAAAAGAGGTTTCGAAAGTGGAGATAAGAGATAAATCTGGAACATTTATAGGAGCTAGAATGGGTCGTCCAGAAAAGGCGAAGCTTAGAAAATTAACTGGGAGCCCACACGTTCTGTTTCCAGTGGGAGAGGAGGGTGGAAGATTGAGGAGTTTCCAGGAGGCAATTGAAAATGGGAAAGTTGTTTCGGAGTTTCCAATTTATTATTGTGCTGCTTGTAAGAGGGAGACGATTTATAGTCAGTGTGAAAATTGTAAGGGTAAATGTGAGAAGAAGAGTTATTGTCATAAATGTCAGAAGACAATGGATGGCAAATGCGAGGAGCATCAAATACAGAGCGATTATAAGGAAATGGATTTGGATATAAGACATTATTTTGATGATGCTCTGAAGAAAATAGGAATAAGATTGGAGGAAATTCCTGTTGTTGTGAAGGGAGTGAGGGGAACGAGCAGTGCAGATCATAGTTGTGAATATCTTGCGAAGGGATTGTTGAGGGCAAAGCATAATTTGAATGTTAACAAAGATGGAACAATAAGATATGACATGACTGAAATGCCAATTACGCAGTTTAAGCCAAAGGAAATTGGAACGAAGGTGGAGAAACTTAGGGAGCTGGGATATGAAAAAGACATTTATGGGAAAGAATTGGAGAATGAAGAGCAGATTCTTGAGATATTTCCGCATGATATTATTCTTCCTAGCTGTCCGGAGACTCCTGATGAGAAGGCAGATGATGTTTTGCTTAATGTTTCTAAGTTTGTTGATGATGAACTGGAAAAAATATATGGGCAGCCAAGGCATTTTAATGCTACAAATAGCCAGGATTTGATTGGAAGTCTTCTTGGATGCATGTCTCCACACACCAGCGCAGTTGCACTTGGAAGATTGATTGGATTTTCAAATATTCAGGCGATGCTTTGTTCTCCATATGTTCATGCGGCGATGAGAAGGGATTGTGATGGAGACGAAGCGGCAATTATGTTTTTAATGGATTTGCTTCTTAATTTTTCGAGAAAGTTTATTCCAAGTCATAGGGGAGGAACGCAGGACGCGCCACTTGTATTAAATATAAAGATAAAGGCAAATGAAGTGGATGATATGATTTTTGATTTGGATGTGGGAACGAAGATTCCATTAGAATTGTATGAGGCTGCCGAATTGCATAAAATGCCTGGAGAGATAAAGATGCCTCAGATAAAGGGAAGGCTTGGGACTGGAAATGAATTTACAAATATAGGTTATAGCTATGAAGTTGGTGATTTGAATAGTGGTGCTTTGTGCTCAACATATAAGACTCTTCCCACAATGCAGGATAAATTGGATATGATGATGAAGTTGTGTGAGAAAATAAGAGCTGTTGATATTGAGGACGTCGCGCGTTTGGTAGTTGAGAGGCATTTCATAAGAGATACGAGGGGTAATCTGAGAAAGTTTAGTATGCAGGAGTTTAGATGTGTGGGATGTAATAGCAAATATAGAAGGCCCCCATTGACTGGGAAGTGCAAGTGTGGGGGAAGATTAATATTTACAATCGCAGAAGGAAGTGTGTTGAAGTATATGCAACCTGCTTTGAATTTAGTTAGAAAATATGGTTCGAGCGCATATCTTCTTGAGAGTTTGGAATTAAATGAGATGTATATTCAGAGTATTTTCGGCAAGGAAAAAGAGAAGCAAATGACTTTGTTGTAAATTAATTAGAATAAATTAACCAAGTGAAAGAGTTTTTTTTGGAGCAGCAGGTTTTAGAGTTGCTTGTCTTGATCTCTCTATTCTTTCTTCAAAACTTGCAAGGGCTTGCCTTTCTTCGGAAGATAGATTTTGGTCGAATAGGTAATTGGAAAGGTCTTCTCGAGTGGTTTGTATATTGACTACTTGTCCTAAAACGGGCTTGTATAGCCAAAGATTAACTGGCGCTTTTTCATTTGAGGTGGGAAAGGCACCCATACATTGGAGAAGTTCTCCCTGTGGATTTCGATATAATCTATCTGTCCCCACGCTATTTGGAAGATGTGGTTTGTAGTCGTCTGCAAGTGTTACCATTCTAGACATATAAATAATGTATTTTTAAGGATTATGGTTCTGCAGTTAAACGGATAAATTTACTTTAAAATTATTTCTTAGAATGCTTTTTACCTTTCTTTTCTTTTGAATCAATTACTTTTCCAGTAATCTTGCTAGGATGACTTGTTGTGCCTGCCTTTTTTGCAGAGGTCTTTGATTTTACTTCAGGTTTAGCTGTTTTAATTGCAGACTTTGTTGAATCCTTTTTATCCAGTCCTGGCTTTTTATCAGAATTTGCATTTGCATGGGTCTGCTTCATTTCGACGCCCCTAGTTGAAGGAGTGCATTTTCCTAATATTTTGTTTAACCAGGAACAGCTATTATCTGCAGGAGTTGATGCGGCTGCGGCTGAAACAATTCCTAGCACCAGGATAGTTGTTAAAAATATGGATGCTATAAGAAATAAACTACTCTTTTTCATACTTTGATTAATTAATTATTCTTTTTAAACATTATGCATTTGAATATTTTAACTAAAGAGGTAGTAGGTTATGGACGGCAAAATGAGGCAAGCCATGAGATTTATTCTTCTTGAATTGGAGAGGACTGCGAAGATTCCTAAACAGGAAGAGGTGAAAAGTACAAGCAAACCAAGAGGATTTGTTAAAATGATATTTACAACTAGCAAAATGGCAATTATTATGAATGTAATTTTTTTATAGGAGATTTTATTCATAAATTTTGCAAATAATCTTGATAAAAGAAGAGCAATTAGGAAAGCAACTAGGCCAGAAATGACTATTGCAATTAAAATAATCATCAAATCATTTGAGGAAATGGTTTTTAGTAAGTCTTTGACTCCTGCTGCTGTGCCTGTGCGGGCTTTATTTATTGAATAGGTAGTTACATAGGAAAGGCCCATTACAATTGTGTTTATTATTCCTAGAGAGAATAGAAATTGTCTCGGATTTTGTTCCGTAAACTCGGAAGCCATTGTGGCGGCGTGTCCTGAGCCAATTCCAGGGAGGAAAGAGCATAGGGGAGCAAAGATGAAAGAGGAGAGAGAGGATTTGAAATATTCCCTTTTTGAAAGAGTTGCTTCTTTTAGAAGGCAGAGCCGTTGGGGAAGAGGATTTGAAGAGGTTTTTATTGAAACTGCAAGAGAAGATAATCCAAAAAGTCCTGAAAGAAGGGGAAGAAGGGGCTGTTCAACTGGAAGATTAAATGTTAGAAGGCCGAGAACTCCTGAAAGAAGAAAAATTGTGAATGAAAGAAAGAAATTATCTTCTCTAAAAATAATATAGAGGGATAGAAAGATTAGGAGGAAGGGAATAAATGATTTTATTGCTGAATAAAATACTGGAAGGAGGTGGACGAAAGGAATTGAAAGGATTAGAATTAGAGGGAGAGCAAGAAGAGAGCCTTTTAGAGTTAGAAGAAATGCTTCGTGGCCTCTTCCTTCTAGGAGAAGTCTATGTCCTGGTAAAATGGACAGGAAGTTATCTTCATTTGGAGCTCCAAGAAAGATTGAGGGGATGAAATCAATGAATGTGTGAGTTATGGACATGGCAACAATAAATACAGCCAGGGAAATGAGAGAAAATTGTTGAAAATAGGAAATGGAAGAAACCAAGACTGCTGAAACGAGATTGATGTGTATTCCAGGAGCTATTCCAGTAAACGTCCCGGCGGTCACACCGCAAAGCAAAGCGATGAGGAGTTCAAGTATCATCTTGCTTCTCCGCAAAGTTTAGCGTCGTTAAACCTAATCTTCTTGT
>Ga0247842_10003823_pt1 | contig 19674 bp, 20 predicted proteins | sample LaCruzMarch2015__3_FD_192411 | JGI IMG/M metagenome (GOLD analysis project Ga0247842, IMG submission 192411) | Freshwater microbial communities from meromictic Lake La Cruz, Castile-La Mancha, Spain - LaCruzMarch2015_19m | ecosystem: Environmental > Aquatic > Freshwater > Lake | place: Spain...
CGACACCTCGTCGCGGCTGAAGCCGCTCCCACAGCGTCGCTGCGCGACTTTCACGGTAATCTGACCTCCAGGGTCCCGCACGCTGCGGGTGCCCACGGCCCGCGATCCAGGTCTACCCGGAGCCCCAACGTGCAACCATCAGATCAACTCCTGGTCCCCGATGACGACCGCGACCCCGGCCGCGGCCTCCCCCCCGGTCTCCCGCAGGTCGAACTCCTGTCGCGCCCACCGGGTCCCGCGACGGTGCGCGAACCCTGGCGCCAGGCGGCCCGGTTCCGGCTCTTCGCGGTGGTCTTCGCCCTGGTCCTGGGTGGCGGTTCGCTGTGGAATTTCACCCGTCCGGCCCAGTATCGGGCGACGGCGACGGTGCTGATCGAGGTGCCCGAAGGGCTCGGCTTCAGTGCCGGCAGGGCCGGTGCCGACCCCCAGAACGTGGCGGTCCAGGGCCGTATCCTGCTCGCCCGCGACCTGCTCGCGGACACCCTGGAGCGGGCCGCGCCCAGCGTGCCGGGCGTCGCGGCCCTGGACCCGGACGGCCTGCGCCGACTGCTGGATGTGCGGCCCACCCAGGGCACCAATCTGGTCGAACTCAGCGCCACCGGCAGCCTGCCTGAGCAGCTTGCCGGCCTGGTGAACGCCTGGACCGACGCCTACCTGGCGCGGCGCCGGACCCAGATCGAGGGCGACGTGGGGACCACCCTGGCGCGGCTCCAAGAGGAGTACGACCGCCTTGCCGCGCAGAAGCGCGAGAAGGCCGCGGCCCTGGATCGCTACCGCCAGGACCACGACATCGACAGCATGGAGCAGGGCGGCAACCAGGCCCCGGCGCGGCTCGCGGCCCTGACCACGGATCTCAACACCGCCCGTGCCGATGAGGTCAAGGCGCAGTCGGCGCTCCAGGCCCTGGAGGAGGCGATCGCCCGCGGTGAGCAGGTGGTACCCCCCGCCGAGCAGGGCGCCGTGCAGCAGTTGCAGGAGGAGGCGGCCAAGCGGCGCGCCGATCTCGCCGTCCTCTCCCAGCGCTACACCAGGGTCTACCTGGAGAGCGAGCCGAGCCTGAAGGAGCTGCCCGGGGAGCTTGCCCAATTGGAGGCGCGGATCAAGGCGCAGCAGGCCAAGGGGCAGAACTACCTGCGCTCCACCCTGAACCGGGAACTGGAGCGGGCGCGGCGCCAGACCCGCCTGCTGGAGCAGCAACTCGCCGTTCAGCGCACGGAGGCTTCGCGTTTCACTGCCCGCTTCGCCCGCTATGAGACCCTGAAGAAGGACCTGGCCCAGGTCGATGAGCAGCATCGCGAGTTGGAGAAGCGCCTGCTCGAGGTCAGGACCAAGGCCCCCGCCAATTATCCCCAGGTCAAGGTGGTGGAGCCCGCCTTCGCCCCCCGCCGCCCCTTCCAGCCCGACTATTGGCGCGACTTCCTCTACAACCTCGTCGCGGCGGGGGTGACGGCGCTCCTCGCCGTGCTGCTCCTGGAGTTCCTGACCCGGCGTGAGCGCACCCAGGAGGAGCAACTGCCGGTGACCGGCGTGCGGGTCTTTGCGCCCCAGCCCGCGCGCGCCGACGCCGCCCGCGAGTCCCTGCCGCGCTACCCTGAGGCCGACCGCCTGGAGACCGCCGAGCTGCGCCGCCTGCCGGGTGCCGTGGTGCGCGAACTGTTGGCCGGCGAGGTCCGGGCCTTGGCCGAACTGGCGGACCCGGCCACCCGCCAGTTGCTCGGCTTGCTCCTGTCCGGGCTCGACCCCCGGGAGTGCGAGGACCTGGACGGCGCGGCCATCGATCTCGCGACCGGCCAGCTCCGGGTGCCGAGTGACGGGCGCGTGCTCACCCTGAGTCCGGCGCTGGCGGCACTGCTGGCCGCGCATCGGCCCGTCCCCCTGTGGTCCGGCGACCCGGCGGCCGGGGGGGCGGAACCACTCCTGGCTCGCCTCGGGCTCCTGGCCCACGACGCCGGCCTGTCGCACCCCACGGAGGTGGACGCCGCGGCCCTGCGCCACACCTACATCTGCTACCTGGTGCGCCAAGGCGCCCGCCTGACCGAGATCGAGCGGGTCATCGGCCGCCTGGGCGCCGCCGAACTGGCCCGCTACGGCGTCTACAGCCCGGCCGGCGCGGCCAAGCCGCTGGCGCAGGTGGCGCTGGACTATCCGGCCTTCGGTTGACCGGCGGGTCACAGCGGCCAAGCGGTCGGCGCCTGGTCATAGGTCGCCGCAGCGTCCGCCACCGCCCAGCGGATCAACTTGGCCGTCCGCTCGCCGATCCCGGGCACCGTGGCCAGGTCGGCCGCGGGGGCGGCCATCACCGCCTCGATGCTGCCGAAGCGCTCCAGCAGCCCTTTGGCACGCGCCGGTCCGATGCCGGGCAGGCCCTGCAGGATGCGGCTCTGCACCCGCGCCTTGCCGCGCGGGCGCAGACCCTTGCGGGGTAGGGCGCCGGTGGCGAAGGTGCGCGCCTGACGGGCGGCGAACAGGATCAGCCCGGCGGTCTCCTGCGCGTCCATTGAGCGCAGCAACGGGATGCCGAGAAACAAGGTCACGGCGATCAGCGCCCCCTGGATCGCCTCGCGGTGCATCCGGCACTCACCCAGGTCGCGGGTGGTACCTTCCAGGATCAGGGCCGTGCGCAGCGGCGCGTTCGCCAGTCGCAACCCCTGCGCAAAGAGCCGGCCGTCCTTGATGGAGGCGACGAGATCCGGCAGGGTCTTGCGCTCGAACAGCAGCGCCTCGTCCACCTGATAGTCGCCGAGCGTCAGGCGCTGCACCCGTGTCACCACCTCGGCGCGGCAGCGCAGGGCGGCCAGGACCCCGCTGGCGGCTTCGCGATCATCGACAATGACGGAGAAGGTTTGGCTGGCGGTCATCGGCGGGTACCGCGAGGATTCGTGAACCTAAATCCGGGAATTTCTCACACAAAGACACAAAGAACACAAAGAAAAACAGATCATTGATGGCGTTGGGCCGATCACCGCCCGGGTGATTTCCTCGACCTACATATCGCGTTGAATATCTTTGTGATCTTTGTGTCTCCGTGTGAGAACTGCTCTTTCTGGGGTGAACCGTTCCTGACGGGTTGCGGTGGAACGAAACGGCGTGCACCTTGGCGACCACCGCGGTGCGCGCGGCTCACCCTACCCGGGCGGAACGCCATCGAAGAACTCGACCACGCCGGTGGCCAGTGAATACTCGGCACCGACGACCAAGAGCCCCTCATGCTCAGTCAAATGCTCCAGGATCTCCGACCCGTGCCGCAGTTGGCTGACCGAGACGCCGACGTTGGCCCGCACGGCGTGTCGCACCAGGGCCTGCGTGTCGTAGCGCAGTTCGGTTTCCAGCAAGCCCGCCACGGAGGGCCGGATGCGGTTCACGATCGAGCGCAGATTGCGCGACTGGCTCGCCGTCGGCTGCTGCAGCTCTTCCAGGGTGGCGAGCACCGCCCCGCACTGGGAGTGCCCGAGCACCACCACCAGTCGGGTGTCGTAACGCTCCGCCGCGAACTCCACGCTGCCCACCTGGGACGGGGCCACGATGTTGCCCGCCACCCGGATGACAAAGAGGTCGCCGAGCCCCTGGTCGAAGACGATCTCCGCCGGCACCCGTGAGTCCGAACAACCCAGCACGATCGCGAAGGGCCACTGCCCCTGCGCCAACTCCGCGCGCCGCGCGTGACTCAGGAGCGGATCGCGGTGCTGCTCGCCCGCGACGAACCGACGGTTGCCCTCACGCAGCCGGGTGAGTGCTTCAAGCGCTTGAATCATTATTACCTTTTATTTCTGATCGTTAAGGGCAACCCCGCCGTCACCCCGGCCACCGACCGCCGACGACGGGCGCGCTGTCGTTCGCCTGCCATTATTGACTATACTAGCTGCCATCTGGCCCTTTTCGGAGATGTCCCATGACCCCTGCCGTTGCAGTATCCGCTACCTCTTTACTTGCGGTCGATGATTTACTGGGTGGTGAGGCGGTTCTGAGCGCCATCCCCCGCTCGGTCCTCGACTGGGTGGCCGTCATTCGCCGCGGCATCCCGGCGTCCTGCGTGGATGCCCTGACCAGACTGACGCACCTGTCCCAGTCCGAGTTGGCGAGCGCCGTGGGGATTCCCGAGCGGACCCTGGCGCGGCGCAAGCGCGAGGGCCGGCTCAACAGCGAGGAGTCGTCCCGGCTGATCCGCCTCGCCCGCGTGGTCGCACGCGGTGAGGAGGTCTTCGAGGACCTGGGCGCGACCATCGACTGGCTCAAGTCCAGCAACGCCTCCCTCGGCGGGATTACCCCCTTGAGCCTGCTCGATACCGACATCGGTGCCGAGGGCGTGATGGATACCCTCGGGCGCATCGAGCACGGCGTGTTCGCCTGATGCCGACGGCCTGGCGGATACTGACGGCGCACTTTGCCGCCACGGCCTTCTCCGGCGAGGGCGCCAGACGCTACGGTGGTCGCTGGAACCGCAAGGGCGTGCCACTCGTCTATACCGCCGGCAGTCAATCGCTGGCCATGCTGGAAATGCTGGTCCAAGACCAGCCGCTACGGGCGCGCTACTTGATGATCCCAGCGGAGATCCCGGCCGACCTCAGCATCACCCGATGGGGTCCCGAACAACTCCCGGCGGACTGGCGAGCGCCGCACGCCCTCACGACCCTGCGCGCACTGGGCACGGACTGGGCGGCCGGGCTCACCAGCCCCGTGCTGGCCGTCCCCAGCGCGGTGGTCCCCGCCGAGACCAACTACCTGCTCAACCCGCGACACCCCGACTTTGCCCGGATCACCCTGGGCGAGCCGCAGGAACTGATCACCGATCTGCGGCTGGTGAAGATCAGGACCCCGGAGGGTCGGTGAGGTTGAGCCCGGGATGAGTCTTCTGCGCCCGCGACAGCCACGCCGATGCCGTGGTGGCCGCGATCGGCAACCGCTATGCCGACTGGTGCACCGAGCAGGGCCGCACACCGGTCGAGGACTACGCCTTCAAGTGCACCCACGCCAGCCAGGGCAGCCGGCTCCTCGCCGACTTCCGCGGTGCCAACAGCCGCTATTTCATCGCCGCCACCGTCGACCTGCTCAGCACCGGCGTCGACCTGCCCCGGTTGTGCAACGTGGTCTTCTTCCGCTACGTGCGCTCACCCATCAGCTTCTACCAGATGGTCGGGCGCGGCACCCGGATCGACGAGGCCAGCGGCAAGCTGATGTTCCATGTCTATGACTATACCGACGCCACGGACCTCTTCGGCGCCGAGTTCATCACCGACCCGCGCCAGCCCGGCGACGGGGACGGGGAGGGCGGGGGCGCGCCTGAGCCGGTGATCGTGGTCGACGGCTTCGCGGTGAGCGTCGATGCCCAGGGCCGCTATGTGCTCGGGCAGGAGCACGGCCGCGACCAGCGGATCCTGCTCTCGGTCTACAAGGAGCGCCTGGCGACTCAATTGCTGGCGGAGGCGCCGACGCTCGCCGAGTTCCGCGCCCGCTGGGCCGAACCGGAGGAGCGCCGCGCCCTGATCGACAAACTGGTGCGCGGCGGCCACCCGCCCGGCACCCTGCGCGCCGTCGAGCAAAAGGCCGACTGCGACCTCTACGACGTCCTGGGCGACCTGGGCTTCCACATCAAGCCCCGCACCCGCAAGAACCGGGTGGACGCCTTCCTGATCAAACACGAGGACTGGCTCGACGGCCTGCCGCCCCAGACCGCCGCGGCCGTGCGCGCCATCGTCGCGCAGTTCGAGCACAGCGGCACCGAGGGGCTGGAATCGCGGCAGGTCTTCGAGGCCCCGGCGTTCAAGGCCGCGGGCGGGTTCGAGGCACTGGAGGCCGGCGGGGACCCGGCGGCCTTGGTGCGGGAGGCGAAAGAGAGGATGTTCTCCGCATGACGATCTTTGCGTTGGGAGAGTGCCGCGAGCACTGGAAGTTGGTAGCGCTGCAAGATCTTTGCACCTTTCGTCATGGCGGAACGCCAAGCAAAGCCAACGCGGACTATTGGAAAGGGACAATTCCTTGGATCTCGCCCAAGGACATGGGAACCGACAGCGTTGCTAATGCGCAAGATCGAATCACGATAGATGCCGTGAAGAACAGTAGTGCGTCGCTGGTGCCCGCCGACACTGTGCTCGTCGTGGTTCGTTCGGGTATCTTGGCCCGGCGATTTCCAGTTGCGGTGATTGAAGACCACGTTACGTTCAACCAGGACATCAAGGCAATCCTTCCTGATCCCGAGAAACTCAACTCTGAGTTTTTACGGTATGTTCTAAAGTTCCTCGAAGGAAAAGTTATTGATGAGGGCGTAAAACGCGGAGCGACGGTTCACAGTATTCGCTCTGGATTCATTGAGTCTTTGGAAATTCCGCTCCCATCACTCCCCGAGCAACAGCGTATCGCCCAAGCCCTCAAGACCAAGCTTGCGGCTGTCGAGCAGGCACGGCGAGCTAGCGTGGCGCGACTTGAAGCGGTTCGTACTCTGCCGGCGGCTTATCTGCGGGAGCTGTTCGAGAGCGAGGAGGCGTTAGAGTGGCCAGAGTTTAGCCTCGGAGACTTGGCGCGAATCGTGCAGAATGGTATCTATAAAAAGGCTGAGTTCTATGGTTCAGGCGAACCCTTTATTCGGATGTATAACGTCGACAACGCGACTTGGCGCCTAAACCAGAATGCATTAGCAAGTGTTGTTCTCGCGGATGACGAAAAGGAAAAATTCAGATTGGATGCCCGCGATCTTTTGGTAAGCCGAGTCAACAGTTACGAGCAGATTGGAAAGTCCGCGATCGTGTCGAACGCGGAAGAGGGATATTTCTTCGAGAATATGCTCATCCGGTTGCGGTTGGTGCCGGAGGCCGATCCGCTGTTTATGGTGCAGCAATTGGCAACGCGGGGTGTCAGAGATGCCTTGAGGGGTGTCGCCAAACGGGCGATTGGACAGGTGTCCGTCAACTCGAGCGATTTGCGGAATCTGAAAGTGCGCTTGCCCGATATCAAACGCCAAAGAGACATCGCCCTCATGTTGGACGCGCGCATCGACTCCGCAACATCACTTCGGGCTTTGGTCAGCGAGGAGCTTTCAGGGCTCGGTGATATTCCTTGTGCACTCCTGCGCCAAGCCTTCTCCGGTGCCCTATGACCCTGGCGGTATCCGCAACTTTGCGAGAGAGAAGAGTCTCACGCAAAGACGCAAAGGCGCAAAGAAGAGATTGTCTTGATTTTCTCGGCGTCTCCGCGCCTCTGCATGAACGCATGGGTTTTGTTCTCGTTCCCACGCTCCGCGTGGGAATGCAGCCTCGGCCGCTCCAGCGGCCCGAACGCTGACGCGATGCCGGAACCTAGGATCTGGAAGACGAGAAGAGTCTTACGCAGAGGCGCCGAGACTCAGAGAAGAGAAATGTTCTCTCACAAAGACACAAAGACACAGAGGGACCGAGGTCCGGAAGTGAATTTCTCCGTGTCTCTGTGTCTCCGTGAGAGATTTCTTCTAACCTGCGGCTCCGCGTGATCCCTCTTCGCCCTTGGCTTCGGCGCCGGATGTCGGGTTACGCTGCGCTAACCCAACCTACTTCTTCTCTTCTTGGCGCCTTGGCGTCTTGGCGTGAGACCTCTTCCCGATACAGGTGATGACATGGCCAAGCAGGCCCCCAACGGCAAGTCCCTGGCGAGCCGTCAATCAGTCGACCAGGCGGTCAAGGCCATCTGCGACATCATGCGCCGCGGCAATGTCACGAGCGCCGTGTAGTATGTCCCGGAATTGACCTGGATCCTGTTCCTGCGCGTGCTCGATGAGACCGAGCAGCGCGAGCAACGTGAAAACGTCATCCTCGGCCGTGCCTTCGTCCCCTCACTCACGGCGCCGTACCGCTGGCGCGATTGGGGCGCCCCGGCCGGGACCAAGCGCAACGCGCTGCAGGATCAGCCACAAGGTGCCTTCTTTACCTTCGTGAATCAGGAGTTTTTGCCGCACCTCAAGGCGCTTGAAACCCAGCCTGACGCCAGCGTGCGGCAAAAGCTGATCAGCGAGATCATGCGCGGTGTCGAGCGCACCCGCATCGATACCGAAAAGAACTTTCGCGACGCTGGCGAACCTGGTCCTGCACGGCATCGACCATCCGCACATCTGGTTCGGCAATACCCTGACCGGTGAGAAGGTGTTCGGTGACCTGTTCGCGGGGGCGCCGCCGACCTTCAAGGTGGTGGCCACCAATCCGCCCTTTGGCGGTAAGGAGGGTGCCGGAGCCCAGGACCGCTTCGACTACAAGACCGGTTCCACCCAGGTGCTGTTCCTCCAGCATGTGATGAACAGCCTGGACCCGCGGGACGGGCGCTGCGGCATCGTGGTCGATGAGGGCCTGCTGTTCCGCACCAATGAAGACGCCTTCGTCAAGACCAAGCGCAAGCTGCTCGATGAGTTCGACCTGTGGTGCATCCTGAGCCTGCCGGGCGGCGTCTTCACCCAGGCCGGCGCCGGGGTCAAGACCAACCTGCTGTTCTTCCGCAGTGGGGGGCCAACCAAGCGGATCTGGTACTACGACCTGTCGGACATCAAGGTGTCCAAGACCAGGCCCCTGACCCGGGCCACCTTCGAGCACCGGCTGGTGCCCCGCCCGGCCGCCGCCGACGCTGACCTGACCGCTGACCGGGGCGCCGATCTGAGCGCGGACCAAGACCAGGCGTCGGCGCACGACTGCGGCTTCCTGGCGCTCTTGCCGAGCCGCGCCGACAGCCCCTTCAGTTGGACCCTGGACCTCGCCACCCGCCGCGCCCAACTCGCGCTCGAGGCCCGGCCCTATCGCGACCAGGCCCAGGCCAAGCGCCGGGAGGCGGCGCCCTGCGCTGAGCGTCTGCAACAGCTCAAGGCGCTGCCGCGCAAGGAACAGGACGAGGCCGCCATCGCCGCGCCGGCTTGCCGCTGGGCGCGGCGGGTGCCATCGCGCTGGACTGATCATGGCAGCCACCGACCGGGTCATGCGGCTGCGCAGTGAGCTTGCGGCCCGGTTGCCGCGGATCTCCTTCGGTGCAGAATCCGGCTTGCGCTTTCACCTGGTTCGACTATAGTCTTTTCCAGTGACCAGGGGTCCGTACGGCGCGCCCGCCTCAACCAGGATCCCGGGAATCGCCGCGGGCGCCGCCGGCCGGCGTTGTTGTTGGTCAAGTCACGGACCGCGAACCTCGGCGACCCCGCGTACGGCGGGCGTCGACCGCTGCGATTCGCCTGGAAGTGACGTTCGGAAACCCTTGCAGGACCCCCTGGACCCGTTGCGATGATTGGCACCTGCCCCCTCCTCGCCGCCTGGCCGTTCGCCGACTTAGTCATCGCGGCGCCGGACACGGGCCATGGCATGGCCGGCGGGGATGGCCCCGGGATGCGCCGGGGCGGCCAGGGAGGCGGCATATCCGTCTGCGCTTGGCAGCAGTGCCGACTGGCTGACACCTGCCCCATGCTTCGCAAGGGCGGGGTCCTCTGGTGCCGGGACCTGGAGCGACTGAAGCGCGACGGCGCGGCGATGGCAAATCTGCGGCAGATCGTCGCGCAAACGGAAGACGGTTTCCAGCCGTTTCGCATGGACGACGACCTGGTGATCAGCCAATTCGTCCGCTTGGTCGCGGGCCATCGGTTTGCGCTGTGCGCGCAATTCGACCGCGTGCAGCAGGTGGCCGGGGCGCTGGAGACCCCGGCCCCGGCGCCGCCCGCCCCGGCCCCGCCGCCGCCCCGTAAATCGCCCGCCCCCTCGCCGGTGATGGCGCCGACCGCGGAGGTGTCCAGTTTCCCGCCCACCCACGATGCCGCGGCGCAGGCGGCGGCGCTGGTGGAGGCGGCGTTGACCGGTGAGCCATTCTGCGAGGAATGCGAGAAGGCCCGCAAGGAGCAGGCGGCGGCCCCGGGACCAGGCGATTGACATGGCCGCCTGCAACCTGAACCAATTGATGGATGCACTGTGGCCGCCCGGTACCGAGTCCTCATTGAGCTTGTGGGCAATCTTTGACGGTGCCCGCGACCCGTGCGTCTTCTACTCCCTGCGCGATTCAGGCTACGACTCGCTGTGCCTGTACAGCGGCCGCCTGCCGCGCGAGCTGCAATTGGCCGCCCCCTATCTGGTCGAGTTGCCCCGCCTCGGGTCCGGTACCCGGCACCTGCTGGATCTCGCCTGGGGCCATAGCTGGGGGATCTTCCTGAGCATCGAAGACAGCTCGAACCTGCGCCATCACCTGCGCAAGTTCCTGCGGGTGCGCACCGAGGCGGGCCGCAACCTGCTCTTTCGCTATTACGACCCGCGGGTCTTGCGGGCTTATCTGCCGACCTGCGAGCCGGGCGAGCTAAAGGCCATCTTCGGGCCTATTGCGCGCTTCATGGTCGAGGACAAGAATCCCGGCACGGCGATCGAATTCGTATTCGATGGCACTCGGCTGCGCGAGCGGCGGGTCCAGATGGGCGACGGGGCGGGCACGGTGCTGCCCGCGGTTGGCGTTGCGCCGTGAGGAAAGGACGGCATCGACCGGTACCGCGGTGGCCGGCGAAGCAAGCGGCACTTCTCATGCTTGCGCATGGCAGCGAGCCTGACCCCTTATCCGCTCGCCTTATCCGCTGGAAGGAGCCTTTTTGTTTGGCCGCGCGCACTCACGATCACTTGCGGAGGGGTATTCGTGGAGGCAATGTTTGTCATCAGGCAAGAACAAATTCAGATTCTCCGCGAGACGCTGTTTCGCAGTCAGTTGGAAGACCACCTGTCGGCGTCGTGCGGAGCATTGGTGAGCCATCTCACCGCCGCCGAATTCCAGTGCCGCCTGGATTATGCCCTTGGCATAGCCCGCGGCTATGGCTTCGATGCCCCTGACAGCCAGCAAGCCGCCTTGGTCACTCTGCTCTTTCATACTGGCCCATTGTTCCATCGCCATCCCGCGATGCGGGCCGTTCTGGACGAGCGCAGTTGTCCGCCCGGGGAGCGAATCGCTCGTCTGTTCAGCGAGACGTCCGCCTGGGCCTGGGCCGCGGTCACCGATCCGGGCGACGAGGCTTGGCAGCGCGCGTTAGGCGAGGGGGGCGGATGACCATCGCTGTAACTCTGGCGGCGGCCGCGACCGTCGATCCCGCTCTTCTCGGCGCATCCGCTAATAGCGCAGATCAAGCGGCACGCGATGCCGAGAGCAAGAAGCAGGTCACCGCGTCGAGGGCAGGGGAATTCGCTGGAAGCGCACCTACGTCGTTTGAAGCCGGCGAAAAGGCGGCCGCGACGCTGGTTGCCGCGGAAGAAGTGCGGGTCGAAGCTGAGAAGGTAGACGGAGAGTGCGCAAGGTATAAGGGCGCGTTGACCGGTCTCACGGACTGCGATCAGGCTTTGAAAGGAATTCAAGCAAAAAGAGACGAGTCGGCTGTGGCGCGAGCGGCTGCGGCGGCCACGGATGGCCAGGCGAGCAATAAAGAGCAGCAGGCAAAGAGCGAAGAAGCGTTGGCGGCAGATTGCGACGCGGCTGCGAACGCATCCGATACGAACGCCGGCGTACGGCGCGGCGAGGCGAGCCGTCTCGAAGGAGAAGCCACGGGGAAGGAGAGCGAGGCGCAGACGAAGCGTGATGACGCTGCAAGAAAGAAGGACGAAGCCGGCCGTAAAGAAGCGGCTGGAAAGCAAGCAAGGCAGCAGGCAACAGAAAAGGATGCCCAAGCGTGCTCCTGCGACGCCGCTGTCGCGTCCAACGGGGCGGCTGCCGACGAGCAGAAAAGACAATCCGTCGCGCTGCGCACTGCGGCGGAGGAACAGATCCGTGCCGCCTCCGACTACTCGGCACAGGCCGGGAAATACAATACAGAGGCCGAAACCCTAGGAACCTCCGCCGCCGAGAAGGCGGCCCAAGCGCAGGCAAGGCAACAGGAGGCTGCGCGGTTGCGCGGTGAAGCCGCCACGCTGCGCCGGTCGGCACAAGAGAAATTCGACCAGGCGCTGGACATCGAGGGTCTAGGCACCCTTGATTATGTCGCGGAATCCCGAGACCTCGGCGACCAAGCCAACGCCTTGGAAAGCAATGCCGCAGCCGCCGAAGCGGATGCCAGTCGTCTGAGCGGCGAAGCCTCTACTCTGCGGGGTCAAGGGGACGCCGCCCGGCGTTCTGCCGAGGCTCTGGCAGCCCAACGCGATGAAGCGAACAGGAAGGCTGAGCAAGCCCAGGACGAAGCCGCACGGCTCACAACGGCGGCGGATGAAGCGCAGCGGCTGCAAGAGCATGCCAAGGAGCAGGCGCTGCGACTTCGCGCAGAGCACGATGTCTTGTTCCGACAGGCAAACGAAGAAGACCAAGCCGCAAAGCAGTTGCGCGCAGCGGCCGGGGAGGATGCCAAGGCGGCCGACGCGAGCGCCGCTGATGCCGGGCAACTGCGCGGTCAATCCGAACAAGCGGCGCTTGCTGCCTCCGACCAAGACCATGAAGCCCAGCGTCTCCGCGATCAGGCCGCGGCACACCGGGCGGCAGCCGCAGCGGCCACGCGTGAGGCCACTGAACTGCGAAATAACAAAGCGGCGGAGCTGGCGCGGTCAACCCGGCTGGATCAGGAGGTACGGGACGCCGAAGCGACGCCCGCCTACAAGGCACTGGATACGGCGAAGAACACCTTACCCGCACAACCAGCTGTGATCCAGGACAAGACGCTGGCGTTTAACGCGGCCGAGGTAAAGGCAGAATTAGTTAAGGCTCAAGCGGAACGGTTGGCGGCAAAAACTGAGGCGTCGAAGTTCCTGGCTGGGATCACCCCCTGTGTGAGTCCGGCACCAGAAAAAAAAGTGGCGGCGGACGAACGCCTGCGGGTGGCGACCGATCAGGTTCAGCAGCTTGAAGGGTTGGATCAGGTAATGACACACTTCCTCAAGCTCCAACACGCCTGCCGGGCTGCCGCCCAGTCGCTCGCCGAGGCGAACGTGGAGAAGGATGCGATGGTGACGGCCCGTCTGGCACAGTTGCGTTTGCAGGGCCACGGCCCTCAACGGCATTGCGATCCTGACCAGGACACGCTGAAGAAACGAGCCGTCTATGGCATCGATCCCGAGACCGGTAGTCAAGCCGAAGCGCTCCCGGCCCCGCCCCCGCCCCCGGCAGCTAGCCAGAAACTCCATGTGTGTGGTGCCTGTGCTTCCAGGTTCAAGACCCCGGATGATTACGTCAAGGCCGAGGCCGCGATGCGGGCGTTGTTGAAGGATCGGGTATGCCCGGCCAGCGTTCCCGTACTCCCACTGCCAGTGAATGCAGGGAAAATCGAGCCCCTGTTGGACACCGTGTTTAATCCCCCTGACGCTCATTGCGAGGGCTTTGCGCCGGCCCCTGCGCTCGGTGTTACACTCCCTAAGGTCATGACCACCCTGGGAGCGGCCACACCCGTTCCGAGGTTAGCCGGTGCCGCGCCACCGGCCCCGATCTATCCTCGCCCGCCGACGTTCCCACCGTTGATCTATCCCGTACCCCCACCAGCGACCCGACCAACCCTCTCCAATGGCCTCATAGATCGCTATAAAATAATGGCTAACGCTGCGGTCATACACGGCATAAACCCGCAAACTGCGGTAGAGACTCTCGCGAATATGGGGGGTGCCAAAAAGGAATTGACAGACATCATAGCTGCTTTCCCCGCGGTCGTAGCCGCACCTCCGCTGCCGGTTACCGAACACGACCTGCTAGCCATGCGGACTTTTATCAACACGCCGGGAACGACCACCGCGCCCAGCTTCGCCGGCGGCAAGTTTACGGCGATCTTCAAGGCCGTCGTTACCACGAACCCTTGCGGTGAGTGGACACTGATCACCATGTACCCCAACCCCTAGATAGCAGGCCAGTGACCATGAGCGACGCTGCCCCGACGCTTCCCGAACCATTGCGAAGCATCATTTCGGCCTATTTCGATGTGGAGCTGTTTTGGCACAGCTTTCCAAGCGATCTTCAGGCTTATCTGGCGGCCAATCCCATCCCGGCGACCCGGTTCAAAGAGCAATTTGCCGCTGCAATTACCGGGCGGACAATCGCGCCTGATGAATACCACGCATTGACCAACCAGAAATTCGGCAATGAAGGAGAGTTGTATTCCTGGCTGTATCAGCTCTGGGCCGAGATCTATGGCGACGAGCCGCTCCCGGGGGATGATTGAAGCGGCGCCCCACCGGTGGCTGGGGTCAGCTTACACAGACCGCCCGCGACGAGCCTGCGATCTGGGCCATCAGCGAGCGGTTCTGAAGAACGTAGAGCGTTTCCTGCGCGCGGGGCCGGTGTCCGATGTGACGCTGGCCTGGTGGCACCGGCTTGGGCACCCGGGGGCAAGGGTGCGGGTTCAGGGGGTAGAGCGCGCCGCGGACCGATCCCGCGCCAACTGCGCCTGTACCATCTTGATCTCGCCATAGGAACAGTCATCGACCGCCTGGCCGAGTTGCTTGCCCAGCGCCTTGTTGTCGGTCCCGAACGAGAAGGCGGCGAGCCAGGGGGTCAAGCCCTGCTGGAGTTGCGCGGAGAAATGGGCGGACGCCTTGCGCAGGCGTTCCTGCACCTGCGCGTCGTCCTCCGGGGTCAGGTCGTCGCGGAACAGCGAGCGGAGCTGGCCCCGAAACTTGGCGGCGACGGCGACGACCGCATCCAGGATCTATCACTCCAGCGCGTCGATCGCGTCCAAGCCATTCGCATCGATCACCTGCCGGTGCTCGCGCAGCAGGCCGAACAGCCGCCGCAAGCGGGCGCCGAGCGCGTCGAAGTCCCAGCATTCCAGCAGCAGGCGTTGCTGGTAGGCGCGGCGCGCGCACTCGATCCGGTCCTGGGTCGGCGGGTAGCGGGTGGCGTCGGCCACATAGTCCGCGACCACCCGGTCGGTCATGACCGCCCGGCGCGGGATCGGGGTGCCGAGCACCAGCCCCTCGAAGGTCTTGCAGCGGCTCAGGGCGACATAGACCTACCCGTGCGAGAAGGCCGCCCCGGCCTCGACTGGACCCTGAACCTCGCCACCCGCCGCGCCCACCTCGCGCTCGAGGCCTGGCCCTAGCGCGACCAGGCCCAGAGGCCCAGGCCAGGCACCGGGCGGCGGCGCCCTGCGGTGAGCGCCTGCAACAGCTCACGGCGCTGCCGCTTTGACGACCAGGCGTTGGATGGGTAAATTGCGCTGAGTCGCGTCGCGCGCGGCGGCGGCTTCGTGCCCGGTGCGGCGGTCCACGCGGGCGAGCTGCCGGCGGCATCGGTCGCTGCGGTGCGACGCGCCACCCGGGCCTTGCCGCGCGAGCGCCCCGAGCATCCGGACCGGCGCGACCTCGGCCGCGTGGACCATCAACCAAAGCCCCAAATGGGCGTAACATACCGGTCCGGGCAAGACCCAGGGACCGGACAACGAACCGCCTAAGCCGGGGTCTGGCCCCGGGCTGCTTTGGTGACCCCGCCGGGGTCACTGCGAACCCAACTGCAACCCCTGCGAGTGCCCATGACCATCGACACCGAGCAATACCAGGTCACCAAGGAACCCTTTTACCAGCCGCTGGGCAACGAGGTCGCCCTCTACGAGGCCGCCTATCGGCGCCGCCTGCCGGTCATGGTCAAGGGCCCCACCGGCTGCGGCAAGTCCCGCTTTATCGAGTACATGGCCTGGCGGCTGGGCAAGCCGCTGATCACCGTCGCCTGCAATGAGGACATGACCGCCTCGGATCTCGTCGGGCGCTATCTGCTGGACGCCACCGGCACCCGCTGGCTGGACGGGCCGCTCACCGTCGCCGCACGCATCGGTGCCATCTGCTATCTGGATGAGATCGTCGAGGCCCGCCAGGATACCACCGTCGTCATCCACCCCCTGACCGACCACCGGCGCGCGATGCCGCTCGACAAGAAGGGGGAGGTCGTCACCGCCCACCCCGACTTCCAACTCGTCATCTCCTACAATCCGGGCTACCAGTCGCTGATGAAGGACCTGAAACAGTCTACTAAACAGCGCTTTACCGCTATGGTCTTCGACTACCCGCCGGCGGACCTGGAGACCCGGATCGTCGCCACCGAGACCGGCACCAGCCTGGAACTGGCCGCGGCCCTGGTCAAGATCGCCGCCGCCGCCCGCAATCTCAAGGGGCACGGGCTCGATGAGGGCATCTCCACCCGCCTCTTGGTCTATGCCGCTAATCTGATGGACGAGGGGATACCGCCGCGGGAGGCGAGTCGGATGGCCTTGGTCGATCCGATTACCGATGATGAGGATATCCGGTCGACGCTGCATCATGCCATCGACGCGGTTTTTCCCTGATCCGCGGCATCGCTTAGCCGCGGATCGGCCACGCCACGGCCGAGAGCCATTAAGGAGTCGCAATGAAAAGATTGTCTGATGTCTTCGATCGCGTTCCGTCCTCGATGCTGAAGCTGGTGATAGTGGTCGGGGTGCTGGTTCTGCCCGCGACGGCGGTCATCGTACTTTCGCTTCATGATGATGCCAAACCGGAGTCGGTCGCTGCTGTTGTTCAGAATGGCGATACAGAACGAGAACGTGAGCGTGCCGCGCGGGAGGGGCAACTGGCACTGGAAAACGAACGCCTCAAGCAACAGATTGAAATACTCAGGTTGGAGCAGGTAAGGAGGGATAAGGAGCTTGAGTATTCAGCGCAGGAGCGGGATCGGTTGCTGCGGATCGAGGAGCGCCGGCAAGACCTTGCGGAACGGGAGATCCAGGCGGACCGCAAGCACATTGATCGTTCCAGTGATCGCGAGTACGTTAATCAGACCAGTCAGGATGTCATCAATAACGCGAATCGTACCGTCGAACTGCAAAAGGATGCCGCGGCCGCCCGCCTGGGAATCACGCGCGCGCAGTACAACGCCCTGGAGAGTGAAAAATGGCGGGAGAGTTCGGGGCTGAGGTAAACTTCATCTCGTAGGTCGGGTTAGCGCAGCGTAACCCGACTCGGTGCCGAGGCCGTCGGGTTACGCTGCGCTAACCCGACCTACTCATTGCCCGCGCGAAGGGCCGTAGGTTGGGGTGAGGAACGAACCCCAACATCTTCGGGTTGTCGTTCAGCCGCGTGTGGGGGTTCGTAAAGCTTACTCCAAGCCTACCGCCTGCGGGGGGCGGCACATATCAATCGATAATGGCCGAAAGCGGAAGTCCCATGAAATTTTCCTGGAGCGAGAGTTAAGGCCGCCCGCAACCTGGCGAAACACCGCATCGCGTTCAGCGAGGCCAGGATCGTTTTCGACGATTTGCTATACATCGATTATTTCGATCCGGATCACTCGGAGACTGAGCACAGATACATCAGGGTTGGGCGCTCTGAACAAGGGAGGCTGTTGGTTGTCTCATATTACTGAAGATGCGGGAATAACCCGCCTGATAAGCGCGAGAACGGCAACACGAATCGAGCGTGAAACCTATGAAGAACAGTGATGCGGAAGACGACGATGATCTTCGTCCCGAGTATGATTTGAAAAGCCTGCGAGTAAGAAAAGTCGGGCCTGATCGCACTGCCCTTGCCGAGTATGGCGTCTTCTTGGAGGCTGACGTGGCTGCTGTTTTTCCGGACTCCCAGTCGGTCAATGAGGCGTTGCGCTTTCTCATCAGGGTAACGAAGAGTGGCGATCCCGGATCGGCAGTTTCCAGTGCGCGGGGGTAGCTGCATTTCTCGTTCAGCTACCGACTCACCCCGGCGGCGTCTGTGCTCCTTCAATCCCTGGTCGAGGTTGGTTCTTTGAAGCAGGTCGCTCAGCGCGGGGGGCGATCCTATTGCACCCTGCGCGCCCACTTGCGTGCGGTGTTCGAGAAGACCGGGACCCACAGCCAGGCCCAGCTCATGCGCCTGATTCATCAGGTCCCCGGCGATGAGTGACGGCGATTGGAGCGAGGTTTGTGCCGCCTGCCGGTTTTTCGGCAGTTCCAGGTTGACGGGTTGCCGGGCATCGCTTGGTCGTGGGTTGGCTCGGATGCCCCGTCCATGCTTAATCTGATCTGGATCGGCTTCTTTCTCGTCGCCTTTGCCTCGGCACTGTTCCAGTTCTTGGTCGGCGGTCAGCCGGATATCTTCGCGCAGATGATGAAGGCCGGGTTCGACAATGCCCGGCTGGCCTTTGAAATCGCCCTCGGACTGACTGGAGTGATGTGCCTGTGGCTGGGGGTCCTGAAAATCGGCGAGCGCGTCGGCCTGCTCGATCTCCTGGCGCGCGTGCTGGCGCCGCTCTTCGCCCGGCTGTTTCCGCAGGTGCCGACGGGGCATCCGGCCCTGGGGTCGATCACCATGAATATGGCGGCCAATCTGCTGGGGCTCGACAATGCGGCCACACCGATCGGGATCCGGGCGATGACTCAGTTGCAGACGCTGAACCCGGACCCGGAGACGGCAAGCGATGCACAGGTCCTCTTTCTCGTGATCAATGCCTCGAGCATCACGCTGCTGCCGGTGACCATCTTCACCTATCGGGCACAACTCGGGGCGGCCGATCCGACCGACGTTTTCATTCCGATCCTGATGGCGACCTATTGCTCGACGCTCGCGGGCTTTGCCTTCGTCGCGCTGCGTCAGCGGATCCGTCTTGATGCGGTGCTGTTGGCCTGGATCGGTGCGGTGACGCTGGCCGTCGGCGGTCTGGCGCTGTATTTTGCCGGCCTGCCGGCGGCGGAAATGACTGCAACGGCTTCTTTGCTTAGTAATTTCCTGCTGCTGACGATCATCATGGCCTTTCTGGTCGCGGCCTTGTGGCGCAAGATCAACGCCTATGAGGCGTTCATCGAGGGGGCGAAAGACGGTTTTCGCACCGCCGTCGCCATTATCCCTTACCTGGTCGCCATGCTGGTTGCGATCGGGCTGTTGCGCGCGAGCGGGGCACTCGCGGTCGCCATGAGCGCCGTGCAGGGCGTGGTGGGTGCGGCCGGGTTCGACGCGCGGTGGGTGGAGGGGCTGCCGACGATGCTGATGAAACCGCTCTCGGGCTCCGGGGCCCGGGCCATGATGATCGAGACCATGCAGACCCAGGGTGCGGACTCGTTCGCCGGTCGTCTTGCGTGTATCATTCAGGGGAGCACCGAGACAACCTTCTATGTGCTTGCCGTGTATTTTGGCGCGGTGGGCATCAAGCGGGTCCGCTACGCGGTGGCTGGCGGTCTGATTGCCGATCTGGCCGGGTTCACTGCGGCAGTGCTCGCGGGCTATTTGTTCTTCAGCGGCGCAGATTGAAGTGCCGGGATTATTTAGCGTAGGTGAGGTAGGGGATTGCGTCGTCGGCTGCTTCAGCGGCAGGCCGGCGTTGATGATTGTCCCAACCGGCGTCTTGGCCGCGAGGTCGCTGGTCCGCACAGCGGACTACGAACTGCGGGCCATGATCATTATCCCGGCCATCGGCCCCGCGAATTTAGGTCGCCCATCAGGACGAGCGTTCGACCGTGCGGCGGCCCAGTCGCCCTGAAGGGCGACCTACACCTGCCCGTGTGCGGACCGCGCCTGGCCGAGGGCGTCGCGAGGTGCTTCCACGCCGGGGCCTGGGAGCGAATAATGCAAACAATAGGATCGAGCATGAGCAGTCTGCCGAACTGTCCGGCCTGCGGGTCGGAGCACACCTATGAAGACGGGCCCCTGTATGTGTGCCCGGAGTGCGCGCATGAGTGGGCCGCGGACGCGGGTCAGGAAGACGCCGACGGGACCTTGGTGGTAAAGGGCGCCTTTGGCAATCTGCTGGCGGACGGCGATGCGGTCACGGTGATCAAGGACCTGAAGGTGAAGGGTTCGTCCGCGGTGGTCAAGGTCGGAACCA
>Ga0247842_10003830_pt1 | contig 19653 bp, 20 predicted proteins | sample LaCruzMarch2015__3_FD_192411 | JGI IMG/M metagenome (GOLD analysis project Ga0247842, IMG submission 192411) | Freshwater microbial communities from meromictic Lake La Cruz, Castile-La Mancha, Spain - LaCruzMarch2015_19m | ecosystem: Environmental > Aquatic > Freshwater > Lake | place: Spain...
TGCCGCGAAGCTTTGTGCCGGCTCTTTGATGGAGCTGATCAAAACGATTAAAGGCTTCGGCCAAAGGATCTTTTAAAGATAAAAATTCGTGGGTGAATGATTTTTGAGCAATAGAGAAAACTTTTTTCTCGGCAGCGTCCAAAACCTGATCAATGTCTGCATCCTCGTTGTAGCCGAGCTGAGATAAATAATAAGAAGCATCAATTAGATCTCGTAAGATTTTCTTCTTGGAAACGATCTTGGCGTAACTGGCGATGTGGCTTGAGGTTGGCACAGCGTTTACCAGATTTGCCAAATAAGTTCTGCCGCCGACTTCCTCAAGTTGTTTTTTTTCTTCAAGCTTGGCTGAGACACTTAAAAGATCAATGGATTCTTGCCTTGAAAAAAGTTCGAGAATAGTTATATAGATAAGCTGATGACTTCGGCGATAAAAAGATTCAGGGCGCAAAGTATCAACGACTCTGAAAATCGCGTTTTTATCAATCATGACTGATCCCAAAACCGACTGCTCAGCCTCAACAGACTGAGGCGGAATTCTGTCTTCAGGAATCTTGACAGCCAATCTATCAAAATTAAATCTTTCGGGCTTCTCCGGCCCAAGGCCGGTCGACCTTGGGTCGACTTTTTTGGGAGTTGCCTCTTTTTCCAGCTCAAGCTTGGTTGGCTTTGAACTGACTTCTGTTTTTTTAATTGGTTTCTTTTTATCAGGCATATGTTATTTTACTTAAGTCTATCACCTATTTTTTATAAAACGAAATAAGCTTGGCAGTATTGAATTTTTGACAAAACCAACCTAAAATAGATGAATTAACTGGGGACAATGTGTGATCATCTTAATTATGAAATTTTTAATTCAAGTAAAAAAACAAGAAACAGAACTTATTTTTAGTACAGGAAACGAAACCATAAAAAAGGAAATTGCTTCAGACAAAACTCTTTTAGAAAATTTATTGCCGGCAATAGATGAGATTTTAAAAAAAGCAAAGACAAAAGACATGCCAGAATTTTTTGTGGAATGTGATCCAGACGCCAGTGTGATTTCCTGTAATATTGCGAAGGCAACAGCCGAAGGACTCAATGCTTAATAACTTTACAACGGAACAACTAAACAACGAAACAACGCTACAACTTTATAACTTACAACTATGAAGAAGTTTAGATTTTTAGATTGGAAAGTTTATCAAGACGCAAAAGAATTATTTGCGTTAATTTTAAAGATTGTAAAAAAATTACCAGTATTTCAAAACAATTAGGTGGTTTCAAAAAATACCTTAATTGTTAAGTTGTGACGTTTTTGGTTGTAAAGTTGTAAAGTTGTGAGGTTAGATTTTTGACAATTTTATCAAAAATCGTCAAAACTATTGACATTTGAAATGGAGTATGCTATAATGGTATTAAGAGAATGAGTTAGGAGGTTTCCGTGAAAAAGGAAGAACATGCTTTAGGCATCGACGAGTTGATCGCCAATGTCGAGAAGCGCATCAAGAAGAATCGCAAGTTGGGAAAGATTGCAATCGCCTGTGCGATTTTCTCTCTGGTGCTGGCCGTTACCGGTCTGATTCTCAGAATCGCGGCGGTAACTCATCATTAGTTCGTCACAACAGATAATGTAATAAAGTGAGTTGGGGTTTCGAGTCTGGTTGTACTTAACAACCCACTGCGGCCAATCGTCTTGGTACCGCATGTACAGTCTAAATGACCGCTGACTCGGGAGAGCAGCAAATTGGAACCCAAAAAACTCGAAAGGAGGAGAGTCCACCGGGCACATAGAACCTTACCACTGATAGGAGAACAGCGGCAAGTCGGAACAGAATGGACCCGAGGGCGAAAGGACCATCGAGAAGATAGGTCGCTTATCGCCTGATAAATCCCTACTATAATGGAAGGGGAGGCATGAGCGGATTCACGTAGTCATACATCGAAACGACGGCTGTGAACCGGCTTAGCCAAAAAAGAGCCGGGGAGAAACCGGAAGACTCGAATCTCGCTTCTCGAATTAACGGTGAGAGACGGGACGGAGGGGCATGGTCTAGGCAATAGGTCTTTCCTCTACCGATAGTCTGCGGTTCATGTACTCGCTAACTATTGCGAAGGAATGAGGCGCTGTCATGGACAGCGACCTGATTGGAGGGGTGGAATTGGGTAGCTGCGTCATCAGATTACCCCGGAAGTTACGGGTCAGCTCCTCGTCCTGCTGACGAGGCCCTACCGGGAGGGTTACGACCGGATTACTAAGGGTTAGTGTACTCTGCTGAGATTAATAGAACAACTCAGTGCGGTCCCAGGGAGAAGAATCTCTGGGGCCGTTTTTTTTAATTTTATTTAAAATGAAAATACTCCAAGGCAAAATGTTAAACACTCGGTGTCTAACGCTTTGTATCAAATCGGAGAATCGAAGAAAATCGGAGGCTTAGCCTCCGATTTACTATAGCTGGCGCTGAGACTTTGACATATGTTGGAGGCTAAGCCTCCAACATATGTATTTTCTGTGGATAAAGGGAGTGGAGAAGATGAGAGAAATTGGGTATAATGTTGTATTAAAATATAGCATTAATAAAGACTAGTAAAATTATGCCAACAGGAAGCGCTTCAGAAAAACTAATTACTTGGGGTTATGTAATTATAACCATCGGGCTGATTTTAAGCCCTTTTCTTATAATTTGGAAAGTGAAACTTTTAAAATGGCGCTGGATTTTTTTAAGCTATCTTTTAAGTATTGGAATATTTGTGGGAACCCTTTGTTTAGAAGGTTTATATGACAGACACTTGTACGACAATGTTCGTAATTCAGGATGGCTTATGGAATCACTAGAGAAAGGTGTTTTATATCAAGCGTTGTTTTTATATCTAATACTCACAATCTCTCCGTTTTTGATAACTCTAATTAAATATAAAAAAATCAATGTTAAAAGGTTTTTAATCAGTTTGCTTTTAACAATAATTATTGGAATATCTTTGTTTTTAATTTGGATGAGTTTTATTGCTTGGGGATTGGGACAAATAGGAGTTTTGTATTTTTAGGGCTCTTTATGAAAAAAATAAAAACTATACTGGTAGTTATTTTTTTAATTCTGGGGAATTTTGGTTTTGGATTTCAGGCAGGCAGCCAAAATCACAATCCAGTTATTTTGGTGCCAGGAATCAACGCTTCCTGGAATTGGCATGTCATGGTCAACAATATCTTTGGCGATTCCTGGGGATTTTTCCCGGGAGTTCATGTTTATGATTCTTTGATTCAAACTTTAAAAAATGAGGGATTTGATGTTTATGTTGCTTTTTACGACTGGCGAAAATCAAACCGCGATTCGGCCTTTCAATTTTTAAAGGAAAAAATTGACGAAGTAAAAACATTGACCGGGGCAGAAAAAGTGGATATTGTGGCGCACTCAATGGGAGGACTAGTGTCGCGCTATTATATTCAATCAGATCAATTTGAAAATGATGTTGAAAGGTTTGTGATGCTGGGCGTTCCTAATAACGGTTCATCTGACGCCTATAGTCCTTGGGAGGGAGGGGTCATTCCCAAAAACTGGGGAAATGGTTATAAGCTTGTTTTAGATTCTTATCTCTGGTATTTGCGCCAAATGGTTTATCCGCAAACCGAATCGAATTATGAATTGATCCATGAATATGTGCCTTCGTTGGGCGAATTAATGCCGACTTACGAATATTTAAGAGAAGTAGATTTACAAGGCGGTTCAACGCCATTTCTTCCTGATGATCCCGATGGTCAAAATCTTTTTTTAGACGATTTAAATTACTGGACAGGAATCGCAAATCTTCGATCAAGAGTTTATTTTAGCAATTTGGGCGGCAAGGGCGAATCTACGGTTGGCAATATTTTGGTTGAACCGGTAATGCCCGGAGCGACAACTTGGAAGGATGGTTATCCATGTCCTTTCCCGCCGGCAAAAAATGATTTAGAGGGAGACAATCGGGTTTTGGAAAAATCAGTTTTACTTTCAAATATTGATGGAATGCCGGCGCCAGAAACAGATCCTGACTTTGATCCTAATCCGGGAGGACCGGAACCATTTTTTGAAGTTGGCAATCAAAGAACCGGATTTTTTGAAGCCACAAAACATACCGTTCTGCCTCATCGAGCGATTGAAGAAGTGATTTATTGGTTAAGGCATCCGACCCCGCCGATTTCTGAGTTGTTTCCTGCTCCGATTTCTGGTCCGCCGGTTGAATTGCCTGATATTAATATCGCGCCAGCGCCCAGAGAATTTGAAGACAGTCTTGATTTTCTTTTTACAGAAAATGTAAAAGTTGAAATCATAGATCCTGATGGAAAAATTATTTCAAGCGAAACCTCAGAAATCTCCTTTGCGGAATTTGAAGAATCCTTCGACCCAAATGGACCCAAAATTATCCACATTCCCGACCCTAAAGATGGTCAATACCAAATAAAAGTTACGGGACTGGCTAATGACGATAGTTTTGATTTTGCAACTTATTACGCATCGGATTCAACATCGGAACTTGAAGATTTTTCAGACGGGATTTCTGAAGGAGAAGAAAGTACTTATGAAATTGAATTTGACGATGATTCAGATAATAAAATAAAGAGAGAAGGGGAGGTGACAATTGGTGAATTAATTGAAGATGTTAGGGGGCATTATCTCGATGGAACAATTGGGCAAACGCAAAATTGCGAAGATTCGAATTTATCTTTTGAAATGGTAAAAACTGATTTTATTAAAGACATGGGAATGGTCAATATGGGGAAATTGGATAGCGGTACTGGCGCATGCGTAAAAATTGAGACATGGCTTGAAACGGATAACAACAATTATCAAGGAGCAAAAAGCTGGTATGATATTGTTTTTAAAGCTAGTCAATAAGTAAGCGTTTAAAAAAATTTTCTATATCTGTCATCCTGAGCGCAGTGAAGGATCTCATCATGTCTTTGCTTTATGCGAGATTCTTCCCCTGCACCATACGGTACAGGGTCAGAATGACACTAATTATGAGAAGAAATTTAATAATTATAATTTTACTAATTGCTTCTCTGGGATGTGCTGGTTACACGGTTTCTTACTATTCAGACGCCGAGATCTCAGCGAACAATAATATTGAAGCGGGAACTTTGGATTTAAGCATGGAAAATACAACAACGAGTGTTTCTTTAGGATTTTCCAATATGCAACCTTACGAAAAAAAGGCAGAATATTTGAAGGTAAGAAATGTTGGGACGCTGCCGTTTAATTGGACTGCTAATTTTAATAAAACCGATGAAGAAGAAGGATTAGGCGAAGGAAATTTATCGGAAATTTTGCAATCAAAAGTTTTTGTTGAAAGAAATTTGCTTTATTATCTTTATAAAATTCGCGATGTGCAAAACGATCAGGAAAAAACAGTTTGGATTAATAATTTCATTAACAAAGTAAATTATTTAAAAGACAAAGGATTAATCGCCGAAAGCTTAGCTGAGGAACTAAAAACAAAGATAGGATTTTTTATGCCTAATTCTTAATAACGCTCAATAACGCTCAGAGATTAGACACCGAGTGTCTAACATTTTTCATCAATATTTTTGAAATGTCATCCTGAGAGCAGCGAAGGATCCCATTACATTTTCCATTAAATCGGAGGCTGAGCCTCCGATTTTCTATATCTGGCATTGAGATTTTGACATATGTGGGAGGCTGAGCCTCCCACATATGTCTTTGATGGTGTTGAGAAATCTTGTTTCATTAAAAATCCACATTAATTGTAAATTTTTCGACATATTTATATTTACTATTGACAAGTTAAAAACTATGTGATATCATATAAGAGAACTTCTAGAAAACTATTCTATTAACTAAGGAGGTCGCGCAATGGTAAAAGTGAGTATCTATAGAGATAAGACAAAAGAAGGTGGGCCTGTAAAAGTTTACGAACTTTTGTCACACATCGCTCTTGACGAACTAATCTCAGTCTTGTTAAGTAGGGGTTTTATTGAGGAGTATGTCCTTATGTGCGCGGACGGAAATTCGAAAGCCGATACTGTGAGAATTGCCGTGATGACTCATCATCTCGGCCCAGTATCTACTCCGTATCTTGTAGTATTTGAGGGTCTTCTCGAAAATGAAATGTCCACCCTGGGAGTTGTAACGGGGTGGTTCGTCAAAGCCACTCATTCTGCAAGCGAAGAGGTCTTGCGAAAGGTTCTTTCGTAGCTGTACTCCGAAGAATAGAAGACCGTGTTCGTACAAATGTGCGAGGACGGCCTTTTTTTTGTTATGCTCAGCAATCTTACTATTGACATTTAGATAGTTGCTTGATAGGATATGATCAGTTCTTAATGGAAAATAAAGGGAGGGAAAATGTGGTTTTTTCTTGTTGTAGGTTGCGGGTTTATCGGTTATGCAGTAGAAAGATTGACCAATGATTCAACCATTGGCATATGTGTGGCGATAGGATTAGCTTTAATCATTATACCTTGGGTTTATAAGGATTAGGGATAAGCTAATAAAGGAACAGGAAGGAGGAAGCGATGCAATATCAATATCAGGTTGTAATTGCCAATAGCTTGGGTCAGATTGCTCTTAAGGTTGAGGTAGCAATGAGAGATGACTGGAAATGCCAAGGGGGAGTGACTGTCACGCAATTTGCCAATGGCAGTATTGAATACGCGCAGGCAATGACAAAAGGGGTGACAGAATGAGCGTCAGACAGAGAATAGTGAGGATGCCATTCGCTAGCATAGGAGTGCTCTTCATGTTCGCTATTGGATTAGCAGAGTTCCTTCTGGAAATTGTTCCAGCAATAATTCTGGGGCTAATTACTAACAGATGGAGAATGCTCTGGATTACTGAAAAAATCGAGAACAGCAAACTTGGCGGCTGGATTAATAATGTCGCTTTTGGATACTGTTAATAAACAATACATTGCCGAGAGAGAAATAAATTCTTTCTCGGTTTTTTTGTGGATTTTATCTCAAAAGCTTGATTTTTTAATTGGAGTATGGTATAATAGAAGTAGTACCGTCAGAGATTCAAAAAGCAGTAAAGGAGGTTGGTCATGGCTACCACAGCTATGGTCACGAGTCGAATCGGCGATTGGTTTGGTTGGTGGGAAACCAGTAGTGTTCGCTTCTGCAAGAACGGGCATGGGGTGCCAACTTGCATGGGCTTGGGTTTCCCTCCAGACAAATGTCAGGAATGTGAGTGTTCTGTGACAGTTGAGTTTCATGGCGATCACGACACCGTCATCCCAGTTCCGCGCGAGCCGCTCGCTTTCGAAAGAAAGTGGAAGCCGGTAGAAGCCTACAACAAGGATGGGGCGAAGTTGTCGGGAGTCCGCCAGAGAGTGCGGGTTCCAGTGTTCGATGTTTCTCGAGTTCCTTCAGAAGCATGGAAGAGTAGGATCTAGGTAGTTGGGTGTCACGCAGATGCGTGGCACCTTTTTTTACTTTGCCCGTCCGTAGCTCCGGTTTACCGGGGCGAAGGAGGGATTTATACACATCCGCAAACTCAAATTTTATGGTAAAATATTTTTATTGATATTTGTAATATTTTTAACACAACAATATGATTTTCCTACAATTGCAAATTTTGTATATTCTGATTTTTCTAGTAATAAAACTTGCTGTCTTTTTCGGGTTAGTTAAATTATTTAACAAAAAGATTAAATTCTTAACCGCGATGGAGGCGTTTTTTATATATGAATTTGTATTTTTTGTTGCAACCTGGATTTTTTATAACGGCATTCTTCTATCACATATTATTTCCTATATATCCTTAATAATAATTTCCTGCTTAACGCTCTTAATAATCATTAAAAAATTAAACTTATTTGATTGGAAGAAAGGATTAGTATTTTTTTTGGTGATTATAGTCATTACCCCAATTCTTTCTTTTGCAACAAACAAGTTTATTGTAAAACCGTTATCTAAGAATATTAATGCAGTAGGCAAAAACTTATTAATTTCATTTCCAACTGTAGCTGATAAATTGAGCCTAAGTATTGGCGGATCTGGAATACCCGTAGATTTATTTTTTAGATTGATGGGTTATTCGGTATATCACGGTAAATAAAAAAATATATGGAATTTTCACAAGAACCAATGTGCCAAAGTTGCGGTATGCCTCTTGCAAAAGATTCAGATTTTGGAACTAACAGTGATGGAAGCAAAAGCGAAGAGTATTGTTTCCATTGTTTTCAGAATGGCAAATTTTTGGATGAAGGGATAATGCTAGAAGAAAAAATAGAGAAGAATGTAAAATTCGGTATTCAAATGGGAATGACCGAAGATGTGGCAAGGCACATGTGCGAAGACATTTTGCCAAACCTAAAGAGATGGCAAAAAAAGTAAATTATATGAAAGAAATTATTATTAAAAATTTACAATAATGTTTCTTTGTTTTTTCCTTCTACTCATTATCGTTGGTTTCTTTGAGGTATATCTACTTAAAAATTCATATATCTCAAAGAAGTATGTTTTTTTATTATTCTTATTATTGTTTTTTGTCGGAATTTTGCTTGCAATTACCTACTTTCCTTTATCTGACATAATCAGATTTGATGTTTTTGGTAAAATTGACTTTTTGATTTATTTCTGTGTATCGGTAGTTGTTTGCAGCACTATATTCTTGTACACTTTATTAACGAAGTTGGCTCCAAAAAAAAGAAAGAATAAAAAAAGCAGATTCAAACCAATGCTTTTTTACATTTTACTTTCTGCACCTACTCAAGAATTTTTATTCAGAACCTTTATTTATTTAAGTCTGGAAAAACTCAATATTCTAAATGTTTTTACTATGGCAATTTGTTCAACACTCTTTTTTGGATATGCCCACCGGATGTTCAAAAACACTCTACTTTATAAGGACTCATATTCGTTGGGTTTAGTATTGGGAGTTGCCTATTATTTTTCACCAAATCTTATTTTGGCTTCTATAGTTCATGCGATAATTGGGGCATATGCTTATAAAAGAGGGATAATTCAAGAAAATAGTTTTATTACTAAAATTATTTCAAAATAAATAAGTAAAAGTAAATAAAAATATATGAAAAATACAAAAACTTTTTTTGGATTGATATCGGTATTTATAGTAATTGTTGTAGGGATTTTGGTGTGGCAGTTTTTGCCGAAATCTTTAGTTCCTTACGAATTAATATATTGTACGGGACATTCTAGTACGGTAAATGGAATTAGTGTTGCTGATGGAAAAATAATAGAACCAGACAGACAAGGGTTTTTAGTAATTGAAGCGTACGATTACAAGTTTTATACATTGGATGTAAACAATCCCATTCCGAAAGAAGTAGAAGCAAATACCTTAAATAAATCTGATTTGGTTTTTTCAGATACTCATCCTGATGGAATAAGCATAGAACGCGAACAGCAAGACGCTGGAGATGCTATAGGCGGATTAATCATAAGCAATATTTATTTGGTAAATCAAGACAAAAAGACTCTGATTTTCACAGAAGAAAACCCAACAAATATTCTTAGAATTATAGGTTGGATAAAACGATAATCGTCCGCCTGCTTCGACTTTTCTCAGTATAAGCATCCGCGTTTCGCTGTTGCGCTATACTCAAGATTGAGTATTATTACATATGTATAAAAAATAAAAACATATGAAAAAGGAAAGCATACTATTGAAAGAATTAAATAAAAGATATCTTCGCATTATCGGGTTAATTTTGATAGTCGCAGATATTGTGTATATAGCAAGCGGCGGAAAAAATGAATTTATTATACTTTTTACGCCCTTCATTGCTTTGGTCTTTCTTCTTCAAAGAAATTTAGGGGTAAAGAGTTTTCTGAAAAAATTTTAATCCCCAACCCTTGATGGCATTGAGAAACATTGTTGTATTGATTTCAATTTCAAGGCAAAATATGAGTGTAAAAGTGAATAAAATTATATGAAAAGAAAAAATAAATTTATAGAAATTTTATTAAAACCATTCTTTTTTAAAAAGACACACATTGATTTAAAAAATAAATGGTGGCATAGGCTATTTGTCGTTATTTTGGTTTTATTTATTATATTACTTTTTGTTTTTTCTTTAGCACTTTATTACGAAGTAATTCCTCATAATAAGTCTAATGTCAATATAACAAATAATTTGCGAGAGTTTACAAAAAATAGCTCTAAAAGCGTGGCAAATACTATTCCAATGTTTGTAGTAGATAGCAGAATCGGTTGCCTAAAAAACGACAATAGCATAGAATACTTGTCTGCTTATGCGCTTCAAACAAGTGTCTGTAGTTCTGATTTGAGAGGAAACATAAACGAAGTAGCAGAAATCATTATCGAAAAGAATTCTTTTAAAGAAACTCAAAAACAAATAATAATAGATGATTTAAATAAAAAATTAGACAAAGACATCGAGACTAGGTATTGTTTCATCCATTCAGATGTGAGTTGTGACTCTTCCGATAGAATAATAAGTTACAAAAACGGCGTACTATTTTATTTAGAAGTATTATTGGCTTCTATTTTCTCTGTATATTTTATTGCTTTATTTTTACAACTGGTGTATTTCAAGGGATTTATATACATAATTTATGGGAAAAAAAATGACAAATACATTTGACATGAAACATTATCAAGAAATTCTTGGAGAGAAGTTAAAAATTACTGATTCAATTCAAACGATAAAAGAGTACTATGAAAAGAATCCGCGAATAATTGCGATAAATATTGGCATCACATCACTGACTTCGTTGGTTGGTCTAATTATTCCCCCTATTGTGGGCGTAGTCGTTAGTTTTATTATAGGTATTTTGTCGCTTTTTTTTGTTCCGCCAATTATAATTAAAATAAAAGAGATACAGGGTCGTTAAAATAGAAGATTACATCTATATACGATTATTGGCGCCCAACCCTTGATAGCATTGCAAAGTCTTGTTATCAACAATGCCTATTGACAAACAAAAATTCTGCGTTACAATGAGATAACATAATAAAACCTCGTTGAGGGGAAGTTTTGCCTACCTCCAGTTTTTTGCGTTTGCCCTTTGCGAGCGTCAAGTTTAAATACTAGCAGATTGGCTTTGCTGAAGTCAATCACCACCCTCTACAAAAAATGGTGGATACTCATTATTTTTTCGAGCTTTAAAATACCAACCCTTTCTAGCCTTTGAAGGCGAGGGTCTTTTGTTTGTTAATCATCCAAACAATGGAAGAGAAAAAATTCTCAAACTTTCCCAAAAAAAGTCTCCCTCTTCCTAATCTGATTGAAATTCAGTTAGATTCATATAAATGGTTTTTCGAAAAGGGACTTAGAGATCTTTTTGATGAAATTTCGCCAATTACCGATTATTCAGGAAAGGAGCTAGAACTCTCTTTCCTAGATTATCATTTAGATAAAGCAAAGCATGACGAGGTTGAAGCCAAAGAGCACAATGCTTCTCACGAAGCTTCTCTTAGAGTAAGACTGAGTCTAAAAAACAAAAAAACAGGCGAAATTAAAGAGCAAGATGTTTTTATGGGAGATTTTCCGCTGATGACCGATCGCGGAACTTTTGTTTTAAATGGCGTTGAACGCGTTATTGTTTCTCAACTCGCTAGATCACCTGGCGTGTTTTTTAATTCAAGATATGAAAACGGCCGCCACTTCTTCGGCGCGAAGATTATTCCCAATCGTGGCGCTTGGCTTGAAATTGAAACAGACAATCACGGCGTTCTCTATATTAAAGTTGACAGAAAAAGAAAAATTGCCGTGACTGCTTTTTTGAAAGCGTTTTCCGGTATTAGAGAAGGAGAAAAACCTTTTATTGATTCAAATGCAAATGTTAAAGAAGTTTTTAGGGATGTTTTACTTGGCGGAGAAATGGACTATATTGGACAAACACTAGAGAAAGACATTACCAATAATCAGGGCGATGGTTTGATCGAAGTTTATCGCAGAATTCGTCCGGGTGAATTGGCAACAGTTGATAATGCTAAGAGTCTTTTAAAGGCGATGTTTAGTTTTGAGAGGTATGATATTTCTGAAGTTGGTCGCTGGAAGCTTGATCAAAGACTTGGATTACACAAGCCGGGAAGCAGCAAGACTGACAAAGCAAAGAAAGTTACTTTTGACGACAGAATTCTTTCAATCAACGACATTGTTTTGATCGTTAAAGAAATTATCAAGCTTAATCAAAATCCTCAAGCGAGACCCGATGATATTGATCATTTGAGCAATCGCCGCGTTAAATGCGTCGGCGAACTTTTACAGAACCGAGTTCAGGTTGGATTGGCTCGTATGATTAGAATCATTAAAGACAGAATGAGTACCCTTGATTTATATACACTTACTCCTGCTCAACTTATTAATATCAGGCCATTGGCCACCGTTGTGCGGGAATTTTTCATTTCGTCTCGATTGTCGCAGTTTATGGATCAAGTCAATCCCTTGGCGGAACTTGAGCATAAACGCCGTGTTTCATCCATGGGTCCTGGCGGTTTAACAAAAGAAAGAGCCGGTTTTGAAGTTCGCGATGTTCATCCAAGTCATTATGGTCGCCTTTGTCCGATTCAGACCCCAGAAGGTCCTAATATCGGATTAGTCAATCATATTTCAACTTATGCCTCATTGAATCAGTATGGATTTCTAATCACTCCTTATTATCGCGTTAAAAATGGACGTGTTATAGATGAAGTAGTTTATTTGACTGCGGACGAAGAGGAAAAATATGTTATTGCTCATGCGGGTGAACCTCGCGATACTGAAGGTAGATTTAAAAATAAAAAAATTGAAGCGCGCATTAAATCGGAGCCAGGAATAATTGAAGTTGGTAAAGTTGATCTCGTGGATGTTGCTCCGAATCAATCAATTTCAGTTGCAACGTCATTAATTCCTTTTTTGGAACATGATGATGCAAACCGTGCCTTGATGGGTTCAAATATGCAACGTCAAGCCGTTTCATGTATCAATCCTCAAGCGCCTTTGGTGGGAACGGGCATGGAGAAACGAACTGCCCTTGATTCAGGTATGATTTTGGTAGCTGATGAGGCGGGTAAGGTAGTCGAGGCCGATGCGAGCAAGGTTATTATTTTAAGCGATAAAACAAAAAAGAATAAAGAATATCATCTCGCAAACTTTAGAAGATCTAATCAATATACTTGTATTCACCAAAGAACTCTTGTAAGAAAAGGCGATAAAATTAACAAAGGACAAGTGATTGCCGAAGGTCCAGCTATTGATAAAGACACTTTGGCGCTTGGTCAAAATCTTTTAGTCGCTTTTGTATCATGGGAAGGATTCAATTTTGAAGACGCAGTGATTATTTCAGAAAAAGTTGTTCGCGATGATCGTTTTAGTTCAATTCATATCGAAGATTTTACAGTAGATGTGCGTGATACAAGACTTGGTCCAGAAATCACTACTCCCGATATTCCTAATGTTGGAGAAGAAAGACTTAAAGATCTTGACGAGGAAGGCATTGTGCGAATTGGCGCTGAAGTTAAACAAGGAGATATCTTAGTTGGTAAAATTTCTCCAAAAGGAGAAACCGACTTAACGGCCGAAGAAAGATTACTGAGATCAATCTTTGGCGATAAGGCCCGAGATGTTAAGGATAGCTCACTAACCCTTCCGCACGGTAAAAAGGGGAGAGTTATTGGCGTTCGTGTATTTTCTCAGGACAAGGGAGATAAATTATCATCAGGCGTTATTAAAAGCATTCAAGTTGAAGTTGCTCAATTTAAAAAGATTGAAGCTGGAGATAAATTAGCCGGTCGTCATGGAAACAAAGGTGTCATTTCTAAAATCTTGCCAGTTGAAGATATGCCGTATTTAGAAGACGGCACTCCAGTTGATATAGTTTTAAATCCGCTCGGAGTGGCTTCTCGTATGAATATCGGACAAATTCTTGAAACTCATATGGGCATGGTGGCAAAATCTTTGGGTTGCAGAATTTTAACTCCGTCGTTGTCTGGTATTACTGAAGAAGAAATTAGAAAATCTTTAACAGATCAGGGTTTTTCACCAAGCGGCAAGTTTCAGCTTCGCGACGGAAGGACAGGTAAAGAATTTGGTCAACCAAGTACAGTTGGTCAAATTTACATGATGAAACTTAATCATCTTGTAAGCGATAAGATTCATATGCGTTCAATTGGTCCCTATTCTTTGATTACCCAACAACCTCTCGGAGGCAAATCTCAGTTTGGTGGTCAAAGATTTGGTGAAATGGAAGTATGGGCGTTGGAGGGCTATGGAACAGCATATACTCTTCAAGAAATGCTTACGATTAAGTCAGACGATGTCTTGGGTAGAGCAGCAGCCTATGAGTCTATTATCGGGGGACAAGAAATTAAAAGTCCAAACATTCCGGCATCTTTCAATGTCTTACTTAACGAGCTCAGAAGTCTTGGTTTTTCCGTTGAGCTTGTTGGTAAAAAGGTCGCGAAAAAGGATCTAGTAAAAAAAGAAAATAATCAATAAAAATTTCCATGATAGAAGAAACAATTCAAGATTTCGACGCTCTAAAGTTAAAAATTGCATCTCCGGATGAGATTTTAGATTGGGGTTATGGTGAAATTACTAAACCGGAGACTATTAACTATCGAACCCATAGACCAGAGAGGGATGGTCTTTTCTGTGAGCGCATTTTTGGTCCGGAAAAGGATTATGAATGTTATTGTGGAAAGTATAAGAAAATTCGTTACAAGGGTATCGTTTGTGACAAGTGTGGTGTTGAAGTAACAACCGCATCAGTGAGGCGCGAGAGAATGGGCTACATTAAACTCGCTGTTCCCGTTTCGCATATTTGGTTTTTGCGCGGTGTTCCATCAAAAATTAGTCTCTTTTTAGATATTGCTCTTAAGGATCTTGAAAAAGTTATTTATTTTACAAGTTATGTTGTTATGAGCGTTGACAGTGAAGCCCGCAAAGAAGCACTAAAGGATATCGATTCTGAATATAAAAATAAAAAGAAAGAACTAGAGAAGGAAAAATTTTCTGCAAAAGAGAAAACAAAAGAATTAAAAAAACTAGAGCTTAAAAGAAATAAAGCAGCCGAAGAATTAAGACGACTAAGAAAAGGACAAGTGATTTCTGAAATAGAATATTTTAGTCTCAGTCGCAAATATGCCGAAGTTTTTGAGGCTGGCATGGGTGCTGAAGCGCTTCGAAAAATGATGGAGGAAATTGATCTTGAACAGAAGATTGCTGATGTCAATGCTCATTTAGAAAAAGCAGCTGGTCTTCAAAGAAAAAAACTTCTTAGGCAATTGGGGTTAATCAAAAATTTTATTACTAATAACATGAGGCCGGAGTGGATGTTTATTACGGCACTACCGGTTATGCCACCAGATCTAAGACCGATGGTTCAGTTAGATGGTGGTCGTTTTGCTACTTCAGATGTTAATGATTTATATCGACGCGTTATTAATCGCAATAATCGATTAAAAAGACTTCAAGAGCTTAAAGCTCCCGAGGTTATTTTGCGCAACGAGAAGCGCATGCTTCAAGAAGCTGTTGATGCACTTATTGATAATTCTGCCAGAAAAGGAAAAGAAGTTAGAACTGTCAGCGCTCAAAGTCGCGCCCTGAAATCCTTAGCTGACATGCTTAAGGGTAAACAAGGACGATTTCGCCAGAATCTTTTAGGAAAACGCGTTGATTATTCAGGTCGTTCTGTTATTGTCGTTGGGCCGGAACTCAAATTTGACGAATGCGGTGTTCCTAAGAGAATGGCCCTTGAAATTTTTAAACCATTTGTTATTCATAAGCTTATTTACGAGAAAGAGTTAGCGCCAAACATTAAAGCAGCAACTCATTATATCGAAGAGGGATCAAGCGAGGTTTGGGATTCATTAGAAGAGGTTATTAAAGATAAATATATTCTTTTGAATCGTGCTCCTACTCTGCATCGTCTTAGTATCCAAGCTTTTAAACCGATTCTTATTGAAGGTAATGCCATTAAACTTCATCCGTTAGTTTGTCAGGCGTTTAATGCTGACTTTGATGGTGATCAGATGGCGCTTCATTTGCCATTATCAAAACAGGCCCAGGAAGAAGCATCAACCATAATGAAATCTTCCAATAATCTCTTAAAGCCAGCAACTGGGCATCCAATTGCCAATCCAACTCAAGATATTGTTCTGGGAGTTTACTGGATGACAAGAATTGAAGAAGGGCTTAAGGGAGAAGGATCTGTGTTTAGCTCGGTAGAGGAAGCTTATATTGCTCATAATTTTGGACATATAAATCTTAGGGCAAAAATTAAAGTACCCAATCCAAAGACTCAAGAAATAATAGAGACAAGCTTAGGAAGAATTATTTTTAACGAAAAGCTACCGAAAGAATATCAATTCGTAAATCAAAACTTAGGCAAAAAAGCTCTTCAAAAGATCGTTGCTGACATTATAGATAATTATGACCATGAAATCCTAGCGCCGTTATTAGACACTATCAAAGAAACAGGTTTTCATTACGCAACTAAGTCTGGTATTAGCTGGGGTTTTGATGATTTAATCACTCCACCCGAGAAAGGAAAAATTCTTGCCGATGCGGGAAAACAAGTTGAAGATTTAAACAGTCACTACCAAAGAGGCCTTCTTACTGATGAAGAAAGAAAGATTAAAGTCATTGATGTTTGGTTTGCTGCGATCGATAAGATTTCTGAATTAGTGCCACAAGTTTTGCCAAAAAATGGTCCAATTTTCCAAATATTTGATTCTGGATCTCGTGGCTCATGGGGACAAACCAACCAAATGTCAGGCATTAAGGGTCTCGTTATCAATCCAGCTTCAGAAATTATTGAACTGCCAGTTTTGTCAAACTTCAAAGAAGGCTTCAATGTTCTTGAATACTTCATTTCGACTCATGGCGCTAGAAAAGGAACAACCGACACCGCTCTTAAAACAGCAGTAGCCGGATATCTAACGCGTCGTTTAGTCGATGTTTGTCAGGATATTATTATTCGAGAGGAAGATTGCGGCGATACTGAAGGATTTGAGCTTCGGGCCAAAGACACCGAAGATATTGGACTTGGTTTTGACGAACGCTTAGTTGGTCGTGTGATTCTAGAAAATGTCAAAAACGGAAAAGAAGTGATTGCAAAAGCCGGTGAACTTATTAATAAAAGTAAGGCCAAAAAAATTGCTGCGACAGGCATTGAAAAAATAAAAATTCGTTCTCCTCTTACTTGCAAAGCCCACGAAGGATTGTGTCAGCAATGTTTCGGTTATGATTTAGGAAAAAACAAGCTTGTTAGTATGGGAACAGCCGTTGGCATTATTACTGCCCAATCAATTGGAGAACCAGGAACTCAGTTAACAATGAGAACTTTTCATGCTGGTGGTGTTGCCGGTGAAGGTGATATTACCCAAGGCCTTCCTCGCGTAGAAGAAATTCTTGAATTGCGCTCTCCTCACGAAAAGGCATTGATTTCTGAAATTGATGGCAAAGTAGTTGATATTCAAAAAACTGGCCAAAAGAAAGAAATTGTTATCGACCTTAATGAAGAATTAATCAGCGGAGATGATAAGAAAAGGAAGAAAAACAAGAACCAACACACCTATACATTACCTAGCAATAAGCGTATTTTAGTTGAGGTCGGAGATTTGATTTATAAAGGACAACAACTTTCCGATGGACACCTTGATCTTAAGGCACTTCATCGCTTAAGAGGCCAAAAAGAAGTCCAGCGTTATATAATCAGAGAAGTCCAGAATATTTATTTCTTCCAAGGAGCTGCTATTGATGAAAGATATATTGAAGTTGTAGCTAAAAAAATGTTTTCACGCATTAGGGTGATGGATAATGGCAAGACGGATTTTTCTGTTGGCCAGATTGTTGAGAATGATGTATTTAGAAGAGCTAATGAGAAATTATCCGAAAAGGATCGAGCCAAGGGTATGGATCTGTTAATGGGCATTACCAAGGTTTCATTATCAAGCGAAAGCTTCTTGTCAGCTGCTTCATTCCAAGAAACCGCTAGGGTCTTGATTAATGCAGCCTGTGATGGTAAGATTGACAGATTACAAGGCCTCAAAGAGAATGTTATTATTGGAAAATTAGTTCCAGCAGGCACTGGATTTCAAAAAGACAAAGAAACAAAATACTAAAAATCATGACAACACAAATGAACAATATAAGAACTCCTAAAGTTGAACTTGAGTATGAAAAAGAGGTTTTAGACGTCGCCAGAGTGAGCAGAACAGTCGCTGGTGGACGACGCTTTAGTTTTCGTACCACTATTGCGATTGGCAATAAAAATGGCAAGGTTGGTGTTGGTGTTGATAAGGGAAAAGATGTAGCACAATCTATTGATAAAAGTTATCGTGCTGCCGAAAAGAAAGTTATCAATGTGGCGCGAGAAAGTGGCACAATTGCCGCTGAAGTAATCGGTCACTTTAAAAGTGCTCGCGTCTTACTTAAACCTGCCAAAAAAGGAACAGGACTGATTGCTGGTGGTGCCGTTAGAGCGCTTTGTAATTTAGCCGGCATCGAAAATATCTCAGCAAAAATTTTGAGCAGATCAAATAACAAACTTAATATCGCAAGAGCGACTATCGACGCTTTCAATAAATTAAAAAGATTTTCTTTAGACACAGACAAGACCGTTATTGCTCCAAAGGAAAAGATCTTGGAAAATAAAGAAATTACAAAACCGGTGATAGATGAAACATCAAAAGAAAACAAAAAGGCTTTAGAAAAGACAGAAAAGAAAGAAAAAAAAGATGTCAAAAGCTAATATAATATAAATCCATGCAACTTCACGAAATTAAAAGAGACAATCCCTTAAAGAGAAGAAAACGCGTTGGAAGAGGCGGTAGAAAAGGCACATATTCTGGCAGAGGCATGAAAGGACAAACTTCGCGTGCTGGCAATAGACGTCGTCCAGCTTTACGAGATATTGTCAAAAAATTTCCTAAAAAAAGAGGTTATAACTTTGCACCAGTCAAAGCAAAACCGGTAATTTTGAATTTAAATATTCTTGAAAAAAAGTTTAATACTGGAGAAAAAGTTACTCCGCTTACGCTTCAAAAAAGGAAGATTATTCGCAAGAAAGACAGAGAGATTAAAATTTTAAGCAACGGAGAAATTACAAAAGGATTGGTTTTTGAAGGATATATCACATTTTCTAAAACTGCCAAGGAGAAAATCGAGAAGGCAGGCGGAACAATTAATACCAAAGTAAAACCAAGACCAACACTTCCAAAAGCAGAAAGAAGAAAAATAAAAAGAGCCAATAAACCAGCTAAACCCAAAAAAGTAGAAGAAGTAAAAGAAGTAAAGGAAAACCGGCCCAAGGCCGGCCAGCCTCGGGCTGGAGAAATCAAAGAAAAAAAAGAAAAGATTGTAAAAGTTAAAAAGGAAGACAAGAAAGTAGAGAAGAAAACTAGTCTAGGGTCGGACAATTCCGAACTGAAGAAACCAAGAAAAGAAACGAAAAAAGAAGATAAGAAAAAATAAACAGGATATAATTTGATGTCATTCTGAAAGAAGTGAAGAATCCTTCGATGAACTCAGGACAAGTTCTCGGGATCCTTCGCTGTTCTCAGGATGACATTTTTTTATTCGAATGGTCACGCCAAATATTGACATTATGTTAATTATTTGATAAGATATCAGGAGTTCTTAAAAGCTAAATTCCACCCCCAAGTGCACCACTTGGGATTTTGTTTTTTACATCTAAATTAAGATTAACATATTGGTTCAATTGTTTAAACTGGTTATTCTCAATCATTACTTCTTGTGGCATTTTGTAGT
>Ga0247842_10003837_pt1 | contig 19622 bp, 15 predicted proteins | sample LaCruzMarch2015__3_FD_192411 | JGI IMG/M metagenome (GOLD analysis project Ga0247842, IMG submission 192411) | Freshwater microbial communities from meromictic Lake La Cruz, Castile-La Mancha, Spain - LaCruzMarch2015_19m | ecosystem: Environmental > Aquatic > Freshwater > Lake | place: Spain...
CGATCATGACCGTTTTCGCCCTTCTGCTGATGCTCGGTATGGCCCTCGTTCCGTCATTCATGAGTCGGCTGCTCCTGTTTCCGGTGGTGGTGTATGTGTACATGGTGCTGGGCTGGTTCTGGTTGCTGGCAGCGGATGAACGACAGGTGATCAGGAGTGTTGTGTCGGGGGGGCTGTCAAGGCTGTGGCACGGTGTTGTCCGCATGACGACATTGCGGAGAATCCTGATCTCGTTCCTGGTGGCGCTGGCGGTCTGGCTGTATTTTGCCTGGCCGATTCCCGGCCAGATGACCGCGGGAATCAGCTCGTCCTCCCTGAATGTGGAGATTGGCGGATCCCGGGCCATGATCCCCGGGGATCATCTCCAGCTTCAGTACCAGTTCTGGCTGACGGGCGATACGCTTCGTGGGCATGCGCCGGCCTTTGTGAATCCCTATGAGTTCAATGTCGGGAATGATGCAGATGGCGCCTTCCGGGGCACCTATTATTTTCCCTTTTCCGTTTTCTATGTGATCGGCGAGGCGATCGGGGGGCGGGCCTTCGGCTATAATTTCAACCAGTTCGTGACAATCTGGATTGCCTTCTTGTTCACCTGGCTTCTGGTCCGGCGCTATGTGCGTGACGAATGGGTCAGCGCGGTGGCCGCAACCCTTGGCATCACGCTTCCTTATGTCTGGATCAGCATGCTTGATGGAAGCCCGACGGGGCTGGCCATGATGTGGATCCCGGTGATCTTCTGGTCGCTGGATATCCTTGTGGCCGAGCGTAAGGCGTGGGCAGGTGCCGTGGCCGGGCTCGGCATTTGCCTCGCTGAGGCGGATTCCCATGTCTTTTTCTATGCCATCCTCTCAGCCCCGTTCTGGTGTCTGTTCAGTTATATCCTTCATTTCCGGTGCCGCTGGCCGTCATGGGGTGATATCCGGTCCCTCCTGAAAGCCTCGATTCCCCTGATCCTCTTCCTGGGAGTGGCGGTCTGGCTGGTGTGGAGCATTCGTCACTCGGTTTCGGATACCACCCTGGTGGTGGCGCATCGGTCGGTAGAGGAAATCCGGGCGAATTCGCCGCCGCCCGCCGGGATTGTCCGGTTGGCAAATGTCGGGGAAGGCCGGAAAATCTACATCGGCGGATATGTGTTAACCCTGCTGGCCGCAGGTGGCCTGGCCTTGCTGTGGCTCCGCCGCCGGCGTAACGACTTGCAAGCCGTGCCGTTATTGCCCGTGATTCTGCTGGGGCTGGCGATTCTCGGAGTGGCGTTGCTCTCCACCGGGGTGATGAATCCCGGAGGGCAGCGGGCGTGGAAGGTGTTGACGACGCTGGTTCCGCCGTACGGCATGATCCGGCAGCCGCACAAAATCTATTGCTTGATGCCGGTATTATTGGCCCTGGCGGTCGGCTTCCTGTGGCCGCTCCTGGTGCGGGGCGTGTCAGGGCGTTGGCGGGCTTGGATCCTGATCGTGGTGATGGTGCCAGCCGTCCTGGAATATGGGTTTCGCATCCGCCCGACGGTTTGCGTGCTCGACCGCGAACAAGGTGCCTTCAAGGCGATTGCGGAGGATGCGAAGGCCGCAGGCAATTCGAGGCCCCATCTCCTTTCGCTTCCCATCTGGCCCGGCGATTCGCATTTCGATTCCCTCAACGAATATTACGTTTCGCTCTATGGGCTCCGGATGGTGAACGGCTACGGCGGCACGGTTCTTGAATCCTATCGCCGGGATGTCTTCCAGCGGCTGGAGGGAATGAATGTCGGGGCGGTGTCCGATGACCAACTGGACTTCTTGCTGCAGCGGGGCATAGGCTACGTGGTTCTGCATGAGGATTGTTTTCCTGAAAAGGTCTCGCCCTTCCCCGTTGGGAAGACGCTGGAATCGCTGATGAATCATCCCCGCCTCAAGCGGCTTGGCCAGGATGGGGCGATGTGGTCGTTCAAGATTCTCGCCCGGGAGCAGGCGGAAACAAGCCGGGAACGGGTGTCCTTCATGGCGGTCTCTTTTCCTTCCCGCCGGTTTGAGTTTGAGAACCTGATCCTGGCGGATCCGAAAACCACGGTGACTGATTCCGGCAAGGGATATGTCACGCTCTCTCGTTCCGGGCACTCGGTTACTGTGCCTGATTTGCAGGTGCCCGGGACGCTTCCCCTCTTCTGGAATATCCGGACCCGGGGACAAGGTCGCCTCGCGGTTTTCCAGGTGATCGGGGGCGTGACCAATGCGCCCTCATCCGTTGAGGTGAACTCGGCGGACTGGGATTGGCAATCGGTGCCCATACCGGATGTGGACCGCGTCAGTTCAGCAGGGGTCCGGCTGGCCTGGGATGACGGGCGGATGGACTTGGATACGGTTCAGTTGGTGGCCGGGCGATGGGCGGGGCCGGCGAAGGGGAAGCGCGTGGAACTGCCGGCCGCCTGTTTCTTCCATGCCGGGTTCATGGATCCAGCCGGGGAATGGGTGACGCTGCGGGCGGCCTATGAGCCTAAATCCATTGTATTCTACGGCCCGAAACTGCCTCTGGATAAGGGGAGCTATTCGGTTGAGCTGATCTTCGATTCGCCGGCGATGGCGGGAACTCCACTGGGGCAGTTCAATGTCCGGTGGATCGATAGCGACAAATCCGGCTGGGTGCCCGTCACGGCGGGGGATTCCTCCTCCGTCACGAATTTCGAGCAGCTTGAAAATCTACCCTTCATGGTGGCGTTCGAGTTTTTCCGCGTCGCCGACATCCGGATCCGGAAAGTCATCCTGACAAGGATCAATTAAGCCATGCGAAAATCGAAGTTTATCCTGCTCTCCCTTGTCATTTCCATGGCGGTATATTTCACCCTGACCTGGCCGCTGGGGGCATTGTTTCATGAGGGAATTCCCTCCTCCAACCGGCCGGAGCAGGGGGGCGCCCGTTACATGATTCCCGGTGACCACCTGCAATTCGTCTTTCAGCTGTGGATGTTGGCCGATTCGTTCAAAGGGGGCGCCCCGCTGTTCTCTCATGTGTATGAGTTCAACCAGGGTGACGACCAGGCGCTCTACAATCCCGGCAGTTACTATTTCCCGTTTGGCCTCCTTTTTTCGGCCGGGCATGCGCTGGGGGGAACCGTCGTTGGCTGGAACCTGATGCTATGCCTGACTGTGTGGTGGATTTATCTCTCTACCTGGTTCCTGATCCGGCGCTTCACCCGCTCCAGGTTGACGGCGGCGGTGGCGGCATTGCCATCCATCCTGTTACCTTATTTCTATGTATCACTTCTGGGGGGAAGCCCCACCGGTATGGGTATGCTTTGGGTTCCCCTGATCTTCCTCGGTGTGGATGTGGCCATCCGTGACCGCCGGATCTGGGGCGGGGTTTTGGCCGGGATTCTGCTTTATATTTCAGCCTGGGTTGATTTGCATGTGTTCTTTTTCGTGTTCCTGGCAACACCGGTGTGGATGCTGATGAGTCTGGCTTTGAAGAAGGCGGAGACCAAGGGGTTTGGCCGGATTAAATGGCGGGAACTGATCCGGCCGGTCTCCCCGGTGGTCATCGGGATGGGGCTTGCCTACCTGCAAACCAGTCTCATTAAGGCCTCGCTCGACGACACCCTGCAATCCCAAGGCCGCTCCATCAAGGAATCGCTCGGCTATGCCCTGCGGGCGCCGGGCTGGTTCGATCCTGCTCTGGATAACCGTTACAATATCATCTACATAGGCATCTGGGTCGCCGTGGTTCTTGCAACAGGACTGCTCTTCCTGGTGGTCGATGCCTGGCGTAACCGGCCACATGCCAGGGGGCGGCTTGCCCTGTTCGGGATGATCCTGGGGGCTATCTTCGGCATTGCGATCCTGGCGGTTGGGCCCAACACGCCGTTCGATTCGCATCATACCCTGTGGACAACCCTGCGCACCCTCATTCCGCCCTACAAGATGATCCGGCAACCGGCCAAGATCTACTGCCTCCTGACTCCTTTTCTCGGGATTGCGCTGGCGATCGTGATTGACCGGTTCAACCAGGCCATTCTGCGGCGGGGCTGGGTGGTGGTCGTCTCGCTGGTGATTGCCGCAGGCTGCCTTGTCGATTATGGGCGGCGGCTGGATCCGACCATCTGCCTGCTCGACTACAAACAGGGCGCCTATCGGGCTGTGGCCCGCGATGCGGCCCAGTCGGGGCGCGAGAACCGCGCCCTGGCCCTTCCGCTGTGGCCGGGTGATTCGCATTGGAACTCCATTACGGAATATTATGCCACCCTGTACCGCACGAAGATGCTGAACGGCTATTCACCTTCGGTTTCCCGCCAGTATTTCACGAATGTCTTCGAGCGTTTTGAGGCGCTCAACATGGGGGTGGTCTCCGAGGACACCCTGGACGGGTTGCTTGCCATGAAGATCGGGTACCTGATCTTGCATGAAGATGCGTTCCCGAAGAAAGTCAGCCCCTTCCCGGCGTCACAGACCCTGCGTGAGCTGATGCGGCATCCCAGGCTCCAGTTCCTGGCGCAGGACAAAGCCGTCTGGTCTTTCAAGATCGCCACCAACCATGAACCATCAACCATCAACCATGAACCATCCTCCACTCTCTTCACCGCCTGGCAATGGGACGCCTGTAACGTGGCGCGCGGCAGTGCAACCGTGACCAGGGAGGGATCCAATAGCTTTGTGCGGCTGACGGCTCCGGAAGGCCGGGTCGAGATTGGCGATCGGACGCTCTACCCGGTGGAAGGGCTTCGTTATGTGGCCTCTGTCAGAGGAACCGGGGTACTTGGCGGCTCCTTTGGAACAGGACTGCCGGGTGACAGCTTCAGGGTCGCGGTGACATCAGGATCCGAATGGGTCTGGGCTGAAATCCCGGTTCCCGTGATGCCCCCGAACCGGCAGACGTGGTTGGAACCGGTCTTCACGAATATCGCGGGTACGGTGGATATCAGCATGATCACGTTACTGGCGGGACCCTGGCAATGGCAGAAGGCCGGGGAAACCCAGGCTGTTTCCGCCGCGGCATTTTTCCGGTCTGGCTATTCGGATCGTGCCAGCGGGGACATCCGGCTGGAGGCCGACCGTGTCCAGGCGGGGGTCGCCTTCTATGCCCCGGTCGTTCCGGTATTGCCCGGCCGCTATCGGATCGCGTTGAATTATACGGCCGATTGCCCTGACGGAACGAAGCTGGGCGAGTGGTCGGTGTCCCGTTCCGATGGCCAGTCCCGGCATACCGGGACCGTGGTGTCTGGCCAGCCAGCCACCGTGGATTACCCGCACACCGCACCCTGTCCCCTGAGCTTGGAATTCCAGTACAACCGGCAGGCTGACATGGTCATCCGCTCCGTGAGTTTCACTCGAGTCGAATAGAAGCGTGACGATCCCCGATTTTCATCTCGGCGCCCGTGATCACCGCATCTTCAGAAAAGCCAATGCTAAAGCGCTTTAGCATGTCTTTTGGCTCTATTGAGCCAGCAGGCCATTCTGCAACTTCTCCACCATTCGGTCCCGCAGGCTTATAGCATCCAGAACGGTTGAGTGCTCGCGTCGGGGCGGGTTTGTCGATATTTCGCATCGCCGGGAGAGGATGGGGGCACTTTTCCCCGGATCTGAGAGTCAGCGGGGACAGACTATAAAAGAAATTCCATCGCATATCTCTCTTGATTAATGCACGCATTCTGTGCTACACATTATGTGTGCATACTTGATGGGAGAGATTAATGACTAGAAATGTGACATTGAGGATGGATGAATCCCTGTTAGCGGAACTGCGGCATCGGGCTGTTGATGCCCATATGTCGCTTTCCGCCTGGATTACGGCGACACTTATGTCGATGGCACCGCCATCGTGTGAGTTGGATGAGATTCGGGCGAAGGCGATTAAGCGGATGGAGACGGGATTCCATTTTAGCGACAAGCCGATGTCGAGGGACGAACTCCATGTCCGGTGATGTGTTCATTGACACTAATGTTCTTGTCTATGCGCACGACCTTGATGCCAACGAAAAGCATGATATAGCGAAGCAACTTCTGACCGGGCTTTGGCAGTCGAAACCACTCCCCTGGATCAGCATTCAGGTGTTGCAGGAATTGCTGGTGACACTGCGCCGCAGGGGGATCCCTGCGGCGACTGCGCGCGAGACCGTGGATGCTTATACACGATGGCGTGTGGTGGAGAACGATGTGGGTTTGTTGCGGAAGGGCATGTCGGAGATGGAACGATGGCAACTCTCGTTCTGGGATGGGCTCATTCTTGCTGCCGCCCGCATGGCACACGTCCAGACGATATTGAGTGAGGACCTCAGCGACGCGCAGGACTATGGGGGAATCCGCGTCCAGAACCCGTTTCGATCAAGATGATGGGCGTGCCCCGGTTATGATCGAGCTGACCTCGGAGGTGTCTCTTAGTGTGTCCCTGGTGTCCATTGGAGAGGACCCTGTCCCCGGCGGATAACTTTTAGTCCCGTGCGACTTAATCAATGTGTGGCGGTCGATATTTTAGGATGGAGCAATTTCGGGTTGACTCTAATTTATGCATGAGTATATTAGAGCGCAAATGAAACTCAACCCATTGTGGTGAATCATGGAGCGCTATCTTAAAACCGCCATAGCCGAAGATCTTGGCGAAAAAATGGTATTTCTGGGTGGCCCCCGGCAAGTCGGCAAGACCACGCTGGCCCTCAGTTTGCTGAGTGGCGGTCGCGAAACCCATCCCGCTTACCTGAATTGGGACAATCCGGCAGCCAGAAAAATGCTCCTTCAAGGCGCCCTGCCAAGCGGGGAACGGACGGTTATCCTTGATGAAATCCACAAGTACAAAGGGTGGAGAAACCTCGTCAAGGGCCTCTACGATACAAACAAATCAAGCCGCCAATTCTTAATCACAGGCTCCGCGCGGTTGGATCACTATCGTCGTGGAGGGGATTCACTTCAGGGGCGATACCATTATCATCGCCTTCATCCCTTGTCCTGGTGTGAAATCGCCAGACAGCCAAGCCGGGCGGACCTCGATCATCTTCTGCGATTTGGAGGATTTCCTGAGCCTTTTATCAAGGGTAATACACGTCATTGGAAACGATGGCAGCGGGAACACCAAAGCCGGGTCGTTCATGAGGATTTGATCAGCTTGGAGCAAGTCAAGGAGGTGTCACAACTGGACCTCCTCGTGCAGGTACTCCCGGAACGCGTCGGCGCACCTCTTTCCCTCAACAATCTGCGACAGGATCTTGCCGTTGCTTTTGAGACAGTCGACCGCTGGATTACCATCCTGGAGAATCTTTACTTCTGCTTTCGCATACAGCCTTACGGCCTCCCCAAATTGAGAGCGGCCACCAAAGAACGAAAACTTTATATGTGGGACTGGTCAATTTGCGAAAACCCGGCCTCACGGTTTGAAAACCTGGTGGCCTCCAATCTCCTGAAGTATTGTCACCTGGTTGAAGACAGCGAGGGAGATCGCATGGATCTGCGTTTTGTGCGTGACGCGCAGGGACGGGAATTGGATTTTGTAGTCGTCCGGAACAACAAGCCGCTCTTCGCCGTGGAATGCAAAATGGGCGAGCAGCAACTGAGCCGCAACATTTCCTATTTCTCCCAGCGCACTAATATCCCCCTCTTTTACCAGGTTCATATGGGGCAGAAGGATTATGAAGTCGCGGGGTTCAAAGCTCGGGTTCTTCCCTTCACCACCATGGCTGAAATACTGTCTGTTTGATTGTTGGAAAGGGTGTCGCCGGGAAGGATCCGACAGGGCAATGAGCGCCATTCGGGTCTGTCCCCGTTGTCTTGTATCGTACAACACCAACCACATGAAAAGGGGACATTCCTATTGTGCGTTGACATTGCGAGAATTTCGATTGCATGATCCCTTGGCGAGGGGCAATATCCTCGATGAGTTTTGTGCCAACCCAATAAGGAGACTATTGATGAGTACTGTTCTGAAATGCCTGGCGGTTTTTGGCTTGGTTGCCGGGGTGGGGTTCGCGGCCCTGGGCGCTGATAGCGGGACGGCTTCAAAATCCTTGCCGGAAAAAGGGCCTGCCTTGTCCAAGCTTCGGCATGAGACCATCATGAGTAATCTGGATGCGGGCGGGGATCTGCTCGTGGTCGCCAACATGGACGGATGGGTTCGGGATGCGGTTCACAGCATTGTGAAGCCCATTACGGTCATGGGCGGGGACGATCCCGGTTTCAAACCCGTGGCCACGTTCCTCGGGAAACTGCCCGGGTATCTGGATAAGAGCGGCTTCTATGGGTTCCAGGGATTTGGGATGAGTGTGGTGCCCCGGGCGGATGGGCAGAATAACATCAAGTGCTTCATTGCCCGTGATCCGGATGTGACCTGGTCCCCCCTCTGGAAGGCCACGGTTGGCGGGAATCCCCGGAAAATGGTCTGCACCGATTTCCTCTCTGCGGACACGGAAATGGCGCGGACCGGGACGGAGGAATATGGCGCCCTCTGGAAGATGGTGCGATCCGGTGTGGCGGAACTCGGTTCGCCGGCCGTTGCTGCTGCGTTCAATGCCCAGTTATCGGGCCTGGCGACCAATATGGGGGTCAATCTTGACAAGATGTTTGAATCCCTGGGTACGGAAGGGTTTTTCGCCATCCAGTTCTCCAAAACGGAAACGATCACCATCCCCGGCAAGGGTGGCGAGGCACCCGTGAAGATGGCCAAGCCGGGATTCCTGATCGGGGTGGCGGTGAAGGATGACACGCTGGTCAAATCGCTTGAGGCCGCGATTGCGAAGAGCGGCATGCTGTCGGTCACCAATGGCGCCGGCGGGATCAAGGTCGTCAATATCCCATTCCCGATGCCCCCGTATATGCCGATTCAGCCGGCTTACGCGGTGCATGGCGGATTTTTCCTGCTGGGATCCACTCCGGCCGTGCTGGCCGATGGCATCAAGGCCTTCCAGACCAAGACCGGCCTGGCGTCGACCCCTGAATTCAAGAAGGCGTTTGAGGGGTTGCCCATGGTCAATAATGGTATTTCGTACATGAGCCCGCGTTTCATGAACACGATTCTGGATGTGCAGAAGGCCATGATTTCCCGTGAGCCGGGCGAGGGGGCGAAGATGGCCGGGATGATGGATGACATGATGGGGTGGAGGCGGAACATGCGTGCCGCGCAGATTTTCCTGAACAAGCGCAACGGGGTTCTGATCACCGGGGTGTCGTCGGCCGGGGCGAAGGAAATGGTGGCCAGCGCGATGGTGGCTCCGTTTGCCATGATGGCGGGCATTGCTGTCCCCAGTTTCCTGAAGGCGCGGAGCGTTTCGCAGGGGAATTCCTGCATCAATAATCTCCGGATGATGGAGGCCGCCAAGGAGCAGTGGGCTTTGGAAAACAACAAAGAGAGTGGCGCCGCGGTAAAGGAATCCGATATCATCAAGTATCTGGGTGAAGGCAAAATGCCCAAATGCCCGCAGGGGGGTACCTATTCCCTGGACACCATCGGCACCAATGCCCGGTGTTCACATCCCGGTCATCAATTGAATGACTAAGTTTTGGTGCTTGGGTGGATCGGCTCAAGGTGGACGCCGCTCTCCGAGCGGCGTCAGGTGCATGGGATGATCATGAATTGACCGGACTGTGCCCGGATGTCCAGGTCCACCTTGGAGATACGCTTCTCTTTTGCGCCGTTGCCAAGCGCCGTGGGAATCGCTAGACTGCTTGAACTTTTTTTTCGGGGATGGGAAGGATTGACTATGGCTTCGAAATGGAATTGGCGTGAACAGCGGGAGCGGAAGGCGTTTCTGGCGCTCCAGGACGGGACGATTTTGCGGGGGTATTCGGTCGGGGCTCCCGTGGATGGATTTGGTGAAGTGGTGTTCAATACGGGGATGGCCGGCTATCAGGAAATCCTGAGCGACCCCTCCTACAGCGGCCAGTTTGTCACCATGACTTATCCCGAAATCGGGAACACGGGCATGAACCTGCCCGACATGGAGAGCCGCCAGCTCTTCGCCAACGGGTTCGTCATCCACAACATGAACGAAACCAGCAACTGGCGGGCCGATGGTTCGCTGAAGGATTACCTGGTGAAGTGGAATATCCCAGCCATTGCAGGCATTGATACCCGTGCCCTGACCACCCGGCTCCGTACCGAGGGGACCCAGCGCGGCTTTATGAGTGTGACGGGAACGGTCAGCGAGGCGGATGCCGTAAAGAAGGCGCTGGAGTGGGGCGGGCTCGATGGCCAGGATTATGCGGCCAAGGTTTCCTGCAAGGCGCCCTACAAATGGGATGTCGACGGGACGCTGACGGCGTCGTGGGGTATTGCCTCAGCCCTGCCGCCTGCCGACCTGAAGATCGTAGCCTATGATTTCGGAATCAAGTGGAACATCCTGCGCAGCCTGCGGCTGAACGGGATGGAAGTGACCGTGGTGCCCGCCCAGACCCCGGCGGCCGAGGTGTTGAAGCTCAAGCCTGACGGTGTGTTCCTTTCGAACGGTCCTGCGGATCCCGCGGCGGTGACCTATGCCATCGAGGCGGCCCGGGCGTTGCTGGGCAAGGTTCCCTTGATGGGAATCTGCCTGGGACATCAGATTCTCGGCCTGGCCTGTGGCGGAAAAACATACCGGCTCAAGTTTGGGCATCATGGGTGCAACCATCCGGTGAAGAACCTTCGCACGGGCGCAGTGGAAATCACCTCCCAGAACCACAATTTCGCCGTGGATCCGGCATCCATCAACCCGGCGCTGGTTGAGGTGACGCACATTAACCTCAATGACCAGACGGTCGAGGGGCTATCGCACCGGAAGGAACCGATGTTCTGCGTGCAGTATCATCCCGAATCCTCCCCGGGACCACATGATCCCTATTATCTCTTTGGCCAATTCCGCGACATGATCCGAAAGGCGTAATATTTATGCAGGGGCACAATTGGATAGCGATCCTTGATTTTGGTTCCCAGTACAGCCAGCTGATTGCACGGCGTGTCCGTGAGCAGCGGGTCTATTCGGAGCTTCTGAAGTTCAATATCACCGCCGCCGAACTCAAGGCGCGGAAACCGGCGGGCATCATCCTGTCGGGCGGTCCGGCCAGCGTGCTGGACAAGGGCTCTCCCCTGTGCGACCCGGCGATCTATGATCTCGGTGTTCCCGTGCTGGGGATTTGTTACGGCCAGCAGATGACCGCCAAGCTCCTGAACGGGTCCGTCAAGCCGGGGCGTGAGCGCGAGTATGGCAGCGCGAAGATTTCCGTGGTGGATGCCTCGTCCCTCTTCCGTGGACTGCCCTCCGAGCTCGATGTCTGGATGAGTCATGGCGATCAGGTGGAGCGGATGCCCGAGGGATTCAGCGTGCTGGCCCGCACGGAAACCTGTCCGGTGGCGGCCATGGGCAATGAGGCGCGCCGCATCTACGGGCTCCAGTTTCATCCCGAAGTGGTGCACACCCCCCAGGGGGTAGCCCTGCTGAACCGGTTCCTGTTCGATGTTTGCAAGTGCCGGCCGGACTGGGAGATGTCCCAGTTCATCAAGGAGAGCATCGTCGCCATCCGTGAAAAAGTGGGCGACGGGCATGTCCTGTGCGGCCTGAGCGGCGGGGTGGATTCCTCGGTTGTCGCAGCCCTGCTGCACCGCGCCATTGGCCCGCAGCTTCACTGCGTCTTTGTGGATAACGGCCTGTGCCGTGCCGGCGAGGCGGAACAGGTGGAGGAGTTGTTCGGAAAGGCCTTTGGCGTCGATCTGCATGTGGCGCATGCCCAGGAACGGTTTATGACGGCGCTGAAGGGCGTGGTGGATCCCGAGCTGAAGCGCAAGGCGATTGGAAAGACCTTTATTGATGTGTTCTCGACCGAGGCGCGCAAGTTCGGCGAGGTCAACTTCCTGGCACAGGGCACGCTTTATCCGGATGTTATCGAGAGCGCCTCGCCGATCGGCGGCCCCTCCGTGACGATCAAAAGCCATCACAACGTGGGCGGATTGCCCGCGGATCTCAAGTTCAAACTGATCGAGCCGGTCCGTGAACTGTTCAAGGACGAGGTGCGGTTGCTGGGGCGCGAGCTCGGGTTGCCGGACTATCTGGTGAACCGCCAGCCTTTCCCGGGTCCCGGGCTGGCTGTCCGCATTCTTGGTGAGGTGACGGAGGATCGTGTGACGCTGCTCCAGAAAGCGGATATCCGGGTTCAGGAGGAAATGGTTAAGGATCCGATGTATGCCCGCATCTGGCAGTCGTTTGCGGTTCTGCTTCCGATCCAGACCGTGGGGGTCATGGGCGACAGCCGGACCTATGAGAATGTGGCGGCGATCCGCATTGTGGAGAGCCAGGACGGCATGACGGCCGACTGGTCAAGGGTTTCCTATGACACCCTGGCCCGCATCTCAAGCCGGATCATCAATGAGGTTTCGGGCATTAACCGGGTGGTCTATGACATCAGTTCCAAGCCCCCTGCGACGATTGAGTGGGAATAACAAAGAGGGATGCCCATGATTAAAAGGGTTGTCAAGTTGTGTCTCTTCCTTGCATGGGCCTTGTCATCCAAGGCCGACACACTGACCTACAGCGACGGCGCGACGGTAAATGGGTCCTTCCAGGGTTTCGCAAACCGGAAGTTTGTTTTTACAGGCAAGGATGGCGTAAAGCTCTCGGAGTATCCCCTCAAGGTGAAAAGCATTGTCCCGGAATCGACCGTCACGGTGTCCGTGGAATTAGCCCGGAAGCGGCATGATTCCGTGGAGTTTGTTCAGGTGGATCATAATATGTTCCGCTTCAAAAAGGACGGACAGACGATGAGTGAGCCCGTGATCATGCTGAAGGCGGTGTCGGTGGTTGTCGATCCGGATGCCTGGCCCCCGAAGGAGGAGCTTCCTGCCGGGCCGGTTATACCTGCCGGGCCGGTTATAAGGGCGGCACGCATTCCTCAGACAGGGGCACAAACCCGGGAGTGGCGTCGCTCGGGGACCTGGCGGGAGATGGCGACGGATGACTCGAACGACATTAGTCATGGCGAGGAAGTGGATATTGTGGCGTCCCTGAAGAAGGGGATGGTTAACGTGGTGCATTTCCATCTTCCCACGGCCCTGGCCAGTGTCCGTGAAGGCAATTACCTGGATGCCCTGGCGGCTAAGAAATCGAACCGGATGGTAGTCCTGAAGGTGACACTCAAGGATTTTGAAGCGCCGATCTGCACGGCCCTGAAGATCAAATCCCTTCCCCAGTTCTGGGTTTATGACGCCCAGGGAAGGCTTGTGAAGAAGTTGACCGATCGTTTCACGGAAGCCGATATCGATGGCGCCATCAAGGAAGCCCGTCGCAGCCAGACGTTTTAGGCGGCTGCCTGGAGGCGCAGTATTGACAGGAACCGAAAGAAGGTGTCCAATACAGGGCGTGGGTGGCAGGTTACTGTCATGAAGGAAACGGCGAGCAGCTTCTGAATCAGAGCGAGGATCACCATGGCGCGGAAAAGTGTTGATTGGGAAAGCATGTTTCGCGCTCTTGACGCTTTCAAGAAAGAGCATGGACATTGCCGTGTTCCGGCAAACTGGAAGAAGGATCTTCAGCTGGGCCGGTGGGTGGCGATGCAGCGGTATCGCCATAAGATAGGAGAGCTTGATCAACGCCTTGTTGACAGGCTCAATCAGGTGGAATTTGTCTGGGCCCCCGCAGACACCGTCTGGTGCGAGATGCTGGAGCGCCTCAAGAAATACAAGAAGAAGCATGGGGACTGCGATGTGCCTTCGTCGTGTCCGGCGGATCCCAACCTGGCCAACTGGGTGGCCAATCAGCGGCATCGACGGAAGATGGGAACCCTGAGTGCCGATCGCGTCAAGATGCTGGATGAGCTTGACTTCCTGTGGGCGGTCTATGGGAAGAATGCTGCCAGCAAGGAGGTTCCGGTGAGCAAGAAATCCGTTCCGGTGCCCGTCAAGGTGGTCGAACTTGCCCCGGAGGAGCGATTGTACCAGGTATGCGGGGAATATATTCAGTACAACGGTGCCGGCCCGCTTCCCCAAAAACTTGAAAAATACATTGCGCTTCACAACGGCGACTTCCCTCCCTGCATCCTCCTGCCGCGGCATCCCTTGACGTTCCGAATCGGGAACGGGGATTCGGCGGTTTCGATCATGAGGAAATATCAGTGGCCTGGCAAAGGTCCGCTTCCTGGGGATATCCTTGAATACCTGAATGAAAATGGCGCGCTTCCCCCGCATGGTGCCTGAGATTAGAATGGGCGTTACGGGAATTCGCAAGCGCCGGGAGGTGAGCGTGAAGATGCCTGAAGGAAAAACGTATGCGGGCAGGACGATCTGCTTCATGGCGGTATTCCCGGCGGTATTTATCGCCCTCTACCCGCTGATCTACCTGATCCTGCCCGAGACGATGGCGATCCGGGCTGATTTGCCTAGGGATATCAGCCTGATCCTGCTGTTGGACGGGATCCTGGTGCCGTTGACCGGGGCCGGTCTGTTCATCCAGGCGCGCCGCAGGGCCGCGCGGGGCGCGGGGTGGGGGCGGGAAGATACGCGGGATGTCTATTAAGCAGGAAGGCGGCTTGACTCCATCGAGGGGTTCCCCTAGAAGTGTTTTCTGATCATGACAGTGGTGACCCATAGTTCGCGGATATCGGACATTCTCCTGCAGCGCGGGAGCATTTCCGTTGAGGCCTTGAAGCAGGCGCAGGAGCGGGCCCAGGCGGCGTCGATCCGGCTGGAGAAATACCTCCAGGACAACTCGCTCATCACCGCCACGGAAGCCACGATCAGCTTGGCGGAGTATCTCCGCATGGCGCCGATCACGCTCGCCCGGTTCACGCCCAATCCCCAGCTCATGGAGTTGATCCCCCCCGAGATCCTCCGCAAGCATCAGGCGCTGCCGATGATCAAGTTGGACGGGGTGCTGATGGTGGTGCTGGGCGACCCGTTCGATATCATGGCGATTGACGAGCTCCATGTAATCACAGGGCTCCACATCATGCCGCTGGTGGCCGCTGAAAAGGACATCCAGGACACGCTTTCCCGGACCCTGGCCCCGGCGGAGGGGAGTGCGGGGCTGGATCTTGAAGATATCATGAAGGATTCCGACAACGACATCGAGGTCGGAAAAGCCGAAAAAGAGGAAGTCAGCCTCGAGGAGATGATGGAGAGCGCCGAGGGCGCGCCCGTCATCCGTATGGTGAACATGATGTTGGTGGAAGCCCTTCGGACGCGGGCGAGCGATATCCACATCGAGCCCCAGGAAAAGGCGCTTCGGCTCCGGTATCGCATTGACGGGGCGCTGACCGAGCGGCCAAGTCCGCCGAAAAGTTACCAGCCGGCGATCATCTCCCGTATCAAGATCATGTCGGACCTGGATATCGCCGAGCGGCGTGTGCCGCAGGATGGCCGGTTCAGGATCAAGGCGCTGGGCAAGGAAGTGGATATCCGGGTCAGCCTGCTACCCTCCATCCATGGCGAGAAGGTGGTGATGCGTGTGCTCGATAAGAGCGCCCTGTTCCCCAGTCTCAGCGGGCTGGGCCTTGAGGAACATGCCTACAAGGCCATGTCCTATGCCATTGCCCAGCCCCACGGAATCATTCTGGTGACGGGACCCACGGGTAGCGGCAAGACTACCACTCTCTATTCCTGTCTGCAGGAATTGAACAAGGCCGATGTGAATATTGTAACCTGCGAGGACCCTGTGGAATACCAGTTGGTGGGAATCAACCAGGTGCAGGTGAGTTCCGGGGTGGGCCTGACCTTCTCGGCCGCGCTCCGCTCCATCCTCCGGCAGGATCCGGACATTGTGCTGGTCGGCGAGATTCGCGACGGCGAAACAGCGGAAATTGCCGTCAAGGCGGCGCTGACGGGCCATTTGGTGCTCAGCACGTTGCACACCAATGATGCCGCAGGCGCCATTGCGCGCTTGATCGACATGGGTATTCCTCCGTTCCTGTTGTCGTCTTCGCTGATCCTCTCGCAGGCCCAGCGCCTGTACCGGAAGCTTTGCACGGTGTGCCGCCAGAAGGTCGAGTTGCCGCTGGATGTGCTGCAGGCGAACCGGATCGATCCTGATTTTTTCCTGAACAATGCGGATAAGGCCTCGGGGCATGTCTCCATCTACAAGGCGGTGGGCTGTCCCAAGTGCAATAACACGGGATTTCGGGGGCGGGGCGCCATCATGGAAGTGCTGCCGGTGACGGAACATATCAAGGAGCTGATCATGAAGGGTGCCACCAGTGGCGAAATCCGTGAGGCGGCCCGCGCCGGCGGCATGATCACCCTGAAGGAGTCCGGGTTGCAGAAGGTGAGGGACGGCGTGACCTCGCTGGAGGCGGCGATGGAAATGACGGGCGGGGAGTAACCAGGAGGACGCATGAGCCCAATGTTGAGATCGGCGGGCGGGATGAAGCCGGCCCCCCAGAAAAACACGAAGACCGCATCTTCCCAGAAGAAGCCCGTGACGGCTACGGTCGCCCGTCAGGGGACGAAAAAAGGGCAGAAAATCAGGGGTGCCCAGAAGATCATTCGCACGGATCTACCCCCTTTCTCGCGGCAGATGGCGGCGATGTTGTCGGCTGGTATGCCGATTGTGGCCTCGCTTGAAACGCTCGAGGAGCAGGCGCTCAATCCCAACTTCAAGATTGCGCTGGGTGAGGTGAAGCGCAGCATCGAGGGAGGGGCGTCCTTCTCGGAAAGTCTCCAGCAGTTGCCTGAAATTTTTGATGTCCTGTATGTGAACATGGTCCGGGCAGGTGAGCAGAGCGGCCAGTTTGCCGAGACCATGAAGCGGATCGGCGAACTGCTGGAGGCCACGGCCCGCCTCCGGCGCAAGGTGAAGTCGGCCATGACCTACCCGATCGTCGTGTTGACCATGGCGCTGGTCATTGCCACGGGCATGATCATCTTCATCGTGCCGGTGTTTGCCCGCATGTTTCAGGATTTCGGCGGAAAACTGCCGGCACCGACCCAGTTCCTGGTGGATCTCAGTAGCGGCATCAAGCACTACGCCGTCATTATTGTGCCCTCCATCATCCTGGCGGTCTGGGGGTTCAGGAAGTGGAAGAAGACGCTCGCGGGGGCATGGGCCATGGACCGGTTCGCGCTCAAGGCTCCGGTGATCGGCGTGCTGGTCCAGAAAGTCGCCGTGGCCCGGTTTTCGCGCACCTTGAGCCAGCTGGTCCAGAGCGGGGTGCCGATCCTGAATGCCCTGGAGATTGTGGCCAAGGCGGCCGGCAACCTGGTGATTGAGTCGGCGATCATGGATGCCCGCAGGGCGGTGGAGCATGGCGATACCCTCTCCTCCGGGTTGGATGGCAAGGAGTGCATTCCGACCCTCATGGTGCGCATGCTGGCGGCCGGCGAGAAAACAGGAAAAGTGGATGAGATGCTGGCAAGCGTGGCGGATACGTTTGATGACGAGGTGGAGACGATGCTGGCGTCGCTGACCTCGCTGCTGGAGCCCCTTCTCATGGTTTTCCTGGGCGTGATTATCGGTGGAATCGTGGTCTGCATGTTCCTGCCGATTTTCAAGATGACCGAGGTGATTAACAAATAACGCGTCCGGGTGTGGCGGGATGGATTTCATGGCTGACCCTCTTCAAAAAACTCTTCTTTGTGATTGTCATATAAAATCAGGTGCCCGCATGGTGGATTTCAGCGGGTGGTTCATGCCGGTCCAGTATGATGGCATCATGGCGGAACATCAGCGCACCCGGACCGATGTGACGATGTTCGATACCTGCCACATGGGGCGGTTCTGGGTCACCGGGCCCGGGGCGCTCGAGGGACTTGACCGGCTCCTTACCACGGATGTCGCCGCCATGAAGGACGGGCAGTGCAAATATGGATTCCTGCTCCGGGAAGACGGGGGAATCCTGGATGACCTGATCACCTACCGCGTTGATGCGGAACGCTGGCTGATCGTGGTGAATGCCGGGACGCTGGCGAAGGATCGGGAATGGATTCAAGCCAGGCTTCCGGGCGGAACCCGGTTCGAGGATGCATCGGCGCGCCTGGCGAAGATGGACGTGCAGGGCCCGAACGCGCTGGCCCGGGTCGCCTCGGTGCTGGGAGTGGATGCGGCCCGGCTCGGGTATTTCAAGTTCATGATGTTTGCCTGCGGGGGCGAGGCGATCGTCAGCCGCACCGGTTATACCGGAGAGAAGGGCGTTGAGCTGTATGTGGCCTCAGACCGCATCGTGGAGGTGTGGGAGCGGTTTGAGCGGGCCGGGGTGAAGCCGGCGGGGCTGGGGGCGCGGGACACGTTGCGGCTGGAGGCGGGGCTTCCCTTGTATGGCCACGAGTTGTCGGAGGACATCACTCCCGTGGAGGCGGCGATGAGCCGGTACGCCTCCAAGACCGGGGCCTATATCGGACGCGAGGCCGTGGAAGCGCATCGTCAGCAGGGGCCGGCGAAAGTGCTGGTCGGTTTCCGGATTGAAGGCCGTCAATCAGCCCGTTCCGGGCAGGCGGTCATGGCGGCGGGGCGCCGTGTGGGCGTGGTGACCAGCGGGTCGTTTTCGCCAACGTTGCAGGCGGTGATAGGCTTTGCCTTTGTGGAGCCTTCGATGGCTGTTCCGGGAGTCCGCATGCAGATCGATACGGGGCGGAATTTACTGGACGCCGGGGTGGTGAAAATTCCATTTTACAAGGCTGGATAACAGGAGATGACTATGGCGCAGGAGCAGATGTATTACACGAAAGATCACGAGTGGTTGAGGCTGAATGGCGATGAGGCGACGATGGGGATTTCCGGGCATGCCCAGGAGGCCTTGGGCGACATCACGTTTGTGGAGCTCCCGAAAATCGGAAAGACGGTCAACGCCCATGATTCGCTGATTGTCATCGAATCCGTCAAGGCGGCCAGCGATGTCTATGCCCCGGTGGGAGGAACGGTGAGCGTGGTGAATGAAGCGTTAGGCTCGGCTCCCGAGCTGATTAACCAGTCAGCCGAGGACAAGGGTTGGATCTGTAAGCTCAAGCCATTCGATGCTGCGGCGGTGGCGGGATTGATGACGGCCGACCAGTATCAGGCCTTTCTGGCGGAGCACTGAAATGCCCTATATTCCGACTACTGACCGCGACCGCGAGGTCATGCTCGAGGCGATAGGGGTTCCCGATATCGAGGCGCTGTTCGCCGATATCCCGGCCGCGGTCCGGATCGACGGGTTGAAATTGCCGCCCGGCCGGAGCGAGGCGGATGTGTATGAGCATATGCACCGGCTTTCGCATCGCAATGCCCATGACCTGATCCCGTTTCTGGGCGGGGGGTATTACGACCATTTCATTCCCGCCTGTGTAGACGAACTGGCGGCCCGCAGTGAATTTTACACGGCCTATACGCCGTATCAGCCCGAGGCGTCGCAGGGGACGCTACAGGCTATTTTTGAATACCAGAGCGCGATTTGCCGGATCACGGACATGGAAGTGGCCAACGCCTCGATGTATGATGGCGGCACGGCCTTATATGAAGCCGCCATGATGGCGATCCGCCTGACGGGGCGTCGGAAAATCCTGCTCGATAGCGGCGTCAACCCCATCTATCGGAATATCCTGCACAGCTACACCCGGAATCTGGCGGTTGAATTCGAGGAGATTCCCGTGGTGCACGGGCAGAGCGACCGCGAGCGGATTACCCGGGCGATTGATGACAAGACGGCGGCGATCATCCTGCAGAATCCGAATTTCTTCGGGGCGGTGGATGATTTCACCGATGTGATCGAGGTGGCGCACCAGCGGGGGTGCATGGCGGTGATGTCGGT
>Ga0247842_10003840_pt1 | contig 19621 bp, 18 predicted proteins | sample LaCruzMarch2015__3_FD_192411 | JGI IMG/M metagenome (GOLD analysis project Ga0247842, IMG submission 192411) | Freshwater microbial communities from meromictic Lake La Cruz, Castile-La Mancha, Spain - LaCruzMarch2015_19m | ecosystem: Environmental > Aquatic > Freshwater > Lake | place: Spain...
ATGTTACCGCAATCACCGGCTTATAGAAACCATTTGAGAAATCTACAAAATGAAGTCGATGCCGACAAGTTGCATAAAATGCAAAAAGGCAATCTTTTTAACGAAAAGACTTTTTACCCAGCTTTTGTTAAAGATATGCTGGCGGCCAAGAAAGAGGTTGTTATTTACAGCCCGTTTATCTCGAAGTTTCGCTCCGAATTTTTTAAAAAGACTCTGCTTGAACTTCGGAAAAGAAATATTCCCGTTTTTATCTTCACCAGGTCGATTGAAGATCATGAATACTTCGCAAGAGCCGAAATCACCTGCGCCTTGAAAGATTATGAGGAAGCTGGTGCGCAAATTACATATCTGTCGGGATATATTCATGAAAAGTTAGCCATTATCGACCGCGAAATCCTTTGGGAAGGGAGCTTAAATATTCTTTCGCAAAGAGAAAGTCGGGAGATGATGCGCAGAATTTCGGATGAAACATCGACCAGGGAAACTGTGTCTTATTTGGGACTGGACAAAAAGTTGGCCGAAGCTTATAAGTTTCAGTACGAGCGGCTGTATCACAATATGGCCAAAAATCTTGAAGAGAACAAGCGAACCAAAATCAAATTGTTCTTTTCGGGAGTAGTCACTCCTTTTATCGTCTGGTGTCTATTTGCCGTTCCAAAAGTCATAATTTTATTATTGAAAGGATTTAAAGCTGTTTTTGACGTAACCAGTTTTTTATTCAAATGAGCGAAAATCCTCAAAACGATTGGAAAATAATTAAAAATATTCGTGAAGTGTGATACAATATGAATATGCTATATCGTAGGAAGTTTATTGGAGGGCTCTTACAGATTTTTGGCGGAAAACTAGCAAATATTGATTTGCAGAAGTATTTGTTGTTGGCAACTGACATGCAAGAAAAACCGCTCTATGAATTTACACCATATAAATATGGCTGTTTTTCATTTACAAGTTATTGCGATAGACGTGCTATGGTTCGGGATAAATTTATAAAACCATTGGATGAAAGATGGGAAGTCGATACTAAGACAGACTTCTTGCCGATGTTAAATGAGGATGACAGGAGTATTTTAGAGTCGATAAAAAATAACTTCGGCAAACTGACCGGAGATAAATTGATTAAATACGTCTACGATAATTATCCTTACTATACAATTAAAAGTGAAATTGCAAGCCGATTTTTAAGTGATGAGGAAATTAGAAAAAATAAGGAAAAATATTCCCATAAAACTAAAACGGTTTTTTCAATCGGCTACGAAGGTAAAAGCGTCGAAGCGTTTTTGAACGAACTGATTAAGAATAATATTAAGATCCTTGTTGATGTTAGAAAAAATCCCATAAGTATGAAGTATGGCTTTTCCAGAAGTCAAATCCGGGGCTTTTTGAAAAATTTCGGTATTTCCTATATCCATATTCCCCAACTCGGGATTGAGTCTGAAAAACGCAAGGGACTAAAGACCGCAGAGGACTATAATAATCTTTTTTCTGAATATGAAAAAACGATTTTATCAAATGCCGGACGATATGTGTGGCAGATTAAACAACTGTTAGATAGCTACAACCGAATCTGTCTAATGTGTTTTGAGGCAGATCCAAATATGTGCCACAGGACACGTATTTTAAAACAATTAGTCTCTAAGAGCTCGATTACAGGATACAGGGATTTATGAAAACTAAAGTCCTTATCACAGTTAAGACCTATCCTGCAGTATCAGGTAAATACGATGAGTTAGTTTGCACAGCCGGTTTTAGAGAGGATGGTAGCTGGGTCAGAATTTATCCAGTTCCTTTTAGAAAATTGCCATATGCTAGTCAATATAATAAATACCATTGGATTGAAGTTGATCTCGAAAAAAACAAAAAAGACTTTCGGCCAGAGAGCTACAGGCCAGTATCGGAGATTAAAATTTTGGATCATGTTGATACGGGTAAAAATTGGGCAAGACGTAAAGAGATCGTTTTAAAAAATGTCTATGCCGATCTTAACCAATTAATAAACGAGGCCAAATCGGCAAAAAGAACCTCTCTGGCAGTCTTTAAACCAACTGAGGTGTTGGATTTTGCGGTAGATCCGACTGATAGAAATTGGGATTCTAAAAAACTGGAACAACTTCGGCAACAAAATTTATTTGAAGAAAGATTGAAACCGGTGAGTAAACTTCCGTTTAAATTTTCTTATAAGTTCAAAGATATTAATAGCAATATAAGCAAGCTACAAATAGAAGACTGGGAAGTTGGAGCTTTATATTGGAATATGAGATTTCGGCAAAAATGTTCTGAAAAGGAAGCGGTCCAACATGTTAAAAATAGATTTTTTACTGATTTTGTCAGCAATAAAGATTTATATTTCTTCTTGGGCACAACTCAAGCTTTTCACCTGAAATCGAGAAATCCTTTTGTGATAGTTGGGGTATTTTACCCTAAAAAAGAGGAAAAATAATCATTTTATTGGTCTATTTGACTCATCTCCAAATATTTTCCCAAATGCTTGCCCAGCCAGTAGCTATTGGCGAAACTTAGGTGGGCAAAGTAAGAAGCAATGCAGGCCTGGCGTTTAGCCAAAGACATTTTGACAGGGGGTTTAAGCCGAAAATAGAATTGACCGACAACCCGGCGTCTAACTAAAACATATTCCGACCTCACTATATACCCGACAAAATCAATTCCGTTTTCAAGCGGACAGATTTTTTGTTTTTTGGGGTGCAGTCTCAAACCTAAATTTTCGGCTAAAAACTTGCCAATTTCAGCTCGATAGTACTCCAATTCCTCAACACTCTTGGCTAAAATAATAAAATCATCGACATAGCGCACGTAGAAACGGGCTTTTAAAACATGTTTTACAAATTGGTCGAGTTGGTTCATATAGACATTGGCAAAGAATTGGGAGGTCAGATTGCCGATCGGTAATCCTTTGCCACGGGGCACTTTAAACAATGATTTTTCGGCGGGAAGCTGGTCAAATAAACTGGGCTGGCTTTGAATTTTGGGCGGCACATCGCGAACGCAGTCGTGGAAAATAATCGTTTTTGAGAGCCATAAAATTTCTTCGTTTTTAACGCGCCTCTTAATCAAACCGAATAGTATGTCTTGGTCAATTGATGTAAAGAAGCTTTTGATGTCCATTTGGATATAAAAAAAACTTCGGCCGCAGCCGTCTCTCTCTCTCTCTCTCTCTCTCTCTCTCTCTCTCTCTCTCTCTCGGCTCGCGCCGCGAATTTTTTCAATCTTAACATCGCTTGATGAGTACCTTTCCCGACCCGGCAAGCCCAGCTGTCAAAAATAAACACTTTTTCAAAAATCGGCGAAACATAATTGATAAGCAAATGGTGTACCACGCGATCTCGAAAATCGGCGGCAAAAATTTCCCTAATTTTCGGTCTTTGGACGACAAAGGCAATTGAACGACCGGGTTTGTAAGTTCTGTCGCGTAATTTTACCTCTAAATTTAAAAGATTTTCCTCCAAATTTTCGGCGAAAGCCAAATGATTGATGGTTTTTGTTTTCCTTTTCCGGCAATCCAAATAGGCCTTATATAAATTTTCAAAAGTAAACCATGTTTTCATATAATTAGTAAAGTAGCTTATTTTGGGCAAAGAAGGATTCCCATTGCCTGACGCAACGAACATAGTTGCTGTTAGTGGCCTTATTGTTGTTGTTCGTGTTGCCGTTTGACAAGTTCACGTTCCACGCATTTGTCGCGCTGTTCTCCGTAAGCGACCAAAAGTTGTTAGCGGGAACATCTTCTGCTGCCGACTTTTATGACACAATTTCCCATCTCTGGCAAGCAGAGTAGAAAAATTTGAAACTATCCCCCGCGCCAAAATCGACGTGAGGAGCGGCAGCCGTAATGGGATAAACGCTCTCCCGATTATTGGAAAAAATTCGAAATAATCGGTTCTAACTTTTACCCTTCTTTGCCCAAATGAACCACTTTTCAAGTTGCTTGGAAATTTCCACTAAATTTTCAGCCAAATATTTATAACTCGAAATTTTGATGATTTTCGTATCGTGTAATAAACGATTCTTAATTTTTATTCTTTCCACAGTCATTTCGGCTTTATTTATACTTTCTTCTTTATCAACAAGATTATTGGCAATAATGATTTGATCTAAAAGCTCGGACAACAAATTCTTAATATCTTGCGCTAAGGTGTATCGGAAGTCCTTCGGAAAACCGCGGGAAAGCTTGAAGAAATAAAGATTTAAGTCGTAAACGCTTTTAAAAAGAGGTAAATGTTCATAGCGAGCCATCTTTCACCCCCCAAAAAAAATTGCACCGGCTGCCTGCCGGCAGAAAAAATAATTAAATAATCAAATCACCCAAAACCATTACCTGACGCAACGAACATAGCGGCTGAGAGGGGCCTTATCGTAGCTGGCCGTGTAGCCGAGTGACAAGAGCACGAACCACGCAGAGGTCGCGCTGGCCTCCGTAAGCGACCAAAAGTAGTTAGCGGGGTTAGTCAGGTTAAAATTCGAACCGTCAATATAAGATTGCATCAGTTCTTTTTGGGTCGGGAGTCGCCAGCCGTTACCGCGTTCCGAGCAAAGTTGGGCCGCGGTTTTGCTACCGACGGCAACACTATCCGCATCAGTTGTACCGTCCCAAGACCAGTTGGTGCCGCAGGTGGCGGCGAAAGTTGGCACACCGCCCGAATTAATAATGCAGTTACTCCAGATAAGACCGGTGCGGGGGTCGGTGTTGGCATCGGTATCGTCACCTGTTACTGCCGGGTCGGCCGTGGTCCAAGTGAGAGTATCGGTACAATTGGTAGTTTGGGTGACCGGCGCGCCATATGAGTCGTGATACTGTTGGGTCGAGCAGCTTGAGGGATTGGGATAAGTACCGGTTTGCTCGGTGCGAGTGGTGTTGTAAAAAGTGCTGCCGTTTTTGACATCGGTCACCTCCGCGTCGCCGGCAGGCACCCATTCAGAGGCCGAACGGATCCGATTCCAGTAGGCGCCCCAGTCGCCCCAAGCGCCAGCGGCATCGGAACCGTAAGAAAGATCATCTTTGAGATGATCGTAAATGGTTTTAATGCGGGAAGTTGCGCCGGACTCGGGACTGCCGCCCGAAGTTTCGGCTTTAACAATCGTAAAAGTCGTGAAGCCCAGGGTAGCAACTAAAGCAATCCCTAGAATGATAAAGATGATTTTTTTCATAAATTCTCCTTTTTAATTAATTATTATTCATAGCGTTGGATATCTAAAGGATCGACTTTCAGGGCGCGGCGGGCCGGAAAAAGGCCGGTCAAGAAGGTTAAAAGCAAAGTGGCGATAAAAACAGTGATTAATAATGTAATGGGCGTATCAAAAATGCCGACAGAAGTGTTGCCGAGGCGGCGGGCCAAGGATTCTAAAAAGCCGTTGATGCCAACGCGCGCTACCAGAAACAAAATGATGCCCAAAATAAAACCCAGTAGGCCAAAAATCAAACTCTCCAAGGCAAAAAGCCAAAAAATGGTTTTCCGCGAGGAACCCAAAATTTTTAACAAACTGACTTCTTTGACTCGCTCCATTAAAGAAACAGTTAAAGTGTTGAACATACCCAGCAGGGCAATAATGATGCCCACGGCTCCGAAACCGGCCAAAATCAGACGGAAATAACTGAAAAACCGGTTCATCTCTTCTAAAGTGTCGCCGATATAAGTGGTCTTTAATCCCAAGTTTTCCGTTTTTTTCCGTAAAACCGGAATTTCTTCTTTATCTTTAGCCTTGATTTTTAAAAGCGACGCGCTTTCGGTGCCCGAAATTTGGGCGAAATCTTCAGAGGTATAGATAAAGGCATTGGTACTGTTCTTGATGATGCCGATGACTTTGCCTTTTAATTCCTGATCGGCGTTGGTTTGCTTGCCGAGCGTCGGGGGCACAATGATTTTAAAACTCATTTCTTTATCAAGCAGTGTCTCATTGGTGCCGCCCATGGCTTGAGCGACTTTCTCCGAAAGCAAGAGATACTCCCTGTCTGGCTCACCGGGGAACCGGCCGGCCGCCAGTTCTAGCGGCGCCAAAGGATAGAAGTTTGTGGATACGGCGTAAAGCGGGCTGTCCAGAGTTTTACTGTTATTAATTAATTTACCGGCAAGCGAGGTGGAGGTGGCAACCGTTTCGGTTTCGCTGAAATTTTTAATTTGTGAAATAATGTCCGAATTGAGTTTGACTTCAGCCATGCGGTCGGAAGTAGCTTCGATTTGTAGGAGCGAATCGGATTTAACTAATTGTTTGGTGGAAATTTTTTCAATGCCATAGCCAAGCGAAAAAAGAAAAACCGTAGCGCCGACGGCAATACCGGCGGCCAACAAGGTAAAGAAAAAACGGAGCTTTCGAAGCAGCATATTTTTGATTACTAACCTTAAAAGTAAAGTAAATTTCATTCTTCTTCCTCTAATATTTCACGAATCATTTTTGGCATAGCGTTCCCGGTAAAATGACCCAAAATTAGCCCGTCTTTCATGGCGACCTTGCGGTCGGCATGGACTAAATATGACAAGTTATGAGTCACCAAAATAATGGTTTTTTTCAGGCGGTGCAGTTCTCTTAGCGTTGCCATCAAATTATGGCCCGATTGGGAATCGAGGTTCCCGGTCGGTTCGTCCGCCACAATAATCGGGCTGTCGTTTACGAGCGCTCTGGCCAGGCCGATACGCTGCTGCTCGCCGCCCGAAAGCTCATAAGGACGGGAGTTCAGAAAATCCTGCATATGGGTTTTAGTAAGGCAATTGAGGGCGATTTCTCTGGCCTCTCTGGGATCGGCGCCGTCCAAGTAAAGCGGAAGAGCGACATTTTCCAGAATATTGAAGGACTTAAGCCAGACGGCGCTCTGAAATATGGTGCCGAAAACCAAGCGGCGAAATTGGCTTAGAGCGTCGCCCTCAAGTTCCGCCAAATCCTGGCCGTTCACAATTATTTGGCCGCCGGTCGGCGCTTCCAGCCCTAAAATAAGATTCAACAAGGTGGTTTTGCCGCAGCCGCTTGGTCCAAAAATCAATATAAATTCACCCGGGTAAATATCCAAGTCAACCCCGCGGATGACATCAATTTCCCGCTCACGGGTTTCAAATGTTTTGGTCAGATTTTTGATTTGAATGATGGGATTTTTCATTTAAATAATCCTCCCATCCAGCCGAAGGCCTTTTCTAAACTGGCTAAAATCAATTCAAAGATGGTTTGTTTTGGTTGGTTAGTGACTAAAATCTGGGTGTCGGAATTAGCCAAATTGCCGGCCGAATCCTTGCTAACGGCGCGGAATTGGTAGGTTTGGGAGGTTTCCAGGCCGGAAACAACCACAACATGTGAGGTATCCAGCGAGGCGGACTCTATTGACGCTTGGGTCAAAGTGCTATCGCCCACGCCGACGCCGAATTCCACTTTGGAGGTGGCCGGCTCATCGGTACGCCAGGAAACCATCACTTTCACCCGATTATCGTTTGAATCGGCCGCTTGGGGCTCCACCACAAAATCGGAAATTGTCGGCGGACGGGTGTCGTCCTTGGTTGTGATGCCGGAAATTTCATAGGTAGCCAGGTTGCCGAACTGGTCGCGGCCGGAAATGATGATGGTATAGGTTGATTTGTCGTCTAAAGAACCAGTCGTGAGTTCGTGAGCCGTTTTTAGCTCGGCCTCGGAAACTTCTTGCTCCTTGCCGGTTGTGATATTGGTGTATTCAATAAGGGACGAAGTGGGGACATTGGTTGTCCAGCTGACTTTCAGTTTTTGGGTCGGCTCGTCGGTGACTGGTTGGCTGGTCACGTTGGAAATTTCCGGCATAGGCAAGGTCTCAAATGAGTAATCATCGGAAGTTAAAATATTGCCCTGGGTGTCTGTCCCTTTGATTTTAAAATGGTAGGTAGTGCCGGACTCTAATTCGTCGACTTCGGCAGAGTGAAGCGTAGTGGCATTGCCGGAAAGGCCGCTAATGATTTCACCGTAATTAATATCTTTACCATAATGAAGATCGGTTTCGGCCACCGAAGTGGTTTTCCAAGAAATTAGAGCGGAATCTAAAGTAATATTGGAAATGGAAACTTCGGCAATACCTGGCGCTTCAGCCGTGGAAAAACTTTTTTGCACGCTTTCGCCGATATTGCCGTCAGAGTCAATCCATTTAACCGTATAGTTGTAGGTAGTGGCGGCTTTGAGGGCATTAACCACCACTTCGTGGTCGGTCACATACTCGGAGTGGCCCTGTTCGGAAACAAAAGTGTTATCTTCGGAAATCCGGACATAACTGGAGGACTCGCGGTCGGTTGTCCAGGTAAAAGTGGCGGTCGTGACTTGGACAGAAACCGTGGGGCCGGAAAGTAAGGTGGGAGCAACCGTATATTCGCCGGTCGGGTCAATCGAAACAATTTCCGAAGTGGCGGTAGTACCAGTGGTATATTGAGCTTTAATTCGATAATAATATGTAGTTCCGGTAACGACGGTGGTATCCAAGTAACCGGTTGAGTCAGTTGTCGCCACCTGGTTATAGGTAATGTTATCAGTTGAGCGCTCCACTAGATAGGTGTCGAAAACCCCTACCTCCAGGTCTAATGGTTCCTGCCAGCGCACGGTGATGGAATATTCGGCCAAGTCGCGGTCCGAGGTATCGTAAATCCGGGGGTTTTGCGGCGCGTTGGGGGAAACTAGAATTAAATCTTCTTCCGTTTCAGCGCCAGAAAAATTAAGCCAACCCAAAGAGGTTGACCATGCATACCCGGAAAGAGTGTGGTTAGCGGCAAGAAAAACATTGCTGCCAAATGGGGCGGCGTTAAAATCAATCACCGAGTCGTCGACTAATACTTTGGCTTTGCCGGTCACAGCACCAGTTGTGAGATTGCAAGTAACCGGGCCGTCGGTATTGCCTTCCTCGGTGCCGAAAACAACCCAGCCCATATCGTCTGACCAAGCGTAGCCCGAAAAATCGCAGGTTTCGGTATCGATGTTTACATTAGCAGAGTTGGCAGTGAAATTAAGATAGCCGTTGGTGTTAAGGACTTGGGCTCGTCCGGAAACTAAAGCAAAACCAGCAGCTTTAACACGAATGTCGTGTCCGTTGTGAGTGCCAATTAAAAAACTAAATATTATAAATGAGATTAAACCGACGGAAAGAATCGAGAGAGAGAGAGAGAGAGAGAGAGAGACGGGGCGCCGCAGTTTAACTATCCGAGTAAACAATTTTCTACCCAAAAAACTCCCTCTAAATGTGTTTTTTCTAAAGAGGTCTAAACATAAAATATAATAATCTCGAAGGTGTTTCACCCCACTCCTTTTCCCGGTTTCTAGCATCAAGATTCTCTGAACTATTTCTATTATAATACATATTTAAATAAATTGTCTACCTTTTGCACCGCTCACTCCAGTCATTCGCTCTCATTCATTTCGAGACGCCTTCAAGGAGTTACAGAAGGCCACTCTCATTTATTCGGCTCATTCCCTGCACTTTCTTAGTCCAATACATTAAATGTGTTTTTGGTCGGTTTCAATCGCAGACTCTTTAAAAACCAAGAGACTGCTCTTTTAACCTCTCTCAAAACTATATTCGCTCGGCCGCTTGTTCGGCATTTCGGTTTTACCTTGTGCCGCTCAAGCCGCCGGCTCAATTTTATTAATGATTTTTCTGGGTTTGTTTCCTCCTGCAAGTTCTCTCATCGTAAGATGGCATCGTTATTCCTTCAACCAAAACCAGAACTCATTTTTGATCTTTTGAGTAACTTCGTACGCATCTGCATGGCTCAGAACCCCAAGAAATGATTGTAATGATTGATTCAATGTTTCCTCTGATATTTTACCCTCTTTGTATTCATAAATTCGGTTTTTTAGTTTTTTGAATATCCGGTGTTTTGTTTTTGTTCTAAGTAACCGATAATGAGGGAAGACAATATAACCGAGGAAATCGATACCCTTTTGAACTATTCTGATCGAGATTTTATCAGGGTGAAGCCTAAGTTTAAGCCGTTCAGAGAGAAAAGCTTCGATTATCGGTAAAAGATCTTTAAAGTAAGTCTGATTGCCCGAAACTATCACGAAATCGTCCGTATATCTGGCATAAAATTTAACTTGATGCGATCGCCGGATTTTTACAAAACATCGTGCAGTCGGTGACCAAGCCGATCGTCGACGGTATTATCTGGTTTTTTACCAACACGCCGCCGCTTTCTACTAATTCAGTCGTCTTTAACTTCTGGCTGGTGATCGTCGGTATTACCGATTCATTGTTTGCAATCGTAATTGCACTCTTAGGTTTTCGAATTATGAGCGCTTCCACTTTTGGTTTTGAAGAGTTAACACTAAAAGAAATGCTCCCTAGAATCGCTCTCGCATTCATCGGCGCTAATGCGTCTATTTTTTTAATAGATTGGATTATCCAGCTCTGCCAAGTTATGGTCAACGCCGTTTTACATGCCACCGGCGGTATCGGTCAGGCCTGGATTCTAAACGCATTTAATCCAGCTGCTTTAGTTTCGGGGACGACGGCTGTTGTGACACTGATATTCATGGTGATTTTCGTGGTCTTAGCCGTAGTTCTGCTTTTATTTTATATCAGCCGGTTAATGATACTGGCCTTCGGCGCGGTCGTTTCACCGCTCGTTTGTCTTTTATGGCTGGTGCCAAGATTCACCAATTTTGTCGAGAACGCAATCAATATATATTTTGTGACGATTTTTATAATGTTTGTCCATGTTGTTATTATCCAGCTGGCTTCGGCTTTTCTAACAATTCCCGACCAAGCCGGCGCCAATCCCATTATTTCCGTTCTAATTGGAATCGCGATGCTTTCTCTAATGCTTAAGTCAACGGCAATGGGAGTACAAATCGCCATGACTTCGCAAGCTTCCGGCGCCGTCAAAAAAATGGCGACCCAAATAATGAATATTGTGAGCTCGAATACATCGGCGGTTAGCAAATCAACGACCGTCAATGAAGTAAAAGGTGCAAGGAGACCCGCATGAAAACAACAGTCGTGCCAGCCCAAATAACAACGGTTGAAGACAGAATTGCCGGCAATTTTACCTTTCCTCAAATTGTTCTTTTGGTAATTCCGCTTTTAACCGGCACCGCCATTTATGTATTGTTTCCTTTGAAAATGCATTTTAGCGTCATCAAATTGATTTTAATCGCCTTGCAATTTATCTTTTTCGGCGGATTAGCGATCCGCTTTAGGGGGAGGATTTTAGCCGATTGGCTTGTAATCTTTTTAAGATTTTATGCCCGGCCGAGATATTATATCTTTACCAAAAACGATATGTCGGCAAGAAACGGCTATGTCGAAATTGGAGAAAAGATCATAACCGAAGAAGAAGCTGAAGAAAAAAAGAAAATACCAAAAATTGATACTTTGGAGACAGCTGAAAAAATTAAAGTCGAACAGCTGCTTAAAAATCCGCTTCTAACGCTATCTTTTAAGATAGCCAGAAAGGGAGGTATAGATGTTTCACTCAAAACGAACAAGCGCTAAAAAAGGTTCCGCCAGAACCCAGATCGGAATCAAGGAAGTCAGAGACGGCATTCTGGTTTTGCCGAATAACCGCTATCGCCTGATTATGGCCACCTCTTCGCTTAACTTTGAACTGCAAAGTGAAGCCGAGCAAGACGTAATCGTCGATACCTTTCAGGCTTTCTTAAATAGTTTGACAAAGCCTGTTCAAATATTGATCAGAGTGCGGGAATTAGATATCGATCAATATCTGGAAGACCTTAAAGCTTCAAGATCAAATGAAACTTCGGAAGTTTACCAAAAGCAGTTGGAATATTACAGCGCTTTTATCCGCAAGCTGGTTGCCGGCAACAAAATTTTATCTAGACGCTTTTATATAGTAATCCCGTATGAAGGCAAATCGGCGAATGATTTTGCCTTTGCTAAGCAGCAGCTGATGCTTGAACAAGAAATTATCGCCAAAGGATTGGAAAGGCTTGGTATGACCGCCCGACCCGTAAACAGCTTGGAAATACTCGAATTATTTTATAGTTTTTATCGCCCGGAGCAAGCCAAGCTTCAACCTTTAACTCAGGCGATCGCGAGGAATACAAATGATCAAAATTTTTTCTAAAATCAAACAAAAGAAACCAAAAACAAAGAACAACGCCAAAGAAAAGCTTAAGGCCTTAAACTTTCACTATGGCGAACAAGATCAATTAGATTTTATTACCTACGCCGGCCTTGAGGAGCAGCGCGATTATTTGGTAATAGACGATCGCTATGTCAAAACTCTGTATATTTCCGGCTATCCTTATACCGCTTCGAGCGGCTGGCTCAATCACTTAATCAATTTTAACCACAATGTCGATATTTCCTATCACATCGAGCCGGTTGAGGCGACTCTGGCTTTGCCGAAACTAAATCGGAAGATCACCGAGCTTACCTCAACCAAGAGAGCAATGGAACAGGCAGGCAAAATCATTGGCGCGGAACTTTTGGATCCACTAGACTCCGCGACCGAACTGCGCGATAAAATTCAGCGCGGACAGGAGAACCTGTTTCAGATTTCTCTCTACATTACTTTATCAGCCGAAACTCTTCACGAACTGGATAAAACGATTAAGCTGTTAGAAACCGTTTTAGCGACCCGCCTTTTCTATACCAAACCGGCTATATTCCAGCAAATCGAGGGTTTGCAGTCAGTTTTACCCAGAGGTGATAATCTTTTAGCGCAAAAAAGAAACTTGGACAGTTCCTCGGCCGCTTTGACCTTTCCATTTATTTCTTCCGAGCTTGTTCAGGAATCAGGCGTGCTTTATGGCATTAACCGCTCAAACAGTTCTTTGGTTATTTTAGACCGTTTCGCCTTGCCGAACGCCAACAGTATATTATTCGCCCAATCAGGCGCCGGCAAAAGCTATACCGCCAAAGTTGAAATACTGCGCCATTTAATGCAGGGCACGGAAGTAATCGTCATCGATCCCGAGCGAGAATATCGCCAATTGGCCCAATCAGTAGGAGGAACATATATTAAGCTTTCAGTGCATTCGAGAGAAAAAATCAATCCCTTCGATTTATCGGTCAACGCTTTTACCGAACCAGATAGCTTTGCCGATCATGTTCAGTCGCTCACTGAAATCATTTCTTTAATGGCCGAAGGACTCTCGCCGGAAGAAAAATCGGTCGTCGACAAAGCGATTATCAAAACCTATCAAAAAGCCGGCTGGTCAGGGAAACGTGCAAGAAAACGAGATAGCAAGTCATATCCTGTTTTGCATGATTTTTATCTTATGCTCAAATCGCTTAGACAGGCTAAACTTTGCCGAAGATTGGAAAAATACACCACAGGATCATTATCAGAAGTTTTCAATGCTCAAACAAATATAGAAATGGATAATCGGCTGGTTGTTTTTGTTACCAAGGATTTACCAGAATCCTTGCGCCAGATTATGCATTTGGTCATCGCCCAATTCGTACAAAACAAAGTTAGAAGCAACCCTTGTAAACGGATATTAGTCATCGATGAAGCTTGGCTTCTTTTGGAGCACGAAGAAAGCGCCCGATTCATTGCCGGATTGGTGCGGCGCGCCAGAAAGTATTATTTAGGCGTTTCTATTATCTCCCAGCAGGCCAACGATTTCTTAGGCAATGTTTATGGTCGAGCGATCGCTTCACAAAGTGCTCTCCGGATTCTAATGCGACAAGATACCACCACTATCAAAGGCGTGGCTTCGGAATTTCGTCTCAGCGAATATGAACAAAGATTCCTTCTCACTTGCGAGCGGGGCGAAGCTCTGATTGTCGCCGACCAGCACCATGTGGCTGTTAAGATTATGGCTTCGGAAGAGGAGCACCCCTTAATTACGACCGATCCTTCCGAGCTATATACAAAAAAACGATGAACCCGCAAACGATCAAACTTATCGCCGCTCTTTTTTCAATGAAACAAGAGATTCGGTTGATATTTTTTACTTTAGGCGTAATTTGTTTACTACCTGTTTTTGCCGTTCTTATTTTAACTCAGGCGGGGCTAGATATTATTTCCGGGGCCTTGGTTTTTCCAAATCCTCAAACTGCTCAAGTCGATATTAAAGATCCTGCTACCGGAGAGATAATCGATCATGTCGATCAAGTCGCCACATGGCCTATTCATGGGCCTGTCACCCTTGAATTCGGCCAGCATTCGCCATTTCAACTGTTTCATACCGGAATTGATATCGCCGATCCGAATAGAGAAATCGGCGATCCGGTCATTGCTTTTACAAAGGGGAAAGTTGTTAAAATTGGAATATCCTCGATTGGTTACGGCAAATATGTTAAAGTCGATCACGGCCATTTTATTACTTCTGTCTATGCTCACCTTGATACCATCAATGTATCTGAAGGGCGAGAAGTTGATGCCGGCGCGATTTTAGGAACTCGAGGCAGTACCGGCTGGTCAACCGGCCCTCATTTGCACTTTGAAATAAGAGTATTTGGAATACCGGTTAATCCAAGAGTCTTTTTAACCGGCGAGCCATAATTTTAAGTGTTCGATTCTGTGGATAACCGAGATTTTATTAGCTCTCTAACCTGTTAATTCCCCTCTTGACACTATAAATATATCTATAGTATGCTATAAATATAAAGATAGTCAGGAGGGTAGATGGCACCAGTTCAAGCACAACTTTTAAACATCGAGGCATTCATTGCTCCGACTTCTGTCAATCCGTCTACTCAAGCTAATCGAACAACTATATCGCCAAAGGAACCGGTCATTAATGAACTCTTTAACCAAAAAACAACTCTTGAATCGGCTCTCAATAATTTATTCGTCGGGACTAAAGAAGAAAATCGAATCCAACAGGCCAGGCAGATTTTAGGAGAAGTGGTCGTCAATCTTTCCGACGAAGAACTAAAAACCTATATTACCGAATTTCAAACCCTGCTTGAAGCTTGGCTGGACATTTTTGAGAAGCAACTTTTTGAAAATAAAACACTAAAACAGTTATTAAAGGAGGGGTAAATGGAACAATTTGGGAAAGTGCAGCAATCGTCGGGCAAAGCTTTAATTTATCTACGAGTATCAACTGAAGAACAGGTTGATAATTATTCGCTTGATACACAAGAAGACATTTGTCGAAAAGAAGCTGAAAGAAGAGGGCTGGAAGTCCTCGAAGTTTTTCGCGAGGAGGGGCGATCGGCAAAAACTATTCAGGGGCGACCGGTGCTAATTAAAATGCTGGAATTCTGCCGCAAGAATAAGAGAGACATCGGCGCGGTGATTGTTTATCGGCTAGACCGCATTTCTCGTCAGACATCGGATTATTTAGCAATCAGGAAAAAATTAGCCGAATGTGAAATTAAATTGGTCTCAGCAACGGAGCCGACCGGCAACAGTCCGACAGAAAAATTTGTCGAAACAATGCTGGCCGGTTTTGCTCAAATGGATAATGACGTGCGTGGCGAACGAAGCAGAAACGGACTTAGAGCCAGATTTCTAAACGGGTTAAACCACGGGTATGTTCCGCTCGGATATATCAATCAAAACGGCTATGCCATTAAAGATGGCGAGACTTTCGACAAGATGAAATCAGCTTGGGATTTAATGGCCACCGGCGCAAAAACTTTGCGGGAAATGGCCGTGATTATGAACAAACAGGGTCTAAGAGGCGGTCGGAAAGAAAAAGGCAAAGAATTCATGCTGAGGCCGCAAACCGTCAACAGATTTTTTCGCAATAAATTTTATGCCGGGAAAATAACCTCTGAAAGATACGGAGAAGAAGTTAATGGCCAGCATACGCCAATGATTACCGAGGAGCAATATTACAAGGTACAGGCGATTCTAGACGGTCGGAATCATAGTATTTCGATGCCGCTTATGAGGAGAAATAAAGATAATCCTGATTTTCCCTTGCGCCGAATTGTAAAATGCGCAAAATGCGGGACTTCGTTTACGGGCGGGTGGAGCAAAGGCAAACGAAAACGCTATGGCTATTATTTTTGCCGAAATCGTTGTGGTGGTTCAGCTTCAAATGTTGCAGTTGATACAATGGAATCGGCAACGATTGAGAAATTAGAAAACATCAAATTAACCGATCAAACAGTCGAATTATTTAATGCATGGATGCGCAAAAAATATTATGAGAGAATTGCTACCTGGCAAAAACGAAGAGACCAAGCCGATGGTGAACTTTCCGAGTTGTATAAATTTCGCCAGGCCTTAATCGAAAAAAATGTCGCCGGGATTTATTCCGATGAAATTTTTAGAGAACAAAACAAAATCGTGGAAGAGAAAATTAAAACCCTTCAAATCGCTAAGAACGACGAGCTGATCCAAAAATATAATTTAGAGGCAATTTCGAAATTTGTTAAAAATAAACTGACTGACATCTCGCAAACCTATATCGATTCGGATTTGGAACAGAAGAGAATCTTGTTGTGTTCGATATACCCCTCTGGATTGCTATGGTCGGGAAATGGCTATTCGAACACCCAAATTAGCCCCTTCTACACCAGTATTTTGGATGTCTTGAATAATCATGTCCCATTTGGTAGCGGCTCGTAGTCGATGTTCGCACGGCTCTCGGAGAGTTTACGAAAGAAATACCGCTGCTAAGCTCTTAAGACCAACTATTTTTTACCGCGTCAACAGTATCTTTTAAGTGAAGTTTCTTTGGCAAAAACTTTTTATTAATTTGAGGGAGATTTACCCAAAGCCAATGTTTCTTGTCTATGTATGAAACATATTCATTTTGCTTTACCGGATCTTGTAATGCAGAGACTTTTTGAATTAAACTCTTATAAAGAAGGTTAGCTTTAGCTTCAGAAGGTGCAATATTACTATACCCTTCGTTAATTAAAATTGGTAGTCCATCAAGAAAAGTATCCAAGTGATCACTAGCAATTTTATCCCAAAACTTTTCATTGAGTTGGCTAATTCTATTGCACACGAATTCAAAAATAACCTTTAATTGATCTACACTTGCACCATCAAAAACCATCTCAATGAGCTGATTTTCGATTTGTTCTCTCGACCAAACAATTTTTCCATCGCCGGCCTTGCTAAGCGACCAGTCACAAAAATCATGATCTAGATTTCTAATCTTTTCTAAAATTTTAGGAGTAAATAATTCGATCCCGCCGGAAATATAATTTTTAAGTATCTCGAATCTTTTGTCTCTTTCGGTGCCGCTTGTAGTTATTGTGTTGTTAGCCAAATCCTCGCCCAAACCCTTTATTTCATTCTTCAAACATTCGATGTTTAACTGTGGAGCAATGGAAGTAATCTTGTTCAAACAATCTTGCATATTTTTAGGGTAGTAATCGTTAAACCACCTAGCCATTACTTTTGTTGTAAAAATACCGGCACTATTTGTTTGGAATTGGTCAAAATCCTCAGCGAAATTAAGGGGGTACTTTTTTAAATAAGTATCATTTAGTGAAGCAAACCAATCTTTTTCTGCAATCAGATCTAGCCACTGCCAAAATAAAATAAAAAGTTTCATTCTTGGCTCATAATTGGGAGCTTGTGCGTAATAGTCAGCTAAATCCACCCCTGCTAGCTGTTCGGCAAATAATTTATGCGAAATATGATCCGCTGGCACGGTTAGTAAAGCACCAAAAAGGGTCTCTAGATATTTAGTTTTTTCTTCTATGGCGGCCAAAGAGCCATAATTGGTAGCAGCAAGATTAACATTTTCAGTTATTCGCGAGGTTCCACCGCTTATCAAAGCATTACTTGCAAATTCGACTTTTGAATTTCTTAAGAAATTAACAAAGTCCTCCGCTGAAGCTCCTCTCATATCTAAACAATTTTGATCAGCCGAAATATAAAGAAAAGGCTCAAGATTGTTTACCCTCAAAGATTGCTTGTTAAAAAATCTCTCTTCTTCCTGGAGAAGCTGTTGCATTAAGAGTATTTGAGAAGATGACATTTCCTTTCGGACGCTACTGATTTCATTCTCGATTGGTTTGATATCGCCCTTGTCGGCATGCTCTTCCAATGTATAAAGCAGTTTAGGATTTTTTAAAATAGCCTCATATAAAGGATTGCAAATATCTTGAAACAGTAAAATCCTAACGACCAGTAAAGGATGTTGCGTTAGATCTGAAAGAATTTCTTTTTCTTTAATTTCCGCCGACTCAATTTGTGTTTTGATAGCATCAAAGTAGAAAACGATATAATCAAGGAATCTGATCACCTGTCGAAAATTTTTTTCAAAGTATTTTCGTAAGTAAGTTTTCAAAGCCGCTAATCCTTCCTCTTGAAAAACTGAGGCAAGTTTATCAGCCCTTTTTTGAACCTCTTCCTCGATAAACACATCAAATTCGGCATTTGTTGGCGGTAATAGTCGCCAGTAAATGTTAAAAATTTTCTTAAGGTATCTTCGGCCTTCTTCTACTTGTTCCCCCATTTCTTTATTAGGAAGTATGTCCTGTCCAATATATCTTTCGAGTACGGAATGATCACCGGTAACGATAAAAGAAAGATTTTTCTTATCAAAAAAAGTCCTCAAATCGTCCAACACATCCCGAGCAATTTTAGGAGTAACTCTATCTAGGTCGTCAACATATACGATGACGTATTTGTAAATGTTGCTTAATAGCTGGCCAAGGATCTTATCAAAATCGGTTAGAATTGAAATTGCATGATTGCTTTTTTGAAAAGTAATTATTTTTAACAATAACGGTAATAGTGCAATGGAAAGCGCTGGGATCCATAAGTATTTTGCCGTTTTAATTACATTTTTGATAAAGATACTCTGAACAAAGGAATTTGGATTCAGCGGCCGATTGATCCCAAAAGAATGGGGATAACTAATTATCAGAAAAATAAATATCAAAACCCCTAACCCAATCCAAAGATAGTACCAAGGAAAGATTAGTTTGTTCTCTGACACATCGCAATAGAGCTTATCTAAGTCGATTTTCTTTTCGGTTTTTTTGTTTAACTCGTCAAGAAAATGCCTCAAAAAGGCTGTTTTATCAGAGGCATATTTCCAAGGGGATAATTTAATAACAGCATAAGGATTGCCTAACTCTTCTTCTAAATCATCGAGAAATTTTGTTTTACCCTCACCCCACTTACCAGAGATACCTAAAATAAAAGAGTCATTGCTTTTGGCATGATTTTCGACAATCAAATCTTTGACTTTTTTGATAAATATCTCTCTGATAGCCATCTCGATTTTCCTTCTGTTACCACCATATCACCGAGCAACTGGTTTGAAAAGAGGGCGCTATAGGGAACGGCGTCGCTTTGCTCCGCCGGCTATTCGATATTGATTGGTGATATTAAGATATGGAACACGGCTTGCGAGCCGTGTATGAAGCGGCATTATGTCACAAAAAACGAGATCTATATTTTATCTAACTATCATATTTTTTGTGACAATGCCGATAGGAAGGGAACCTTTAAATAATGATGATATGTTGCGGGGTTCGTTGTGTGAAAAGCTTCCCGTCCGCCACGGGAGCGCTTTTCGACTATTATCCTATTGGCAAATTCGGGAAATGCAAGTTTTACGAACAAAGTCCTGCCAAACCGGTGGTTGTCCGCAAAACTCGACATTTCCCAACCCAAAAAACACTATTAAAAATTAAAGAGGTGGTTTTTTGGCGGCAAAAAGTATTGGGACTTTTTGCTCGTTTGCCAAATGGAATAATCCCGCAATCCATTTGTATTGCAGGGAGAAGTCATCTCCCTGCACCCTCACGGCGGCGCGTGGCGCCGAAGGAAGG
>Ga0247842_10003858_pt1 | contig 19563 bp, 17 predicted proteins | sample LaCruzMarch2015__3_FD_192411 | JGI IMG/M metagenome (GOLD analysis project Ga0247842, IMG submission 192411) | Freshwater microbial communities from meromictic Lake La Cruz, Castile-La Mancha, Spain - LaCruzMarch2015_19m | ecosystem: Environmental > Aquatic > Freshwater > Lake | place: Spain...
AGACTTAACCTTATTCGACCAGATTTTTACTCTTGATTCCGGATCCGGTTTTTCAAAGCAGATCTTGTAGAGAAACCTTCTTTCAAAAGCCTGGTCAAGGTTTTGGGTTAGGTTGGTGGTTGCGATCAGGATCCCGTTCAAATCTTCCATCTCCTGTAAGATGATATTCTGAATGGCATTTTCGGTTTGATCCACTGCAGATGAACCGATCTTTTTCCGGGTACTGAATATGCCATCAGCTTCATTGAATAACAGGATTGGAGTCACGGCACTTTTCTCAACCCTTCTCCGGTATTCATCGAATACTTTCTTAATGAGTTTTTCCGACTCCCCGAACCACATGCTTTTTGTTTCACTGATGGAGATCATCCGGATATCCCTTCCGGTTTTACGGGCTATCTGGTAAACCGATTCAGTTTTCCCGGTTCCTGGCGACCCATACAACAATACGGTAACCCCGGTGCGCATACCGGCATCTTTAAGCCGAATGACAAGGTTTGCATGATTTTCCGGTTTCAAAGTGTCAGTGAGAAAATCAAGACTTCCAGATTCTTTTCCACTGAAAAAAAGTTCCTTTTCCGGAATGGATGAGGCTATGATAAAATCACTTGTTTTCTTCTTGTCTTTTTTTGTTACAAAAATGTCCTTATCTTCCTGGAGCAGGAGTTCAAGGCCATAATCAGTCAGCATCACCTGCCGGTCACTCCTGAACTGGCCTTCTTCAAGCATTGCCAGACCATGTTTTAAAATAGCGTGAGTGCCTTTGATGAATTCCTTGCGCACACGCATGCGGTCGGTAAAATCGGTATAGAGATATTTTATTGCGTTGAGAAGGTTGACCGATTCTTCTTCATCCATATATTCACTGCAAATGAGAATAAAAAAAGTCAGATCCTCTATCTCCATGGGGAATTTCCGTAATTCCTTTACAAAAGGAAGGTCTATATTCCGGTTGAGGGTTGACAGGATTTCGTGATGCAGTTCCGGTATGGTAGACTCCCCATTATGAAAATTCTGGAAAACACTTTCGAAGTAGACCATGAGGGAATAAACATCCGGTGTTTCAATTTTCTTTGATATGAATTTCTCTCCTTTTCGAAGTGATTCAAAGGCATCTCTGTTAATATAGAATTCGATGTTATTCAAATTTCCGCCACCGCCGCGTCTTCTACGGTTGTTTTCAACCTGCCTGCGAAGAAGTTTTTTTTCAACCATAATATCTAAGTCGGGTAAGTAACTCACAACACTCACCGGACTGCAACCGATATAATCGGCAATATTTTCCAGGTCAACGGTACAAGACCCGAAATTAATGGTAAAAATAGTACTGAACAGGATTACCTGTGATTGCGAAATGTCCAGAAAATCGGATAATCTCTGTAAATCACTTTTGTTCTTAAGCAACATTTCTTTGCTTATTCCGGAGGATTTTATGTCAAGAGCAATTCGCTCGACACATTTCAAAAGATCCTGGTTTGCCTCTTTTTCGGTGTTTTTTTCTTCCATATATTCTATGAATTACAAACAAAATTACGTTGAGTAACAAGGGCGGGACCAGGTTTTTATTAATCGCTGATTTTTACCAATGAGCGGCCATTCGGATCAAAAATATTTATCAGATCGGATTAAAACTTATCTTAATTTCGTACAACAAACAAAAGTTGGAATCATGATAAAATGCGTAATCATCGATGACGAAACCAATTGCAGGGAAGACCTCCGTTCATTGATAGAATATAAATTTAAGGACCGCTTGCGTATCACAGGGTTGGCGGGTTCTGTAAAAGAGGGAGTGGGAGTAATCAATGCGACCCTGCCAGATGTGGTTTTCCTGGATATCAGGATGCCCGAAGATGATGGATTTCAGCTTTTTAAAAAATTCGAACATATTCATTTTGATGTGGTGTTTACTACATCTTATGAAGAATACGCCATACAGGCCATCAAACATGCCGCCTTCGACTACTTGTTAAAGCCTGTCGATCCAAAGGATTTAGAGGCATTCCTGGACCGGTTTGATCAGCAGGCCAAGAAAATATCAGTAGCCAATAAATTCAAACTTTTGCTCGCCCAGCTTGAATCGGGTGATGAACCCAACATTCTTGTTTCTATGCCAGTTGGGAAGGAGTATAAAGTAATCAATGCCAGGGATATTCACTTTTGCAAGGCGGATGTCAATTATACTGAGATACATACAATTGGAAATACGAAATTTGTTGTTACGAAGACGCTTGGAAAGGTTGAAGAGATTCTTAATTACCCTTTCTTTTTCCGCTGTCATAAATCATACCTGGTCAACCTGAACCATATTGATTCATACAATAAAATAGATGGATATATCAGAATGAAAAACCAGGAGATTATCTATCTTGCCGACCGGCGCATCGAAGAATTTATCAACCTTTTTGGTAAAGAAAAATAAAATGATCGGTTCCCGGGGAAAATCCAATTTTGAAGTGGAACTTGCAAAAGCGCAGCTTGAGGCGCTCAAAGTGAGAATGAATCCTCATTTTATTGCAAACACCCTTACCTCCATACGGAGCATGCTTTTCCATGACCGTAAGGATGATGCGATTGAATATCTTACCCTCTTTGCCAAACTTATTCGTACTACCCTTGAGAATGCATCAAAGGATTATATTACTCTGGCTGCCGAACTCCAATACATCCGGAACTATCTTGATATCGAAGAGCTAAGGTTTGCCGGCAAGTTCACTACTCAAATACTTTGTTCAGAAAGTCTGGTTCCGGTGGATCTTCTGGTCCCGCCTTCCATTTTTCAGCCCTTTATTGAAAATGCCATCAATCATGGTTTGATGCACCGGTCTCAAGGGGGAGAGCTGATAATAAAATTTGAGCCGGATGGCGCACTTCTGAAATGCATTATTGAAGATAACGGGGTAGGAAGACAGAAGGCAAAAGAAATTGAGAATCGGTCACTGACATCACATTCGTCCTTGTCGGAGAACATCACCCGTGAGCGAATAAACCTTCTCAACAAGATTTATGCAACAAAAGATTATTCAATAGATACGATAGATCTTTCGGATAATTATGGCAATGCATCTGGCACCAAGGTTGAGGTAAAAATACCGTTACAAAGTATTTATAAACGAGCTGACAATTGAGATTCGACGAATTTATTTGCGAATATGATAAACCTGGGTCGATCGTCCTGTTAGTAGGTAAACGTCATGTATCGGTTGAAGATGGAGAAAAACTGATCCACCTGGGTAAATTACTGGTAAAAAAATCAAAAAATATACTTTTCAGGAGCGGAAATGCCAAGGGAGCAGATTCATTATTCTCAGAAGGTGTTGCTTCTATTAATAGCGCACGTTTTCAGCTTGTCCTTCCATATAATGACCACCGAAAAGAATTTATTCAAACGAATAATGTTCTTTCGCTTGATAACATCAATTTGGTATCAGAGCCTGATGTCATATATCAATCCCGGGGTAACAGAAAGACTGAAAATCTCATAGACCGTTATCTTTCAGGTGAATCCAACAATTATTCCATCAAAGCCGCCTATATTATTCGTGATACCATCAAAGTGATCGGAACCCGCGAAATTCAAGCCGCAAACTTTGGAATATTTTATGATGATCTGAATGCACCCATGGGTGGCGGGACAGGGCATACAATGAAAATTTGTAAACAAAATAATGTTCCTTTCATTGATCAGACTGTTTGGTTTAATTGGATTTAGTCGGAAAATCTATGCAAATAGCATGTTCCCAATATCATTACTCATTCTGAAAACAGTTAACTGCCCATTCTCGCATAAATTCCAATGACTTCTTATAATGGTTTTGCTTTGCCAGGTGCGGACTCATGGCCAATAGAATTTCTGTTCGCAATTTATTATTCGTAATGGAATTCGCTAAGTTGATTGATTCCTCAATATCCCCATTTATAACAGCATAAATAGGGCATTCCATTTCAAATTGCTTACGAAAAGATTCATCTTGGATATGAGGTATTAGATTCATGGCTTCCTGGTAAAAGCCATGTCTTGCCTGGTGTAAAGCAATTTTAACAAGGTTCTCATCTTTATATCCTTCTGCCGGAATCATTTCAACAATTACTTTGGCAATGCTATAATCTTCTGGCAATACTAAGGGCTCAGGTCTTTTCATCCGTTGTTTTTGTTCTCTGATTCTCCAATCAATATTACTCAAAATCCTTCCAATAATCATCTGATACTTCTGACATGTTTTATGGTTCCTGGTCCAATTATCAAATTGATCCGTATCGCTGAATTTGTTCTCAATAAATTCCTTTACCTTCTCGAACTGATGATTCATGGCCAGCCGATGAACCAAGTTATCAAATGCAGATTCATCATCAGGCGGTTTAAGAATATTATTAATGTTAAAAACTGCGTTTTCCATATTTCGATTGGCCTCCTTATCTCTTCCAAGTTTGCATTCAAAATCGAAAAGAAAGGTGGAATTAATGGTATCAAAATACATATCTTTAATCAGTTTGGTCAGATCGTACGCTTCTTCCAGCCTTCGTGTCGCCTTTTCCTTCATTTGATGTTGGATGTAATAGTATATGGTATTCACAACGATTGCAAATCTTATTTCGGGCGATGTAATGTTAATCTCCATTTCGTGAACAATCTCGATCTGATCATCCATCAACAGGGTAAACGAAATATCCAAATAAATCAAATATTTTTCCCTTAACGTTTTTGCAGATTCAGCAATTCTAATGGCTTGGGATATCTCTTTTCTCTCGGCATACACACCGGCAGCAATCTTCTGAGCATGATACTTTAACTTTTTGTCCGTAATCTTCTTAAAAATGCTATTGTAACCACTAAAGTTATTTGCGAGTAAGGCAGACTCAGCCATTTCATATAACATCCTGTCATAATTGCTTTTATTAAGAATTTCAAATATGTATTTACTACTTAGTTTTTTATAGAAAACCAATTGTTCAAAGAAAAAAGCCAGGGCTTCAGGAAATTTGTTAATGGAATAATCACCATATTTCTTAAGAGAAATAACAGGATTTTCAATCTGGTCAACCTTGAGTTTCCTGATGAGTGGCTTCACGTTATAGCCAGACATATAAAGGTCGATAAGCAAACTCATAACATAATATGGTGGGATAAAGTCGCAAACCGGGTTTCTTGCCGCTTTTTTAATTACATTTTTATAAAGTCCTGCAATCAGCTTATTAATTATGCTCCTTTTCTGTGAAAGTTCAAAATCAGTGTTATGATAAATTATATGTATTAACAAAAGATAGGGGATATGCCTTTTTAACGGATCAAATAAAATGACTCGCTGGAGCAGACGATCAATGCCCCACGATGTATTTGCCAGATTGCTTGAAAAAAAATAATCAATCTCGCTGAAATCCTTATAGTTTAAGAGTCTGTCGTCTTGCCGGGGCATTCTTATATTATGAGTTATCGCTCCAGGAGGTTCGAAATCCTTTTACCCTGCAAGATTTTTTGACAACCTTTGGTTAGGGTGCATGGCTGATTCCCAAGAGCGCTATGTCAGATACAAAAATAGTAAGCAATTTATTGTATCCGGTATTTTTTATTGAACGGTTGAAATTTAAAAGGAACGTTCATTTAATAAACGCATGCTTTTAATCAATTTCCGGATGAAGACATCACAAACATTATAAATTTACACCGTAAAACGCATTTAATTTATTCGCTCATAAAAAAATGAAAAATAAAAGCTGTTTATGGGACTATCATATAATCATAGCTGCATGTGAATTTAATGACGATGTTAAATAGTTTGTATTGTATAATCACAACAAATGGAAACGAGCACCTGGATGATGCGTTTACTGCTGAAATTAGATTGTATCTGGATATAGGTGATGATAATTGTTGGGCTGGTTATGATGTCGGCAATGAATCAATCTATTTCATTTATATTGATCAGTGGAAAGTTTTTCAAATCATCGACTTTTTTAAAAGAAATGACATTTTATTGGAGTATCAGGTAGTTCAAAATGTCATTGATTTCATCAACAGTAACAATAAATACAGGGAACTTTATTCTGATGAGCATAATAAAACCGTTATGGATAATTACATAATGAACACTGTGACCATTGATGATGTGTTAGATAGGATCAATGATAACAGGAATAACAAGGAATTTTTACTGTTGCCAATAGAACGTTCTATTCTGGGATATTCTGGGAATTGATTTTGTTTGACCTGTTGCAATCATCGGAAGTAATCCGTAAATGCAGATAAATGATACTGTAATCAACCATTTCATAAGGGAGTATTCAATTGCATCAGGTACAAAAATAGCAAGCAAATGATTGTATCCGGTGTTTTTTATTGAACGGTTGAAATTTAAAAGGAACGTTTATTTAATAAATACACGCATTAAATCAATTTCAGGAAAGAGGGATGACGTACATTGTAAATTCACCCCTTAAACCAGAAAATTATGCCAAACGGAGGAATACATTATTGCGGAAATTGTTTCCACTTCAAAAACAATATCTGCATCCTGAGAAACGAAGAAATTGAAATTGCACACTGGACGACCTGCCGGAACTGGAACAGCAAGGCATTAACCCCAACGGGCGTGATATTTGCTATTGTCGGCGAAGTCAAAAACAGGGCAGTTTCATATGGCAATATACCCTATTACAATGGTTTAAGAGTCGAAACGGTACAAGAGGGTTATAATGACACCGAAGTTGTCTGGAAAAGCAGAGACGGACAAAAGATTGTTTTTAAAGAAGCTGAAGCTTATCTGCAGTTTTATGAAAGTGAACGGATTAAAAAAAAGAACTACATCCTTGGAGCCATCATTGGCGACATCATCGGTTCTGCTTATGAATGGCACAACGTTAAAACAACTGCATTTCCGTTGTTTGGAAAACGAACGACTTTTACGGACGACAGCGTTCTGACCGTTGCTACAATGGACAGCATTCTCAATCAAACATATTTTGCACAATCTTATCAAATCTATGGAAGGAAGTTTCCTGATGCCGGTTACGGTGGCTTATTCTTTGACTGGATTGATGATGAAAATCCAAAGCCTTACAACAGCTGGGGCAACGGATCGGCGATGCGGGTAAGTCCTGCCGGCTGGGCATGCAATACGCTCGATGAAGTAATGGCCCTGGCAAAAAGAAGCGCTGAAGTCACGCATAATCACCCTGAAGGCATCAAAGGGGCACAAGCTACAGCATCGGCTGTATTCTTAGCCAAAACAGGGAAAACCAAGGCTGAAATAAAGCAATTCATAGAGCAGACTTTCAAATATGATTTAAATAGGACCCTTGATGAAATTAGGCCTGGCTATTATTTCGACGTCAGTTGTCAGGGATCCGTTCCGGAGGCCATCATTTCCTTCCTTGAAAGTACTGATTTCGAAAGTGCAATCAGGCTGGCCATATCGCTTGGAGGCGACAGTGATACCATTGCCTGTATTACAGGTGGAATAGCCGAAGCGTTTTACGGGGAGCTCCCTGAATATATCATTGAAAACTCTTTAAGGGTTCTGCCATCAGAATTAATCAAAGTGATAGAAGATTTTTCAACTAAGTTTGGAAGGATCGCCCACTGGTAAAATCCCCCGTAAAATAAATTTCCCGAATGAACCTTGAAGCTGCCATTATTTTTGCATTTTAAAGTTACATCCTGATTACAGTTTGAATTCAGTTTATGACAAAAAAAATACGATGATGGATCTCAATGGAAATGATCAAATAGCAGAGGTGTATTTTGGCAGAGGGAGTTCAAAGTGTGAAATACAGGACTTCGCCGGAGCAATTGCTGAATATACGAAGGCCATTGAAATGAATCCAAGGTTTGCAGAAGCTTATCACAACAGAGGATTGGCAAAGAAGAATATCTTTGATATCCAAGGCGCGATTGCTGACTATTCAACGGCAATAAATATTGACCCAAACTTTGCTGAAGCGTACTTCAACAGAGGTACTGCAAAGGCTGCCATACAAGACCATAATGGCGCCATAAAAGATTTCACCAATGCTATTGAAATTAATCCGCGTTATGGAGCTGCATATACCAACAGAGGAATTGTAAGAGGAAAACTCCAAAAATACAGTGGCGCTCTTGACGATGCTACAAAAGCTATTGAAATTAATCCAAAAGATTCAACCGCGTATTATAACCGTGGAAGAACAAATTGTCACCTCAATTACTACAAAGAAGCAATTGCCGACTTTACAAATGCGATTCGTTTAAATATAAAATTCGCGCCTGCCTATTTCAACAGAGGAGTGATCAAATTGATATTGGATCAGCGTGACAGCGCCTTGGTGGATTTGTATAAAGCCAAATATTATGGTGAAGACCAGGCAGATGCTGTTATTAAGAAATATTGCTGAAAAACAACCCGGATTCAGAACAGATGATATGTATCAAACGTAAACATTTGAATATGAATAAACTTGTTTCATTATGTAAAATTTGATGATCTATGAGCGAGAACAGCGAGGATATTGTAAGAAGAATAAAGGAGGGGATTGAGAGGATTGTTGCTGATGTCAGATCCAGAAATCCCATAAAATCAGAACTGCCAAAGATTTCACCAATTCAACCAAAGCCTGCTCCTGTTCCAAAGGAATCAGGACTGAAACCAGATATGATAACCTTCGGTGATAAAAGGTTAAATGATGCCCTGGCTGCCTTAAAGGCTTATGGCTATGATGAAAAAATTGTTATGAGGTTTCTTAATGGATTGGAGTTGAACCAGGGTACCTCTGTAAATGCAATTATCAAAATGGCGCTTGAACATTTATAACATTTGTGTTAAATATTAAGTATACTTGATATTATTCATATTATTGTCGTATATTTGAAGTATATTTAATATTTATGAACCCCAATATCAAACCGCACATCAAACGGCCACTTTACATCGACCGTGCCCGACCGTTTCTCTCCAAGAACCTGATCAAAATATTTACAGGCCAGCGAAGAACCGGAAAGAGTTATATGTTTTTTCAGATCATGGATCTGGTTGAAGCATTGCACCCGGGTTCCAACATTATTTATATCGATAAAGATATTCATGATTTTGATTTTATCAGAAATGATAACGATCTTCTTGATCATGTAGCGGAAAACCGCCTGCCGGGGGAGATGAATTTCTTGTTTATTGATGAAGTTCAGGAAATTGAACAATTTGAAAAAGCGCTCCGGAGTTTACTTGTCACAGGAAACATGGATATCTGGTGCACAGGGAGCAATTCTTCCATGCTTTCAGGCGATCTGGCCACTGTTTTAAGTGGCCGGTACATCGAAATCAGGATTCATGGACTGAGCTTTTCAGAATTTTTGATTTTTCACAAGTTAGAATATACAGCCGAAAGCCATGGCCAATATCTCAAATATGGCGGATTGCCCAACCTGATGGTTTTTCCGCTCTCTGACCAGGTGGTTTTTGATTACCTGAAATCGATCAATGCCACCGTACTCCTTAAAGATGTGGTAGCCCGGTATAACATCAGAAATGTCAATTTCCTCGAAAACCTGATCAGGTTCCTGGCCGATTCAACCGGCAGCCTCATTTCAACAAAGCGTATCAGTGATTACCTGAAATCACAACGGATGGCAATTTCTCCGGTCATTATTGCCAACTACCTGTCGTACCTGGCATCGGCATACTATATCATAAGAGTCCCGCGCAGCGACCTGCAGGGAAAGAAAATTTTTGAAACCAGTGAGAAATATTATTTTGAAGACCTTGGTTTGCGGAATGCCATCATTGGATATAAGCCTCAGGACATCAATAAACTGATTGAAAACAGTGTGTTTCAGCACATGATCAGGATGGGGTTCAACGTTTATGTCGGGAAAACCGGTGAAAAAGAGATCGATTTTGTTTGTGAGCGACAGGGAGAAAAAATATATATCCAATGTGCCTACCTGTTAACCGATGACCAGACGATTGAGCGGGAATTCGGAAACCTTATGCTAATCAAGGATAATTATCCAAAATTCGTTGTCACGATGGATGATTTCAAGGGCAATACGAATCAAGGAATCATCCATTCAAACCTGAGGGAATTTTTGCAAAAGACATTTTGAAAACTGTAAACCCTCCATCCTGATTATCTAAAATTCAGATAATGCCTTTTTCAATTCTTTCCGGCTATCCTTTTATAATATTATTTTAGATACTGAAAAATATCAATAATATAATCCGTTCTTTTCCCTCCTTCAGTTTGAACCAAGAATGGCTTTAATCCTATTTTGCAAGGTTTTGAGAAAAAGGCACCTGGATTAGGTAGGAGATGAATATTTATAGAGCCAATGTTTCTTAGTATGAGATTTGACAAGTCCATCCAAATAAGATAGTTTGCCTTAATATCTTTTAATCCAAAGGACTGAAAATCTTTGACGGTGGCTTTAATTTCAACAGTTACTTCATCACCTTTGTTTGTGGTTGCGATAATATCAGCCGTATTATTATCCAATCTAAAAGAAACTAAATTATGGTCATTTAAAATTTCCCCATCAATCATCAATTGAAGGGCAAGATTTTCAGATAGTTGTGGTGGGGTTTTTGGAAATTGGATTAATTCAGCCAATTTGTTCTCTTTTCTTTTGTTAATTATCCAATCGTTAAATTCCCTAATTAGGCAAACTAACCTTGAAATCTCACCTTTTGAAAGAGGCGATTTTTCCTTAATCTTATATGTTTTTTTTTGCATAATAATTTCATTTTAGCTTTTTACTACAAGCTGGTTGAACCAGCACAAATTCAGAGATGCTTTATTATCTAGTTCTTCTCGCCATTTGTAAAGCATTCTCAAGAGCTTGAATCTCTTGCTTTAAGAATGGAATATCCCTTGAATCGATTGTATCCATGATGCTTTTTAAGGCTTTCTTTGTGGGTTGATGGCAACTGATTTCAAACGAATTTTGAAATTCGATCGGGATTCCTGATTCATACATAGCCCTAACTTTGCTTTCGTATGAAGAAATCTTAGATTGCAATTCCAATTTGAATTGCGATGAAAATGTTAAAAGATTCCGTAATTGTTCAATTTGACGTTGGATACTTTGTGTGCTCATAATAATAAAATTAGGTTTTGTTTCTGTTGTTGAAATGGTTCTTTAAAACAGCAAACGATGGAATTATTTCACCTGCTCAAAACTCCATGTCCATTTTGCTTCTCCAATCACGATTGTAAGCAGATCATTGATAATGGCTCCATCGAAATCAAACCATTGAAGATCAAACTTGGCAGGGACTGGCGATGCAAAGGGCACCAAAACGTTTCCTGTTACTGTTAGATCAGGTTTGACTATCACATTATCTAATACAACCTGGTCCATTGAATAAAACTTTTCTGGTCCAATTTTCTTACATTTTGCAATCAAGAACTCACTCGAAGGCGATGCCGGTTCAAAAAAGAAGTTAAATCCTGGGTGTGTCAACCAAACAAATTCACCAGCTAAGCTTGCTCCAGTGGAGGAATCAAGATCATCATTTCGTCTTATGTCTTTGCTTAAGGTTTGTGATTTGAAGGAAAAGAATGATTTTCCTTCAAGCCTTTTATTTGAATCCGTAAAAGTTATTTTGTGATTTGAGGGATCAGAAAAATCATAAACGAGATTTTTCATTGTCATTTTTCCAGTCAATTTAACCTTTCCACTATTATTTTTACTCATATCATTCGAATTATTAAAACAAAGGTAGTAAACAAGCAATATTATGCGAAATCATCAAAATCGTCTTTTGGTTTTTCTTCCTGTTTGATTTCAGGTTTAGGATTACCGGAGACTCCAAAATTAGCCAGAATCGATCGATGTAAAATTTCATTCTTCAGTTTTTTTATTGCTTTTTCTCTTATTTCTAAATGTGAATGTATTTTATCATCAATCTCCTCTTGCTGGCCAATTTTAGTCCTCACATCCTCTATGATTTTTAGCATTTTATCGCATTGTTCATCCTTTATTAAATTATCCAAAGTTTCGTCAATTGATTTGATTTCCAGCGTATCCCCAATTTTTTGAGTCTCGAAAACAAATTTTCCTTGGAAATCATCATTTACATATTCCTGGGCGAAAATAACTTTAAAGATAGTGGGGGTCATAATCAAATTGACATCGTTGCCCACAATTTGAGGGGAAGGGAGATTTTCCCAGGAACCTTCAAATTTCACACCATCATTCTGTGTTATTTTTCCTTTGCCAGTTGTATAATCGTTAGAGAATGTTCCTGTGATGGTTGCTCCTCCTATAAAAAAATAGGTTCCTTTTACAGTTTGGTCATTTTTCCATTCTCCTTCAAATTTAACCAGCCCATCATTTCGTTTTGAATAATTCATTATCCCGTTGCCATTCTTTTTCTGATCGTCAATTTGTCCCTTGTATATGCCTTTTTCATCATTCAATGTTCCTTCATAGACTCCAATAAAAACATCTTCATTCCATTGACCCTGATAAATAATTGTTCTCTTTTTGTTATAATAAATTCCAAAACCATGTGCGTTATCATCTTTCCAATCACCCTCATATAGGTGTCCATCAGACAAAGTTTGTATTCCTTTTCCATTCCTTTTATCATCTTTCCAATCACCCTCATAACTTTCCCCATCAGGCAAAGTTTGAATTCCTTTACCATACTTTTTGCCATCCTTCCATTCTCCTTCGTAGCGCATACCATCAGGATAAGAATTAACTCCTTTTCCTTCTCTTTTATCCTCTTTCCAATTTCCCTCATATATTTGACCATCTGGCCATGTAAAAGATCCTTTGCCATCCTTCTTTCCATTTTTCCATTCCCCATCATATCGTTCCCTACTATTCAGGGTTAAGATTCCATTTCCATGGTAATTCCCATCTTTCCAATTCCCCTCATATCGTTGCCCATCAGGCCAATTGTAAATCCCTTTCCCAAACCTTTTATCATCTTTAAATTCTCCCTCATATTGATGTCCGTTTTTATATGTCAGAATAGCTTGTCCACAATTCATTCCATCTTTCCAAAATCCTGCATATCTGGCTCGGTAGTCTGATGAATTGTAGTAGCAAATTCCAAAACCTTGCATTTTATCGCCTAGGACTTCTCCAAAATATTGGTCGCCGTTTTCAAAATAGATGAATTTACTATCCGGTGGTATCTTTGAAATATTCGATTTGCCTTTTGAGGCTATCTTCGCTTCTTTACCTTTGCCCTTCACTTTCTTCTCTTTTCCATCTTGTTTTAAATTGTAAAACGAGTCAAAGAGTTCATTTACAAAAGTGATTTCAATCAAATCAAGAAGCGTTATCTTGCCGAATCTGATGCCATTAAAGGTTAGATACTTATCTTCTATCGCTAATTTCCCTAATCCTGGATCCAATATGAATTCCATGGTTATTTTCCCCTGTTGTCTTTTAAACCCTCCTTTTGGATCAGAGAGGTTATAATACATTGCTTTTTCAGTGAGCGTAAAACCATAATCTGCCTTACCAAAAACAGTATCATCTAGAACAATCAGGAATTCTTCCTGGCTGTTAATTTCAACTCCATAGTTCTTGCGGATGTTATCCTTTTTCTTTTCAGATATCTTATCCAGGATGAATAAATTGTGAAATTTTTTAACCGGAGAAGAAGATGTTAATGCATTAATTGAGTCCTTAATTATATTAATCATGTAATTGAAGTTTAGCAATTTATTTTAAAAGAATCTATTGAATAAACATAGATAGGTTACCATTCCCGTCTCCCTCTCCGTTTACAGTTAATCCATCTTCTAAGGTTAAATGGCAATCCCCTTGGGGTTCATCATGAACAAAATACCCTTCAATCCTTGTCACATGTCCATATTCTTTAAAACTTCCTAAATCTTGCCCAGTTTTAATCCCTGTCCCTTCTAGTTTTCCATTTAGAATTTTGCCATATCTTCCATCAAATCCTTTTGAAATCCCATTATTAGGTATTGCAGGTGGTTCATTATGTCCACATTCTTTATTACTAATACACATAAATGAACCTTCAAATGTCCCATTCTCATCCCAGCACTTCCCACTGATGCAACAATAATTACTGATGATAATCTCATGACCCCAACCTGAGAAAATTTGACTATTTGTTCCATTGATATGCAATTCCTTTATATCAAATTCTCCTTTTAAGATGACATCCCCATTACCACAGTATGAAATTTCTCCTTTCCTAAAATGGTCGTCAATAAATAACCCTTTTTTAGTCTTCCGGTCTTCTGTAAAATATGTGCCATTACCATCTTTTTTGTCACTTTTCCACTCTCCTTCATATTTTCTGCCATTTTTTTCAACTAATATACCTATCCCTTCTCTAAAGTTTTCGCTAAACTCGCCTTCATATTTATCACCATTTACATAAATAAAAATACCTTTCCCATGTTTTTTAGCATCCTTCCATTCTCCTTCGTATCGACTGCCATCAGTATTTATTAAAATCCCGAACCCATCCATGTTCCCAGTTTTCCACTCTCCATCATAATGATTGCCATTAGGCCAGGTATAATTACCTTTCCCTACTCTTTGATCATCCTCCCATCCTCCATTATAACAATTACCATCAGTCCATGTGAAAATTCCTTGCCCATTCTTCTTTCCATCCTTCCATTCACCATCGTAACTGTTCCCATCTGTTAATTCGTATCGACCTTTCCCGTTACGACAGCCATTTTTAAATTCACCTTTATACTTTGTGCCTTCCGCATATAATTGATCACCAATTCCATTACGTTCGTTATTGACCCATTCCCCTTCATATTTCGCTCCGTCTGGCCAAATATTGACTCCTTTCCCATGTCTTAACCTGGATTTTATTTCCCCCTCATAATGCTGTCCATCTTCATAATTAAAGATACACCAGCCATCTTTAATCTCATCATTCTCCCAGACTCCATTTTTAGCTAATTGATTATTGTAGTCCCAACTTTTTCCAGAGCCATTTTTTCTTCCATGATTAAATTGTCCTTCATAAACTGATCCATCATCATGAACCATTTTACCATAGCCGTGTGGTAGCCCATTAGAATCTCTTGTTCCGGAATAGGAATCAGATTTATCCTGGGCAGTATTTGTGCTAATTGCATTAACGAAATTTTGCAATTCAGTCAGATAGTTTTGATATGCGGGATTACTCATATATTGCGACTATATCTTCGAATTCATCTTTCTATAACTCGGCTCTTTTGAATTATATAAAAAATAAAAATAGCAACCGCTTATGCGATATTATTCGTTGGCTTTTTGCTCGGTCGTTCCTCCCTCACCTTTAGCCAACTCATTTCTATTTAGCTCAAAAGGCATGGCTCAAATAACTACCCCTGAACTATGGGACAACAAACAGCCGGAAGCCCATATGGTAGGCGCGGGTGCCGGGGGAGTAGGTGCTGCGATTCGAAGCGCGGCAACACTCAGCGTAACCGTCCCAGCTGCCGCCGCGAATCACGCGGCTGGAGCTCGATGATGGTCCTTTAGGATTGGTTTGAGCCTCTGAAGAATAATCGCCTAACCAATCGCTGCACCATTCCCATACATTTCCGTTCATGTCAAATAACCCTAACTCATTTGATTGTTTCTGCCCTACCGGGTGGGTTTTTGAACCTGAATTACCATCATACCATGCCACATCGCCTAAATTGTCGCTTCCACTATACGTATATCCCTTGCTTTTTTTCCCCCCACGGGCAGCATATTCCCACTCTGCTTCAGTAAGTAAGCGATATTTCTTCTCGGTTTTCTGATTCAATCTTTTCATAAATTCTTGTACATCATCCCATGAAACATTTTCAACGGGATGATTGTCACATCCTGAAAAATAGCTTGGATTATTGCCCATAACGGCCCGCCATTGCTTCTGTGTTACCTGAAACTTCCCGATATAAAAGTCGCTCAGTGTTACAGAATGTAAGGGTTTTTCATTTCCTTCACCGTCAGTGGCTCCCATCAGGAAAGTGCCACCTTCAACAAATACCATTTCGAGATTGATGTCGAAAGCGGTTTCAGTAAAAAGGCCAAGGGATAGAGAGAAATTGGCAGAGCATCCACGGGTCAGTTGTATAATCTTTTCGGTCTTGTTCCCCTTGTATTCTATTCGTATGTTATGGCTGCCGTAAATCATGTTCCCGGTATAAGGAGTTTTGCCGACGGGTTTGTTGTCAATAAATAAATCTGAACCTACCGGAAAGCTGGTTATTTCAACCGACATTCCGGTAGGCTTACCACCTTTTATGTCTCCTTCGTAATATTTACCATTTTCATCATAAAGAATACCCCAACCTTCAATAATCTGATCATTTTTCCAAACGCCATCTCCAGTTAATTTACCATTTGAATCCCAGCTTTTTCCTGACCCATTTCTCACCCCATGTGTAAATTGTCCTTCATAAACCGATTCATCAGCATAAATCATTTTACCAATGCCATTTGGCCGCCCATTAGAATCCCTTTGTCCGGAATATGAATCAGATTTATCTTGGGCAGAATCCTGGCCAATTGCATTTACAAAATTCTGCAATTCAGTCAGATAGTTTTGATATGCGGGATTACTCATACATTACGGCTATAATTGATATATTTTGAATTTATCTGCCTCATACCTTGATTTCGGATGTATAATATAAGCATGGGATTTTTCAATTGAAGTATCATCAACTGAATTGGCATATTGTTGCGGACTCTGGCCTTTTAACAGAATTTTATTTTCAAATTCATCTAAGGGAGCTATTTCAAATACTTCATCAAGCGATTTTTGATTTAAGGTATGCAAAATGGTATGAATTCCATACGCTGGTCCTTCTTTTATTATTCGCAATAATTGAACTCCTAATTCATTAGGAGGATTATACCCACCCCTCTTCAAATCCCGGATAGTATGAAAATTCAGAAGGCATAGGATTATTCTTCCCTTTATTGAATCATCGTTCAATCGCTTTTCCAGTTCATCTGTTACTTTTGTGAGGTAATCATTTATTAACCTTGTTTTATCAATAATGGTAAGATTATTTAACCCTTTTTCGGCTAAATCTGAAAATTTCCCTTTCAACCCGCTATCTATAGCAAACATTTCGAAGACATAATATTGAGTATTCTGATGACTTTGAAGAGAAATTTGCGTTAAACTATGCCTTACTATTGAAATAGCAGACTCGGGATCATCACCAATTAGCAGCAAATTTGATTCTTGCTGTTTTCGTAAACGATAATGAATATGCTCCGCAGACAAATAGAAAGGGGCTCCAATAAAAATATCAATGAAATTTTCATTGATATTCAACTGTTTGGTTGCAATAAGTTCATTTAAGGTTGAATTTGTTGCAATGGACACATCTTTTTGTCCATCGAAAATAAATGGCTTAACAATATCCGATGGACTTTTGCTTTCAATGTTATTGATCAGGTTTTGAATTTCATTCGGGATTTCATTTTTATTAATAAACGCAACGTTGAAGATTGTATTTCCTTCCTTTTTCCCTTGAGCTATATTATAAACTGCCTGACCAGCCTTTGTAAATGTAGAAGGAACCATGTTATCCATATGCAGGAGCTTCCAGCATTCGTTTTCCGGGAGAGCCAGCGCTATCCTGACACCTAACTGACCTTGCGCAGATAATGAGAGATCAACATCCCCCAGCGACTGCGTAGATAAAATTAAGTTTATGCCAAAACTTCTTCCTCTTCTGGATACATCTTCCAACATACTACCTGCTTTAGCGGATATGCGTTTTTGTGGGTCAAGCAGAACCTGAAACTCATCCATAATGACGATTATTCTTGGAAGTACTTGTCCGGTGCTAATTTTATATCCTGCAAGATCACTTACTCCGGCGTTTTTAAAAAGATTGCCTCGTTCTGAAATCTGTTTCAGTAGATATTCAAATACGCTTATCCCAAATTCTATTTCCCCGGAAATTGTTAAAACTTTCAAATGTGGGAGAATTTCGTAAACCTTGAATTCCGTTCCCTCTTTATAATCCATTAAAATAAACTGAACTTCATCGGGGGAATATAACCGTGCTGCATTGAGGATGATATTATGCAGGAGAACTGTTTTACCTTTGCCAGTAGCACCTCCAATTAAAGCATGATAAACATCTTTCCCCTCTCCAAGCTGAAAGTTAATAACTCGATTATCCTCTGTCATTCCAATGGGCACAGTTATACCTTGAGAGGCACTTCTTGTCCAAAGTTCTTTTTTGCTGACAGATTGCAGCTTTACCTCTGGTTTTAAATCTAACGCTTTGTTCAGTTGATCTTTTAATTGGTCAATGATTGCAGGAACATCCTGATCAATTGTGGCGATATAAAATGTTGAATTTAAAATGTCTTCACCATCAACATTCTGTATCCTATTGTCAGAAATGCTATACTCAACGGCTACATTCTTGAAATCATCCCATTTAAAACCCTCCATTGACTGAAGGCTTTTTGAGATGTCGAAGCTCATGATGCAGTAAATTCCTGCTTTTGCACCGTTTTTCAAGATCCCCGACAGATGAGCAAGGGCTTCACTGCTAAAATTAGTCGGGAAATTGGCTATCAAAAGGAATTGGAAAGGTTGACGGGAATGTTTGACTTGCGATGTGTATTCGTTCAGGTCTTTGTATTTTGTAGTCAACAATTCCGACTGAATGCGGGGAATATTATTTTTAAGAACTTGCAGCCCATTAGATATTTCCGAAACATCATCCCAGACCTCCCGTTCAAGAATGCGAGGGTCAAGCCCGTAAAGATGAGCGAAGCTTTGTCCGTTTTTTTCCGGATCAATGATGTAAAGTTTGCATTTCCCATCCGGCAATGAGAGCAGGAAACGAAATGCCAACAATTCGATGGCTTTGTTTGCAATCTGCTTTTGATGATCATCAGAGGTAATCATTGCAAACCCTTTGGTTCCATACGACGGGATCATTAAAGGTAGCTCAAGGGTGCCATATTTAATTGTGCCGAGTTTTAAGATATCCGGAAATTTGCGATCATCTTCATCCGGAATGCAAAAATCCCCATAAGCAGGTAAGGGAACATCTGAGAATAAACCGGTTTTTGTTTTTTGGGGATTTACCTTGGGCTGTGAATCATTTTCTGATTCTTCTTTGACTTTCCTAAGAAACTCATCAAAAGCAGGTACCTTATATTCTTTGGCTGTCAGAAAATCCCATAATTTCTTATACGAATTATCATCCTTAAAGTAAGCAATAAAAGAATCAAAGGAATCAAATTTATTAAAATGTCCATCTGCTTTAGACTTGGAATATATTTTTTCGAGGTAGGCCATAGGGAGTGAGCTGGTTATTTAAGGAATAATTTCAGGATTGTAAAATTCATAAACCTCTACAAATTCAATTGATTCAGGTTCTATCTTATTCAAATGAATATCATTTCTCTTTTTCAAAATTTCAAATTCACTGAATGAAAATGAGCGAGCATAATCATTATCATAATGAAATGGGCCTACTTCAAATACTGGCATATTCTCTTTAATAAAAGGCTCAGTGTTTTGGTGTGTGATTTTTATTCGAAAGGGTTTCATATACTTTGTTTTATGAAATGATTAAAAATCGACTGGTAGCTAATTGATTAAGTCGGGTCTAAAG